>Ga0335078_10002607_pt1 | contig 27194 bp, 20 predicted proteins | sample Lox_Sample_32_FD_206711 | JGI IMG/M metagenome (GOLD analysis project Ga0335078, IMG submission 206711) | Soil microbial communities from Loxahatchee National Wildlife Refuge, Florida, United States - Lox_Sample_3.2 | ecosystem: Environmental > Terrestrial > Soil > Wetlands | place: USA... | reverse complement strand
CATTGATCAGGCGAGTTCTTGGGTCGACTGAGTTACTGGTGCACGGATGTCTGACCGAGTCGTATTCATTCAGGATGAGCCTGCTCCTCGTGGCCTCGAGCTCATCAATCTGCTTCCAAGCCACAGACGATACGACTGCATAGAGCTATTCTGGAGCGGCGTTCGGATCGAAGACTTGATGGCTCTCAACGGAGAGATTGTTGTGGCGATCGCACAGTCTCGACCGACTCTGGCCGTCGATCTGTTTCGTCGCCTCTCGCGCTCGCCCCATCCCAACACATCCTTTGCCGTGCTGCCGAGAGAAATCGACGCACAACTACTCGAAATTGCTTCGGAGTTTCTTGATGATTTCGTCCTCTGGCCGACGAGCCGCGAGGAGATCGCACAGCGGATCCGACGTCTAGTGACTTTCTCCGGGAGGGCGAGCGACTCAGTCGGCACGAGATTGTTGCAAGAGATGGGTTTCGCGGACTTGGTGGGTGAGGACCCAGCATTCTTGCGTGCTCTCGGGAAGATCCCGATTATGGCTGACAGCGATTTGCCCGTTTTGATCAGCGGTGAAACGGGCACGGGAAAGGAATTCAGCGCCCGGGCCATTCATCACTTAGGGAGACGCCGCAACTATTCCTTTGTGCCGGTCGACTGTGGAGCAATTCCCGACAACGTTTTTGAAAACGAGATGTTCGGGCACGCGCGCGGAGGGTATACGGACGCCCACGGCGATCAAAAGGGCTTTGCCGAGACAGCCAACCACGGCACGTTGTTCCTGGATGAGGTCGATTCGCTGTCTGTCGCCGCACAGTCCAAGATGCTGCGATTTCTACAGGAACGGACGTTTAAGCCTCTCGGAGCGAATAAATTCGTGACTGTTGACGTCCACATCGTCGCGGCCACGAATCAAGACCTGGAAGGCGCCGTTCGAAAAGGACAGTTCCGTGCCGACCTGTACTTTCGCCTCAATGTGTTACGGCTTTGGCTGCCGCCGTTGCGCCAGCGGCCAATGGACATCCCCCTTCTCGCCAAGCACTTCCTCCAATCGATGGAGCCTACGCGAAACGGGAGGCCGCGTTCGTTTTCCACGTCGGCTCTGCGCAAGCTAGCGCTATACCAATGGCCAGGAAACGTGCGCGAGCTGTATAACATAGTGCAACAGGCTGCGCTTACCACCGAGGGATCGCTCATCCTGCCCGAGCACATCCTCCTCCCTATTTGCATTGACGAGTCCGATACGGCCTCGAGCTTTCGCGCCGGGCGGGAACGGGCAATCGAAGCCTTCGAGCGGGCCTACGTCGAGCAGCTCCTGCGCAACAGTGGCGGGAACGTTACCCGGGCAGCGAAACAGGCTAACCGCAACCGGCGCTCTATTGGGCGTCTGATTCAGAAATATAGGATCGACCGTGCCTCATTAGCCGAGTGAGACATATCTGTCCCAGCGCGTGCGGTTCCCTGTCCCATCTCAGAAAAGCAAACCCAAGATGTTGAGGCGATGAGAGCAATCAGCGCCAGCCCGATGGCTTGGGAAGGATAGTGCCCAGAACGCGCTGGGCGCTTTGTGTCCTACCAGCAAACGGGCGGACGACAGAAGCCGTTGATTTCTAGAGATCTTATCTCCACCAAGCTTTGGTACTTTGCGTGCGCCGACCACCGGTCTACTGAGGTGCGTCGAGGAGTGTAGCGTCGAGCTTTAGGCCGGCGGCTTGATAGTGCTCCAGCCGTGTCGGCCCAAAAGTAGAGGTCGACACTACAACTTGTAACTTGGCCCAAAAGGCTGCGAGCAGCGAGCGCCCGCACATTGGGTCACAAACATTGGCGGGCGGACATCTTTCGAGACGTGGATCGCTCGCGTTGCGACTCGTAGAGATTCAAGCCTCTTAAGGACCGGGGGAGTTGCAATTGAAAGAGGGTGGGTCAACCAGCAGCACCGACTGGCAGCCCGTGACCATTGACATTTTGAGCTACTTCGTTCGCAATCCGCAAGCTGCGGACGGTCTCGAGAGCATTGCTAGGTGGAGGCTGCTTGGCGAAGTGATCCATCGCCGAGTCGATGAGACCCGCGCCGCGCTGGAGTGGCTGGTGGAGCGAGGCTACCTGATCAAGACGGTTTCGTCGGGCGCCAGTCCGATTTACCGCCTGAATCCTGACAAGCTCGCCGAGGCTGTAAAGGCTCTGGCCGAATCGGAACATTCAGGCGTCAACACCTAAGATCGTGAAATGCCGTCAATAATTCTCGACTCGATGGATAGCGCCGCACCTTGGCAGGCTCTCGCGCCTGACGGAGTGACTCCTTCGACCGAACTGTCGCTGACGGTCGACACCTCTCATCCGCGCGTCGGCGCCGACTCTTCTGCGGGCCTCGTATCCGGTACCGTCAAGGCGCTGAATAACACCTTGCGCCGCAATTTCGCAGGAATCGACCTAACCAATTTGGATGAGATCAGGTTATGGGTCAATAGTGATCGCCCCGCCGATGGCACTTCGGAGCTTCCCTTCTTCCTGGAGATGCGCCTGGCCAGCGCGACGCTCGCGCTGAACGACCCTAACAACACGTGGCAACGCTATCTGCCGATCTCGCAAGTCCGGACCTGGGAGTCGGTGCGACTGGGCATCGGTGATCTGCCCGCCGCCGTCCGCAGCGCGGTCACTGTCATGCAGTTTCGGTGTTCCGACGCCACCACCGCATTCAACTGTGACGTGGACGATATCCTAGCGGTGCGAGACGCCGTGGTCGGCGATGTCGATGCGGCGTTGCTTGCACTCCTCAACGGCAGCCTCGTAATCAACACGCAGCCCGTGGCGGCGGTCCTCCACCCGGCGAACGGCACACTGACGCAAACACGCCCCTACTTCGAGATCACTCAGTACGACCTCAGCTACATGCGCGAGCGCACCAGCTCGACGCGTCCCCGCGGCGATTTTACGGATGCCGGATATACCTTGCGGCCGCCGAGCAATGCTTACGAGCTTTCTTACCAGTTCACGGCGGTGGCTGACGATCGAGCGTCACAGGCGCAGATGCTGGAATTCATGATGCGCACCCTGCCGCCTCGCGGACAACTCGTAGTCAACGGGCTGCCACTTCCTATGGAGTCCGTCTTCGTTGATCCGGTGGACCAAATCGGCGGCTTCCGCACCGACGGCATTCCCGTCTTTTACCGGATTTCGACACGACAGGAGGTTGGCTCGAGCGACCTGGTGAAGGCAACCAAGATCGTCACCGTCGACGGTGACGTCCGCTCGCTGAGCCAAGCTGGCGGGAAAGTGAGGGCAGCTTGAGCGAAGAAAAGTGTGTTCACCATTTCGTGAGGAATCACCAGAACCAACCTCTGGAACTGCATCTGTCAACGGGGGTGTTAGTGCTGGGTCCACGAGCAGAAGCGGAACTGCAGGAGATCGACCTCGCGGCGCCGCAGCTCAAAGTACTTCGGCGGAATCGTCTGGTTACAACCCGTGAGGTAATCGAGACCCTGCCCCAACCTGCGCCGGGCGGGCAGGGCGACACTGACACCGCAATACGCGCGGCGGTCGAGACTCCGCCCGAAACAACTCCATCGAAGCGGGCAGGACAAAAGAAATAGCGGGGCAATCCGGACCCCGCCCAAGCTGCTGCGCAGAGGGGCAGGGCACCAGAAAGCAAGAGGCATGAATGGGATACAACATTGGACTGAACGTCATCGAAGTCGACGGCGTAGGAGCGCCCGCCATTGTTAGCGCGTCTACCTCTGTTGGCGCATTCAATATCACCACGCAGCGCGGTGTACCGAATGAACCCGTGCCGGTCACCGGCTTCACCCAGTTCGTGGAACGCTTTGGCACGTATTTCCCCGACGGCCTTGGGGCGTACCTGGTCAAAGGATTCTTTGACAACGGCGGCTTGACCGCGTACATCAACCGCGTGGTGTCGAGAGACCCGACGACCGGTGCTTTGGCCGCGACGCTGATGCTAACCGACAGCGCTGCCGCCAACACCCTGCGCCTCGACGCCGGCTACCGCGGCGTCGATGATCCTGGCATGTGGGGCAACAGCCTCTACGTCACAGTCGCGGCGAACAGCGAGACGCAGGTCCGGGTGCTGGAGACGGCTCCGGCCAGCGTGACGGGAAGTGTGCTCGCAGCCACCGTCGACATGTCGGCTTTCCCGTCGTTATCGGTGATTGTCGATAACGAACCGGCAGCGACCGTTCTCACCTTCCGCGCCGCTGACTTCCCCGGCGGACCAGCCTCGGCAACGGCGACGCAGATCCGCGATGCGATTAACCGACAGACCTCGAAGATCGTAGCGTCGGTGACCACCGACAATCGGCTCGCGCTCACCTCGACCGGCGCCACTGCCAAGCTGCAACGCGATTTCACGCGGCTGCAGGTCACCGCCGCCAACACGACGCTTGCATTCACGGCCATGGCCAATCCGGCCATCGGGACGCCTGCTGCCCGAACCACTACGGGTACGCAGCTAGCCGATCTCTCACCCTTCAGTGTCGGCGACGCCGTCCGCATCAGCGACGGAACGAATACCGCTTTCACCAAGCTGCTCACCTTGAGCCCCCTCAATAACGCGGCGACATGGGGACCCGCAGTTGCCAACATCGCCGCTTTCGATGTTACGAAGCTCCAGGTGAGCCGGGTGACATTCAATCTCATCGTCGCGTACGGCGGCAACGACACCGCGCACGTGGTTGAGACGTGGACCGCTCTGTCGATGGAGCCTGACACCGCCAATTACGCGGTAATCGTGCTCAACGATCCGATTATGGGTTCGAAGTACGTCACTGCGGTCGATCAGCACAGTGCGAGCGGGCCGGGGGCCGACGTTCCGGCTGCGGTCTCCACCTTTAAAGGCCTCACCAACGGCCGCGATGGCGTGCCCACTTCGAACGACTTCATCGGCGACCAGGCGTCGCACACGGGCTTCTTTTCGTTCGACGCCAGCAACGTCCAACTGTTGTGCTGCGAGCGTACCGACCCTGCGATCACCACCGAAGCCCTCGCCTATTGTGCCGGCCGCGGCGACTGCACGTTCGTTGGCGCGGTGCCACAGGGCTATGTTGCCGCTGGCCAGGCCATCGCATACGGCCAGGCTTTCCAGGGCAAGAAGGTATACGGCGCGCTCTACGGGCCATGGATCACGGTGCCCGATCCCGTCGGCGTCGGTACCAACCCTATGAAGACGCTGCCACCGGTAGGACACGTGATGGGCATTTACGCCCGAATCGCAACCTCGCGCGGCATTTGGAAGGCGCCGGCGGGTGACGAAGCCAATCTGCTGGGTGTTCTTAGCGTCGAGTACCAACTCAGCGACACAGAGCTCACAGCGCTGGTAAAACAAGGCAGCGTCAATGGCATCCGCGCCGTGTCGGGCGCCGGCATCGTCGTCGACTCGTCTCGCACGCTATCCACCGACACCCGCTGGCTCTATGTCAACGTGCGGCTACTCTTCAATTACGTGAAGAGCAGCCTCAAGGATGGGTTGCGCTGGGTGCGCCAGGAACCCAACCGCGACACGTTGTGGAGTGCGATCAAGGTCCAAACGGTTACTCCGTTTCTGATGGGATTGTGGCGGCAGGGGGCGTTCGGCACCGGCACGCCGGCGCAGGTCTTCACCGTAATCTGCGACGCCACGAACAATCCGCCTGATCAAGTCGATCAGGGCAACCTGAAGGTGGAAGTTTATTTCTACCCGTCAAAACCGGCAGAGACCATCATTATCATTATCGGGCAGCAGCCGAGCGGCGCCACCGCCAACGAGTCGTGACGATCCCAAGGAGGAACTATGCCGAAAGTTGGAGATTTCTACGAGAGCCTTCGCGCCAATGAATTCATTCTCTTCGTCGACGGCACAGCGAGTCCAGGCGTTACCAAGATTTCCGGCCTCAGCGAGGGCGAGATCGATACCATCGAACAGCCCGACGGCGGTACCAATCACGTCTATAAAGTGGCGGCTACAAAGATCAAATTCGAGTCGCTCACCATCGAGCGTTACGTTGACGGTAGTCCGGAAGACGCGCGATTCAAGACGTGGTTTCAGTCCACCTTCAACCTGGGCGCCACGCAAAACGGCGGATCGAGCGTCCGCAAGAACGGGATGATCCAGAAGCTGCACAACGGTCAAGTGGTGTTGACCTTTTCGTTTGTCAACGCCTGGGTGAAATCGTCCAAGTTTACCGATCTCGAAGCCGGATCGACGGGCTTAATGAAACAGACAATCGTTCTGGAGCACGAGGGCTTGCAGCGTGAAGACTAATCAGGGGGCGTTAACGCACCGCCCTTGCCGTACCAAGTCAATTGAAAGAAATGGAGGATCCCATGAGCACAAACGGATCTGCGAACAGTAGATTGGAAAGCGAGTTCGTTCTCCCAATCGGCTATACCGATGACGAAGGCAGGCTGCATCGCAACGTCGTGCTGAGAAAGATGACGGGCAAGGAGGAGGCCATTCTGGCGGATCGGCGTTACCAACGCAATGGCGGCAGGCTGGTGACCGAGCTGATCCATAGCTGCCTGGTCCGGCTTGGTGACCTGGAAAAGAATGGAACGTCGACTATTGAGGCTATGTACTCGGCGGACCGGAATTTCCTCTTGCTCAAGCTGCGCACCCTCACGTTCGGCTCGAAGTTGCCGGCGCGCTATACGTGTCCGGCCTGCAATGAATCTGTGGAGGCGGAAGAAGACCTGGACGAGATGCCCGTGCGCGCTCTCGCCGACGGGGCGTCGCCGGAAGATGTAGTCGTCGCCCTGGAGGACGGCTACCTCGACAAAGACGGCCAGGTGCATCGGGCGCTTACGCTACGCCTGCCCACGGGCGCCGATGAATCGGCCGTAGCCCCCCAGATGCGCCAGAATCCGTCCCTGGGAAAGAATGCACTGCTCTCCCGTTGCCTCAAGTCGCTCGGCGACATCCCGAAGCACCGCCTGGAGGCGATCGGCCCCAAAATTCTCGCTGAGCTCACGCTCACCGACCGGCGGCTGATCGACAAGGCGCTCAATCAGGCGGCTCCCGGCGTCGATCTCATTCGCGAGATCACCTGCCTCAATTGTGGGGGCACTTTCAAGTCCAGTCTGGACATGACCCATTTTTTATCACTGGAGTAGACCAGGACAACCTTCGCAGGGAGGTTTTTTTTCTGGCCTACCACCTTCACTGGTCGTGGAACGACATCATGAACCTGGACGTGAACGAACGAAGGGCCTTCGTCAGGCTGCTGGTCGAGCAGATTGAACGCGAGAATGCGCAAATCGAAGCTTCGAGGAAGCGGTAGAACATGCCAATCGGTTTGCTCTTGCAGGAAACGACCGCTGCTTTCCGCTACGCCGCCCGGGTGCTGGAGCCGTGGAACCATCTTGTGCAGGTTGAGGAGTTGCTGATCGACCGCGCCCGCAGCGCATTTCTGTTTAAATGGTTTGGCACTGACCTGCCGCTGCACGGATTCCACGTCCGGGTCGTGATTGTCAACATCGACGAGCTGCGGAAGCGATATGAGGACGTTAAGCAGCAAGTCACCCCCCCGGCGTATGGGCCCAATCTCACGGAGCCGCTCTTTGGCATGGCGGGCGTCGCGGCGGGAATGCTGCTGACGCCGGGCGTAGCGCTGGGAACCGCGATCGGCGTGGTGCGTTCGCTCGAATGGCACGCGACCTCATTCCTCGAGGCGCTGAAGGAGATCGGACTTCGAATCGCCATCATCGCCGGATCGCTTCTCGGCCCGGTAGTGGTGGCGCTGTCTCCGCTGCTGGCGGCGGGCAGCTTCATTGGCTATCTCCAGATGGGCCTCTCCAACACACCGGAGCTGCGCGCAGTTTTCGACCTGCTCGGCGAACTCGCCAGGCTGCTCATGGCAACGACGAAGTTCATCCGATTGCTCCTCGGGCCGCGCTCCGCAGTCAGCAACCCGATTTTGGCCGGTTTGGTCGGCTTGGCTGATCAGCTAGCGAAGCTGTTTCCCTTCGCGCTTGCCCTTATTGCGGTGATCGTAACGCGTTTCGGGCCGCTCCTCATACCGTTAGCGGACGCGATCACTGCCATGGGCAGTTTGCTCGGCGCAATCTTCGACACACTGAAGTTCATCTTCAATGACTTCATCGATCGGCTCAAGGCGATCTTCAAGGGGCCGGAGAGCATCGTCTCTCCACTTGCGCACGTGCTCGATCGCCTCAAGGTTCCATTCCTCAAGCTCATCCCGACATTCAACGCGCTGCTGGACACAATGTCGGACGTCCTGGGGGCGTGGTACAAGAACGTGAAGGGGCAAGTTGTGATTTGGGCTCGTTCCCTGGGCAAGAATCTTGGCGACCTGCTCAAGAAGGACCCGGGCTGGGTGAAGATCGAGCAGCTGATTGACGCCCTCAAGCTGGCGGGGACGATGCTCGCGCGTGAGTCGACTAAACCGAGCAGCGGCAAGCCGAGCCCATTCGATCCGTGGATCGAAGAGGCCAAGAAATGGGCTGCCGAAGGCAAAGGGGTGGTCAAGACGGCCCCTAAGCTGCCGAAGATCGAGACCCCTGGCGAGATGATGGAGCGGCTGGAGTTGGAGAAGAAGTACGGGATCCCGAAGGAGATGGGGCCGTACAAGGAGTGGGTAGAGAGTGGGCTGCCGCCGGTAGCCGAAGGCGTCACGCGATACGTCGAGCGAGCCCGGCACCCGGCGAGCGCGTTCGCTTATGAAAAGAGGGCCCTGGCGGTAGAATACGGCGCGAAGACACCCAAGCAGGCGCTCGAGAAGGCCCATGCCGAAGAACTGGAGCTGCGCAGCGCGATCGAGGCCGTGGTCGGGCGGGTGTTGCCCGCGGAGCTGCGCGACTCCATGATCCCCTTGGTCGAGGACTTCGAGGCGTTCGACGAAGCCGTTACGCTCGACAGGAAGAGGCCTGGAAGGCCAAAAGAAACGCCGGGAAAGCCGAAGAAAGAGCAGCCCCTCAAGTTCCCGGTCAAGGACCTGCCGCCGGACAATGGGCTCCTGCGGCCGGTGGTGCAGCGTCTGAGACTCCATTCGAAATCGGGGCGTCACGAGGATCTTCGGGACTTCCTCGAGGGGCTGCAAAAGCGGCTAGTTCGGTCATATCCAGCCCCGGCATAAGAGCAGAGCATGCCCATCAGTCTCGACTTGGTCAACTTTGCCGAAGCGTTCCGCATTCCGCTGCTGAAGTCGATTGCGGAGAGTTTCGTGCGCCTTGGCGAGTGGCTGAAAAAGCGAATCACGCGAGCCGACGATCTCGAGAAGGCGACCAGCCGGATCCCCGTGGTTTGGCTGTACAACGAGGCGGTCACGCTCTGGATCGACGCCAGCCAGAAAGACGTCCTGGCACCGAAGGAGCCGCAGCCCAGCTTCGGCGATCACTTGAAGGCGGCCGGCGATCGCTTGTGGGCCGGGCTGAAAGACGTGGTCGAGCTGCCACGAGAAGCGTTGATCATTCCGCGGTTCTTCGACGCCGTTCTCGCCGGCGTCGACGAGATTGTGAAGTCCGTGGAGCGATTCCGGAAGCCGTCGGCGTCGATGTTCGACACGAAGGCCCGCACGGCCTCCGACTTGTTCGGCGAGGCGGTGCTCGCGTTCCGCGCGCTCTACAGCAGCAAGGATCAACTCTGGGGTTTCTGGACCACTTTGCGCATTCTAAAGGGCTCGAAGAAGGAGAGCGGGTCCGTCGAGAGCGTCAATGCGCTGCCGGATCTGTTCGAGCGAGTTACCCGTTACATTGTCGCTGGGCTGTACTTGATTCCGCTCCTGCCGGAGTTTATCAAGCGCGTTTGGAAGGAGGCCTCGATCTTCATCCGCGGTAAGGTGCTCGACGAGTTCGCCGACGTCGAAGAGAAGGTGTTCGGAGTGCGCCGGACGATCATCGACCTATTCTACGTCGACTTACGCGGGTCGTTGCGGAAGGGTCTGGCGGCCGCCCTCGCCTGGCGCTTCGTTGCCACCGCCTGGGTGGAACTTTTCCTCGACCTGAGCGAGCGCTGGGGTAAGCAGCTATTTGATCAGTTCCGGGACTATTTCACCGATATGTCGGAATTCATCAAGAAAATGACCTTTGTCTTCCACGAACTGGAAGGGCTGCTCGAAGAGCTAACGAAGATCGACCTGATGCCTATTCTCATTGGGAAGCTGGAAACCAAGGGCAAACTCGCTTCGCTGCTTGCCTCACCGCCCTCGATCACCTTGGGCGACTTGGCGGACCAAACCAGCCGGGCGGCGGCCAACAAGCGTATGCAAGATTGGCTTACATCGATCGAGCGTCGCGGTGGCGCCGCAGTTGGGGCCGGCACCGCAACTGTGGTCGGTGGGGCGATAGCTCTGTTTGGCGGGCCCATCGGGTGGGTGATCGGTGGGGGCCTGATCGGGGGGGGTGTTGCCGGCGGAGGGACGTACCTCTACCTCAGGCATAAACTGAAACCAGTGCGCGAAATCCTCAATATTGCGCTCGAGACGAAGACGGAGGAACCGGAGGAGACGGCTGCCTTCACCAAGCCTCTCCCCCAGTTCCCGGACATCTCCGAGGCGTTCACAACGTTGGCCCAGCCGCTTCGTGAATTGCTGGCCGAGTTCGTCCCGTCGCTGCAAAGCCAGACTAAAGAGTTGATCGACACGGGTGTCGAGGCCCTGGACACGATCGGCAAGCACTTCGACCGTGCGGCGGCGAGCGCGCTGCGTGGCCCCTCTGCGGAGCAGTATCTAGCGATCTCTGGCACCGCCGCGAGCATGGCGGAGAAGATGTTCCCGGCCGACGACGTGATCGGGAACGAGCCGGATGCCGTGATAACCGCTATCGCGCGCTCATGGGAAAACTGGTTTGCTCGGAGCGAGCAAGGCGCGTTGGCCGGCTTCGACGTGATTGGTTCCGTCATCCCCAAATACATCGCGGCAATGCGCGACTATTGGGCCGAGCGCCAGGCCGCCGGCGAAGAGGCGACGGTACGACTTCCCGAAGACCTGCCCAAGGATTTTCCGACGTCGCCGCATATTATGGCGCTGAGGCCGGTGCTTTCGCGCACCATGGTGCCTCGGGTGACGATCGACGCCACCGGCCACGCTCTCGACCAATCTCTCATGCAACGCGTGGCGGACGCTTTCCTGGACCGGGTGCAGGCGGCGCACGTCCAGGGAGTGGCAAAGCTGGCCTCAATTGAGGCCACGTCGGGGGTGTGAAGTGGGTGACGACCTCCTCACGCAAATCGGCCTTATGCTCACCCAGCTGCGCTATGCACGCCGGACACTGGAGGACATCGAGAGGTCGACGGCGCGCTACGCGGGGTTCGCTTTCGCCAGCGCCCTCCAAGCCGGTCCCGCCTTCGGCGCGCCTCCGCTGGAGGCCGGCGCCCTGAAGGTCCACGTCGTCAACATCGGTGACCTGACGCCGGGTGCAGGCTTTGGCGGCTTCCTGGAGTCGCTGTTGGGCGGGGTGGGACGGTTCTTTGGCGGGTTGATCGGCGGTTTCGTCGGCGGCACGATCAGCGGATTCAATTTGCCGGGCGTCATCGCGTCGATGCTGGACCTGGCTAAACGCATCGAGAGAATACTGGGCATCCTAGGCATCTCTTTTGCGGAGGACAAGGATAAAGGGAAGAAAGAAGTGACGGCGACGCCTACGCTGAAGTCGCAACTCGATGACATCAAGGAGATCCTTGGCGCGTTCACGGCTCTGTTCACCGCCGCGACCAATCCCGACAAGGCGGGCCAGATGGTCACGCCGAAGACCAAGGACGGCGTGGAATGGCTCGCCATTCTCCGCACTGCGGATGCCCTGATCCGCGGCATCTCGCGCGTCGTCGACGGGCTCATCATTCTCATCCCGACACTCATCGGCGCCCTGGCGTCCGTAATCGTCCATTTGCGCGAGATCCAGAGCGAAGTGCTGGGACTGCTGCAGTTCCTTTTGAAGGAGATCTTCCTGCTCCGCGGGGTGGTACTGTTCACCCTGTGGGACACCATCGCAGGCGCCGCACATCTTGGCGCGCGGGTGCTTTCGATCCTGGGTCAGGCGCTGCAGACAATTATTACGTCAATCGGCGGCATCTTCACCAAGATTTTCGATGCCGGGCTTAGTATCCTCAAGTACATCGCTGCGGGACTGAAGGGCACCGTCGACACGCTTCTGCGGTGGCTGGTGGACACCGTCGGGGCGGTGCTCATCGCGCTCGGCGATTCCAAGATCCTCCGCGTCGTTATCCATATCGTCCAGGTGTTACCAGCACTCCTGCCGCCGCTGTTGCAATTACTCGACAAACCGGTGGAGCCTGCGGATCGCAAAGCACTCGAGGAGGCGGCGAAGAAGACGATCGAGAAGCCGGAGTTCCCGCCAGCGGGCAAGAAACTGAGCGATATGATTCCGGAGTTCCCCGATCTCACGAAGACGTTCGCGGAGACAGCCAGTAAAGAAACGAAGATCGGAGACCTCGGCACGGTGGTGAAGGAAGCGTTCGATAGCGTGAAGGCCGATATGAAGGGGGCCTTCGATGCCAGCATCAACACTCTTAATCAAATCGGCGCCAACCTCGACGAAGTCAAAAAGGACAAATCCTTCCTCGACGCGCTCACGGAGCGTGAGGCAACACTTCGCGAGAACTCCCAGAAGCTCGCCGATACGCTGGCCAAAGCGCAGACGGAGCTCGCCAAGCGGCCCGAAACGGGATTGGAAACGATAGCCCAAAAGTATGAGGAGTGGTTGACCGGCGGCGGTATGAAAAGAGTGTTGGATCAAATCGAAGCGCACTTCAAGGAGTCACCGAACACTGGCGAATTTGGTCCGCCGCTTCCCCCGACGACGGTGGAGCGGCCGCGCGCCACGGTCGAGATCAAAGAGCTTCTCATCGAATTGGACCCGGCCGCGGACAGCTTCAGGCGTCCGGTGCCGGAGGTGCTGGAGGCATCGCTGGAGTGGCCCTCGGAGCCGTACGATCCCTTCGAGCGGGAGCACGAACTAAGGGAGCGTTGTTTCACGAGGGCGCCTGGCGCGCCCATGCTGTGGAGCTAGAGGAGCGTAAGTCATGCCCGACTCTCTGACTGGCCGGAAACCGGGGTACCTGGCGTGCATTGACAATGTGCCGCCGTTGATCTTCCGGTTTCAAATCAATCCGGATATCTCGACTGAGAAGCGCAGCTTCAAGTGGGACGAAGCGAATACATTTGGATCCTGGAAGATCGCAACCGCCGGGCAAACGGCAGCCGCTGTAGGCGCAGGCCTTGTGTCAGCGATTCTGCCTACTGCCGGTCTTTTCGACGCCCAGAGCAACATCAAGAACTTCAGCGCGGCGCTTATCAAGACCAAGCCCCTGGAGGCCAAGATCGGCGAGCCTCGGACCTTCGCCCTCGACTTTGCCCTCGACGCGCGGCTGGCCGATGTGCTCGATGAGGGCGACCACTATGGCGGTAGCATCGAGCCAGATCTGTTTATATTGCGGTCCTTCGTTAATCCTTCTTTGGATGTGGTGACATTCGGCAAGTGGATGATGAGCGGATTTGCGCCTGAGAAGCAACCCTCCGGTGTGCCGCCGCTGTGTTCGCTCTATTACGTAGGTCTGTCTGTCACCTGTGTGATGACTGATCTGAGCATCAAGGTGACGTCGTTCAAGGACGATGGAACGCCTCAGCGGGCGGAGGTGGGCGTTACCCTCAAGGAGCAGTCGCTTTCCGTCGCACCGATCATCGAGTTCTTCCAGCGGAATTACAACGTCCTTCGCAGTTACGGTCGCAAGAACTTCGGCACGGATGTATTGAATGTGACGCCAATTCTCAACCTCTTTACCTGAGCCCGGGAGGAATGGATGCCTGTCTCGAACACCTCGCGCTACTTTGGTTTGGCCGTGTACCAGGCGATTGATGCCCGACAGGTCTCGCATCCAACCATAGCCATTCGGCCTTCACCGCCGCCTCAGCCGGACATCGCCTTCTACCAGCAGCCGCTCACCGGCGTCGACACCGTCGAGTACCTGGCTTGGCGCCAGTACGGCAGCAGCGACTCGTGGTGGCGCATTGCCGACGCGAACGATCTCATTTTTCCGCTCGACTTCACGGCCGGAATGACCATTAATATCCCCTCGCCGGGTGACGTCGGGCGGATCGTGCGCACGCGGGGGTTCTGATCGTGGCGGATGACGTTGCGGTCGCCAGCGTGAAGGTGGAAGGAATTGAGACCTTCAGTAATGTCGAACTCGTGGAAGTGGAGGACGACGACCGCCTGATTGACAAGGCTACCGTGGTGTTCGATGACGTGGACGGAATAGCTGCGGCGACCATGCTGGAACAGCGCCAGGTCGTAATCGAACTGGGCTGGACTTCCGAACAGGCGCGCGTGTTCGAAGGGATCGTGTGGCGGGTGAAGACGCAGGCTCGGTCTGATCCTTCCGGTAGCAAGCAGCGGGTGACGCTCGTGGCGCTGGACCTTTCGTACAAACTGAATCAGGGGGCAGGCGCGGCCAAAGTCTATCCGCCTGGAAAACTGAGCGACATCTTAACGAGCATCATCGCGCCCTACCAGATTCCGATTGGTCAGATCAAGCTCGTGGAAGACCCCGAGTTCACCGACGACGCGCCGCTCATCCAAGGACCCAAGACCGACTGGGCGTTCATCCAGGAACTGGCCGTGCAGTACGGTGCCCGGGCCTTTGTCGAAGTAAACAACGACACATCACAGTTCTACTTCGTCTCCGAGAAGTTCTTTCTCGATGGCGATTCAATGGGACAAATAACGTACGTCTACGGAACCAGCCCGCTGATGGAGTTTACCTACCAGCGCGTGGCAAGCGGCGCGGCGCCTGTAAGCTCGACCATAGTGACAGACCCAGTGACGGGACAGGCCGCGGCGAAGCAGGGCACTGCACCCCCGCCTGAGGCGCCTCTCTCGGCCGATCCTGACGAGAAGGCCAGCTTGGACAAGTTGGGTACCGGAGCGGGTACTGTGTACAGCGATGCGGTTGACGTCGTATCCAAATCGGCGGGCCAGGCGGAGGATGCCAGGGCAAAGGCAAACGTGTTTGGTTTGCCATCGGATCCCGACCTTGGAGACTCCGCCATCCAACAGGATCCGACGCGCGCGCTCGGCTTCCTTGGGCACGGCGTCGCCGTGGGCAATGTCAACATTCGCGCCAAGGGCAAGATAACAATCGCCGGCATCGCGCCGTGGGCAAACGGAGATTGGTATGTGCGTCGCGTGAACCACCAAGTCACGCGCGGAGTTGGGGTCGACAGGCACGGAGACGCGCGGGGAACCTATCGCACGCGCTTCACCGTGACGAGGTAGATATGTTCGAGGAAACCCACCGCCACAGTGAGAGACTCTATGGGAAGCACAGTGGCGAAGTAACAGACAACCAAGACAAGGATTTCTTCGGGCGAATCAAAGTGAAGGTCCCGTCGGTCTTCGGCACCGATGTGGAAGTTCGGGCGCGGCCTTGTTTTGTATACGGTCACTTCTTCGTTCCGCCCGTGGGCGCTCACGTTTGGGTCGAGTTCGAGGCGGGTGACACACGGTACCCCCTCTGGGTGGGTACTTGGTACGCACAGGGTGAAACGCCTCCGGAGGCGGCCATTTCTCCTCCCGACAACCGCGTGATCCAGACCGCGTCCGGCCATACGATCGAAATTATGGACAAGGCGGGCGAAGAGAAGATCACGATCAAACATAAGGGCAACGCGTTCGTGAATATCGACAAGAACGGCAGCATCCTGATCGCTAATCAGACGGGCTCCTATGTTCAACTCGACGCCGACGGCCAAAGCGCCACGTTCGTCGAGCAGCACGGCAATATCATCACCATGAACAACGACGGCGTCGTCATCACCGAGAAAAGTGGGGCAACCGCAATTCAGATGACGGACGACACGGTCCGGGTCACGGGCAGCAGCATCATTCTCCAGGCGCCTTCCGTCTCGATAACGGGTGCACCGACAGCCGCGCCCACGATTCTCGCCACGCCGAGCTTCGTAACGCTGTTTAATCTCTTCGTCAGCGCACATACTCATGCGACTGCAGTGGGACCGACCGGCCCTCCGCTTCCACCTTGGACGCCGCCGCCGGCGCTGGCGCCCGGCACAACGTTAAGTTCGGGGACGGTGGTGGGATGAGCAACTGCACTTTCCCTTCACTACCGACGCTATCGCTGCCCTTGCCGCCAGTGCCGGGCCTGCCGCAATTGCCGTCGCTACCACCGCTGCCGAGCTTGCCTTCGTTGCCGTCAGTGGATCTGCCGGCGATACCCCGATTGCCGACGCTATCGCTGCCGCTGCCACCAGTGCCGGGTCTGCCGCAACTGCCATCGCTGCCACCGCTGCCAAATTTGCCCCCGTTGCCGTCCGTGGATCTGCCGGCGATGCCTCCACTGCCGACGCTATCGCTGCCGCTGCCACCAGTGCCGGGTCTGCCGCAACTGCCGTCGCTTCCACCTTTGCCGAAGCTGCCTGAGCTGCCGGATTGCCCGATAGACTGACGAGGACGAACGAATGGCTTTGGACCAAAGTAAGCTCTCGCAAGCCCTGAAGGACACATTCAAGTCGGCCAAGGACAATTCGTGGTCGAGCGATCAGGTGGCCGACGCACTGGCTGGAGCAATCAAGGACTTCGTGGTTAGTGCTGAGGTAGCAGGGGTGACCGTCAACGTAGTCAACAACGCCAATCAACCGATAGGAACCGGAACCCAATCCGGGACTGGCAAACTGCAGTGAGGTGGCATGATCGAGAAGGTTAAAGGCGTGGCTTTTCCGTTTCACATAGACCCCGCGACCGGCGGAGTCGCCCAGGCCTCCGGTGTGGACAAAATCGGCCAGAATGTACGAATCATCCTGGGCACACGGCTCGGTGAGCGCCCGATGTTGCGCGACTTTGGCTCGAATCTTCACTCGCTGGTACACGAGCCGAACGACGCCGCTTTGGCGGACATCATGAAGAATCAGGCACAGCAGGCCCTGCTCCAATGGGAGCCGAGAATCGTCACAATTCAGGCTCAGGTGGATCAATCCGAGGGCGAAGTGCGGATGCGTATCACGTATGCGCAAACGACGGCCCCGGTTGCCGGCGAGTTGACCGTTCCAATCCTCTGAGAGGTCAAAAGTGAGTGCGACTCCGTCGATCGATTACACAAATAAAGACTTCGCTTCTTTGCGACAAGCGATGCTAGACTTGGCGCGGTATCGCCTCCCCGAATGGACGGATCAATCGCCCGCCGATCTTGGCATGCTATTGGTCGACCTGCACGCCTACATGGGCGATGTCGTCTTGTACTACCAAGACCGAATCGCCAACGAGAGCTTTCTCCAGACCGCTCTCGAGCGTCGGAGCGTGCTCAACGCTTTGCGGCTGATCGGTTATGAGCTTTCGCCCCCAGTTCCAGCGGCGGTGGAGCTGACGCTATCCTTCAAACCGCCGCCCACCGGATCGTCGCCGGTGGTAACCATTCCATCGGGTGCGCAGTTTGCCTCCGCACCGTCGACCATCGGCGGGGCGCAGGTCTTCGAGTACGTCGGGGCGGCGCTCGACATCGACCTTACGTCGGACCAGGTTGCGCCGAGCGCCGACGGCAAGAAGCTCGTGTACAGTGGTTTGCCGCTGCGTCAGAGCAGTGCTCAGCCAACCACTGTGATCGGCTCCTCGACGGGCGAGCCCAACCAGCAATTTGCCATACCGGGAACCCCGGTGATCCTCGATACTCTCATTGTCGAGGTAAACGAAGGCGCAAACTGGGTGATGTGGGACCGCAAGACGAGCCTCCTCTACGATGTCGGTCCCGACGGAAGCGTATCGCTATCGAGCGCTGATGCGCGCGACTACTACGTGCAGTTCGACGAGAACGACGTCTGCTGGGTGCTATTCGGGGACGGAACGTACGGGCGTCGTCCACCAGTCGGCATCAACAACATTCGTTCCACTTATAGCGTCGGCGGTGGCAGCGCCGGTAATGTCCCTGCCAATTCGATCACGGTGTCCAATACCACGATCTCGTTATTAGACGCGGTCACCAATCCGCTGCCCGCAGCCGGCGGCGCCGATCATGAGGGCATCAATCATGGAAAGGCGTTTGGTCCGCTCGCCTTCCGCTCCGGTCAGCGGGCCGTAACCCTCAACGACTATGTGACGCTCGCGCAGCAAGCGGGCGGCGTAGCTAAGGTGCGTGGCGGAGCGCCCAACTGGAACGTCATCGAGCTGTACGTTGCGCCCCAGGGTGACACCCTCCGCCCAGTCCCCGAAGAGCTGCGGCGGCGTCTCATAGCATATTTCGAAGATAAACGCATGGCGGGAACATTCGTCGAGATCCTCGACGCCACCGGCGTACTAATCGATATCAGTATCGAGCTGGTTTACGACAAGCGTTATCTCGCCGATGCCGTCCGCCAAGCCGCCGAGGCAGCCGTGCAGGATCTGCTGGCGTTCGATAACGTCGACTTCGGCCAGCCGCTCTATTTGAGTGACGTGTACGGCAAGGTCGAGGCACTGCCCGGCGTCACGGCGATGACGGTCACCCGTTTTCGCCGTGAGGACAGCCCAACGATCCAACTAGCCGATCAGTTCCAGAGTCTTGGTTTGACGCAGATCATATCCTCGAACGGCCAAACCGGCGTCGACCTGGCTGCGCTGATCCAACGAGCGATCCAGATCGATGTCGCGACCGACGGGCGGATCGACATTAAAGAGTTTGAGATTCCCGTACTCGGCGTGCTCGACGTTGAGTTGGTGGAGTCGACGGGATGATTGTAAGCGGCTTTCAAGCGAAGGCGGACATTGTCGGCCGGCGGATCCGAGTCGCCTGGGATTTCGTCCCGGAGGAGTCGGAAACGTTGGCCGATATTCCGCCGGTGTCTCTGCGCCGAAAGCTACGCGACTTCGATTTTCCGGACCCCACGCCCATTGATCCCTACTTGGCCTACAACAGTTCCAGCTTCCCGCCCGTCCCCATTCCAGGAACGCTGGCCGTTACCGATCTGACCAACTGGCAGACTACCGAGGACGGGGAACGCACGGTGTTCGAACCGGTCTCCGTCGCGGTGTCGACCAGCGGCCGCATGGTGGAGATCCTTCGACGCACCACCGGTACCGCGTTTGATTCGACCGGCGTTCCGGTGAGGCAGCGAGTCGAGATTTTGGATAGCGGCCAATACCCCGGAGACCTGCAGGCGAATACCGTTTACTACTATCAGCTCTTCGGTCGTGACCTGCCGGCCAGTGGCGACGCGGCGGCACCGTATCGCGGCACCGCCATGGTCACCGACAGCTATGCTCTCAACCGAACTCTCTACCAGTTGATCCCTGAGATCTACCGCCGGCACGACGTCGAAATACGGCCGATCACGCCTGGCACCGATACAGTCCCGGAGGAGGCGCCACTCTTCGGTCAACTACGGCGTTTCGTTGACCTGTTCGGCATATCACTTGATTCCATGCGAGGAACCGCCGAGGGTCTTCGGACACTTCACGATATCGATAACGTCGACGCGCAATATCTTCCTCTGCTTGCGCAATGGATCGGATGGGAGCTGGGCGTCACCTCCGAAATCCCGCTGCGTCGCAACGAGATCAAGGCAGCTCCTCGCCTCTACCGCCTGGTTGGCACATTGCCGGGGCTTCGAGCGTTGGTGAGCCAATATACCGGCTGGTTCACGCAGGTGGCGGAGTTCGCGCAGAACCTGGCGATCTCCAACCGGCCTCCCCAGCGCAACCTTTTTGCCGTCAGCCCCGCCGCGGACGGCTCGAGCTGGCACGGTGTCAACGATGCGGCGGAAGTGCTCGGTTTCGGTTCCACTAATCAGGCGGCGACTGGGTCAACGGGTGTTGCCGCCGTTCTCACCGGTACGGCTGCTGAGCCCTTTGCGCTGCGTGCTGGGATGTCGCTGACCGTCGCCGCGGACGGATTGCTGCCGGCCGCGGTGCGCTTCGGGCAGGATGACTTTACCGACCCTGGTCACGCGACCGCCGCCGAAGTGGCGCAAGCGATGCAACCCGCGCTACCGGATCTCAAGGCTAGCGCGTCGGGCGGCCATCTTGCACTCACTTCGCTCACGGTCGGTGATCAATCAGAGCTCCAGATTCTTCCAGAGCCAACCAGCCTGGTGTCGCTCGAGAGCGCTCCGGCTGGACGCTTGAGCCCCCAGATCGATTCGCAAGGTCGCATTCGCGTTTTTTACGAGGCGCGGGAGACGCCGACCTTGCCCGAAGCAGGTGCCCCGTCGACTGGAGGGAACGCTCCGTCCCTTACCGGCGCTTACGTGGTCCGGAATGTTCACTATAAAACGTTGCTCGATGGCCTCTGGCGTGATTCGCACCCGATCTTCAGCCAGAGCGCTACACCGCAAGCGGACCCGGCAGCCGTAGCGCTTCCTGACGATCGCAACTGGGTGGCGTGGGTCGACAATCCGCAAACCGACGCCTCGCGTGTGCGCTTCGCGGTTGGTCCGTCGCAAGTGCCCTTGCCCGCAGCCCTCCAGGGCCAGCGCCTTGAGCCTTTCGCTCTTACCGATGGCGCGATGTTGACCCTCACAGGTAATTGGTCAGGCACCGATCGCTTCGTTGTTCACGCGGCGAACTTTGCCAACGTCGCTCGCGCCAGCGCCAACGAAGTGGTGGCAGCGATGAACGCTCAGCTCACCAAGGCTGTCGCCGTGCGCGAGGCCAACGGATCTATCGGCATTCAGACCATCGCTAGCGGCGATCAGGCGACTTTGGCGGTTGACCTCCGACATTCAACGACCGCGATCGCGCTCGGGTTCGACTATCGAAACGCCGTCGGCACGCCGGGCTCTTGGAGTGAAGAGATCGATTGGTCGCCGCCGCTGGATGCGGTCTCGATTGGGCCCCGTCGCCATGCGGAACTGGCCGCGATCAACGAAGTTCCTTCCGGAGTCCGCTTGGCGTGGTCCTCTCATCGTGCCGGCCTGTGGCGGATCAACACGGCTCATTGGGGCGACCAGGTCTTGGTTGGTACTGCGAACGGGCTGTTTCTGCGCCTCGGCGCGGGACCATGGGCGACGGTCGCCGGCCTGCCGTCCAGCGATGTTCGCGCCGTCGCGCTCGATTCCGACGGCACGGTCTGGATCGCCACGGCCAACGGTGTGGCCCTTCGGCGCCCCAATGGCACCGTTGTGTTACTTGCCCCTGCACTGCCGTCAAGCGACGTGCGCAGCGTGACACTCGGCCGTGAAGGCACGGCTTGGTTCGCCACGGCCGGGGGCGTCGCCACCCGAGCGGCGGACGGAACCGTCACGATGTTGACGACAGCGGGCGGCCTGCCGTCGAACGACGTGCGAACGGTCGCCGTCGCTGATGACGGAACACTCTGGATCGCGACCGCCGCCGGCGTCATGGAGCGTCTGCCAGGCGGCGCCGCTCTCGTCTTCGGAGCCGGCAGTCGGTTGCCATCGAGTGACGCCCGTGACGTTGCGATCGGCGTCGATGGGGCGGTCTTCATAGCCACCGCCGCCGGACTAGCGACTCAGTCACCCGGCACTGGGTTCAAGGTTGTGGATGCATCCAACGGCCTTCCTTCCCCGGAGGTGCGCGCAGTCACGGTTAGCCATGACGGTGATGTGTGGGTCGCGACCGCCGGTGGGGTCAGCAGGCGAACCGCAGGCAGCTGGACCACGATCAACACTGCGCAGGGACTTGCGAGTAACGATGCGCGCACCCTGTCGGTCGGCGCTGACGGCTCGATATGGGTAGGAACGGCCGCGGGAATCAGTCTCATCGCGACCGACGGTACCATTTTGAACCTCGACCTGATCGGTGGCGGGGCCGTCAATCCGGCCGGGCAGTCGATCCAGACCGGCTGGTCGGCGCCGCGTGAGCTTGCCTCTGACGGCGGCGCCAACCGCGAGGCGACCCTGACTGTGGACGAGACGAGCCGCACGTGGCTGGTTTGGTCGAAGCAGCTCGGCATCGGCAACCCCGACGAGAGTTGGGGCCTGCATTACCGCATTTTTGACCCTGTAGCGGGAACCTGGGGCCCAGATGCGACCCTCACCGGACCCCCAACTGGCGGGCGCTCATCGGATCGGACGCCGAGCGCAATGCGCATCCCCGGAGGCGTGCGGGTCTTCTTCTCATCAGATCGCAACGGTGGCTTCGGACTCTGGTCGGTAGATGTAAACCTGGCCGGTGTGATCGCCCCCCTGATTTCACTGTTCAACGACGAGTCATCGAATCTCGCCCCCGCGCCCGTGAGTGTGGGTTCCGCCTTATGGCTGCTTTATCGCGGCGACCGCAATGTGGCGCTCGCCCAGATAGGCTCATCGACTCTCCTTCGCAGCCAGCGGGTGCCCGATAACGGTACGGTTCGCCGCTTTGCCGGCAGCGTCAGCATGACGCCCGGTGACCTGGAACGGATGCACACGCGCCGCTCTTTCGGCGACATGCTGAGCTACACGCCGAATCGACCGGACGGCGCCGGATCGCTGGCGGACGACGAGTTCTATACACGCGGAACGGTCGGTCTTTACGTTAGCCGCGCAGACCAGGGCAGCAGCGCTTTGACCCAAGAGGAATCGTCGCGTCTGCTGGAGTTGTTGGCAGACTTCGTTCCCGTGAACCTGCGCGTGCTGGTGATCGTCGTCGCAGCGGCGGACACCGAGCTCGTCTATGGGGCGGGGACCGATATCCAGGACAGCTACCGCGACGTTTATCCGTTTGCAGACGCTTTGGGACCAATTGCCGACCAATCGGCAGCGGCAATGCCCGGACTGATGATCATTCACTCCAACGTTGTCGACAACGTGTCGGCGAACCTAGCGGACCTGACAACACTCCGACGGCGGACGTTCTTTCCGCCGTTGCAATGAGGAGACCCGATGCAGCGAGGCATAGCGACGGTCGAAAAGCCGACGATCGAAATGCACGGAATGTATCACGACGTGCTGCGCGACGGTGACGGGCGGGTGGTGTGGGACCACGGCTGGAAGCGCAACACCATCGTGCTGAATTGCAGGTCTTTGCTGGCTGCTTTTATGGGTGGGACCCCGGCGAGCCTGGGCATACAGGGCCTGCGCGTTGGCCAGGGCAGCGACTCCTGGGACTTGACGAGCCCGCCAGCGCCAGCGCCCGCGCAGTCAGCGCTCGTCGATTCCAATCCATTCCTGGTGCCGCCAGGCTCGCTGCAAATCAATTTTCTCACTGGGGCGACCGTTACGAATTCCCCTACCAACCGGCTTCAGATCATCGCCACGCTCGGACCCAATGTGCCCTCGTGGCCTGACGCCAACCATGCGAGCGGTAACCTGCGCGAGTTCGGACTCGTCGGTAAGCTCGGCGGCACCGAGACACTCATCAACTACATCACCCATCCGGTAATCGTGAAGGACCCAGCCAGCACGCTGACACGAACCATCTGGCTGGTCTTCTAGGAATCACATCTTGCTCGGGAGAATTTCATGGCCGTTATAACCTCCAGCACCTTTGACCCACTCAAGACTCGCTGCAACGTACGCCTTCAGCAGGGTGTGCCAATTGTCGACGCCGATGTGAACGAGCTCGACGACATTCGCAAATTCGAAATGCGCGCTTACTTGAAATGGTTTGTAGGTGACGGCATTCCCGACGGCAGCAATGCCTTCAAGATCGACGCCATTACAGGGCCGGCGGTAGCCGACGACTTCATCATTCGCCTCGGTGTGCCTGCGGCGCCAGGAGGCACGTCAAATTACGACCAGGGCTTGCGATTCGTTGGCCGCGCTATCGTCGACGGCCTGGACGTGATGATTCAGGCCGACACCAACTACAAAGCGCAGCCGTTGTTCGCCGCAGCGGCTTTTGGCGTGCCCCAGATCGCTGCCATGCCTAATGGAGCAGGGCCGATTGCCGTCTATCTCGATGTTTGGGAGCGACTCGTGACGTCGCAGGAGGACCCTTCCCAGATCCTGCCGGGCATCGGCACCGAGAGCTGTGCGCGAATGAAGCGGCAGTGGGTTGTTCGCACGCGCAGTGGCAGCGCCGTGCCGCAGCCGGGGGACGCGGACTACCTTGCGGGCCACAGTTATTACCTGCTGGCGGTTATCAATCGATCGGCACCCGGCGCCGTCATCGCTCCCGCTGACGTGAAGGACAGCCGCCATCTTCGGCTGTCGCTGTCGTCGCTCGAAGGTCGGGTCGCGCTGATGGAGCGCCTGCTTCTCATCCCGGCGTTCAATGCTTCGCCAAATCAGTTCACGCCCAAGTTAGGCGCGCCCGGCACGACTGTAACTCTGTTCGGAAACGCCTTCAACCTGCAACCGGTCACGGTGCAGTTCGGCGCCGCGGCAGCGACCGTCGTCGGCACGCCGACTTCCTCTCAAATCGTTGCCGCGGTGCCCAACGTCGCTGCTCAAGCGGCTACAATTACCGTAACCACGGCCGGAGGGACCACAACGAGTGTTGATACGTTCCAGATTGTGCCGCCCGCGCCATCGTTTGCCGCCTCACCAAACCAGTTCAACCCGAAGTTGGGGCCAGCGAACACTAACGTCACGCTGTTTGGGAATAACTTCAACGTTGGCACCGTGAAGGTGCTTTTCGGCGCAACCGCTGCGACCATCGTCGGCACTCCGACCGCCACCCAGATCGTCGCTACCGTTCCAAGCATGGCAACCGGCGCCGTGACCATCACGGTCCAGACGGGCGGTGGGCAAGCGACCAGCACCGACACTTTCACAGTGACCTAGACGCATAAAGGAGATGACATGGCCTCTAATGTGTACCCTGATGGTCCGACCTCGACCTTGTTAGGAACTCCCGCCAATACGCCTGTGCTTGTAAAGGCTGGACAACAATTTCCGGGCGGCCTGTTTGTTCCCCTGGCGAACAATGTGGGAGCCGACCCAAGCTACTTCAATGAGCCCACGACCTTCATCCGCATCTCCATGAATCTCCCCGCATCAGCGACGCCACCGCAAATTGAGTTGGAGGCGAACAATCCAACCGCTGTCACTACCGGCGCGTCCGTGATCATCAACCCGGCCACTGCCGCGCCGGGTCAAGCGCTTTTGGACGGTACCAACGGCACGGAGGCGGCCAGCGCGTACTTCCTGGGTCCGTTTACCAATAACGTCTACCTGCTGAAAGTGATTATCACGATTCCGGGCACCACGTTGAACATGAGGATTACCAACAACACAGCCTCGGATCATGATTTCGTCTGGGTGGTGGCGGATAGCGACGCGAGCTCGCAGCAGCCGTGGATCCAACTGAGTCCCGCCACGCTGCCGTTCTCCGCGCTCGTGAATCAGGCCGCGACGGCCACCGCGCAGTCGCTCCAGATCACCAATCGCGGCACGGGCACGCTAACCGTCAACAATATCGTTCCGGCCCTCGCGGTTTCCTATGCGCTGAATCCCGGCGGGCTGGCAAATTCCGGGCTGCCCGCCTCGGTGGACCCCAATCAGTCAAGCCCGCGAAACCTGGTGATCGGCTTCAACGCTCCCGCTAACACGGGCTTGACGGCGCCGACCAACTACACCGTCGATGGAGATACGGGAGCCGTGTCCGGCGCCGGCCACAATGATGCGTTTCAACTGAGCGCCACTACCAGCGCGCTTGAAGTGGTGATGGTGCTCGATGACTCAGGCAGCATGGGTACCAACGACACGAGCAGCGGGGCGACTCGACTGAGCGAACTGCAGTCAGCGACTAAGCAATTCCTTGATTATCTTGCTGCGTTCGGCTCGAACGCCGGTACGGTCGGGATCGTCAAGTTCCCCGGCAGCGATCTTAACAACCCCGGCGATCTGACCTCGTACGACCTGGTGCCTGCGGAGACCATCCCCTCCACCATGAACTCAGAGAAAGGGAAAGTGGACTCATTAACGGCGGTTGACAACACCCCGATGGACTTCGGCATTCAGGAGGTCCTCAACCGGACTTCGCCTCGATATTTCGCGAACGACGCCACCAGCATCGCGAACAATCGCCGCTGGATGCTGCTCATGTCCGATGGAGCGTGGAATGTTGGCAGTGACCCTCGTACGGAAATCACCAAGCTGGGACCCACGAACATGAACGTCGTGGTTTATTCCGCCGGATACGGTAAATCTGGCCAAGTTGACTATGCAACTCTCCAGGCTGTTGCCACCGGGTCGGGGACCACTCCGGGGGGACAAGCGTATCAGGTTGACTTTGGCAGCCCCGACCCGACCGGGGTTGCGCTTGCGAAGAAGTTCAAAGACGCGATCACCTCTGGCCTGACCATCAATACGGCAGCCGACCCGGACGGCACCATCTTGCCCGGCCAGGAGACCCGCTACGAAGTCCTCATTACGCCCTATGACACGAAGGCGGTGTTTTCACTCTTTTGGGAAACGGCCAATGCGGGGCTGACTCTGCAACTACTCACGCCGACCTGCGATTTGATCACTCCTAATACGGCGGGCGGCACGCCGGGCGTCACGTTCACCAGTGACGTGCGATATCAGATGTACGCCATTGACGAATCCTATCTCCGCAATACGGCCAATCCGTCCCAGCCGCGTCTTGGCACCTGGCGGATCATCGTTTCCAGGCCCGGAGAGAATCTTGCGGTCGCCACAGCCGCGCGGCCGGTGGTCGGCGAACCCTACACGTACAATGTGCTGACCGAGTCCTCTCTGAAATTAGAAGTCATCCTCGACCGCAGCCAGTATTACGCGGGCGACTCGATTGGCGTCTCAGCGAAAGTGACGGCCAACGGGCTGCCCGTAACGGGCGCCGCGGCGCAACTCAGCGTGACCGCGCCCGGACAGTCGATCGACAATTGGCTCGCCGGCGCCCCGATCAGCGCCGACGAATATCAGAGCGCGGCCAAACAACTCGCGGGCAAGGACGCATTCCCCGTTTACGTGAAGGCCTTTGCCGCCCAATTGAAGGGTTTGACGTTCAAAACGTCCAACCAGAACACGACGATCGCCATGACCGATCCAAACCAGCGCGGCGTGTACTCGGCGACCGTGACTCAGACGGCCATCCCGGACGGCCACACGCTCTACGTCACGGTGACGGGCACGACCTCGGATGGGGTCACGTTCAGGCGGGAGCGGACGGTCGAGGTTCGCATTGGCGTCAGGGCTGACCCCAAGTTCACCCTGATCGACGTCGTGTTCGACGCGGCTCAGGCGGGTTCCAAGGTGCTGACTGGCACCGTCAACGTGACGCCGCGCGATCGCTTCGGCAACGTCCTGTTGATCGATCCCGCGACCTCCCGGGACGTTCTCTTGGCGGCGCAAGGGGCCACGCTGCAACCGCTAACGACCAGTTTCAACGGAACCTACAGTAGCAAGCTGTCGTTCCCAGCA
>Ga0335078_10002606_pt1 | contig 27196 bp, 28 predicted proteins | sample Lox_Sample_32_FD_206711 | JGI IMG/M metagenome (GOLD analysis project Ga0335078, IMG submission 206711) | Soil microbial communities from Loxahatchee National Wildlife Refuge, Florida, United States - Lox_Sample_3.2 | ecosystem: Environmental > Terrestrial > Soil > Wetlands | place: USA... | reverse complement strand
CGCCTCGGAGGACGGGATCCCGAGGTCGGAGGAGACCCGTCGGGCGACCGCCGAGTAGTTGGCGATGCCCATGCGAAGGGCGTCGGAGAGCGCCGGCTGGCCGTCCAGGTAGTCCCGGACGCGCCGGGCGACGGAGACCTCGGGCTCGGGCATGAGTGTCGTGTGTTGGACAATTGTGCCCAATCATGTCGCGTGACGGTCATCGGGTATAAATCTCTACGCGCGAGTCGCTCGACCACCAGGAAGCCGAATGTCTCCCCCGAAGGTCGTCCTAGCGTACTCGGGGGGGCTCGACACGTCCGTCGCGATCCCCTGGCTCAAGGAGCACAAGGGGCTGGACGTGGTCGCGGTCACGGTCGACGTCGGCCAGCCGGTCGACCTCGACAAGGTTCGAACCAAGGCGCAGGCCTCCGGTGCGGTCGGCGCCCACGTCGCCGACGCGCGGCAGGAGTTCGCCGAGGAGTTCATCGCCCCCGCCCTGAAGGCCAACGCGCTCTACGAGGGAGTGTATCCGCTCAGCACGGCCCTTGCCCGCCCGCTGATCGGCCGCCACCTGGTCGAGGTCGCGCGCCGGGAAGGAGCCTCCGCCGTCGCCCACGGCTGCACGGGGAAGGGGAACGACCAGGTACGGTTCGACCTCTCCACCACGAGTCTCGCTCCCGAGCTCGAGGTCATCGCCCCGGCGCGCGAGTGGGGGATGAACCGGGAACAGGAAATCGAGTACGCCCAGGCCCATCGGGTCCCCGTCGAGGCGACCGCCGCCTCCCCCTACAGCATCGACGAGAACCTGTGGGGTCGCTCCGCGGAGTGCGGGGTCCTCGAGGACCCGGACGTCGAGCCTCCCGAGGCCGCCTACGGCTGGACCGTGGCGCCGGCCGCGGCGCCCGACACCCCGACGTACGTGAAGGTCGTCTTCGAGCACGGCCTGCCCGTCTCGCTGGACGGCGAGGCGCTCCCGTTCCACGAGCTGATCGCCCGGTTGAACGCCGTCGCGGGCTCGAACGGGGTCGGTCGGATCGACCACGTCGAGTCCCGGGTCGTCGGGATCAAGTCGCGAGAGGTCTACGAGTGCCCGGCCGCCATCGTCCTCATCCGGGCGCACCAGGCCCTAGAAGGCCTCGTCCTCCCGCGGGATGTCCTTGAGTTCAAGCGCACCGTCGAGCAGCGCTACGCCCAGCTGATCTACGACGGCCTCTGGTTCACCCCGCTGCGGACCTCGCTGGAAGCGTTCGTCGACGCGACCCAGGACCGGGTCGGCGGTGAGGTGACGGTGAAGCTCTTCAAGGGCTCGGCCACCGTCGTCGGCCGGCACTCCCCGCACTCGCTGTACCAGCCGTCCCTCGCGACGTACTCGACCGGCGACCAGTTCCGTCAGGAGATGTCGGCGGGGTTCATCTACGTCTGGGGGCTCCCCGCGCGCACCTGGGCAGCCCAGACGCCCGCGCCCCTCTCGGCGCCTCCGCGGACGGCGAAGTACCGGCCATGAGCCGGTGCGGAGGGGTACGCCGATGACGAGCTACGGGCGAGCGCCGGCCTACGTGGTCACCCCCGTCGGTCCGTTCCTCAACTCGCTGTCCGTCGACCGACCGCTGGTCAAGTACGACCTCGCCGGCAGCATCGCGCATGCCGAGATGCTCGGCCGGGTCGGCCTCCTGACTCCCGAGGAGACCGGCCAGCTCCTCCACGGGCTCCGCCAGGTCGCCCGCGAGGTCGCCGAGGACACGTTCCCCTGGCAGCAGGAGCTCGAGGACGTCCACACGAACGTCGAGGTCCGACTCACGGAGCTCGTGGGCCCGGTCGGCGGGAAGATCCACACGGCGCGCAGCCGGAACGACCAGGTCGCGCTCGACGAGCGCCTCTACCTGCGGGCGGCGGTCTCCGGCGTGGCGCACCGGCTCCTCCGGCTCCAGGAGACCCTGCTCCGCCGCGCGGCCGAGCTGCGGGAGACGCCGATGCCCGGATACACCCATCTCCAGCGGGCCCAGCCCGTGACGGTCGGTCACCTCCTCCTCGCCCACTACTGGCGCTTCGACCGGGACCTCGACCGGCTCTTCTCCACCGCGGCCCGCGGCAACGTCTCTCCCCTCGGGGCGGGGGCGCTGGCGGGGTCGACGCTGGGGATCGACCCGGACCTGGTGGCCCAGCGCCTCGCCTTCGACCGGGCGTTCGAGAACTCGCTGGACGCCGTGAGCGACCGGGACTTCCTGGCCGAGTTCCTCTTCGACCTCGCGCTGCTCGCGGTCCACACCAGCGGGCTTGCCGAGGAGGTCGTCGTCTACGCCACCAAGGAGTTCGGCTTCCTGGAGCGCACCCCCGCGCTCGGCTCCGGCTCGAGCCTCATGCCCCAGAAGCGCAACCCGGACGCCGCGGAGCTGATCCGAGGCAAGACCGGTCGCACCATCGGGGACCTCGTCGCGCTGCTCACCACCCTCAAGGGACTGCCGCTCGGCTACGACCGGGACCTCCAGGAGGACAAGTCGCCGCTCCTGGACTCGGTCGGGACCCTCACCGCGGTCCTCGACACGCTCGCCGAGATCGTCGCCGGCCTCGTGTTCGTCCCCGCCCGCCTCCACGAGGCGGTCTCCGACCCGGAGCTGCTCGCGACCGACGTCGCCGAGGAGCTCGTCCGCCACGGGGTGCCGTTCCGCGCCGCGCACGACGCGGTCGGCTCGCACCTGCGCGCCCACGGCGGGGCGTTCGTCGCCTCCGAGCTCTCGCGGCTACCCGGCGCGGATGCGGAGACCGCCCGCACTCTCGACCCGGCGACCGCCGTGGCTCGACGGGCCTCGCCCGGAGGGCCGGCGCCCGCCGCCGTCACCCGCCAGCTCGAGGCCGCCCGCACCCGGCTGGCGAGCCGGGCCTCCTCCCTCTCCTCGCTCGACCAGAAGGTCGGGCTCGTCGAGGAACTGCTGAACGAGGAAAGAAAATGACCGAGTGCCCGGAGTGCGAAGCGACCGTCGAGAGCCACGACAAGATCCTGGGGGAGGTCTTCCCCTGCCCGGACTGCGGGACGGAGCTTGAGGTGTTCGGGACCGAGCCGTTCGCGGTCCAGCCCGCCCCCAAAGAGGCCGAGGACTGGGGTGAGTGACGGGTTCACCCTCGGCGTCTTCTACACGATCATCCGGCCCGAGGAGAAGGCCCTCCTCGCCGCCGCCGAGAGTCGCGGGATCGCCGTCGAGCGGATCGATGACGGGGAGACGACCTTCGGCCTCTCCCCGCCCGCGCACCTCCCCTCGGTCGTCCTGAACCGCTCGGTGAGCCACACCCGCTCGCTGTACGCGAGCCGGTGCTTCGCGCACTACGGGGTCCCGACGGTCAACTCCCCCGACGTGGTTGAGGTCGCCGGCGACAAGATCCTGAGCTCGCTCCGCCTGCAGGAGCGCGGGGTCCCCACCCCCCGGACCGTGATCGCGCTCTCTCCGGAGGCCGCGATGAAGGCGATCGAGGAGGTCGGCTACCCGGCGGTGCTGAAGCCGGCGGTCGGCTCGTGGGGTCGGCTGATGGCCAAGGTCGACGACGCCGAGGAGGCCGAGCAGATCCTCGAGCACAAGGCCGCCCTCACCTCCCCCCTCCACTCGGTCATCTACGTCCAGGAGTACGTCCCCAAGCCGGAGCGGGACCTCCGGGTCTTCGTGGTCGGCGACGAGATCGTCGCGGCGATGTACCGCCGCTCGGCCAGCTGGCGGACGAACGCCGCCCGGGGCGCCACCACCGAGCCGGCCCCGCTGACCCCCGAGCTCTCCGAGCTCTCCCTCCGCGCGGCCGACGCGATGGGGGGAGGGGTGCTCGCGGTCGACCTGATGGAGGCGCCCGGCGGCCTCACCGTCCACGAGGTGAACCCGACCCCCGAGTTCAAGGCGCTATCCGCCGCCACCGGCGTCGACATCGCCGGCCGGGTCGTGGAGTACGCCGTCGGGGTCGGCCGACGATGAAGGCGGCGGTCGTCGGGGGCTCGGGCTACGTCGGCGGGGAGCTCCTCCGATTGCTCCTCCGCCACCCCGAGGTCGAGGTGACCCAGGTCACCTCCGACTCGATGGCGGGCAAGGCGGTCAGCCGCGCCCACCCGAACCTCCGCAAGGCGACCTCGCTCCTCTTCTCGCCCCACACGAGCCTCGGTCGCGCCGACGTCACCTTCCTGGCCACTCCCCACGGCGAGTCGATGGAGCGCGTCCCCGAGGTCCTCGCCTCGGGGGGTCTCCTGTTCGACCTCACCGCCGACTACCGGCTCAAGGACCCGGCGAGCTACCCTCTCTACTACGGCCGGGCGCATCCGCATCCCGAGCTCCTCGCCCGGAGCGTCTACGGCCTCCCCGAGCTCCACCGGGAGGAGCTCCGCACGGCGCCGATCGTCGCGGTGCCGGGGTGCATCGCCACCGCCTCGATCCTCGCCCTGCGTCCGCTCGTCACCGCGGGACTCGTCGGCCCCTCTCCCGTCGTCATCGACGCGAAGAGCGGCTCCTCGGCGAGCGGCCGGGACACCGGTCCGGCCGGCCTCCACGCCGAGCGGTCGGGGGTCATGCGGGCCTACGCCCCGACCGGCCATCGGCATACCGCCGAGATCGAGCAGGAGACCGGCCGCTCGGTCGCGCTCTCCTGCCACGCGGTCGAGGCGGTCCGGGGGGTGCTCGCGACCGTGCACGTCCTCACCCAGGGACCGGTCGAGGAGAAGGAGCTGTGGCGGGCCTACCGCGCGGCCTACGGGAACGAGCCGTTCGTGCGGGTCGTCCACGAGTCGGAGGGATGGTTCCGCGAGCCCGAGCCGAAGATCCTGCAGGGGACGAACTACTGCGACGTCGGGTTCGCCGTCGACCCGCACGCCCACCGGGTCGTCGCGCTCGCCGCCCTCGACAACCTGATGAAGGGGGCGGCGGGGGCGGCCGTGCAGTGCCTCAACGTCCGCGCTGGATTCCCCGAGACGACCGCGCTCGACTTCCTCGGGCTGCACCCGGTGTGAGTCGTGACGCTCGTCGTGAAGGTCGGCGGGGCCGCCGGTAACACCCTCGGACCGACCCTGGACGACCTCGCCCCCCGCTCGGACTACGTGCTGGTCCACGGAGGCTCGGAGGAGGTCGACCGTCTCGGGGACTCCCTCGGGCGCCCTTCGGTCTTCTACACCTCCCCGAGCGGGGTCGTCTCGCGGAAGAGCGACCCGGCCCACCTCGAGGTCGTCGTGCTGGCGCTCGCCGGCAAGGTCCAGACCGCGATCGTCTCGGCCCTGGCGGCCCGGGGGGTCCGCGCGGTCGGCCTCTCGGGGGTCGACGGCGGGCTCCTGAGCGCCCGCCGCAAGGAGGGGGCGCGCGAGGTCGTCGACGGGCGGGTCCTCCGCGTGCTCGACGACTGGTCCGGCACGATCGACTCGGCGGACCCGGCCGTCCTGCGGGCGCTCCTGGCCGCGGGCATGGTCCCGGTCGTGGGCCCCCCGGCAATCACGGCCGCGGGGGAGGTCGTCAACGTCGACGCCGACCGGGCCGCGGCGGCGGTGGCGGTCGCCGTGGGCGCCTCGGACCTTCTGCTCCTCACGAACGTCCCGGGCCTGCTGCGGGACCCGAAGGACCTCACGTCCGTTATTCGGCAGGTCGACCGGGCTTCGGTGGACGAGGTGCTCCCGTTGGCCGCCGGCCGGATGCGCAAGAAGGTGCTCGCGGCCCAGGACGCCCTGCGGGGCGGGGTCCCCCGGGTCGTCATCGCCTCGTCGAGCGGCCCGTCGCCGGTCGCCCGGGCGCTCGACGGGGAGGGGACGGTCTTCCGATGACCCCCGACGCGGGAGGGCCCGTTTCGCGCTCGTTCGTCGCCCCCTCGAGGCCCCCGCTCACGATCGTCCGGGGAGAAGGGGCCTCGCTGTGGGATGCCGCCGGTCGCCGGTACGTCGACCTTGGCGCCTCCCACGGGGTGGGGAACCTCGGCGTCTCCCATCCGGAGGTCGTCCGGGCGGTCCAGCGGCAGGCCGCGGAGCTGCTCTTCCTCGGATCCGGCTACGACGTTCCGGTCCGGACGGAGTTTCTTGCCCGGCTCACGGCCCTTTTGCCCCCGACCCTCGACCGGGTGTTCCTTTCCAACTCCGGCACCGAGGCGGTCGAGGCCGCGATCAAGTTCGCCCGCGCCGCCACCGGCCGCTCGAAGGTCGTGGCCGCCATGCGCGGGTTCCACGGACGCACCATGGGCTCGCTCAGCGCCACGTGGCGCAAGGAGTTCCGCGAAGGCTTCGAGCCCCTGGTGCCGGGCTTCGTCCACGTTCCATTCAACGACGTCGAGGCGCTGCGGACCGCGGTCGACGAGACGACGGCGCTCCTCCTTCTCGAGCCGGTCCAGGGAGAAGGGGGCGTCCACCCCGCGAGTGCCGAGTTCCTCGAGGAGGCGCGCCGTCGGACGACCGAGACCGGGACCCTGCTCGCGTTGGACGAGGTCCAGACCGGGCTCGGGCGTACGGGTCGCCTGTTCGCCTTCGAGCGGTGGGGGGTGGTGCCGGACCTGCTCACCCTGGCCAAGTCGCTCGCGGGCGGGGTCCCGATCGGGGCGACCGTCACGACCGAGGCGGTGCAGGCCCGCTTCCACGCTAGCCACCACTCGACGTTCGGCGGCTCGCCGCTCGCCTGCGCCGCGGGGGTCGCCGCGCTGGAGGTGACGGTGCGCGAGCGGCTCGCCGAGCGCGCCGAGCGGCTCGGTGCGATGGCCCGCGAGCGCCTGTCGCACCTCCCCCGCGAGAAGGTCCGGGAGGTTCGCGGCCTCGGGCTCTTGATCGGGGTGGAGATGCGGGAACGCGTCGCCCCCTACCTGGTCCGGCTCGAGGAGCGGGGGTTCCTCGCGATCCCCGCCGGCCCGACCGTGCTGCGCCTCATCCCTCCCCTCGTGATCGAGGAGGAGGACCTGCGCGCCGGCCTCGAGGCGGTCGAGGAGGTCATCGGTCATGGATGAGGCCAGCGCCCTGCTCCGTCTGTTGCGCCCGTACAGTCCGACCGGGCGGGAGGCGGGCGCGGTCCGTGAGTTCGTCCGACTCGCGCGGGAGCTTGGGTACGCCGTCCGGGTCGACGCGGCGGGCAACGGACGAGCGCGGCGGGGCTCCGGTGCCCCGCGGATCCTGTTCCTTGGTCACATCGACACGGTCCCCGGGCGTCGGCCGGTGCGTCGGGCCCGCGGACGGGTCTACGGGCGGGGGGCGGTCGACGCGAAGGGAGCGCTCGCCGCCGCGCTGCTGGCAGGAGCTGCCTTCACCGGCCCCGGCACGCTCGAGGTCGTCGCCTCCGTCGGAGAGGAGACGGACAGTCGGGGGGCCCGCCATCTGCTCGGTCGGCGGGACGTGCACGCCGTGATCGCCGGCGAACCGAGCCGCTGGGACGGGGTCACGGTCGGCTACAAGGGAGACCTTCGGCTCGAGGCCGTGTTCCGCGGCCGACGCACCCACTACTCTTCTCCGCAGCCGACGACGGCGGACGTGGCGCTCGACTGGGTCGGTGCCGTCCGGGCCTGGGCCGCGTCCCGCCGCGGGGACTCCCCGTTCCGGTCGCTCTCGATGAAGGTCGTCCGGTACGGCTCCCGCGGCACGGGGGACGAGGAGTCGGTCGACGTCACCCTCGACCTCCGTCTGCCGCCGGGTACCTCCACCGCAGCGCTCCTGAAGGAGCTCCCCCGGGAGCCCGGGAGCCCGCGGGTCCGGGCGTCCGTCCGGATCGAGCCGATCGAGGAGGGCCGGACCAGTCCGGTCGTGCGGGCCCTGGAGGCGGGAGTGCGCGCCGCCGGCGGAACCCCGACCCTCTGGCGCAAGGGGGGCACGTCCGACTGGAACCTGGTGGCGCCCGCCTGGAAGGTCCCCGGGGCCGCCTACGGGCCGGGCGACCCGCACCTCGACCACACTGCCCACGAGTCGGTCCCGGAAGCCGACCTACGCCGCGCGGTCGTGGTCCTGCGGACCGCGTTCACGGAGCTCGCGAAGAGCCTCGCCGGCGCCTAGCCGTTGGTGCGGGCCCCTCGGGGTCCGGCGGGCGGGCTCACTCTTCGACGACCGGGCGCCGGTGGTGGATGAACTCCCCGTGGTCGAGCTCCCGCATCGCGGTCTGGAGCTCGGCCCGAGTGTTCATGACGATCGGGCCGTACCAGGCGACCGGCTCGTGGAGCGGGCGGCCCGTGACCAGGATGAAGCGGAAGCCGTTCTCGCCGGCCCGGGCGCTCAGGCGGTCGCCCGCGCCGAACAGGACGGTCTCGCCCGCGGGGACGACCCCGGTGTCGTTCCCACCGAAGGAGCCCGCCCCGTCGATCGCGTGCACGAACGCCGTATATCCGGGCGGGGTCGGGTGCTCGAACGTCGCGCCGGCCGGGACCTGCACATCGAGGTACGTCGGGTCGACCGGGATCCCCTGGACGGGACCTTCCACGTCCCGGTACTTTCCCGCCACGGCCAGCACGCGCGTGCCGTTGTCCAGCGTCACGGTGGGGAAGTCGGGAGCCGTCAGCCCGCGGTAGGCGGGAATGGACATCTTCTCCCGGGCGGGCAGGTTGACCCAGAGCTGCAGGCCGGCGAGCATCCCCTCCGTCCGCTGGGGCATCTCCTGGTGGATGATCCCGCTGCCGGAGTTCATCCACTGCACGTCGCCCGGCCCAATGACCCCCTCGTTGCCGAGGGTGTCCCCGTGCGCGACCCGGCCATCCAGCATGTAGGTGACCGTCTCGATGCCCCGGTGCGGGTGCCACGGGAACCCGGCCACATAGTCCGCGGGGTTGCTCGAGCCGAAACGGTCGAGCAGGAGGAACGGGTCGAAGAGGGGGACCTCGGGGTTGGAGAACGAGCGCTTCAGGCGCACGCCCGCGCCCTCCAGGGTGGGCACGCCGGGAAATCGTCGCTGGATCGATCGGATGGGGTCGGTCATGGCCTGTCGTTCGAGAAGAGCCGCCCCCTGTTTAAGTCACCCCGGAGGCGGAGGTGCCCCGCTGGTCTGTGGGTAACCTGGGCAGCGGGGTCCCCGGCGTGGTGGTTAATACGCTTCGTCCGCTCGTGGCCCCATGGCGGGCCCGCGGTGTCCGAAGTGCGGGGCGTTCGGCGCGCCGGGCGCCACCTTCTGCGCGTTCTGCGGAGCACCGCTCCCGGCGGGGGCCGGTGGTCCCCTGTCGGCCGGCGCCCCCCCTTCGGGATTCGGGCCACCGCCGCCGGGCGCTGGGGGATGGTATTCCGCTCCTGGCGTGACAGGGGGTGGCCCGGGGGCCTCGCCGGCGTCCCGGGCGGCCGAACGGACCGCGCTGACCTACGTGCTCTGGGCCGCCGTCGTTCTGCTCGTGGGCGGCGTCCTCTCCGTGCTGGCGGACCTCACGACGACCGCCACCGGGACGGCCGTCCACTTCGGCACCACCTTCCTCGCGGTCTCCCTGGCGACGGGCGCCTGCGAGTTCGTGGCCGTCGCCCTCTTCTACTTCGCCCTGCGGAACCTGGCTCCCCAGGACTCCCGCTTCTCGACCCCCTCTAAGCTCGTCCTGGCCCTCTTGATCGCGATTTTGATCGTGCTGGCCGCGCTCGTCCCCTTCCTCTCCGCAGTGAACACCTTGGAGAGCTGCATCTCCAGCTCCGGCATGAACCAGACGGCCGAGGTGAGCTGCATCTCCGGGGGCGACCTCGCCGCGGTGCTTTCCGTCGTCGTGATCGCCGGGATCGTGGCCCTGGTGGGGTTCATCGGGCTCCTCCTCGGGATCTGGCGTCTCGGCACCCGCTACCAGAACAGCAACTTCAAGGTCGGGGCGATCCTGCTCATCATCCCGTTCCTGAACATCGTCGGCGCAGTCCTGATCCTGGTCGCGGCCCGGTCCGCCCAGGCCAAGTTGGGACCCGCAGTCCCCGTGTAAACGGCGGTCCCGTCGCGCCCGCGCTCAGCGCTTGGACCGGCCGCGCGGGCGGCTCGGCTTCTTGGGCTCACGGACCCCCGCGAAGGCCAGGTTCCCCGTGTCCCCCGCGGAGGGCAGGAAGGTGGCGTCGGTCAGGAGGCGCACGCTCGCCTCCCCGCGGGCGGTGAGCCGGTAGGCCTCCCCCTCGTGGAGGACGAGGCCGGTCTCCACCAGCCGCCGCATGTGGAAGGCCATCTTCGGCGAGTCGTCGAGGCCGGCGGCTTTCATCGTCTCCCCGAAGCTCGCCGAGCCTTCGCCGAGCCGCTGCAGGACCTTGCGGCGGATCGGGTTGGCGAGCGCCTCGAGCGTGGAGTGCGTCTCTTCCGCGGCGACCGCGCCCCCGAGGGCGGCCGCCGCCACCCCGGTGACGCGGCGGGGATTGAACCCCACCCGCAGCGGCCCGTGCCCGACCAGGTCGGCGCGGAGGCGGTCGAGTACCGCGACGATGTCCTCGAGGCGGTGGTGCTCGAGCAGGCGCTCCACGTCCGTGAGCACGACCGCGGCGTTCGGGTGGTCGGCCAGGAACGACTCCGTCGCGGAGAGGACTCCGGCGGGGTTCGCCGGGTCGAGGTGGCCCGCGTGGAGGTGCGGGGCCTCCGCCGGCGGGTGCACCCCGAGGAAGAGGACCTCGTACTTGCCCGAGGCGGCGAGGGCGCGCGCCTCACGGACGGGGTCGCGCTGCGTCTCCTGCGGGGACTCGAACTCGTGCTCCTGGGCCGCCAGTCGGAGCGTCTCGCGAACCTGGTCGATGCGGAACGGCTTGCGCACGTAGTCGAACGCCCCGAGCTTCATCGCGTCGAGCGCCGTCTCGACGCTCGCATACCCGGTCACGACCACGACCAGGGTCCGCGGCCAGCGCTCGCGGATCTGGCGCAGGAGGTCCAGCCCCCCCTGCCGGGGCATCTTGAGGTCGGTGAGGACGACGTCGGCCTCCTCGTGCTCGAGCGACTCGAGGGCCTTCTGGGCCGAGGGCGCCGACCAGGCGGTGTGCTCGTCCTCCCGGAGGAGCTCGGTCAGCTCGTCCCGGAACACCGCGTCGTCATCGACCACCAGGACGCGCACGCGCGGGGTAGTTCCGGGGGTAGGGTTAGCGTTTTCGCGAACTCCGGAAGGCCCCCGAGGGGACCTCCCGGAGCGGGGAAAGGGTTGGGACCGTGACGCTTCGGGCCACTGCCCTACGGGGCTGCGCCGGCTCCCCCTCCGAGGTGCCCGGGAAGGGTCACGCCGAAGTACCAGAAGGCCGCGATCCCTGCGAGGGCCATGAAGACGGGGAAGAGCAGGAAGGCCGTCTGGAGCACCTTCGGCATCCGGTACTTCAGCTCGGTCAGCTCGTCCGGCTGGGCGACCGTCGTGCTCGAGGCGGGGGCCACCGGTTGGGCCGCCCGGACTCCCAGGCCCCGCACGCGCGGGGCCGAGGTCGTCGAGGCGAGCTTCCAGGGGTGGCGTCCGGCGTCCACGGCGCTCAGGTACCAGTCCACGATCACCGTCGCGGGGAAGGCCAGAACCCCGGCCATCCCGAAGCCCGCGTACAGCAGGAGCGTGTCGAACGGGTCCTTGGTGAACGCCGGGTTGGCGGTGTAGCCGGTCCATCCGTAGAAGATGACCACGGCGCCCGCGACGAGGGCGAAGACGCCCACGTACTGGAGCCGGAGGGACATGTAGGCGGAGATCGCGTAGGCCAGGAGGACGAGCCCGCAGAGGAGCAGCGGGTCGAAGAAGAAGATGTTGTAGCCGGCCATCCCGTCCGACGGGAGGAACGGCCAGGCCATCTCCCCCCACAACGAGAGCGAAAGTGTGATGATGCCGACGACCCCGACCGGGATCGCGGTGCTCTTCAACATCCGCTTGAGGGAGTCGGGCTGGTGCGAGCGGATTGCCCACCAGACGCGCACTCCCGCGTAGGCGAGGACCGTCGCGACGAGGAGCAGGAGCACCTCGATCAGCGCCAGGTCATCGTAGAAGGTCGTGAACGCCATGGTCGACCACCCCGAAGGGTCAGGCCTCCTGGGCCAGGGCGATCAGCTCGGTTCGGCACACTCGGTCTATGTCTCCGGTCGTTTGGTTCGACATCGGGGCACCGTAGGCGCTCCACCAAAGTTGCAGTATTTGGACAGTCCATCAATTCCAGTTGACTGGTCCCCCGTCGCGACCGGGTCCGGGGGAAGGGGCCGTCGGGGAGCTCAGCTGGCCCCGGAGCGGGGAAGCGCCGGCAGGGAGATCAGGAAGCCGGCTCCGGCGCCCGGCACGTTCCGGGCGGTGATCGTGCCGTGGTGGGACTGGACGACCCCGTGGCAGATCGCGAGGCCGAGCCCGGTCCCCTGGCCCTCGGGCTTGGTCGTGAAGAACGGCTCGAAGATGTGGGGAAGGACCTCGAGCGGGATCCCCGGCCCGCTGTCGACGACCTCGACCTCGGCCTGGGAGTTGTGCCGCCGGACCGAGATGCGGATCGTTCCCTTTCCTTCCATGGCATCGTAGGCGTTGTTCAGGATGTTCGTGAGGACCTGCATCAGTTGGCCGCGGTCTCCGGCGACCTCGACGGGGGAGTGCGGGTAGACCTCGTCGATCTCGACGTCGGCCGACTGCTTCCCCTTCAGGAAGGCGACCGAGTCGCGGGCTACGCCGACCAGGTCGACCGTCGTGACGTGGGGCTCCTCGCGTCGGGCGAAGTCGAGCAGGCTGCGGACGATCCGGGCCGCCACCTCGACCTGCTCGGTCATCGTGTCGAGGCGGGAGAGCATCCACGGGTCCGGGCGTCGGCGGCGCAGGCTTTCGGCGACCAGCATGACGTTCGCCAGCGGGGTGTTGATCTCGTGCGCCACCCCGGCGGCGAGCTGCCCCACGGAGGCGAGCTTGTCGGCGTGCGCCGCCCGGAGCTCCCAGCTCCGCTGCTCGGAGAGGTCGACCGCCACCCCGAGGTAGTGCGTCACCTCGCCGGAGGGGGTGCGGATGGCGGTGATGCTGAGGAGGACCGGGCGCTCCCGACCCTTGCGGTCCCGGTTCATCACCTCGCCGGACCAGTATCCTCGGCGGGGGTCGGTGAGGTCCGCCCACATCCGCGCGTACACCTCGGGCGGGGTGTGCTTGCTGCGGACGAGGTTCGGCTTGTTGCCGATCGCCTCCTCGCGGGTGTACCCGTAGACCTTCTCGTAGGCCGGGTTCACGTCCACCATGATCCCCTTCGCGTCGGTCAGCTGCATCGGGTTGGTGGACGTGCGGAACGACTCGTAGAAGAGGCTCGCCCGCTGGTGCTCCTCGACGCGGTCGGTCACGTCCCTCAGGACGAGGAGGGTGCGCCGTCGGGCACGGGGACGGTGCGGGAGCGGGCGGACCTCGACGTCCAGGTACGCTTCCCCCGGAGGATTCGTCGAACGGAGGCGGACCGAGCGAAACGTCGCGGGAGCGTCCCGACGCAAGGCGACCTGGACGGCTTCCTCGATCGCCCCCGCGGCGCCCCCGTCGTTCGCGAGGAGCCGGTGCAGGTCGAGCGAGGCGGTGCCGGGCGGCTGCCCCGTCAGCCGAAGGAACGTGGAGTTCGCCCAGGAGACCGTGCCGGGCGCCACGACAACCGCGACCCCGAGGGGAAGGCTCTCGAGCACGGCCGCGGACTCGTCCGCGTCCTCCGGTTTCGTGGCCATGGCGCCCCTCCTCCCAAGGAACCCGGCGCCGTCTCTTTTCGCTGTCGGTAAGCCGCCGAGGCCGGGCCCGCCCGGCCCCGCCGTCGCGGGCTCGGAGGAACCCCCTCGGGCCGGGGAGGCCGCGGGTCAAGTGAACCTGACGGGGCCGATATAGCGGAGGCCCCCCGTCGAGTCCTTGCATGGCAGAACCCCATGGGGTACTCGTGGTCGGTGAGACGCCGAGCCTCGGTCGCTCGATCGCCGACCTGTTGGAGTCCGAGAACGTGCCGACCCGGTACGTCTTCGACCTGGAGGCCGAGGCGCCGCTCGCCTCGCTCGGCAAGCGCTACGCGGTCATCGTCGCCGCGTGCAGCGGCTACTTCTGCGCCACCGCACGGCGCTGGATGCGGGGGGAGATGCCCGGCACGAAGCTCGTGGTCGTGGGTTCCCGCGACCCGATCCTGGGATCGACGCCCGAGGTGCGCCAGGTGGACCTTCCCCTGAGGGCCAGTGGTTTCATGGGCACCGTCCGCGAGATGCTCCAACCGAGGTCGACGGGCGCGATGGTCGTGCGAGGCACGTCGTGAGCGGCCCCACGACCTCGGGCGACGCTTCCAGCGCCGTGGGATCCAGGTTCACCGGTGAATGGCCCCATGGATTAGCGGAGCGGGACTCCCGCGGGGCGGTAGCCGGGGGAACTGGCTGAGGGAGGACACATGATGCTGATGGTGAGCGTTCAGAACCTGGACGAGGCGAACGAGGCGGTTGCGGGCGGGGCCGACATCGTCGACGTGAAGAACCTTCGGGAGATGGTCATCGGGTCGAACTTCCCCCCGGTCATCCGCGAGGTCCGCCGCGCGTTCCCCCCACCGCTCCACGTGAGCGTGACGCTGGGCGTGGTCCCGAACCAGGCCGGGACGGTCGCGCTCGCGGTTTACGGGGCGGGCGCGCTCGGGGCGACCTCGGTGAAGGTCGGCTTCATCCAGAGCGACTACCCGACCGCGCTGCGGATCCTGCGGGAGAGCCGTCGCGCGCTCGACGGGTTCGACACCAAGCTCATCGCGGCGACCTTCGCCGACAGCCACCTCTACGACGGGATCGACCCGAGGCGCGTGGTCGACCTGGCGCGCGAGAGCGACAGCGACGGGGTCCTGGTCGACACGCTGGTGAAGGACGGCCGGAACCTCTTCGACTTCCTGGACGAGCCGACGCTGCACGGGCTCGTGATGGCGGGCAAGGAGCTCGGCATGAGCACCGCGCTCTCCGGCACCCTGCAGGTCTCGAACCTCAGCCAGCTCGTGCGGATCAACCCGGACATCGTCGGGGTCCGGGGGGCGGTCTGCACCCGGGGGGACCGGGAGGGCGGGGCGGTCGACTCCAGCGCGGTCGCCCACCTCAAGGACGAGCTCCGCCAGCGGCTCGTGGGGCAGATCGATGTCTACGCGGGAACCGCGCCCCGGCTGCCGACCATCCCGGCGTAGGTGGGACCATGTTGCGCGAGGCGCTCGTCGTGGACGGGACCGCCAAGACCTGCCGGGGCGTCATCGCCGGCCTCGAGCGGGGGATGACCGACCTCGAGCCGGGCGACGTGGTGCTGGCGATCGTCGAGGACATCCCGACCCGGCTCGAAGTCTACGCCTGGGCCCAGCGCAAGAGCCACCGGGTCGTCGAGGAACGACGCCGGGGAGCCGGCTACGTCATGTACATCGCCAAGGGGCCGGGCAACCACGTTCCCGTCCTCACCCCGACGTGGGGGGAGCCGGAACGGGCGAACCACGAGATGACCGAAGTACCGAGGAGCCCGGGGGCCCGAGCATGAACTACCGCCGCTCCGACGCCAAAGCGTGGGCGAAGGAGACGATGGTGGGCCAGTGGACCACCATGGTCACCCCCTTCACCCCGTCCGACGAGGTCGACGAGGCGGGGCTCGTCTCCAACGTGGAGCACGTCCTCCGCCTCGGGACCCGCGGCATGGGGTTCTCCTGGAACATGGGCGAGTTCTGGAGCCTGACCCACGAGGAGCGCATGCACCTGATGGAGGTCGTTCCCCGCCTCGTCCGCGGCCGCGCGCGGATCGCCTTCCAGGTGACCGACACCTGCCTTAAGGAGGTCGTCGCGATGGCCCGACGGGCCCAGGAGCTCGAGTACGACCTCGTGATCCTCGCGCCGCCCTACCTCGTCACGAAGACCGAGGAGCAGGTCCTCGACTTCGTGGCCCGGGTCGCCGAGCAGGTCGACATCGGGATCGCCTTCTACAACTCCCCGCAGTTCGGCATCGTGCTCGGGGCGAAGGCGCTGGCGAAGATGGCCGACCTTCCGACCCTCGTCGCGATCAAGGAGGCCAGTTTCAACCTCCAGCTGAACATCGACACCCACCTCGCCGCCGGCGCGAAAGCGGTCGTGAGCGTTCCCGACGAGGAGATCTTCTTCGTCGGCGAGCCGTACGGCATCCACCAGCAGGTGATGTTCGCGAACACGAGCGACTGGAGGTTCGACACTCCGAGCCTGCACCGCTACGTCCCCTTCATCGACCTCGCGACCCGGGGCGAGCTCGAGAAGGCCCGGGAGCTCTACACCAAGGTCTGGCCGGTCAAGGAGGTCTCCCGGCGGTGGTGGTCGCGCCTGGCCGGACGCACGGCCGGGGCGCTCCCCGTCCAGATGGTGAAAGCCTGGGGAGAGTTCATGGGGATGGCCGGCGGGCACGTGCGCCCCCCCCTCCTGTCGCTCACTACTTCCGAGCGGGAGGAGCTGCTCGCGGACCTCGCGGGCCTGGGTCTAGTGGGCGCGCCGAGCGCGGCGATGACGCGGAAGGCCGCACCGGCCCCCGTCGCGACGGCACGCTGACGAACCCGCGCCCCCGGGCCGCCGAGGCCCGCCCCGCTCCTCCCTCGCAGGCTCCCGGAGGGTTAGGGCGACGAACAGTCGAGGACGACCGCGCCGACGACGCGGCCGTTCTCGAGGTCCTGGAGCGCCGCGTTCGCCTCCCGCACCGGCCGCACGCTCACCGTGCTTTCGAGCCCCAGGCGGGCCGCGAGGTCCAGGAACTCCCGAGCGTCCGCGCGAGTGTTCGACTCGACGCTCTCGATCCGTCGCTCCCCGAACAACCAGCGGTCGTAGTCGATCGGGGGAAGGGGCGTCATGTGGATCGCGGCGATGGAGAGGTGGCCGCCCTTCTTCAGCTGGACGAGGGCCTGGAGCACCGCTTCCCCGACGGGGGAGAAGACGACCGCCGCGTCCAGCGTCGGCGCGGTGGGCAGACGCTCCTCCGTCGTCAGGACCGTCTCCGTGGCCCCGAGGCGACGGGCGAGGGCAAGGTGGGCGGGGTTCCGCGAGTAGGCCACCGTCGCGAACCCGAGCTTGGAGGCGAGCTGGAGGGTCAGGTGGGCCGAGCCCCCGAACCCGAAGAACCCGATCCGTCCTCCGGGCCGCGGCAGCGCGACCTTCAGGGCGCGGTATCCGATGATCCCCGCGCAGAGAAACGGCGCGAGCTCGGCCGGAGCGCCCCGGGGGAGTCGGAAGACGTACCCTTCCTCCCCGACCGCGTACGGTGCGTAGCCGCCGTCGGTCGTATACCCGGTGAACTGCCTGTCGATGCAGAGGTTCTCGCGACCGGTGATGCAGTACTCGCACCGGCCGCAGGTGCGGTGGAGCCACGGGATCCCGACGACGTCCCCCTCCGAGAGGGTCTGCACCTCGCGACCGACCCGCACGATGCGGCCGACGATCTCATGGCCGGGGATGATGCGGGGTCTCCGGGGCGGAAGGTCCCCCTCGACCACGTGCAGGTCGGTACGGCACACCCCGCAGGCGTCGACCCGGACGAGCACCTCGTGCGCGCCGGGCTCGGGCGTCGGGACCTCCTCTTCGTGCAGCGGGCCGGACCCGACCGGCGCAGGCTGGTGGAGGACCATCGCCTTCATTCTCGTACCACCCGGACCCGACTCCGGGCGTCCCCGGCCCGGAACTCTCCCGGCCGAGCCCCGGAGATGGATAACCGTTAGCGGAGGCGCCTGGACTCCTCCGGGGGGAACGGAATGCCCCCGCCGACCCGGCGGCGGAGAGCCGGGCCCGGTAATCTTCGGTGAAGGGCGGGGTGGCCGGCGGTCGCGGGGCCGAACGTGTACGGTCCGCTCAGGCCCGTGATTCGAGCGGGGGCGGTCGGGCACCGAACCGCTCGGCGCGCACGAGCTCGCGAGGGCGGCTGCCTTTGGGCCCGCCGGGTTCCGGGCCGAGGATGCGGCGGATGTACGCCCCGTCGAAAATCTCGCGCAACGGCCGGGCCCTCCCGTCCGCGAACACCTCGGGAGCGTGCCACTTGGAGCCGAACCGCACCAGCGCCATCAGGACAGGGAGCACGTCCTCGCCCTTCTCCGTCGCGGCCCACTTGGTGTAGTTCGGCCGCACCTCGGACCGGACGATGTACCCTTCCCGCTCGAGCTCGCTCAGTCGCATTGCGAGCGTCCGCTTCGTGATGCCCGGGGTCATCCGCATCATCTCGTTGAACCGCTGGGCTCGGTAGAGCGCGATGTCGCGCAGTACGAGGAGCGCCCAGCGCCGCCCGAGGATCCCCAGGCTGGCCTGCACGGGGCAGGTCTCGAACTCGACCTTGAACTGGACCGGTGGGGCGGAGCGCGGGGGCTGCATGCGGGGCGTCCTACTTCGGTTCACCTTCCCCTTCATAACGGCTACATCCTTTATGTCCTTCCGACGAGGTCCCGAGCCCCGCATGACGCCCCCGTGTTCGACCCCCGCGACGCGACCGCGCCTTGGCGTTTGGCGAGGCGCATGAAGACCGCATCTTCCGGAAAGGCACTCCGGGATGGCACGGTCGAGGTGCACCTGGACAGCTGGCTCCGGGAGTTCGGGCCCCGGGGCAGCGAGCAGGTCGAGGCGGACTCGGTCGCGCACCTGCTCGACCAGCTCGAGGACCGGTACCCGCGCCTTCGCTTCAAGCTGCGGGACGAGACCGGGAAGCTCCGCCGGTACGTCCGCGTCTTCGTCGACGCGCAAGACGTCAGCGGAACCACGGGGGTGGCGACCCCGCTGACCGGGGCGCGGAGCGTCGAGATCCTACATTCTATCGCGGGAGGCTAGGGAGGTTCGGTCGATGGCGAAGGACAACAAACTGCGGATCTTGGTGGGCACGAGGAAGGGAACGTACGTAGTCGAAGGGGACGCTCGGCGCAAGAGCTGGAAAGTGGGGCCGGCTGCGCACGAAGGGAGCGAGGTCTACCACGTGGTGGCGGACCCGCGTCACCCGGGCGACCTCTACGCCCTTATCAACAGCACGTTCTGGGGCCCGATGATCCAGCGCTCGCGGAACTGGGGGAAGACGTGGAAGGAGATCGCCACCCCCATGACCCCGGTCAAGAGCAAGCGAGAGCCGAACTACGACAACTCCAAACCGTGGGCTCCGTTGAACAACCTCTGGCACCTCGAGCCCGGGCGACCGAGCGAGCCGGAGACCCTCTACCTCGGAGCCGACCCTCACCTCCTGTTCCGGTCGACGGACCTCGGAACCACCTGGGAGCCGTTCAACAGCATCAACCAGCACCCCGACCACAAGGACTGGTCGCCGGGGGCCGGCGGCGCCTGCCTCCACACGATCCTGCTGGACCCGAACGAGTCGAACCGGATGTACATCGGGATGTCGTCCGTCGGGACGTTCCGCACCGAGGACGGCGGGGCGACCTGGACGCCCACCAACCGGGGGGTGGAGACTCCGTTCCTCCCGACCAAGTTCCCCGAGACGGGCCAGTGCGTCCACCATGTCGTGGCCGACGCCGCGGACCCCGACACGTTCTACCGGCAGGACCACGGCGGGATGTACGTCTCGCACGACCGGATGGACCACTGGACCCGGATCGGTAAGCCGCTGGGCGACGACTTCGGGTTCTGCGTCACCTCCTCCCCCACGTCGCCCGGCAAGGCCTATTTCGTCCGGCTCGACGGGATGGGTCGCGTGACGGGCGAGGGGCACTTCCAGGTCCAGGAGTGGAACGACAAGACGCGCCAGTGGCGGAAGCTGCTCTCCCCGAAGGCGTTCCCCGGACATTTCGGGGTGCAACGCGAGGGGATCGCCACCGACAGCCTCCAGCCGGTCGGGATCTACGTCGGCACGACGACGGGCCAGCTCTTCGTCAGCCCGACCGCGGGCAAGACCTGGAATCTCGTGCCGTTCGCGTTCCCCGGGATCCACTCGGTCAGCGTCTCAAACCCCACCTCGAAGTAGGCCGCCGGCGACGTGGCCCCCCACGAGCCCGAGGGGTCGGTCCGTCGAGGGGCCGTAGTCCGGGCGATGGGCGGCGGAGCGAGGGCACCGAAGGCCCCGTCGGCCCGACCCCGTCCGCGGCGGCCCCACACGGAGCCTTAACTTGGAGCGCGGGGGTGGCCTCCCCGTGGGCGAGGAACGCCGTCGACTGGCCGCGATCATGTTCACCGACATGGTCGGCTACAGTTCCCAGACCCAGGCCGACGAGGCGGCGACGCTCGCGCTGCTCGAGCGGCACAACCACCTGCTCCGGCCGATCTTCTCCAAGTTCCACGGTCGCGAGGTGAAGACGGTCGGCGATGCGTTCGTGGTCGCCTTCGAGAGCGCGCTCGAGGCGACCCGGTGCGCCCTCGACATCCAGCGCATGCTCCACTACTACAACCTTCGAAACCCCGACGCCTGGAAGATCCGCATCCGCATCGGGATCCATGTGGGGGACGTCGTGGAGACCCACGACGACGTGCTGGGCGACTCGGTGAACATCGCCGCCCGGGTCGTTACGCTCGCCGGCCCGGAAGGCATCTGCCTCACCCAGCAGGTCGTCGACCAGGTCGGGAACAAGGCGGGCACGACGTTCGCGAAGATGCCCGCGGTCTCCCTCAAGAACATCCAGGTGACGGGAAGCATCTACCGGGTCGTCCCGGTCTGGAGCGAGCCGGCGGCCCGTCGGCCGAGCGCGGCGTCCTCTCGCAGTCGGATCCTCGCCGTCCTGCCTCTCGTCAGCATCAGCCCGGACCCCCAGGACGGGTACTTTGCGGACGGACTCACGGACGAACTGATCTCCGAGCTCTCCCAGGTCCGGGGATTGAGCGTGATCGCGCGCAGCTCCGTCGCGCCGTACAAGACCGCTCCCAAGTCGATCGCCGAGGTCGCGCGCGAGCTCGGGGTCGATACGGTCGTGGAGGGGAGCGTGCGCAAGTCGGGCAGCCAGGTCCGGATCTCCCTCACCCTGGTCGACGCGGAGACCCAGCGGCCGCTGTGGTCGCATCGGTACGACCGGCAGGTCGACGACGTGTTCGCGATCCAGGAGGACATCGCGAAGCGCACGTCGAAGGAGCTCCGGCTGGAGATCGACAGGACCGACCGCTCCGAGGAACGGATCCCGGCCGTGCCGAACCCGCGCTTCGGGACCGTGACCACCGGAGAGGCCTACGACCACTATCTGCGCGGGCTGGTCGCGGCGAGCAACCCGGGCGACCAGGGACACGACGAGGCGGTCCGTCAGTTCGAGCTCGCGACCCGAATGGACCCGACCCTCGCCGAGGCGTTCGCGGCGTGGGCGAACCTGTACGTCACGATCGCGGGCGACGAGGTCCCGATGCGGGAGGTGATCCCCCGGGCGCGCGACCTCGCCCAGCGGGCGCTCGAGATCTCGCCCGACCTCTCCGAGGCCCACTCGGCGCTCGGGAACATCGCGCTCCAGTTCGACCACGACTGGGAGCTCGCGGAGACGGAGTTCGCCAACGCGATCGCGCTCAACACGAGCAACGTCGGGGCCTACCGGTTCTACGGGATGTTGCTGAGGACCCTCGAGCGGTACGACGAGGCGCGGCACGTGCTTCGCCGTGCCGTCGTCCTCGACCCGGGCGGGTCGGACCAGGTCTCCCTCGCCCTGGTCGAGATCCTGGCCGGCAACCCCGAGCTCGGGGTCCGGATGGCCGAGGAGGCGAGAGGCCATCACCTGGACTCGCCCGGCCATCGGTCGCACCTGGGGCTCATCTACCTCCTGGCTGGCCGCCGGGCCGACGCGCTCCGGCTGGCCGACATTCCTCTGGACGGAGCGAGCGAGTCGGACGTGTTCGACCGCGCTCTCCTGAACGCGCTGCTCGGACGCCCTGACGAGGCGCGACGAGTGGCCGGCCAGGTCGAGCGCGGGGAGACCACGTCCTACACCTCCGCGGCCCACCTCGCCATGCTCTACGCGGCGGTCGGGGACCGGGACCGAGCCCTCGACCTCCTCGAGCAGGACCACCGGGAGGGCGACGCGATCCTCTGGCTGTACCACCGGGGCGCGTTCTTTGACTCCATTCGGGACGACCCACGGTTCGTCGCCTTGCTCCGAGCCTATCGACTTCCTGCCGGTGCGCCCTCGCTCCCCAAGGGCGCGACGACCACCCCTTGACCAGCTCCCTTCGGCTCATGCTCTTGGCCCGCGCGGTGCGCAGGCCGCCCTGCAGCGCCCGTACCGCGGCGTCGTTCCCTTCTCCCACTCCCCGGTCGAGTCACGACGGCGTCCGGGGGTCGCTCGTCAGGTCGCCTCTCGCGGAACCGCCGGTCGGAATCGCCGACCCCTCTCGGCTCGAATCCACTCCAGCAGGCGTTCTCGCGCAAACCAGCCCCCGGCCGGGATGAGCGGGTCGGCACCGACGACCCCGGGGAGCGATCGGAGTCGGAGCTCCAGTTCGCGGGCCTCAAAGTAGTTCTCGGCGCTCCCGAGGAGATAGACCCCCCGAGGAGTTTGCGTCCAGTGGGGGCGGTCCCAGAGCCGGGGCAGTTCGACGGCTTTCCTGTCGAACGACTCGTCGACCTTGAGCCAGATGCCGTAGGTCGCCAGGCCGGCCTCCCGCACGAGATTGACGATCATGATGCACTCCAGCGCGTTGAGGGCCTCGAGCCGCGATGCGTGGATGCGAAGGGTCCGCGGTGAGAGCCCGGCGGAACGCGCCTGAACCGAGTAGGGGGCACGGGGGGCCCGGACCACGGCCTCGAGGACCCTCCAGTCGACGAGGGAGAGAGCCTCGGTGCGGAGGGAGGCACGGGGCGGCATTTCCTCGGCGCGCTGGGCGAGAGGCCGGCCGAGAATTCGGGCGAGCCGCGGGTCGGCGCGCGGGCTGGGGTCCGTCGTGAACCGGACCACCACGTGGACCTTCGGTCGGAAGCTCATGACATACGCCAGGTCTTCGACCTCGGACAACTGGGCGAGGGAGACCTCGGACCAGTCCTTCCCGACGTACCTCCAGGTCGCCGCGTGCCGTCCGAGGATCTGTGCGGGGGGGTGGACACCGTATTCCGTGAGGACCCCGTCCGCCTCCATCCTCTTGCGACGGAGGCGGACCGCCTTTCCCGTGAGCCCAACCTCTCGGGCCAGGGTTTCGTCCGAGCGAAAGGCATCGCCCATCAGGCGGGAGAAGATGCCGAGGTCGGTCCGGTCCATGAGGAGGAGCGAGTCGAGAGGCCGATTTTAGGAATTGGTTTCCCCGACGTCTTATGACCCGGGTCACCGAGTGGGGAGAACCGTTCGGACGAGGGAGAGCCGCAGATGTCAGCGCCGCGTGGGTCGGGTCAGCGCGTCCAGTTCTCGAATCCAGAGGTCAATCTGTACGTCGGCAACATCGAAGGGTCGATCCGATTTTACCGCGACGTGTTGGGATTCACGGAGACCTTTCGGACCCCGAAGGAGGGGCCTCCAGAGCACCTCGAACTTCGACTCGGATCGTTCACCCTCGGCCTCGCCACCTTTGATGCCCTGAAGAGGCACCACGGGATCCAGAGTGGCCCGGGGCCGGCCCGGCTGGAGGTCGACTTCGGCACGGAGGATGTCGACGGAGCCTACGGGTGGGGGGTTTCCCACGGGGCGCCGTCCGTGCACTCCCCGTACGACTTCTTGGGGTACATTCACGCGGCGGCGGTCGCGGATCCGGACGGGAACTACGTCGTGTTCCACACCCGGCTTCCCGTGAAGACGACCGCCAACCCGGCCGCTCGTCCGACGTTCAGGAACCATCTGTTCAACTTCTACACCAGCGACATCGAGCGGTCGCTCGAGTTCTACCGCGGCCTGCTCGGGTTCACCGAGACGTTCCGCGTGCCCGAGGAAGGTCCGCCGGAGCACGTGGAACTAGAACTTGGTCCCCTGAACCTCGGAGTCTCGACCCTCGAAGCGTTGCGGCAAAATCACGGCATGTCGGGCGGCGGAGGACCGCCCCGGGGAGAGGTCGTCCTGTGGGTCACCGACGTGGATGCCGCCCACACCTGGATGCAGGCGCAGGGCACGCCCTCCCTGAGCCCTCCCCACGACTTCGCGGGCGTCCTGCGAGGGGCGTGGGTAGGGGATCCGGACGGGAACCCGGTCCAGATGGTCGCCCGCCGCGGCCCCGGTTGACGTTCGCCCGAACTGGAGCGAGCCGGAACCCGTCGCTTCGGTCGACGGTCTTTTCGATGACGGTGATGGGGAATCCCGCGGGGTCACCGGGCGGCCGCGAGCTCGTTCCAGACGTTCTCGAGGTTGGCTTTGTGAGCCCCAAAGTACCCCTTCGTGAGGGATCCCACTCGCCCCGAGGGCAGGACTCGCTCTAGCGGGGTCTCTAGGAACTTCCTCTTCGGGTCTCCCGCACGTCGGGCTTCGCGCGCCTTTTCCCGAACGCGCTCGAGATACCGGATGTCCTGGGCGAGTCGAGCGCTACCGCACGGTGGGCCGTGTCCCTGGAGGATCATCTTGGGGCGGAGGCGTGGAATGCGCTGCCAAGTCCGGATCTCTTCGAGGCTATCCCCGAACCAGATGAACGGTAGGTCCATCACGGTGTCGCCGCCGACAAAGACGCGACGATCAGGAAGAAAGACCCCGAGCGACTCCAAGGTATGTCCCGGCAAGTGGATCAACTGGATCTCCTCGCCGTCCAGCTCCAGCGTCGCCCTACGCTGGAAGAGGTGGTCCGGGAGCTTGAGCCGCAGGCCTCCCGCGCGCTTGTCCCTCGGAGTCCCGACCCACTTCGGCCAGTGTTCCTTGGGAAGCTTGGGTCCGGTCGCGTGCGCCCAGATCGGGCACCCGAACAGACAGTTCCCGATCGTGTGGTCGGTGCGCCGGTGGGTGTTGACGAGGGCGGCTTCAACGGCCGGGCAGGGATCAGCTGGTCTGGTATGATTGTCCCAACACCACCGGCACCAAGGAGAGTGAGATAGTGCTCTCGGCTCTACCAGCCGACCACGGCCTGGAGGCGGTGCTCACTTCGGTCCTCGAAGCCCGGGTGACCGTGTCGAAGGTCCGTAGGGTCTTCGAGTGGAAGGGGACTCGAGTACACCTGGATGAAGTGGAGGGCCTCGGTTCGTTTCTGGAGTTTGAACGGACGGCGGAACCCGGGAGCACGAGGTCGGCTCACGAGGACCTGAAGTCGATGCTCGATGAGTTAGGAGCCCCCCCGACGCCCTTGAAAGCGGGTCCTACTCTGACCTTCTCAGTCAACGACCCCGACTAACCAGCAGTCTCTCATTCAGATTCGCAACGGGGCTCGTCTAGAAAAATCGCCAAGTGCGGGCCCTCGGACCCATGCCGACCAGCAGGCGGCTCATGGCGGGCACGGGCTCGCCCCTTCGGAGTCGTGACGCTAGGATGCTCAGACGTGTCAGGCCCTCCACGATCGTGAACGGTCCCTGCTGAGACGTTCCCACCACGATGGGGCCTCCTACCGTGCGGCCCGGATCGAAGCGAGGCCGCATCCTTTGGTAATTCAATGCCACAGGGCGCCAGACACTGCGCTCACCGCGGTCGAGGGCTTGGGCGAAGTCTCCGAGAAGTCGTGAGGGGGCGGTCGGTGTGAAAATGTCGAGGGCGGGCACTCGCAGTCGTGGGAGGTTCGCGGAAGGGAGAGCCCCGAAGGACCACTGCAAGCCCAGACGAAGCAAGGGTCGCAGGTACTCGGGTCGGGTTGAGAGGACCGTCGACCGAATGCGGGAGAGTTCGGATCGGTCGAGTCCATCCTTCGTGCCTGAACGTACTCGGGCCAGGAGGCCGGGGCCAAGTCCACGGCTGTATGTGCGGTCGTGACGGGCGTCGTTTTCGGCCTCCGCCCGCGCGAATTCCCAGAAGAAGTCCGTGGGGGAGGCCTCCTCGATCAGGCTGAGCTGTCCAGCGCTGGCATTCCTCCGTCGGCGTGGGTCCGTGGTCTTGCCGAGCTGGCGGAATACGCGTGCCGGGGAGAGCTTCGCGCTGATGAACTCGAACCCGCGCGACCTCGCCTTCGCGGGCCATTCGCGGACCGCTCTCCGGACCCACTCCCGCTGGGCGGGCTGACTGCCCCGCCCCCAATCGTTGTCACGGGTTGGGCTGTCCAGTCGAACACGGATGACCGGCCAGGTGGCATGCAGAAAGATCCTTCGGTCGAAGTACGGAGCCAGGTCGAGGTCGAACATGTTGTCCGCAGCTCCGAGTAGAACGACATTGGGGTTGCGAGACAAGAAGCGCTTCAGCGTTGGCTCGTGCCAGAAGAACTGCCAGCCCTCGACTCGCCGCCACTGGTCCTTGGTGATACGATGGAGAGGACGCCCTTCCAGATCGACCGCCCGACCCAAACCCCGCACCTCGTCACCATCGACGGCGCGTGCCCCATGCTTTCGTAGGTAGCGAACGAGGGTGCTCTTGCCGGAGGCGGAGGGCCCGGTAACTAGAATCCTGCCCTCGATCGATCGCATGGCCCCTCTTACGCTGAAACCAGCGGGACATGGATGTAAGTCTACGCCTGGCCCTGCCCGCTCGACAAGGGCGCGCGGGAACCCTGACCGAACCCAACACTCGTAATCCCGGGCACGGACTGAGCCGGTGCCATCCGGGCGCGACCTAATGGCTTACCCCGATCTCGAAACCGGGGCCGCTCGCCGACGTAGAGTTTATACCCGGCGGCAAAATCGCACTTGGCCCGATCCGGGCCAAGAGAGCGCGGAGTCTTCGTTGAGGATCTTCGTAGCAGGTGCGAGCGGGGTGCTAGGGGCCCGATTCGTCCCCCTTCTGGTGAGCCGAGGACACCGGGTCACGGGAATGACAAGAACTCCCCATCGACTCGACGCGCTGCGTGCGATGGGGGCCAAACCCGTCCTGTGTGACGTCTACGACGACGACAAGCTTCGGAAGGCGCTTCGAGAGTCACGATCCGACGTACTGGTGGACTTCCTTACCGACCTCCCGGACCTTGCACGAGAGGTGCCCGAGTTCGCTGCCCGGACCGCGCGCATGTGGCAGGAGGGGACTTCGAAGCTCGTGGCGGCCGCGCAGGCCGCCCGGGTGGGGCGTCTTGTTTCGCAGAGTTTGGCATGGAAGATTCCCGGGGAGGTCGGCCGAGCGACCCACGATCACGAGAGGATGATCCTTGACGCGAAGGGGACTCTCATCCGATTCGGTCAGCTCTACGGCCCGGGGACCTACTATGAGTCAAAGCAGCCCCCTCCCCCGCGGATCCATGTAGACTCGGCGGTGCGTCGAGCGTATGGAGTGCTGGGAGCGTCCGAGGGAATTGTCACGCTCGTCGACGAGTAGGCGGCGACTGAGAGGGGCCCCAAGTCGCTGAGAGGTGGGATGCGAGTCGGGACGTTCGACTCGCCCCCATGGTTCACCTTCTGACGGTCAACGGAGCCGGGACCCGCGTCGTAAGTCCGTATTGGAGACCTTGTGCGGACGTCCGAGAGTACCCCTGAGCCCATGCCGCCCCCCGACGCCGTGAGCGCTAGTCGGTGGACGATAGGT
>Ga0335078_10002604_pt1 | contig 27217 bp, 21 predicted proteins | sample Lox_Sample_32_FD_206711 | JGI IMG/M metagenome (GOLD analysis project Ga0335078, IMG submission 206711) | Soil microbial communities from Loxahatchee National Wildlife Refuge, Florida, United States - Lox_Sample_3.2 | ecosystem: Environmental > Terrestrial > Soil > Wetlands | place: USA... | reverse complement strand
CGCGGGGACATCAGCTTCGCCCCCGGCCCGCCGCCCGGCCTCCCGGTATCTCCCATAGTCTGAGCTGGTGCTGGATTCGGTGCTGGTCGCCAACCGTGGTGAGATCGCCAGGCGGGTGATACGGACGGCCCGGCGGACGGGGATCAGGGCGGTCGCCGTCTACTCCGATGCCGACGCGGACCTGCCGTACGTCCGCGAGGCGGACGAGGCCGTCCGCATCGGCCCGGCCCCGCCTGCTCGCAGTTACCTGGACGCCGCGGCCCTGCTCGACGCGGCCCGCAAGACCGGGGCCGCGGCCGTGCATCCGGGTTACGGTTTCCTCGCCGAGAACGCGGACTTCGCCCGCCAGGTGATGGCCGCCGGGCTGACCTGGGTGGGCCCCGATCCGGACGCCATCGAGCAGATGGGCGACAAGATCAGGGCCAGGAACCTGATGGAGCGGGCCGGAGTGCCGGTCTCGCCGGGCAGCCGGGAGCCCGTCACCGACGTGACCGCGGCCCTCGCCGAGGCGGACCGGATCGGCTATCCCGTCATGGTCAAGGCCGCGGCGGGCGGCGGCGGAATCGGCATGGGCGCGGCCGCGGACGAGGCCGGCCTGCGAGCGGCGTTCGAGACCGCCCGCTCGCGGGCGGAGCGGTTCTTCGGCTCGCCCGAGATCCTGCTCGAGCGGTACGTCGAGCGTGCTCGCCATGTCGAGGTGCAGATCCTCGGCCTGGCGGACGGGCGGGTGCTCGCGCTCGGCGAGCGTGACTGCTCGGTGCAGCGGCGGCACCAGAAGGTCGCGGAAGAGACCCCGTCGCCGGGCGTCTCCGCCGGGCTGCGCGAGCGGATGATGGCCGCCGCCGTCCAGGCCGGGGAGGCCGTGGCGTACCGCGGTGCCGGGACTGTCGAGTGCCTGGTGGACGCCGGCGCGGGCTCGTTCGTCTTCCTCGAGATGAACACCAGGCTGCAGGTCGAGCACCCGGTCACCGAGCTCGTCACCGGTATCGACCTGGTGGAGCAGCAGTTCCTCGTCGCCGCGGGCGAGCCGCCGTCCTTCGATCCGGCCGCCGTCAGGCCCGCCGGCCACGCGCTCGAGCTGCGGGTCTACGCCGAGGACCCGGTCCGGTTCCTGCCCGGCCCCGGCACGATCACCGAGTGGGCCGAGCCCTCGGGCGACGGCGTGCGGGTGGACGCCGGCTACCAGGCAGGCAACACCGTGACGCCGTTCTACGACCCGCTGCTGGCCAAGCTCTGCGTCTACGGCGCCGACCGCGAGCAGGCCCTGGACCGGGCCAGGGACGCGGTGGCGGCCTTCCGCGTCGCGGGCCCGAAGACCAACCTGCTCTTCCACGCGGACCTGCTCGCCAGCCCGGAGTTCGTCAGCGGGGGCTACGATACGTCCCTGGTGAGCAAGCTGCGTCCCGGGTAACAGTAGAGGAGTCACCGGTGGCTGAGGTCCGCGCGGAGATGGTCGCGAACGTGTGGAAGGTCGTCGCGGCCGAGGGCGATCACGTCGACGACGGCGACACCGTGGTGATCCTCGAGTCGATGAAGATGGAGATCCCGGTCCTGGCCGAAGGCCCGGGCGTGGTCACCAAGATGCACGTCGCCGAGGGTGACGTGGTCCAGGAAGGCGACCTGATCGCCGTCATCGGCTAGGCCGGGCGCTGGACGCCGGGGCCGGGGTGCCAGAACGGGTACCCGGCCTCGATCACCAGACGGCGCGCTGACCTGGCCAGGCAGCCGGGGATTTATCAAAGATCGCTCTATGGGGTGGAAGCACATCCACTGAAAACCACAGGCGCCTACGGTTGGCTTGGCACGAACCGGAAGCGCAGCCTGTTCAGCATCCCGACCAGCACCGAACCCGCAGTCGGCGTGCTGTTCGGGCTGATCGCGCTCGGCGGGTCAGCCTCCTGCAGCAGGGCAGGTCAGGTGGCGACGATGTGCACCTGCCAGGCCTGGCCGTGGCACGGTGCCGACACGAGCACCTGGCGGCCCGCGTTGATGTCACGGACCGTGTAACGGGCCGGGGATCCGTTCAGCGTCACCAGATGGATCTTCGCGCCTGCGGGCAGCGTGGCGCCGACGTGCAGGGTACACGCCAGGCTGGCGGTGACAATCGTCGTATAAGAGCTTCCGTGGTGCGTGGCGGCGACGTCAACCGAGCCCGTGCCGACCCTGATGTTCGTCCCGCTCACCGAGGACTGGCCGGACGGCACGTCCGGCAGCACCTCGAGCAGGCCGTTGCCGAGTTGCGGATCGACCCCGAGTTGCTGGTTCACCACCGGCCAGAGCACGCCGTACGTTCCCCAGGCCTGGTCCAGCGAGGAGCGCTCGTTGAAGGGCTGGTCGATGTTGGCGGTGAAATCGGGCGACGGGCCGATCTCCGGCATCGCGCCGGGCTGTTCGGCGACGCTGCCGAGTTGCAGTGTGGCGAGGTCGTCGGTGTAACGCTGCTGCTGACCCGGGCCGAGCAGGCCGTAGTTGCCCAGGCCCACCGCCATGACACCGGTGTTGAGCGTGTAGGCCTGCTGCGTGTGCCCCGTGTAGGTGCCAGAGTCACAGCCCGGGCCGCCCTCGACGTACATGCCGTACGTGCCCGAGTAGCAGGACGTCTCGCGGAGCTTGAGGGCGGGGATCGCCTCGGACGGCGGCACCAGGCCCGGCTGCGGTACCCCGTCCGGGTACAGCTGGGCCTCCATCGGGGTGACCCCGGTCCACCAGCGCTGCATGTTCTGGCTGTTGGACGGGTCGTTGAGCGAGTCGGCGAACTGCGGGATGCTCGGCATCCACCAGGCGCCCGAGAACTTCGCCACCATGGCCGCGGCGTGGCTGTCAGCCCACTGCTGGGTGGCGGTGTCGCCCTTGCTCGCCGCCATGTCGGCCAGGTCGTACAGGCCGCGGATCGTGTACACGGCCACGTCGACCGCGTCGGCGCCCAGCACACTGGACTCGACGTTGCCGTCCCCGTCCGGCCACAGGTCGTCGTCGCCCTTGGCCAGGCCGATCATGTACTGCATGTTCTTCTTGACGAACGCGTACATCCCGTCACGGAAGGCGTTGTCACCGGTCCACCGCCACACCATCGCGACGGCGTCCGGGAACTTGGCGGTCTCGTCGATATCGCCCGGCTCGTCGTTCAGGCCGAAGTAGACCGAGCCGTCGGTGACGGTCTCGTGCACCACCTTGCCCGAATCATGGTTGGCGATCATGCTCACCTCGGCCAGCGACCGCAGGCCGTCCTCGGCGGTGGCGAACTGCCCGGCGGCGAGCAGGGCGAAGACCGTGTACTCCTGGTCGGTGGCGAACATCCACGGGTAATCGGGGAAGCCGGCGCCCTCGAACCGGATGCTCGGCACCGTCGCCAGCGGCGCCGGGTACACGGTGCCCTCCTCGGTGTCGCGGATGTGCAGGTTATCCGCCTGCTGGGTGAGGTCGGCCATGTCCTGCTTGCTCCAGGTGACGGACTCGGCCAGGGCGGGGTCACCGGGCAGCGACACCTGTGTCTGGCTGTTTAGCTGCTGCCGCGAGGCGATCTTCGCGGCTAGTTCGGCCGCCGGGTCCGCGCTGGCCGCCTGGAACTGCGCCTGGGCGTCGGACAGCCCCTGGTCCGATCCCGCCACGGTGAACCAGATCGTCCGGCTGGTGCCCGCGGGCACGCTGACCGGGTAGGTAAGCTCGCCGCCCGCGCCCTTGCCGTAGGCCGTGTCGTCGCACCGGAAAATGTCCGGCTGCGAGCTGACCGGGCAGATCACCGGCGGGTCCTGCGGGCCGCGGAAGGCCGTGCCGGTCTGACCGGACGACGGGGTGAGGCCGGTCGCGCCGACGATCGCGGCCCAGTCGTGCGGGGCGGCGTTCGCGGCCGGCGGCGTACCGGTCTCGGTGAACACGAGCTGGTGTCCGTTGTACGACGCCTTGTCGGGCAGGTTGAACGTGGTCTGGTCAGGCGTGGTGAAGCCCCACGGGTAGGCGCTCATCAGCTCGGAGTGGGCGTCGACGTTCACATTCACGCTCGCGGCCTGCGACCCGGCGGTCAGCGTCAGCCCGAATTCCACCGCGCGCCGGCCATCGGGCGCGAAGTCCGTGCGGCTGAGCTGGATCCCGCCAGTGGCGGGCAGCGCCATCTGCACGTAGCCGAAACCGGAGGTGAACCTGGTGGCCGGGCCGATCCACTGGCCGTTGATGCCAAACCAGATGCCATCGAGCAGCTTGATCGGCGGCGTCCAGATTCCGCCCATCTCGCCGCGGGTGTGGAAGCCCATGGCCGGGTACCGGCCATCTTCCGTGCCCAGCTCATAGGCGCGGTCGCCCGCCGCCGCATACCGCCGGAGGTCTAGCTGCGAACTTACCGGCAAAGTGGGGGTAGTCGGCGCCATGCCGTCAGGCATAACCGACGCCGCCCGCGTCGCTGACGCGGCGGGAGAAGCTCCGGATCGTGCGGCGCCCGCCATCGCCGCGGCGGTGCAGACGGCAGTGAAGATCGTTACCAGGAACAGGAACCGCCGCATGGCGCCACCTTCCATCACGGATCTGGCTTCCACCACGGATCTAGAACGCCCGGAGCATGCGTCACAGACGCCGGGACCCTCCCGCTACCCGCAACCAGGCACTTCAAACCGGAGATTTCCACGAAAATCCGCAAATTCTCCCAGAATCAGACCGCCGAGGGCGTCGAGAGCGACGCGAACGTGCCTGCGCTTTGCGCGACGCCGTAGCGGTTCCCAGGTCCGGAACCTGGGAACCGCCAGTCACTCCTAGCTCAGGTGACGCTCAGCGGCTGCAAGTGATCCGGAACTTCTCCCATGCGCCCACCCTGGTTGGCAGAGAGCAACGACTGGCCGGTGATACAACCAGATCGCATGCCGCTTGACAGCCAGCCCGACCCGTTCTCGGAGGAAGAGATGGCACAGCCACCGGCTGGGCAGCCGCCGTTTTCTGGCCAGCCGCAGCCACCGTCCGGCCAGCTTCCGCAGCCCGGCGGCCCTGATGGCGGCTACCCGCCCGCCCTGCCCCCCGTGACTCCGGTGAAGCGGGGCAATGCCTTCGCGGTCGCCGGCATTGTGCTCGGGATCTTGATCTGGCCGCTGGGCCTGCTCTTCTCGGTTATCGGGCTGGTTAAATCCAAGGCGCGGGCCGGCTCCGGCAAGGTCCTGTCGATCGTCGGCATCGTGGTTTCGCTGGCCAGCGCGGGCATGTTCATCGGCTTTACCGTCCACGTGCTCGACTTGATGGCGGCGGACCCCGGGTGCGTCGCCGAGAACGACTTCGACGCGATGGCGAGCAAATTCCCGGCGGACGGTAACGCGATCATCCAGGATGAGGGCAACTCCTCCGCCGAGCGAGCCGCCGTCCGGCATTTCCTCGGCGACGCGCAGGCGCTTCGGTCGGGACTGAATGTCGCGGCAGCCGAGGCGCAGAGCCAGCCGGTCCGGGCCAAGATCGGCATCATGACCAGCGACCTGGGCGCCGTGACGTCCAGCTTGCAGGCTGTCCTGCACGGTGACTCGAGCCAGATCAGCCAGGTGTTCACCGCCTTTACCGTGCTGACGAAGGAGGCCGCATCGCTCGATCCGCTCTGTCCGCCGACACTGTTATCTGTCGCATGCCCCGCTGGCAGGATCCGCCGGGTTGATGGCACCAGCCCGGACCGCTACACCCCCGTGGTCGAGCGCGGGTAGGCGACCTCGGGATCGGTGACCACGTTGACCATATAGGGAGCACCGGCCGCCACGGCGCGTTGCAGCGCGGGAGCGATGCCCGTGGCCGCGGTGACGATCTCGCCCGCGCCGCCGAGGGCCCGGACCACCTCGTCGTAACGGCAGCCCGGCTGCAGGTCGGCGGCGACGTCGTAGCCGTACAGGGCGCGCATGGGATGCCGCTCCAGGCCCCAGCCGGCGTTGTTCCCGCAGACGATGGCCACCGGCAGCCCGTGCCGGACCAGCGTGTCCGCGTCCATCAGCGAAAAGCCGGCCGCGCCGTCCCCGAGCAGCAGGACGACCTGCGCGGACGGGCGCGCGATCCGGGCCGCGATCGCGTAGCCGAGCCCGGTGCCCAGGCAGCCGAACGGCCCGGGGTCCAGCCATCCGCCCGGCCGCTTCGGCTCGATGTACTTGCCGGCGAAGGAGACGAAATCGCCGCCGTCCCCGATGACCACCGCGTCGTCGTCGAGGACCTTGAGCAGTTCCCCGTAGACGCGGGCCGGGTGCACCGGGTCGGCGTCGCTGGCCAGCAGCGGGGCGTCGAGCGCCAGCGCGGCCCGCACCGCCTCGGCCAGCCCCGGCGCCCAGTCCGGGTCCGCGCCGGTGCGCAATCCCGCCAGCGCGGTGAAGAACGCGGCCAGGTCGCCCGCGGCCGACGCGGCCAGCGGGACGTGCGCGGCGATCCCGCCGGGCGCGTCGGCCACGTGCACCACCCGGGCCGGCGCGTCCTGCGGCCCGAAGGAGCCGTACCCGAGCCGGAAGTCGAGCGGGGTCCCGGCCACGATGACCAGGTCGGCCTGGCGCAGCGCGGCCGACCGGGCCCGGGTGACCAGCAGTTCATGACCGCCGGGCAGCACGCCGCGGGCCTGCCCGTTGACGACCACGGGCAGGCGCAGTTCCTCAGCTGCCCGGCGGGCCGCGTCCTCGGCGCCGCCCAGCCATACGTCCGAGCCCAGCACCAGCACCGGGCGCCTGGCCGCGCGCAGCAGGCCGGCGATCTGGTCGAGGTCCGCCTCGCCGGGTGCGGAGACCGGCGGGGAGCCGGCCGCCGGGAGGTCCGCCTCGGCCTGGCCGTAGAGGGCCTCGAGGGAGATGTCCAGGAACACCGGGCCGCGGTGCGGGCTCATCGCCAGCCGGAAGGCCTCATCGACCGACGCCGCGACCAGCGCCGCGTGGTGCTCGGTCCAGGCGCGCTTGGTGACCGGCGCGAGCAGCGGCGGATGGTCTATCTCCTGCAGGCTGCCCGCACCCCAGCGGTAGTCGGGCGCGCGCCCGGCCAGCACCACCACCGGCGCGCCGTTGAACCACGCGGTGGTGACCGCGCTGACCGAGTTGGTCACGCCGGGACCGGCGGTGACCACGGTCAGACCGGGCGTCCGGGTCAGCCGCGCGGTCGCCTCCGCCGCGAAGACGGCGGTCTGCTCGTGCCGCACGTCCAGCAGGCGCAGCGGCGGGCCGGACCCTTCGGCCCCTTCAGGCCCTTCATTCTTGACGGCCGCGTCGTAGAGCGGGAACACATGCCCGCCGGACAGCGTGAACAGGACCGACACACCGTGCTGCCGGGCCGCCGCCACCGCATGCGCGCCGCCATGACCAGTTAGCCGCTTCACGGAAGCGACGTTACCAGCCGGTAGCCGCATCCGGCGGGGGGCTCGGGCTCGCTTGACCTGCGGCGGCCCGGCTGGTTACGCTCGATTTCGTTGTTCCGAGGGAGAGCCGGTGAAATATCGTAAAACGGCCGTGCTCTTGCTGGTCGCCGTGGCTGCCCTGGCGATTTCCTGGTTCGTATCGTTTGCTTTGTTCCTGGTAATTGCCGTGATCGTGTTCCTCGTATCGCTGGGGCTCACGCTCGGCCGGGACACCTGGCAGCAGACCCGCGAGGCGGATCGTTCGCCGCCCCCGGGCGCGACGACGTACCGGTCCCCGGAACGCGGCAAGCCCCGCCGGGCGGCAGGCACCCGCCGGGCGGCAGACACCCGCCTGGCGGCAGACACCCGGCGTCGGCGGCGCGCCGAGGTGGTGCTGCACCCCGACGCCACCGTGACCTTTTCCGAGGAGCGCCGGGCCGCGGGCGTCGACAAGGTCTTCGCCGCCCTGGACGATCAGCTGGTCGGGCTGCTTCCGGTGAAGCAGAAGGTCGAAGAGATCGCCTCGCTGTTGCTGGTCGACCGGGTGCGGCAGCGGTTCGGCCTGGAGGCCCCCCCGCCGAACCTGCACATGTGCTTCACCGGCGAGCCGGGCACCGGTAAGACCACGGTGGCGCTGCAGATGGCCGATCTGCTGCACCGGCTCGGCTACCTGGAAGAAGGGCATCTCGTCCACGCCATGCGCGACGATCTCGTCGGCGAGTTCATCGGGCAGACGGCGCCGAAGACCAAGCGCATCCTCGAGCGGGCCATGGGCGGCGTCTTGTTCATCGACGAGGCTTACTACCTTTACCGGGCGCATGATTCAAAGGATTACGGCCAGGAATGCATCGATATCCTGCTCCAGGTAATGGAGAATCAGCGCGACCAGCTCGTGGTGATCCTGGCGGGCTACAAGGACCGCATGGACGAGTTCTTCGAATGCAATCCCGGGATGAGCTCGCGGATCGCGCACCACATCCACTTCGCCCCGTACGAGCTCGACGAGCTCATGGCCATCGGGCGGGGCATGCTGGACCGTGCGTCCTATTACCTGTCCGATGAGGCGGAGGCGGCCTTCCGCGACTACCTGACTCTCCGGATGCGCCAGCCGCATTTCGCCAATGCCCGCAGTGTCCGTAACGAGCTGGAAAGCGCCCGGCTCCGGCACGCGCACCGTATTGCCTCCGATCCGGGGCTGAGCCGGAGCAAAGACGACCTCATGCGCCTCGAGGCGGCGGACATCATGTCCAGCCCGGGCTTCTCCCTGTCGGCCTCGCTGGACGCCATGGAGGAGTCGTTCCGCCAGCGTTAGTCCGCGGGGAAGTCCCCGGGCGTTCGCACGACGCCGAGGCTGGCGGGAGCAGGGGCGGCGGGGACGTCGGGGGGATCGGCCTTGTATTCGTGCGGGAGGGTCTCGTCGGCGCCTCCGGGGACCTTGGCCGCCTTCAAGACGAGGGTCAGGATCACCGAGACCGCGAGGTTGAGGATGATCGCGCTCAGGCCGATGTAGACGGTATGGCCGAACAGGGTGTCCACGGACCCCGCCCAGTGGGATGCGGTCGGGCTCGACACCCGGTAGGCGGCGACCGTGCCGAAGATCATGCCGGCCAGCCATCCCGCCAGCAGGGCCCAGCGGTCGAACCACCGGGTGAACAGGCCGGCCACCACCGAGGGGAACGTCTGCAGGATCCAGATGCCGCCGAGCAGCTGCAGGTTGATGGAGAACGTCTTGGGCAGGGTGACCGCGAACAGCAACGCCCCCACCTTGACGATCAGCGAGACCCACTGGGAGACCCTGGTCTGCAGCCGGGGGCTGGCGTCCGGCTTGAAGAATTCCTTGAAGATGTTGCGGGTGAACAGGTTGGCCGCGGCGATGGCCATGATCGCGGCCGGGACCAGCGCGCCGATGATGATGGCCGAGAAGGCGATCCCGGTGAACCAGCTCGGGAACAGGTGCTGGAACAGGTATGGCACCGCGAGCTGCGCGTTGCCTGCCTTCTTGACGCTCGCGGCGGTGGGCTTGTCGGCCAGGGCCATGTAGCCGAGCAGCGCGATGAAGCCGAGCATGACCGAGTAGATGGGCAGCAGCGCCATGTTGCGCTTGATGATGTCGCGCCGCTTGGTGGACAGCACGCCGGTGACCGCGTGCGGGTAGACCATCAGGGCCAGCGCGGAGCCGAGGGCCAAGGTGGAGAAGGCGAGCTGGCTGTTGCCCGTGGTGGGGATGAACACGCCGGTCGGCTTGTGCGTGACCGGGCTGATCGTCGCCAGGTGCGCCTGGGCGGCCCCGAAGATGTGCCCCCAGCCGCCGATCCTGGCCGGGATGTAGAACACCGCCACGATGATCATGAGGTAGACGAGGGTGTCCTTGATGAACGCGATCAGCGCGGGCGCCCGCAGCCCGGACACGTAGGTGAAGATCGCCAATACCAGGAATGCGATGAACAGCGGCAGGTCCTTGATGAGCGAGTTGGCCGAGGAGGTGCCGACCCCCATCACGGTGAGCACGGCCTGGATGCCGACCAGTTGCAGCGCGATGTAGGGCATCAGCGCGAGGATGCCGGTGAAGGCGATGGCGAGCGACAGGCCGCGCGACCCGTAGCGCCCGCGGATGAAGTCCGCCGGCGTGACGTAGTGGTGCGCCCGGGCGATCGACCACAGCCGTGGCAGGAAGATCAGCGCGATGGGGAACACGATGATGGTGTAGGACACCGCGAACCAGCCCTGTACCGCGCCGGCGCCGAACATCGCCGCGGGCACCGCGATGAACGTGTACGCGGTGTACAGGTCGCCGCCGAGCAGGAACCAGGCCACGAAGGTGCCGAAGCCGCGCCCGCCCAGACCCCACTCGTTCAGGTGCAGCATGTCCTCCGCCCGGCGCCATCGCGCGGCCGCGAAACCGGTCAGCGTGACGACAAGGAAGAGGACGACGACGATGGTGAAGGTGACGTAGTTGACGTTGCTCACTTGGTCACCTCGCCCGGCCCGACGGCCTCCGGGCCCCGGCCTCCTGCCCGGTCTGCAGTCTCCGCTGCAGCATGATGACGATCCACAGCACGATCGCCAGCACGGGCATATAGGCCAGCAGGTAGAAGTAGAAGAAGGGGAAGTCTCCTGCCTTGGGGGTGGCGCTGGCGTAGAGCGGCACGTAGAGCGCGAAGAAGATCGCGGCGATCACCAGGACGGCGATGGCCGCCGAGGCGATCGGATGGGCCGCGATCGGGCTTCTGGAATTCCTCGATGTGACGATCGGCTTGGCCATGGCTTTTCCTCTCCTTGGAGGACAGCCTCGCTGCGGCGCCTGGCGTCACATGGTCGGGCTTTACTGCAGGCTGGCAATGCCCTCCACGCATGAGGGCAAGCCATTACCCAGATGTCCGATCGTCATGTGTCGTCCATCGATATTTTTTGCCCCGGCTCCTGAGGGAGCCGGGGCATGGACACCATCTGGTAGGGGACCCGGGGCATGGACACCGTCTGGTAAGGGAGCCGGGCGGCCCCGGGATAAGTCCCCGGCGGTTCCCGCCCCGGCGGTTCCCGCTTCCGCGGCGCCCAGGCCGATGCCGACCGGGGTGGGGGCCGGGAGGTCGGCGGGGTCGGCGGTGTACTGGTGCGGCAGGGTCTCGTCGGCGCCCTGCGGCACCTTCGCCGCCCGGAAGATCACCGTCAGGATCACCGCGATGACCAGGTTGATGATCAGCGCGCTCAGGCCGATGTAGACGGTGTGCCCGAACTCGATGTCCGAGGACGAGGCCCAGTGGGACACGGTGGGAGAGGCCGACTTGTAGGCCGCGATGGTGCCGAAGGCCATGCCGGCCAGCCAGCCGAGCAGCAGGGCGTACCGGTCGAACCACCGGGTGAACAGGCCGCCGATGAGCATCGGGCCCAGCTGGAGGATCCACACCCCGCCGAGCAGCTGGAGGTTGATGGCGAACGTGTGCGGCAGCTCGACCGCGAAGTACAGCGCGCCGATCTTGACCACGAAAGAGGCCCATTGGGACACCTTGGTCTGCAGCCGCGGCGAAGCGTCCGGCTTGAAGAACTCGGTGAAGATGTTGCGGGTGAACAAGTTCGCCGCGGCGATGGCCATGATCGCGGCGGGCACCAGCGCGCCGATGATGATCGCGGCGAACGCGACCCCGGCGAACCAGGGCGAGAACATGTGCTGGAACAGGTAGGGCACCGCGAGCTGGGCGTTGCCCGCCTTCTTGACCTCGGCGGCGGTGGTCTTGTCGGTAATCGCCATGTAGCCGAGCAGCGCGATCAGGCCGAGCAGGATCGAGTAGATGGGCAGCAGCGCGGTGTTCCGCCTGACCACGTAGCGCCGCTTGGCCGCCAGCGTCCCGGTGATCGTGTGCGGGTAGAGGAACAGCGCGATCGCGGACCCGAGCGCGAGCGTGGCGAAGTCGAGCTGGGTGCTGCCGGTGACCCCCGAGGTCGGGACGAACGTGCCGTAGGGTTTCTTGGTGGCCGGGTTGATCGAGGTGAAGTGCGCCTCGGCGGTGCCGAAGATGTGGCCCCAGCCGCCGAGCCTGGTCGGGATGTAGAACACCGCCACGATCACCATCACGTACACCAGGGTGTCCTTGATGAACGAGATCGCCGCGGGGGCGCGCAGCCCGGACACGTAGGTGAAGACCGCCAGGACGAGGAACGCGATGAACAGCGGCAGGTCCTTGATGAAGGTGTTGTTCGAGGTGGTGCCGACGCCCATCACGGTGAGCACCGCCTGGATGCCGACCAGCTGCAGCGCGATGTACGGCATCAGCGCGATGATGCCGGTGAAGGCCGAGGCCAGCGAGAGGCCGCGGGAGCCGTACCGGCCGCGGATGAAGTCCGATGGCGTGATGTAGTTGTGCACCCGGGAGACCGACCAGAGCCGGGGCAGGAAGATGATGATGATCGGGTAGACCATGATCGTGTAGGAGACGGCGAAGAACCCGATCGAGCCGGAGCCGAACACCAGGGCGGGCACGGCGATGTAGGTATAGGCGGTGTACACGTCCCCGCCGAGCATGAACCACGTGACGAACGTGCCGAAGCCGCGGCCGCCCAGCCCCCACTCGTTCAGGTGCAGCATGTCCTCGGCCCGCCGCCAGCGGACCGCGGCGAAGCCGACCCCGGTGACGATCACGAACAAGATGACGACGATCGTGAACGTGGTCACGTTGACATCGCTCATTTCGCCACCTCGCCCGGGTTGGCGGGCTGGCCGCCAGGCGGCCCGAGCTTCTTCTGCAGCTGGACGACGATCCACAGCACGACGGCGACCACCGGCATGTACGCCAGCAGGTAGAAGTAGAAGAACGGGAAATCGCCGACCTTGGGGACGGTCCTGGCGTAGATGGGCACGAAAAGCGTGCCGGCGATGCAGGCGATGATCAGCACGGCAATGACCGCCGAGATCACCGGGTGGGCGGCTACGGGACTTCTCGAACCGCTGGAGCTCCTTGACTGGACGGGCGGCTGGGTCATGGTTTCCCTCTCGTCCGGGGGGACAGCCTCTCCCGGTGTGACCGAAGTCACACGCGATTGTATACATGGTGCCCCCCGGGGCAGGGTTCAGCAATGCCCTAAGGGCATGAAAAGAAAATTGTTGCCAAATCAGCAGGTCATCGGATGATGATCATTACGGTCTCTCGTCGATCCAGCTTAAATCGATGCCGATATATTCTCACCCAATGAGGATCGCAATTATTTGATCATGAAAACTAACGGGAGATCCCGTCAGGGCTGCCGCCAGTCCCGCCCTGTCACCGGCCGCCACTGCGCCGACCCGGCCGATAGCCGCATCGGGGGGTCCAGCTGGAACTCGCGCGGCCGGCTCGCTGACGGCAGGGAATCGCGCCAGTGCGGGCTGGCGAGGATCATGACGACCATGGCCGCGTCCGCGGCGAACAAGTACGTCGGGTAGATCACCCCGGTGAGGACCCGGAAATCTCCGACCAGCAGGACCAGGGCCGCGGCGATGCCGAACATCGCGTATGGCAGCCAGGGCTCCTCGCTGGGCTTCAGCCACGCGTGGCGGAACGTCGGCAGGTAAGCCAGGAAGTCGGTCGCCACCGATACGCCCACCGCCCAGGACATGGGCAGGAGCTGTGGCACGGCCGTGGCGAGCGCCAGCAGCGCCACCCCCTCCGCGGCGAGGGTCACGCACACCGCGTCGAGCCGCCCGAACTCCCGGCTTCCGTGCCGCCATCCCAGGAAGACCACGGCGGCGCACCCCGCCGCGCAGAACAAGGTGTAAAACGCCGCGGGCAGCTGCCAGGCGGCGAACCCGGACGCGGCCCCCACCGCCTGGGCGACCGCCCAGATCCCCCACGACGCCACCCGCGGCCGGGCCCGGCCGCGCACGATGTCGATGATGTAGGGCAGCGCGGCGGCAGCGGTGAGCGCGCTGCCCACGACGGTGAGCGCTGCCTTCACGGCCAGGTCGCCGTCATGATGAGCACGCTGCCGCCCGCGCGGCGAGCGCCGGCCGCGGGTCGGCGGCCAGTGCCGGCCGCGGGTCGGCGGCGGCCAGTGCCGGCCGCGGGTCGGCGGCGGCGAGCGCCGGCTCCGGGTCGGCGGCGGCGAGCGCCGGCTCCGGGTCGGCGGCGGCCAGTGCCGGCTCCGGGTCCGCCGCGGCGGTGACGGTCCACCGCGGCTCGGTCCAGGTGCTGGCGACCAGCTTCTCCGGGGCGATGCTGCTCATCCAGTCGAGCATGCGGAAGGACTCGCGGCGGGCATGGTCCACGACCGCCGCTTCCAGCCGCCGCCCGGGGGAGTACCGCCGCCAGGACGGCGCGAACCGCCCGTCGAATACCCGGTAGACGGGCGGATCGACGAGCGCGACGACGTACGCGGCCAGGTGCCCGTCCAGGCGCAGCGTGGCGACCTCGAGCTCGCCGCTGGCGGCGTGCAGGTCGTAGACCGAGCGCCAGAACGCGGTGCCCGCGGCGCCGTCGAGATCGCTCACCCGCCCGGCGTCATGGTCGCGAGCCCGGTGCACGGCCTCGATCTCGTCGCGTAGCGTGGCCAGCCGGGCTGGCTCGCGTTCGAAATGGATCGTCTCGCTCAGCGCGTGCTGGCGGATCCGGTGGCCGGACCGGTCGAGGCCGCGGCGGATGCCGGGGGCGAGCGTCACCTCGTCATGGGTGAAACCGATACCGGGGACCGGTGGCGTCGCCAGCGCGCGGCCGCCCGGCAGCTGCCCGGCGAGCCACCTGGCGTCGTGGCCATTGCGGAGACCGGTCAGCGCCAGCCGCCATGAGCAGCCCAGTCCCCGGGCGAAGCGGGCCAGTTCCGCGAGTATCGCCCGGCGGGCGCCGGCCGATACGGCGGCGACCTCCCACACGTCGTCGGTGTGCGGGCGGACCGAGGTTACCTGCCAGCCCCCGTGCTGCTCGCGCAGCGCGACCAGCGCGGCGGCGCGGAGCGCGCCGTCCGGCCCGCGCCGTGTCAGCAGCACGGGGACGGCGCCGCGGCTGGCCATGGCGGCCGAGTGCCACCAGGCCAGCCGGGCCGTCACCGGGGTTCCGGTGGCCCGGTGGAGCGCGTCCACGGCGGGCTCAAGCGGGCGCAGGGCATGCCAGTCGTTCAGGATCGTGACCTGCACGCGGGCGGCTGCAGCCGGTTCATGCCACGTCCGAGGCATTCCCGACCCCTCTCGCTGGGACCGCCCCGCGTTCATGGCCGTCTGGGGGCGCCTAGTACTTAGAGTAATCTTCCACATGCGTATTGTGAATAGCTTGGATGTAGGCTTTTTGCGCTGTGTGGTTACTAAAGTACAGAAAGTCACGAGCTAGGGCGCATTTTGGTCCCTGATGTGCCAATGGCATCATCAGTCCCGATATCACCAGACGTAACGGACCCGCCAGGAATTCAACCCTTTTAAATCCGAACGAGGACGGCGCGTGTCATGGTGCCGGCTCGACGTGGTCGACGGGGACGTCGGCCATGGCCGGCGCGCCGGTCGTTTCCCGGCGCGTCTTGCCGCCCAGGAAGTAGAAGACGACACCGACCAGGACGATGACGGCCAGCGGCACGATCTGGCTGAGCTCGTACTGCAGCCGCTCGTGGGAGAAGCTGAGCGCGGCCAGGTCGTCGTCCGGGTTCCCCCCGGCGCCGAACCAGTTGACGCCGAAGCCCGGCCAGATCAGCGCGACCGTCGCCAGCAGCGCCCAGAACGTCGGGACGGCCGAGCAGATCCACGCTCCCGCCGTACCGCCCGGCACCCGGTAGGGACGCTCCACGCCCGGCTGCGAGTACCTGAGCTTGATCAGCGCCGGAAAGATGAACAGGTACGAGATCGTGGTGGTGGAGATCGTCAGCCCGAGCACGGCGGCAAAGTACCTGCTCGCATTGCCCCCGGTGATCTGGAAGGCCGCGATCATGAGCACGGTCGCCACCACGCCGGAGAGCAGGTTCATCCCGACCGGGGTGCCGAACCGCGCCGAGAACCTGCCCAGCGCCCGCGGTCCGCCGCCGTCCAGGGCCGCCACCGCCTCGGTCCGGTCCGATCCCATGATCCATGTCGTTCCCGCGCTGGCCAGGGCGAAGATGAACACGACGGCCGCTACCCGGCCCAGGATCAGGCCGGCTCCGGTGAGCGTCGCGGTCCCGTCACCGGCGACATGACCGCCGTAGACGGTGAATACGGCCTTGACGGCGTCCAGGAACCCGGTCAGCCCGGATACCTGGCTCGCCGGGAGCACGATCAGGATCGACAGGATCGGGATCCCGTACGCGAGCATCGTCGCGGTACCCGACGCCAGCACCGAGAACGGCACGTCACGACGGGGATTGGTCATCTCCTCGCCCGCGGCCGAGGGCACTTCCAGGCCGGCGTAGTTGAAGAACAGCACGGGCACCACGGCGATGAACACCGCGTAGGTGGGCAGGAAGGCGTGCCCGCCGAAGCCGTGCACCCCGTGCCTGGTCGCGTACACGATGACCGAGAACACGAAAAACGCCAGCACCGCGCCACGCGCCCAGGCGCCGAGCGTCGGTACCCACTTGCCGTACTGCAGGGACACGATGGCCGCTCCGATGGTGAACCAGATGAAGACCGCCGCGTACGCGTATTTCCAGGCGCCGCCCACCGGCCCGAAGAACTCCTCGATCGCGGCAAAGGAGACGATGGTGAGCGATCCGCCGATCCAGATCGGATTGGAGATCCAGTAAATGACCGAGTTGATGGCCGCCAGCGGGCGGCCGAACGCCAGCCTGGTCCAGACGTAGGGCCCGCCTTCCTCCGGGAACGCCGAGCCGAGCTCGGCTATTGACAGCGCATAGGGGAGGAAGAAGAAGATGCCGAGGAAGATCAGCCACGTGAACCCTTGCGCGCCATTGCTGGCCACGGCGCCGATGGTGTCGATCGTCACTACCGTGCAGATCAGGTAGAAGAACATGTCGAAGCGCCGGAAGTGCCGCCGCAGCTTGCTCTTCTCCCGCAGGGCGCTGGCGGTCGTCTCGAAAACCGGCTCAGGCTGAGCCGCGTTGATCTGGGTCACGTCGCATCTCCGGATATTCCAGTGTCTTATGCAAAAGTTCGCGTCATGCAAGAACCCGCTATGGTTACTGCCCGTGCGACGTGCACCGTGTTGGCTCCCATGCTCGCGTTATCCAGATTCCCGCTGCGGTTCTCGCCGTAGCCGGTTACCGGCCGCTCGCACGGGCCTGCGGCCCGTGTTCGCTGGGCCGGTCCTGGATAACGCTCCCGGGCCGCTCGCGCAGGCCCAGAAGGCCTGCACTCGCAGCCGATTTTGCATGACGCTCTCGTTGTCGTCTCTTCCGTCACGGTTCCCGGGGCGCGCTCTCCCGCGGGATCCGGAAGAACGGCGACCGCAGGATGTAGCGTGCGACGAGCATCAGGATCACTCCGGCGAAGACGATGCCGAACAGCGACCACCGCTGCGACGCGGGCGCGTTCTGCCACGACTTGACCACGATCCAGACCAGGAACCCGGCGGCGGCCAGCGGAAGGATGCCGACGAGCACCGCGTCCCAGGCATTGCCGAAGATGCGGCGCCGGTAGTACACGATGGCGGAGAGCGCGGTGAGGATGTAGAAGCTGGCGTACAGCACGCCGGTCACGTCGATGAGCTGGGTGAAGGCGCTCGCGATCGAGCCCGAGAGCAGGTACACCCAGGTGACCGCGACGAGGATCACGCCGACGACGATGCTGGCGACGGCCGGGGTGGCGAAGCGGGGGCTCACGTTGCCCAGGATCGACGGCAGCACCCGGTGGCTCGCCATCCCGTAGATCATCCGGGCCAGGATGACGATGCTGACCCCCGTGGACGCGATCACCGACAGCGCCAGCGCGAGCGCCATCACCTTGGCCCCCGTGCCGCCGCCCAGCGCCTGGGCGATGTAGACGAGCACCGAGGACGAGTTGGCCTGGAGCTTGGCTGGCGACACCACGCCCTGCAGGCCCACCTGGGAGAAGGTGTAGATGACGATGAGCAGGGCGACCGCGATGACGGCGGCCCGGCCGGGGTTGTGCCGGCGGTGCTTGACCTCCTCGTTGACGTACACGGTGGCGTCCCAGCCTGCCAGCATGAACACCGCGATGAGGAGCCCCGACGCCAGGCTGCCCTGCCCGCCGATCCCGCTGAGGCTGAACCATCCGCGGCTGATCGGGAGGGTGCCGTGATGGTGGCCCAGCACGGTCACCAGCCCCCATACGGAAAAGCCGATGAGGATCACGTACTCGATCACCCCCATGGCGACCTGGGTGCGCGCGGTGAGGCGGATGCCGGCCACCGCGATCACCAGCAGGACCACGATGACGGCGGTGCTGATGAAGATGTTCGGCCAGGTGCTCAGGGCGCTGTCGCCGAAGATGGCCAGGACCGACGGGGCGAGCACCACCACGCCGGCCACCGCCGCGATGAGGCTGGCGGCGATCATCAGCCACCCGGTGATGAACCCGAGATACGGGTCGATCGCCCGGCCGACCCACTCGAAGGAGGCGCCGCAGTTGGCGCTCCACAGGTTCAGCCGCCGGTAGGCGTTGGCGATGACCAGCATCGGGATCCCGCACAAGATGATGACCGGCCCGCTGCCGTAGGCCGCCGCCGCGACGAGCCCGGCCAGCGACAGCCCGATCGCCACCGTCGGCGCGGAGTTGGCCATTCCGATGATCGTGTCCTGGGCGGCCCCGATCGCGTCGGGTTCCAGTCGGGCCGGGAGGACCTGGGTGGCTTCCGGGGCGGCAGCTACGAGTCGATCCGTCATTTATTCTCCTGTCCGGGCAGGCTCACGCGGGGCATCGAGCCCATGGCCTGCCTGTACTCACGACCCTTTCCGCCCGTGCTGAACATGGCCCCGGCCGAGCACGGCGTGTGGTCGCTTTCACACCATAAGGTCAAATCCGCCGCCATGTGATGAGGACCGTGAATTTTGCGCAATGGCGGACATGACGGGCTGGCGGAGGCCTTCAGGAAGGGATCCGCACGGGCCTGCCAGTGCCATCACCTTGCCCGTCCGGCGGCGAATACATAGCTGGGACGCCTGATTTATCTGCGGTATATGAGGCCAGTGTTGCCATATGACCGGCCGGTCGCCCGCTCAAAACCACCCGGCCGGGCTATTCAAGCACCCGCCGGGCTATTCAACCACCCCGCTGAGCTATTCAACCACCCGGCCGGGCTATTCAGCCACCCGGCCGGGCTAATTTCATGCTGTATTTTCCAGACAAAATGAGAATCGGCGTGCGCAGGCTGGTTACGGGCTACAGTTGATCTCGGCATGCCGTGCGCTTCCTGGTAAGACAGGCCGCGGGAGGAGGCGCTATCGGTATCAGCCGATGCGTGAAGTCGCGCGCATGCCCCTGCCCATTTACTACCGGTGTGAGTAGCAATGCAGGTTGAAATCCTCCTCGCGGTCCTGGTGCTCGCGGTGGCCATCCTCGTGGCCGTAGACCTTCTCCGGCGATCCAGCGATCCCGCGCACGAGCACGTGCACGAACACGTCGAGCGCCCGGCGCACGACGCCGCCCCGCCTCGGCCACCGGACCGGGTCAGGCCGCCCGCTGACGGTCGCGAGCCCCCGGACACCGGCGTGACGATGCCGCCGCAGGGCCCGCCCAGTGCGCGGAAGACCCGGCAGGTCCGCACCCGCCTGTCCCTGCTGGCGATAGTCGCGGCCGCCGCCGCCGCGCTGGTGACGGCCGGCGCCGTCCGCGCGGCCAATGACCTCAGCAGCGCGTCGTTCCATTCGGATATCAGCTCGGTGCGCGACGGGGTCATCGTGTCGGCCCTGGTGGCCTGCCTTTTCGCGGTCGGCGTGCTGGCGGCGGGACTGTGCTCCATCGCCATCTTGATGCGGTCGGTGCTGCGGCCGCTGTACCGGCTGCGGGCCGGAGCGGTCGAACTGGCCGAGGTGCGGCTGCCGCGCGCGCTCCACCAGGTCAGCCAGGCCGGTGGCGAGGGACCGCCCGTCGAGGTCAAGGTCATCGGCCTGTCTTCCTCCGATGAGATCGGCCAGATCGCGCGCGCCCTGGACCAGGTGCAGAGGGAAGCACTGCGGCTGGCCGCCAACGAGGCCGGGCTGCGCGAGAGTCTCAGCGAGGTGTTCGTGGACATGGCCCGCCGCAGCCAGTCCCTGCTGGAACGCCAGACCCGGCTCATCGATGATCTCGGACCTGGCCAACCTGACACCGGACGCCGGGCGGACCTGCTCAAGATGGACCGCGCCGCGGCTCGCATGCGCCGCTACGCGCAGAACCTGCTCGTCCTGGCGGGCCACGAGCTGCCCGGGCAGCTGACTCAGCCGGTGACGCTGGCGGATGTGATCAGGGCGGCGATAGCCGAGATCGAGGAGTACGAGCGCGTCTCGTTCAGCGCGCAGCCGGGCGTCGCGATATCAGGACCTGCCGCCAGCGACGTGGCGCACCTGATCGCCGAGCTGGCCGAGAACGCCGCGTCGCTGTCCGCGGCGGACACGCCGGTCGGCATCTCCGGCCGCACGCTGGTCGGCGGCGGCGTCCTGATCGACGTCACCGACCAGGGCGTCGGCATGAGCCCCGACCGGATGGCGCAGGCCAACTGGCGGCTCGAGCACCCTTCGGCGGCCGGCACCACGATCTCCAAGAGCATGGGCTTTCTCGTGGTCGGCCGGCTCGCCGCGCGGCACGGCGCCAGGGTCCGGCTGCAGCCGGCCGAGTCCGGTGGCCTCACCGCGCTGGTCTGGCTTCCCGACGACATCGTCGTGGCGCCGGGACCGGCGGCATCGCCTGGCTTCGGCGGCTTCGGCAGCCCCATGCCAGGGCCGGGCCCGCGCGAAGCCGCGGGACCTGGATGGCCCGCGGAGCCGGAGCCGGGCGACGTGCGGATGCCCGTGCCCGCACCGACCCGGGAGGACATCGTCGTGACCGCGGGCCAGCGGCGGATCCCTGCCTCGGTTCCCGGTCCCGGCCAGCCGCCTGGTCCCGCCCGGCAGACCAGGCTGCGACCGGTCATCCGGTCTCGCCCAGCCGCACAGGATCAGCCGCCCGCGGCCGCCAGGCGGCCAGCTGCCGCCGGGCTCCCGGGCGCGGAGGCGGACCTCCCCGAGGCAGGCATGGCGCCGTCTGGCGAGCATCCCGCCGAAGAGCGCCGCCTCCCCATCTACGAGGCGGTCGAGTCTGACTGGTTCAGGAACCACCGCAAGGCGCCCGGCCCCGCCGCCGCGGCGGAGGCCAGCTGGGCGCCAGCCGCCGACGAGGGCTGGCACGCCGCGGAGGCCGTCACCGCACCGTCCTCGGCGGGCATGACCACGGCCGGGCTGCCGGTGCGAATGCCGCGGGCCAACCTGGTCCCCGGCGCGATCGGCAGCCCGCAGCCCGCCGGGCCGCTGCCGCCCAGGTCGGCCAGCGCCATCCGGGACCGGCTCACCGGGTTCCAGCGGGGCACCAGCCAGGGACGCGCGGCCGCCGGCGGCGCCGTCAGCCTCGGCGGCGAGGACGAGATCTGAGGACCGGCGCCGGTGCCAGGCTGGTCACCGGCGCAGCCTGGTCACGAACTTGTACCGGTCGCCCCGGTACCATGATTGCGCCCACTCCACCGGCTCCCCGGTGACGTCGTAGGCGTGCCTGGACAGCAGCAGCAGGGGCAGGCCGGCGTCCACCCCGAGCAGCTGGGCGTCATGCGGGTCGGCGAGCACCGTCTCGATCGTCTCCTCCGCCTCGGCCAGCTGGATGCCGTACGCCAGGCGCAGCGTCTCGTACAGCGAGCTGTGCCGTTCCAGCTGCTTGCGCAGGCCGGGGAAGCGCCGGGCGGGCAGGTGCGAGGTGTCGATCGACATCGGCTCGCCGTCGGCGAGCCGCAGCCGGTGGATGCGCAGCGCGCGGCCGCCCGGACGGATGCCGAGCAGCTCGGCGAGCGGCTCGTCCGCGGTGACGTACCCGATGTCGAGGATCTTGGTCTGCGGGTGCAGGCCGTGCGCGCGCATGCCCTCGGTGTAGCTGGCCAGCTCGAGCAGCTGGGCCACCTTGGGCTTGGCCACGAAGGTGCCCTTGCCCTGCATGCGCAGCAGCCGGCCCTCGATGACGAGCTCGGCGAGCGCCTGCCTGACCGTGGTCCGCGAGGTTCCGTATGAGCGCGCGAGCTCTCGCTCCGGCGGTACTGGGCTGCCGGCGTCCAGGGCGGCGGTGAGCTCGAGCAGCTGTCGCTTAACCTGGTAGTACTTGGGCAGCCTCGGCGCAGTGCCCACATTCGGGCCCGCGCCGGGATCCCCGGACGTGTCATCGGCCGGAAGCAGAGAAGCGGTCATCGGGAATCATTGCCTAAAGGAAGGGTTAACGTCAACTATCACCATGGTCGCGCATCGCGGCCCACCTGCGCGTCGCCGCCGTGAAGTCGTTGCTGAAGTCACTGCCTCGCAGGCGGGAATGATCTCAGGCCCGGATGCGATGATGATGCTGTGCCCACGCTGAACGACCTGGCCAGGAGCCATACCAGCCTCGGCGAAGCCGACGTCGAGCACCTGCACTCGCTGGTGTCGGACTGGCAGCTCCTGGCCGACCTGTCCTTCGCGGACCTGATCCTGTGGGCGCCGGCCAAGGACGGCACCGGCTGGCTGGCCATCGCCCAGATGCGCCCGACCACCGGGCCCACCTCGCTCCAGGACGACGTGGTCGGCACCTTCGCCGGGCCGGAGGACCAGCGGCTGCTCGACGTGGCCAGGGACGAGCGGCGCATCTGGCGGGAGAGCGACCCGGACTGGACCAACGGCGTCCCGGTGCGCACCGAGGGCATCCCGGTGACCCGGGCGAACCGGGTGATCGCCGTCATCGAGCGGTGCACCAACCTGAACTCGGCCCGCACCCCGAGCCGGCTCGAGCTCACCTACGTGCAGGGCGCCGACGACCTGGCCAGGATGGTGGCCGAGGGGACGTTCCCGTTCCCCGGTGCCGACGCGGTGCTGGTCAGGTCGCCGCGGGTCGGTGACGGCCTGCTGCGGCTGGGCAAGTCGGGGCGCGTCATCTACGCGAGCCCGAACGCGCAGTCGGCCTACCGCCGCCTCGGCCTGGCCGCCGACCTGATCGGCGCCGAACTGGGCGCGGTCACGGCCGGCCTGGTCGCATCCGACGAGCCGCTGGACGAGTCGCTGATGGTGGTGGCCGCGGGCCGCGTGCCGCGCGAGGCCGAGGTGGACGGGAACGGCTCGGTGGTCCAGCTGCGCTCGATCCCGCTGATCGTCGGCGGGAGCAGGACCGGCGCCCTGGTGCTGGTGCGCGACGTCACCGAACTGCGCCGCCGTGAGCGTGAGCTGATGACCAAGGACGCCACGATCAGGGAGATCCATCACCGGGTCAAGAACAACCTGCAGACGGTGGCCGCCCTGCTCCGGCTGCAGGCCAGGCGGGTCCGTGCGCCCGAGGCGCGCGCCGCGCTCGACGAGGCGGTCCGCCGGGTCGGGTCGATCGCGGTGGTGCACGAGACGCTGTCCCACGCACCGGAGGAGGTCGTCGATTTCGACGAGATCGCCGACCGGGTGGCCATGATGGCCGGCGAGGTGTCGGCCGCCGAGGTCCGGGTGATCCCCAAGATAACCGGGTCGTTCGGCCAGCTGTCTGCGGCGGTGGCCACCCCGCTGGCCATGGTCCTGACCGAACTGCTGCAGAATGCGCTGCAGCACGGCTTCCCGCACGCCAGGGAACAGGGGCTCCTCGAGGTCGTCGCGGTGCGCGAGCCGGAACGGCTGACGGTGACCGTGGCGGACAGCGGCGTGGGCCTGCCCGCCGGGTTCGACCTGGACTCGGCCACCAGCCTGGGCCTGCAGATCGTCCGCACGCTGGTGGTGGGGGAACTCGGCGGCAGGCTGCGGATCGCGCCGCGGCCGGGCGGCGGCACCGAGGCGGTGGTGGATCTTCCCGTCGGCTATGAACCGGAGCGGTGAGCGCTCACATCGCCCGGCTTGAACGACGGCCGGTCACACATGCGCCCGGGCCCGCAGCCTGATCGTCCGGCGCTTGAGCGCGCGCCGCTCGTCCTCGCTCATCCCGCCCCAGACGCCAGCGTCCTGGCCGGAGTCGATCGCCCAGCGCAGGCACTCCTCCATCACCGCGCAGCGACGGCACACCTGTTTGGCTTCCTCGATCTGGAGCAGTGCCGGACCGCTGTTCCCGATGGGGAAGAACAGCTCCGGGTCTACCTCACGGCAGGCGGCTTCGTGGCGCCAGTCCATGATGTCCACTCCTTCTCGGCGGCCGGGCGCCGCGGTGCGTCCGGTGTGCGCGTCTATCTGTAGCTTGTGAAGCTTTTCACGAGCCATGCCATTTTTCGCCGTCGTCCCAAGTTTCCCGGGACCACTATGATGCCGAGCAGTAACCCGACTAGGCCGCAGGCGGCCCAGGCGCGCCCCCGAAGGCGACACAGCAGTCATCTGAGCTGATGACACGCACGAGGCGCCCCCGCACCAGGCATCGTGTCAAGCCTCTCAACGTCGGTTGACAAGCGCAAGAGGCCACGGCGGACCTTCAGCCGAATTTAATGTCAGATCGATCACATTTTGCTCGCGCCGCGTCAGTTGGGTTGGGGCACCTCATGTCACCGTGTCTCATGCAAAAGTTCGCGTCATGCAAGAACCCGCTGCGGTTGCCGCCCGCGGCCTGCACCGTGCTGGCTCTATGCTCGCGTTATCCAGGTTCCCGGCTGCGGTTCTCGCCGTAGCCGGTTTACCGGCCGCTCGCACGGGCCTCCGGCCCGTGTTCGCTGGGCCGGTCCTGGATAACGCTCCCGGGCCGCTCCCGCAGGCCCGGAAGTCCTGCACGCGCAGCCGGTCTTGCATGACGCTCCGTGCGTCACGCCGCTTCGGGTCACGCCGCCACGCGCAGCGCGTGCGGCACGAACTGGAATTTAACCGCCTCGGTTTCACCGAGATATTCGCCGTCGACCTGAAACGCGATCGGCCGCGCCGAACGCAGCGTGAGCGATTCCGAGCCGAGCACGGACAGCATGTCCCGGCCGCGCGGCGGGCGGTTCCTGACGTACAGCATCTGGCCCACCGCGCTGACGATGGTGGTCACCCGGATCCGGCGCAGGGCCAGCAGGTCGAGGCCCGAGTTGAAATCCGGATCGGGAGCGGGCAGCAGCGGGCGGCCGCGGAGGTAGGTCCACGGCGATCGGTTCGTGATGATGGCCATGAACAGGTCGCCGGCCGGCGGCTCGCCGTCGCGTTCCAGTGTCAGGGCCGGCCTGCGCCGGTCGGTGCCGCGGTAGTACTGGCGGATCATGGCCCGCAGGAACAGCGACGCGCTCTCCCGGTGGCCCGCGGCGCGCAGCCGGTCCACGTCCCGCACCACCTCGGCGTCCATCCCCAGGCCCGCGCTGAAGGTGAAATACCGGTCCGCGGCCAGGCCGAGCCCGATTGTCCGGCAACGGCCCGCCGCGATGGCCTCCCGCACCCGGCGTATCGCCGCGGCGGCGTCGGCCGGCAGCCCGAGCCCGCGGGCGAACACGTTCCCGCCCCCGCCGGGTATCACCGCGATCAGCGGCTCCCCGCCACCACCGTCCCCGCCACCACCGTCCCCGCCACCACCGTCCCGGCCCATGACGCCGTTGACGACCTCGTTGATGGAGCCGTCGCCGCCGAGCACGATGACGATTTCCCCGCGTGCCGCCGCGGCCAGCTCACGCGCGTGGCCGCGGTACTGGGTCCGTTCGACGTCCAGGTCCACCAGCCCGGCCAGCGAGCGCACCGCCAGGTCGGTGACGGTTCCTGTCATGGAGGTCGCATGCCGGTTAACGATCAGCAGTCCCCGCACCCGCCCAGGCTAACCGCCGCCTAAGCTGGAGACCTGCGCGGCCCCCGGATCACGGATGGATGAGCACATGGCGACGCGACCGACCAAGGCAGCCCGGACCCGGGCCGGACGGGCCCAGGCTCCCGTCGGCCCCGCCGCGCCCCCGGAAGCCGCGTCTGGCCAGCCCAAGCCCCGGCCCGCCGCGCCCCGCCCGCGCCCTCTCCTGGTGGCCGCGGCCGCCCAGGCCATCGAGGCCGCCGGCCTGGGCGTGGCCGCCGTGTTCGCCGCCGTGTCCACCGCGGAAGGGCGGTCCTACGAGCTGGCCAGCGGCCTCGCGCTGACGCTGATCGCCCTCGGCACGGCCGCCTTGTTCGCGGCGTTCGCCGTGGGCCTGGCCAGGGCGAAGCCGTGGACCCGAACTCCGGTGGTCATGACCCAGCTGTTCGTGATCATCGCCGGGTTCACCCTGCTGGACGGGCACCGGCCCGAGTGGGGCGTGCCCGCGCTGCTGCTCGCGGCCTGCTGCCTGGCCGCCCTGTTCACCCCGGCCAGCCTGCGCGCCCTCAACCGCCCGCCCCGGTCCTGAACCCGTTACTCGTCGGTGGTGAGACCCTCCCGGAGCTGGGTGAGGGTGCGGGCGAGCAGCCGGGACACGTGCATCTGGGAGATGCCGAGCTCGGCGGCGATCTGGGACTGGGTCATGTTGCCGAAGAACCGCAGCAGCAGGATCTTCTTCTCGCGTGGCGGCAGCTGCTCCAGCAGCGGCTTGAGCGATTCCCGGTACTCCACGCCCTCCAGGGCGTCGTCGACCATGCCGAGCGAGTCGGCGACCGCGGGCGCGTCCTCGTCCCCGGAGTCGGGGGCGTCCAGCGAGACGGTGGAGTAGGCGTTGGCCGACTCCAGGCCCTCGAGCACCTCTTCCTCGCTCATCTGCAGGTGCGCGGCGAGCTCGGAGACCGTGGGCGCGCGGCCCTCGCGCTGGGCCAGGTCGCCGATGGCCTTGGTCAGCGAGAGCTTGAGCTCCTGCAGCCGGCGCGGGACGCGGACCGCCCAGCCCTTGTCCCGGAAGTGCCGCTTGATCTCGCCCACGATGGTGGGCGTGGCGTAGGTGGAGAACTCCACCCCGCGGTCCAGGTCGAACCGGTCGATGGACTTGATCAGCCCGATCGTGGCCACCTGGGTCAGGTCGTCGAGCCACTCGCCCCGGTTGCGGAACCGGCGCGCCAGGTACTCCACCAGCGGCAGGTGCAGCTCGACCAGGTAACCCCGGATCCGCGCCCGCTCCGGATCGTCGGGCGGCAGCACGGCCAGCCGCTCGAACAGCTCCCGGGCCCGGGCCCGGTCGGGTGACCCGTGCTCGATCCGCACCGTCTCCGCGGTCGCCTGGGCCACCTCGAACTCCTCGGTCACCTGGACCTCGAATTCGCTGCTCACCCGGACCTCGGGCCTTCCCGGCGCTTGCGGAGCACGATCGAAACCTGGTCGTCGGCCCCGAGCCGGGAGTCGACCGTCCCGGCCAGCGCGGAGAGCACCGTCCAGGCGAAGGTGTCCCGGGGGGGCATCCGGGGCTCGGCCGCGATCACCGACACGGTGATCGTCATCTCCTCGGCGCCGAGGTCGAAGGCGCAGTCCAGGCTGGTGCCCGGTATCGCCTGGGTGAGCAGCATGGCGCAGGCCTCGTCCACGGCGAT
>Ga0335078_10002602_pt1 | contig 27226 bp, 22 predicted proteins | sample Lox_Sample_32_FD_206711 | JGI IMG/M metagenome (GOLD analysis project Ga0335078, IMG submission 206711) | Soil microbial communities from Loxahatchee National Wildlife Refuge, Florida, United States - Lox_Sample_3.2 | ecosystem: Environmental > Terrestrial > Soil > Wetlands | place: USA... | reverse complement strand
CAGCGCGTCGACCGAAACAACGCGAGGCGGTTGCAGGACGGATGGCAGGTCGACGTAGCGCATGGCCTTGCTTGCCTGTTCCAGCATGTCCTTTTCGCAAAATCGGCTTCCCCTTTTTTTGCGGGACACTCTTTGGGAAGCAAATCCGGTGCCGGACCGTTCCGGCTGACGCGCAAGAGGCTGCCAGACGCACGATAGTTGCACCTTGCGTTACGTCAAATAAGGCAGCTGCAAGGTCGGCTCCGGGGCCGGGCGCCGACCGCTTTTTCAGTGCTTTGCCGCGACCACGGCCGAGGTAGCGACGCAGCGGCCATTCGGCTCTTCCACCCGATAGTAATTTCGGCCGATGAATGACTGATCGTAGTGCTGCCATGCCGTGCTTTGGTCGAAGGCGATGACGCCGGCCAGTGTGACGGCAAATACCGCGCTTTCCATATCGCGTGCCTGCGCGTCGAGGTTTTCCGGCAGCTTCGAGCTGGCATAATCGACATAAAAAGCCCGGCGCACGCAGCTCATGTTCGCCGCGGCATCGAGCGCCGCTTTTCCAGTCATCAGATGGTCGGAGTGATCGGCCGGATTGATGCGCTGGTCCGGATCGGCGACATTGACCTGAATGAGCGACGCGCGGCCGCGTTCGTAGTCGATGATGTCGCGCACGGTCGCGACCAGGTCGCTCCAGCCGTGATAGACCGTCGAGCCGTCGATCGCCGACAGCGCGGCGATTTCGCCGTCGGCTAGCTTTTTGAGGGACTGATAGCCGGTGCCGGCAAAACCTTGACCCAACGCGTCGCCGTCGGGCAGCCGAAGAAAATAGCCGATGGTGTTGCGATAGCTGGTTCTCCGGATGGCGTGACCGTTAAACGTCATCTGGCCGTCGAGTTCGGCGATCGGCGTCCGGTCGGCGTCCGCCATGAATCGCATTGCGTTCACGGCCCCGTTTTCCCGCGCCAAATAATAGGGGTATTTGCGGCCGCCGGTGCCCATGCCGAGACCGTCGTCCCCTGCGGTGACGTAAACGAAAACGGTCTTGGCGGCGCCACCGAGCACGTCCTCGAATGCAGTCGGATCCATGAAGAGCTGCCAATCGTCTTCATGGGCGGCAAAGTAAAAAGAGACTTTGTCGTTGCCCCCGGCAGCGTGCGCCGCAAGCGGTGAAAGCAGAGCAACAGCCAGCGCCCACAGCGTGGGGAGCAGTGTCAGCGACGCGACGCCGCGTTTATTACGACGAGATGACCAAGCCATGACGTTTTTCCCAGCGCCCGATATCTGGCTGATTTTGCTTAAAATGAAAAGCTAAAAATTGTTGCCCTGCTGCGCCGCACAAAATGAAGAAATCTTGATCCACGTCAAAGCGGCGCAGGAACCGATGAGGGATTTTGCTCTGACAATTTTCAAGCCTTCCGAGGGAGAAGCGCCATGTCAGTGCAAACGATGTCGGGGCCGGTCGCGATAAGGGCCTCCAGGATCAGCGGCTTTCACGTTGCATTCGTTACCGCTTGGGCCATCTGCCTGATATTCTACTTCCTGCAATACGCCGTGCGGTCCGCACCGAGCGTGATGATTCCCGAGCTCACCCAAGCCTACGGTCTAACGACCCTGGGCGTCAGTTCAGTGATCGGTCTGTATTACTACACTTATTCCACATTCGCGCTCGTGTCCGGCGCGGCGCTCGATCGGTGGGGCGCGAAATACACCATCCCGACCGGGATATTCTTTCTCGCGGTCGGCCTTATCATGTTCGGTGTCGGCTCGGCCGAGTTGGCCTATGTAGGCCGTCTGTTGCAAGGTGCCGGTGCGGCCTTCGCCTTCGTCGGCGCCGTCTATTTAGCGACTCACGGCTTTCCGGCGCGTTATCTGGCCACTGCCATCGGCTTCACGCAAATGATGGGAATGCTCGGCGGTTCGGCCGGCCAATTCGGCGTCGCTCCGCTCGTGCATGGCGTGATGAGCTGGCAGGAGTTCTGGTTCTACTCCGGCGCAATCGCGCTGGTGGTCATGATCGCCATGCTGATCGCCACTCCGCGCCAGGATTTGTCGGAACAGCCGAAGGGCAGCGCTTGGAGCATGTTCTCTCCCCTCAAGGTCGTGCTGAGCAACCCGCAATCATACCTTTGCGGCTTATCGTCCGGCCTCCTGTTTCTGCCAACCACGGTGGGCGGCATGATCTGGGGCGTCGCCTTCCTGCGCCAAGGCTGGCATATCGATTATGCCGAGGCGGTCAACCGCGCGTCGATGATACCGCTCGGCTGGGTGATCGGCTCGCCGGTGCTTGGCTATTTGGCCGACCACTACGGACGCCGCAAGCCCGTTCTCTTCGCCGGCATTGCGTTGATGCTGGTTTGCGCCTTAGCGATCCTCTACCTGCCGCCCAACAGCCTGCCTGCGTACTTGCCGGGCTTTCTGTTCGGCTTCGGCTCGGGCGCGGCAATGATCCCTTATTCGATGATCAAAGAAGTCAATCCTGACGAAGTGAAAGGCAGTGCGACCGGCGCGATGAACTTCATGGTCTTCGTGATGAGCGCATTCGCAGCGCCGGCCGCCGGATGGGTTTTGCAGAAGCTTGCCGGCGGGGGCGATCTGACGCTCGATATCTTCACTAAAGGAGGCGGCACCGCCGTAATCGTGGCGATCGTCCTGTCAGCGATCGTTGCGGTGTTCCTCAAGGAAACCGGCTTTGCGGCACGCAAGCCGCAATAGTCCTTGCATCGCAGCCGGGCGCCACACGCGCCCGGCCCCCGGCAACAAGCTTCAGTGACGAGAACGAGGTCTGACATGGAACGCGAAACCCTACGCCACATGCTGCGCGATATGCTGCTGTCGCGTGCCTTCGAGGAACGGGCCGCCGAGGAATACACCAAAGGCAATATCGTCGGCTTCCTGCATCTTTATCCCGGCGAAGAAGCGGTCGCCGCCGGCGTGATCAACGCGGTCGGCCCTTCCGATTACATCGTCAGCAATTACCGCGAGCATGCCCACGCGCTGGTCCGCGGCACCCCGGCGCGCGAGGTGATGGCCGAGCTGTTCGGCCGGACTACCGGCATGAGCAAGGGCATGGGCGGCTCGATGCACATGTTCGACCGCGAGCGCCGCTTCATGGGCGGCTACGCCATCGTCGGACAAACCTGTCCCATCGCCACCGGTATTGCCTATGCGGTTGCCATGCGCGGGCTTCCGGAAGTGGTCGTCTGTTTCATGGGCGATGGGGCGATCAATCAGGGCACGTTCCACGAGTCGCTCAACATGGCCGGACTCTGGCGGCTGCCGGTGCTGTTCGTCTGCGAGAATAACCACTACGCCATCGGCACCGAAATTCACCGTCATTCCGCGGTGCCCGAGGTGTTCAAGCGCGTAGCCGCCTACAACATATCTGCCGAGAAGATCGACGGCATGGACGTGCTCAAGGTCTACAATGCCACCAAGCAGGCGCTCGATCGCATTCGTCGCGGCGGCGGGCCGCAATTCATCGAGTGCGAAACCTACCGTTATCGCGGCCATTCGATGGCCGATCCCGGAACGACCCGGCCGGCGGTCGAGCTGAAGGGCTTCCAGGCCGACGATCCGCTGACCGTTGCCGCCCGTGAATTCGAGTTCCGTTATCCGACTGCGGACGAGTTGGCGGCGGTCGGACCGGACAACATCACGCTGTTCGCCGACCATCTGATCGGCGGCGAGCATCTCGCCGAAGCCGAAGTCGAACAGCTCAGGTCCGAGGTGGCTGGGGTTGTCGACGACGCGGTCGCGTTCGCGCTGCAGAGCGCGCAGCCGACCATGGACGCGGCCTGGGGCCATCTCAACGGCAACAGCCGTCACGAAACGCTGATGTAGGGAGATCGTCATGTCGCAGGAATTGCTTTATTGGCAGGCGCTCAATCGCGCCATGGACCATGAAATGGCGGCCGACGAATCGGTCTTTACGCTCGGCGAGGACGTCGGGCTTTACGGCGGCAGCTATCGCGTCACCGAAGGGCTCTATGCCAAATACGGCGAGTGGCGCGTGCGCGACACGCCGATTTCTGAGAACGGCTTTACCGGGCTCGGCGTCGGCGCTGCTCTGGTCGGAACCCGTCCGGTGGTCGAAATCATGACCATCAATTTCATGCTGCTGGCGCTCGATTCGATCGTCAACGGCGCCGCCAAGATTCCTTTCATGTCAGGCGGCCAATTCAAGATGCCGCTCGTGGTGCGGGTGCCAGGCGGAATTGCCCGGCAGCTTGCGGCGCAGCATGCGCAGCGGCTCGAGCATACGTTGATGAACGTTCCCGGCTTGCGCATCGCCGTGCCGTCAACGCCGCAGGACGCCTATTGGCAATTGCGGCAGGCCATCGCCAGCGACGATCCGATCATCCTTTTGGAGCATGAGGTGCTCTATTTCACCAAGGGACAGGTCGATTTTGCCGCCGAAGCGCCGCCGATGCATCGCGCGGCGGTGCGCCGTGCGGGGCGCGATCTGACGATCATCAGTTATTCGCGCCACGCCGTGTTGGCCCAGGACGCGGCCAATGAGCTGGCCAAAGAAGGGATCGAGGCCGAAGTCATCGATCTGCGCAGCTTGCGGCCGATCGACTGGGAGACTTGCGTGAAGTCGGTTGAAAAGACCCATCGCGTGCTGGTCGTCGAGGAGGATTGCCGGTTCGCCGGTGCCGGCGCCGAGATCGCCGCGACGCTGACCGAGCGCTGCTTCTATTCGCTCGACGCGCCGATCCAGCGGCTGGCCGGTCTCGACATGCCGACGCCGTTCAATGGCCCGCTGGAAGCGGCGACGATTCCGCAAATCCCCGACATCGTGGCGGCGGCGCGGGCGCTGCATCGCGCCGGCCAAGAAACCAAGGCTGCCTGACCATGACGCAGGCCGTCACGATGCCGGCGCTGTCCGACACGATGGGCGCCGGCCGGCTGGTGAAATGGACGAAGAAGGTCGGCGACAAGATCAGCAAGGGCGACGTCATCGCCGAAGTCGAGACCGACAAGGCGGTGATGGAAGTCGAAGCCTTCGAGGACGGCTATCTGAGCGGGCCCCTCGCGGCCGAGGGTACCGAAACGCCGGTTGGCGAAACGATTGGCTACATCGCCGACAGCGCCGGCGAGGTCCGCGAAGTCAAGAGCGCCGCAACGCCGCGGCCGACCGCTGGTGGCGACGGCCAGGCTGCCGCGACACCGACGACGGTCGGGGCGCCGCCCGTTTCGGCGGTCCTGGCCGCTTCGCTGTCGGCGGGGCGGCCTGTGCCACGGCCGCATATGCGGCCGTCCTCGCCGGCGAGCGCGAGTGTTGAACCGCCGCGCCAGAAGAATGAGCCGACGCCAAGTGGAGTGGACACGGCCATTGCCGCCGGACCGCCTTATCGGCTGGAGCGCGCGTCGAGCCTGCGCGAGGCAGTGGCCCGCAATATGATCGCGAGCGCGGCTGCGCCGAGCTTCCACGTCACGGCGCAGTTGCCGTTACAGCCCCTGATGTCGGTCGCAAAGACGCGCGGTTATGCGCTGTCGGCGTTGCTGGCGCGCGCTTGCGCGCTTACCGTCGTGGCCCATCCGCTGTTCAACGCGGCATATACGCCGAACGGACTCGCGCGCCGCGACCGCGTCGATATCGGCATTGCCATCGACAGCGGCGAAGGTCTGATCACGCCGGTTCTGCGTGATGCCGCAGTCCGGCCTTTGCCCGAGCTCAACGACGCCTGGGCAAAGCTGCGCGAGCAAGCCAAGACGCGGCGCCTGGCGCCGGCGGATTATTCGGGCGCGACGTTTTATATCAGCAACCTCGGCGTTCACTCGATCGTCCGTGCGTTCGACTCGATCGTTCCCATCGGCGCCTGCGCGATCCTCTCGGTTGCGGCGTCGGGGCCGGACGGCGCCCGTTTCACCTTGAGCTGCGATCACCGCGTCGTGTTTGGCGCCGATGCCGCCCGATTTCTCGAAACGCTCGCGCAATATCTGCAGGATCCGGCGAAACTCGGCGAGGAGACATCGCGATGAGTACGAATTTTCCGGAACGGCGTCATGAGCTCCAGGGAGTAATGAGCCGGCTTGGTCGCGAGCTTTCCGGACCCATGAGCGGCTTTGCCGCCCTGCACAGGGCCGCAGCGACGAAGGGCGCGCTCGATACCAAGAGCAAGGAGCTGATTGCGCTTGGTATCGCGGTTGCGGTTCGCTGCGAGTCCTGCATCGCATTTCACGTGCATGACGCGCTGGCTGCGGGTGCGACGCGGGCGGAGGTTTTGGAGACGCTCGGTGTTGCGGTGATGATGGGCGGCGGCCCCGCCGCGATGTATGCCTGTGACGCCTTCACTGCGCTCGAGCAATTCGAGAGCGCGCAAAAACCCGGCTAGCGATTAATTCGCGCCGTCAACCTGCCGAAGCGGATGCGAATGTTAGAATCGCGCCGCCAGTATATTTGATGTCGCGCTCTGCGCTGCGGCAAACAAAAAACCCGCGCGATGGCTTTTGCCGCATCTGGGGAAGCGCGCGGCCGATTATGTCCGTGGCATTGTTCGGTATGACAGCTCGGTAAGAAAGAGCCCCAGCCGCTGCGCGGCTGAGGCACTTTTCCGGATCATGCTTGAGATCGCAGGCTTGGCGTTACCGCGCCGGCACGCCCAGCGGCTTGCGCATGCCCGGGTCCTGCTGGCTTCCGCTAATGGGATTCTGGACCCCAGTAGCCGGGCCATACGCCGGTACCGAGGCCGGCGCGCCGCCGAAATTGAGGCCGGCGGGGCCCTGCGCAATCTTGTGCGTCTTGTGATGATGCTTGACCGTGGTGCCGGCGAGCGCCGGCGTCGCAAGAACGGCCAGCGCGCTCGCGATAATCATGAATTTCTTCATCGTACTGCTCCTTGGGCCGGCGAGGCGAGGAATTCGCTCTGCACTTGGCCTCAGCTGGCATAAGAACCGAATCAGAGAGCGTTGACGTTGACTTGGATCAAAGGTCGTCGGTTCGACGATTGCGCGAAAATACTTAAACCGAGCCGGATTGCCGTGGCCCGGCTCTGACGGCCTGACAGCGACTGTTTGATGCAAATCAAGGTCGTCGCAGGAATGTCATGCTTCTTCAACATTCAAGGAGAACGCCACGTGACCCATCGCGTCGCAACGGCATTGGCGCTGATCGCCGGATTTGGCCTTGGCGCTTTCGCGACCACCGCCGGGCGCTCGCAGAGCAGCCGGCCCGCCTATTTCGTTACGCTTTTTGACAGCGTATCCCAGTCCGAGGTTGCCGATACGAATTATCCCTCTCTGGCACCGGCGACCTTTCAGGCTTTCGGCGGGCGTTATCTTATTCACAGCGGCAGGACGATCAGCTTCGACGGTCAGCCGCCGAAGCAAATCGTCGTGGTCGCCTTTGAAAATATGGAGCGACTTCAGCAATGGCATCGCTCCCAGGCATTTTCGCAACTCTACGACGTTCACAAGATTGCCAAGGTCAAGGCCTTCGCGGTCGAGGGCGTTGGCGATAACAACTCGGCCGGTCGCCTCGGAGGCAGCATTGTCGAGAACTCCGGCGAATGAGCCGCCCAAGATCGGCGATTGATTGCAGACGTGCTCGCTTTGCCCGCTCGGCCAAAGCCATGGCCAAGGACCGCAGCGGCCCATCGCAGGGCGTCATCTGTTTGTCATGACGTGCAAAGCGTCTAAACGGCGAAAGCGATCATTCCCGATTGCTGATCGATTCGGCGGATGGACCAAATGACCGTGGTTTCCTACACTCTCGCCGCACCGCCTGACACGCGCCGATGACTGAGCCGCAGATCAATCCCCATGAGCAAGCGCCGGCTCGCTCTGGCAGGATATGGCGTGACATCGCATTTCGGCGGCTCAATCAGCACAAAGCGCAACTGACCGAGCGCAACGCGGCCGAAGCGAAGGAGGCGTTCGACCTCAGCGCGCTTGCGGTTGAGCCATGCTGTCAGAAGCTGGCATCGAGCAGCTTCGGCCTGACCTCCGAGGAGGCGGCACGGCGACTTGAGAGCTACGGTCTCAATCTTGTTACCCGCGAGCGGCAACCGACAATTCCGGAAGAGCTTTGGAGCCGGTCGAAGAACCCGCTGAATGCTCTGCTCGTGACCTTGGCGTTCGTGTCGTATTTCGTCGGCGACGTGCGGGCCGCCGCGGTCATAGTGGTGATGGTGTTTCTCTCGGTGATTACCGCTTTCATTCAGGAGCATCGCTCGAACGAGGCGGCCGCGCGGTTGCGGGCCATGGTCAAGACGACCGCAAGCGTGCGGCGCGGCGCCACCGGCGGCCAGGCCGATTTTGTCGAGGTGCCGATGGAGAGGCTGGTCCCCGGCGATGTCGTGCGGCTGTCGGCCGGCGATATGATCCCGGGCGATATCCGGCTCATCGAAGCCAAGGATTTTTTCGTCAACCAAGCCGTGCTCACCGGCGAGTCGATGCCGGCGGAAAAATACGTCCATGCCAAGGACGGCCGCTACGACACGCCTTTCGAGCTGCCCAATATCTGCTTCATGGGCGCCAATGTCGTCAGCGGCTTTGCCACCGGACTGGTCGTGCGCACGGGCGCCAGAACCTTTTTTGGCCAACTCGCCGATGAGATAGCGGGACGACATGGACCCACCGCGTTCGACCGCGGCATCGACCGGTTCACCTGGTTGATGATCCGCTTCATCATCGTGATGGGCCCGCTGGTCTTTCTGATCAACGGCTTGACCAAGCACGATTGGCTCGAGGCGCTTTTATTTGCCGTCTCTGTTGCGGTCGGCCTCACTCCGGAAATGCTGCCGATGATCGTGACGGTCAATCTCGCCAAGGGCGCAACCGCCATGGCGCGGGCCAAAGTCGTCGTCAAGCGGCTCAATGCCATTCAAAATTTCGGCGCGATGGACGTGCTGTGCACGGACAAGACTGGAACACTGACGCAAGACCGGATCATCCTCAAGCGTCATCTCGATATTCGCGGCGAGGAGTCCGAGCGTGTTTTGCAGTACGCCTATCTGAACAGTCATTTTCAGTCGGGACTGAAAAACCTGCTCGATCTCGCCGTTCTCCAGCACGTCGACATCCATAAAATCCTCGGTATCGACACCGGCTATACCAAGGTGGACGAGATACCGTTCGACTTCTCGCGGCGCCGCCTGTCGATTGTGGTGGCTCACGGCCAGGACAAGCACATTCTTATCTGCAAGGGCGCGGTGGAGGAGATTTTCGCGGTCTCCACGCACTACGAGATCGACGGTGTGAAAGGCAGGCTTGACCCCGGTCATTTCGCCACGGCGAAGGATGAGACGGTCACGCTTAACGAAGACGGATTTCGCGTGGTAGCTGTCGCGTATAAGGAGATCGACAGCCCGAAGGATTCGTATTCCGTCGCCGATGAAAGCGATCTGACGCTTTTGGGCTATATCGCCTTCCTCGATCCGCCGAAAGACAGCGCGCGCGAGGCGATTGCGGCACTCGCCGCCAAAGGCGTTCGGATCAAAATTCTTACCGGCGACAACGAGGTCATTACCCGGAAGATCTGCCGCGAGGTGGGAGTCGACCCGGGCGAAATCCTGCTCGGCAAACAGATCGAGCAAATGAGCGACAGTGAACTTGCCGCCGTCGCCGATCGCGCGAGCGTATTCGCCAAATTGACGCCGGCGCAGAAGGAACGGATCGTCGGCGCGCTGCATCTCAACGGACATGTGGTTGGATTTCTCGGCGACGGCATCAATGACAGCGCCGCACTCAAGGCCGCCGACGTCGGCATTTCGGTCGACACGGCGGCCGATATCGCCAAAGAATCCGCGGACATCATACTTCTGGAGAAAAGCCTGCTGGTCCTCCAAGAGGGCGTCGTGCAGGGTCGCAAGGTCTTCGGCAATATCACCAAATACATCAAAATGGGCGCGAGCTCGAACTTCGGCAACATGTTCAGCGTGCTTGGCGCCAGCCTGTTCTTGCCGTTTTTGCCGATGGCGCCGATCCAGGTGCTCACCAACAATCTGCTCTACGACTTCTCGCAAACGGCGATTCCGACCGATCACGTCGATGACGAATACATTGCCGCGCCGCGGCGTTGGGACATCAGCAACATTTTCAAATTCATGGTCTTCATCGGCCCGATCAGCTCGATCTTCGATTACACCACGTACGGGATCATGCTTTACGTGTTCGATGCCTGGACCAATCCAGCCTTGTTCCAGACCGGATGGTTCGTCGAATCGCTGCTGACGCAGACGCTGATCATCCACATCATACGCACCGCCAAGATACCGTTCATCGAAAGCCGAGCGAGTCCCGCGCTGATTGCCACCTCGATCGTCATCAGCGTGGTCGGAATAGTATTGCCGTTTACCTGGGCCGGCGCCGCGCTCGGCATGACGCCGCTGCCGCGGTTATATTGGCCGCTGGTTGTGGCGACGCTGTTGAGCTATGCGATCGTCACGCACCTGGCGAAGCTTTGGTTCGTACGGCGTTGGGGAATGTGATTAGGCGGCCTTACGCCAGCGCGCGACCTCGGCAAGTTCCGGTTCCGGTCGTTCAGACACGACAGTGCCGCGGCCGAGATAGATCGTGCCCGCGTCGCCGTCGATGGACAGCCAGTCGCCCTCCTTGAGCGTTGCCGCCCCAAGCCTCGCGCAGTGCGCGGCGGCATCCACCGCGAGGTCGGCGCAACCGACGATGCAAGGCTTGTCCATTTGACGTGCCACCAGGGCCGCATGGGCGGTCCGGCCGCCGGCCGCGGTGACGATGCCGGATGACACGGCAAACGCCGCGACGTCGGCGGTCGACGTGTCGGGGCGAACAAGAATAATGGGATTTCCCGCGGCCGCGATGCGGTCGGCGCTCGCCGTGTCGAAGGCGGCGCGTCCCACCGCGATTCCGGCGCAGGCGCCGGTGCCGCGTGCAACGGGACGATCGACGTCGATCAACCGGCTGCGGACAAGCTTGTCGAGATCGACGTCCTGCAATCGCAGTAACGCTTCGCTGGGTGAAATCCGGCCGCTCTCGACGAAGTCGATGGCAAAGCGCAATGCCGCTTGCGGCGAGCGTTTCACCGCGCGGGTCTGAAGGATCCACAACTTGCCGTCTTCGATGGTGAACTCGACGTCCTGGACGTCAGCGAACGCGCATTCGAGCCGCTCCAGAGCGTCGCGTAATTGGCCGGCGACGTCCGGCAGCACGCGTTCGATCGCTGCCTCGCTGTCCGGCGTGTGCGTACCGGAGACGATGTCCTCGCCTTGGGATTGGAACATAATGTCAATGACGGGCGTGCTGGCTCCGGTCGAAGGATCGCGCGAAAAGGCAACGCCGGCGCCGGAGGAGGGGCCGTCATTGCCGAAAACCATGGCTTGCACCATGACGGCGGTGCCGCGCAGATCGTCGAAATGCTGCAGCCTGCGGTAGGTCACGGCGCGGTCGCTCATCCATGAGCGATAAACCGCCTCGGCCGCCGCCTGCAGCTGCTCCATGGCGGTTTCCGCCAGCGCGCCACAATCATGCTCGATCGCCCGCTGATAGGAGGCGCCGAGACGCTCGAGCGCTTCGCTGTCGAGCTCCCGCTCGCTCGCCGCGGCCTCCGCGGCAATCACCTCGTGCAGTCGCGATTTGAAGGCGGCCGGCGGCACGCCCAGCGCCACGCCGCCGAAACTTTCGAGAAAGCGTCGACGGCAGTCGAACGCAAAGCGCGGATTGCCGCTCATGCGGATCAGGCCGTGAAGCGCCGCCGGCGTGCAGCCAACGTCGAGGACGGTGTCGAGCATGCCCGGCATCGACCGCGCCGCGCCGGATCGTACCGATACCAGCAGCGGCCGTCGGCGATCGCCAAAACGCTTGCCGGTCGCCCGTTCGAGAAACTCCATCCCTTCCGCCAGGCCTTTGACGAGCTGCTGGCGGCCCGCGGGGTCGCAATTTGCTACGGCCTCGCAGAGCTCGATCGGCAGCACGAATGCTGGAGGCACCGGCAAGCCCAACGCCGCGACGCGCGCCAAATTCGCGGCTTTGGCGCCAACCACGGCGGCAGCCGGTTGATTTTTCGACTGGGCGCCGATCAGTTCGATGCGCATGAATTTGTCCGTTCTGTCAGGCGGCCAAATCGTTAAGCTGCCAAATCGGCGAGCACGTGCTCGCGCAGAGCATGAGCGAAATCCGCCAGCCGATCCGTCGCGCGTTCCAATGCATGGGCGAGATCGAGCACCGATAGCGCGGTTTTCAGATCGAATTCGCCGTTAAGAACCGCAGCGGTCACTTTGCGTTCCGCGCCGTCGCCCTTGTGTTCGGCGTCGAGCAGCCGGCCCACGGCGGCAATGGCGTCCTCGGAATCGACCCGGTGACCCTCCGGAACTTCGGCCGCCGCGGCGCTGCCGGCGGCGGCCGCCTCGATGCCCAGCACCACTGCGGCGCAAAGCTCTTCAAGCGGATCGATCAATGCAAGCGGCAGCTCGTCCGGGATGAGCGAGGCATTGAAGGCCGCCTGCTCGAGCTCATCGATTGCGTTCTCCATATGATTGATCAGCCGTTCGACATTGCGATCGGTGTCCAAGCGCGCAATTTCGTTGCGCGCTTCCAACGCGATGCGATCGGCTTTCTCCTCGATGCGACGGGCCTTGCGGGCCAGCCCCGCAAGGTCGCTCGAACTGCGGCGGCGCCGTTCGGCGAGAAGCTGCGACACTGCGGTGCCGATCTCGTGCGCCAACCCGGCCTGACGGACGACGACGGCGAGGAGAGCGGCGTCGACGCGCTCCAGGTGGCGGACGAAATCGGCTTCGATGCGATCACGCGCCAGCCGCACCGAACTGCCGCGCAACAAGGCCTCGGACGAAATCCGCAAGACGGTCTTGAGAAAATCGATCGCTGCAGTCCGGCCCAATACCCGATCCAACTGCTCGCCGAATCCGATGCGGTTCGATGCCGCGTGCCGTACGGCCGCCCCGAGGAATTCACCGCCGCCGAGCTCGAGGAAGGCGCGGTGGCCGATGCGCTGTCGCGCCGCCCAATCGAGGATTTCGACGGCATCGCTCTTCGGCAGCCAGGTGCGTAACAGTTTGCGGGCTTTGTTCCAATCGATGAGAAAAACCAGCGACGCGCCCACGGTCTCGAGGAAGGCGTTCCGATCCCCCTCGCTTGGCGTCGGACAGCGACCGGTAACGAGGTAAAAGAGCCCACCTTCGGCGACCCCGGCCACGCTCCGGCGCTCCAACCCGCTCCATTGAACCGGAAAGTTCTTGAACAATCCCGTGAAGAATTGCGCGCGCGGCAGATGGACGTCGGTATAGGTGACTGTCACGGCGTCCGGCTCGACGGCGATCAGGACCACATGGGCATCGGTTTCACCGATATCATTCTGGATGGTGAGCTTCTCGCCGCTGCGCGCCGCGGTGGTCGCCAGGCCCGGATGGCCGAACTTGAGCTGCTTGGTGGCTTCCAACCCGCGCATGAATGCTTCGACCGCAGCGCGATCCTGCGGCAGCAGTCCGTAGGCCGGCACGCCGGCGACCGTCTGTTTGGCATGGCAGGCGGCGAGGTTGTTAAGCGCCTTGTGCAGATCCATGACCAGGCGATGCAGGCTGTCGCCGGTGCGGCCGGAAACGTCGGTCAGCTTGCCGACGGCAGTCAACTCCATTTCATCGGTTGCGCCGGGGACGGTATCGTGAACGAGGGAAGCCAGCCGTTGCGTCGCAGCCCCGGATTCCGCGCCGCCGGCGGCGACCGCCTGAGCCATGGCCGTGACATCGCTCAAGATTGCCGCGCACAAGTCGCCGAGGCCGGGTGCGCTGAGCCGGCCGTCGCCGGATCGGCTTGCGCGATCGACCAATGTTTCCATGGCGAACGCGTCGAGTCCGGCGGAGCGGCACTCCTCGGCAAGCCCGAACGGCGCGCCCGGATCGCGGGCGTGAGCCGCGGCCGCTTGCAACACGCTCAAGCGCGCCTTGACCCGATCGTTGGCCGCCAAACCCTCGGCGAGGCGGGCCGGCAGTAGCAGGTCCTTCTGCCCGAGCTGTTCGATAATCTGGGTTTTCATCGGTTGGCACTGTCGGTTATTGCCAACCAAGCACGTCTGGATGACGGCGTTATTGAGCTAGATCATTCATCGATATGTCACAAATCACTCAACCGGCTGCTCGGCCGCCAATCCAAGCGCGGTGAGTAACGGTTCGAGCTGCTCCTCGTAGACCCGCCAGCGCCCGACGGCGCTTTTATAGATTGGCTGGCGGACCTGAGTGGCGCTCGCCGTGCGCACGGGCCGCTCGGTTTCGTGGAACGACAGGCAGCGGTCGTCCCACGGCAGCCCGCAATAGGCAATGATGCGGCGCGCCTGGGCCTCCAGATCATCGACGACGTCCTCGTAGCGCACGTCCAGGATGGCTTGCGCCGGCAACACCCGGCGCCAATGTGCCATCAATCGTTGGTAGCGCGTGTAATAGCGCCCGAGCTCGGCGAGATCGTAAGTGTGGTTCTGTTCGGCAGTGAACAACTTGGAAAAGCAGGAAATGCAGGTGTCGACCGGATTGCGAACCGAATGGATGATCTTGGCGTTCGGCAACGCCAGATGGATGAGGCCGGCGAAATAATAGTTCGACGGCATCTTGTCGGTGACCCGCTCGCCCGCCGGCGCCAGCTTGCGAACTTCGGCAATATAGCGCGCGCCGATCTGCTGCAACGCCTGGGCATTGAGCGAAGACACGAATTCCGGATACGAAACGGCGTTGCCGCTCGGCCCGCGCACATTGAGTATGACATCGTTGAATGTCTGCAATTCGCCGGCGCCATGCACCAGCGGATGGCTGGCGATGATCTGCTCGACCAGCGTGGTGCCTGAGCGCGGCATGCCGATCACGAAGATCGGGCGGGGCGACGGATCGCCGCTGCCGGATTTCTTCGCAATCAGTTCGCGCGTGAAGACGGCTTCGATCCGGTCGAACAGGCCGAACACCGCCGCTTCGTCGTAGGCGACGGTCGCCCGCTTTGCGGCGTTGCCGGCGAGCAGATGGCGAAACGAGCGCCGATAGTCCTTGAGATCGCCATAGGCCTTGCCGAGCGCGAAATCGAGCTGCAGCCGATCGGTCTTCGACAGGCCGTCGGACTTCGCCGCCAGCGCTTCCATGGTCTGCAGGTGTGGATCCCCGGGCGTGAATTTTTTGGAGTCGGCGAGGTTGACATAGACGCCGGCAATATCCGGATCGAGCCGGATGGCTTGGAGATAGGCGTCCTGCGCCTCCTGCAATTGGCCGAGCTCTTTGAGGACATTGCCCATATTGTTATAGGCGTCGGCCAGATCGGGCTTGAGGGTGAGGGCGCGGCGATAATTTGACAGGGCGGCGGCAAGATCGCCGCGCTCGAAGGCGATACGGCCGGCCAGATTGACGGCGTCGTGGTTGTCGACGTTGAGTGCGAGCGCGCGTTGGTTGGCTGCGGCGGCTTCTTCGACTTTGTGCTGATCGAGCAGCACGGTCGCATAATGCACGAACAGTTTTTCGTCCCGCGATTCGACGGTGATCGCGCGCCGCATCAGATCGGCGGCTTCATCGAGCCGATCGAGGTCCTTGAGCGCCAAGGCCAGATTATCGAGCGTGTCGGGATTGTTCGGCGCGAATTCGAGCGCCTTGCGGTAGACGGTCTCCGCTTCGTCCGGGCGTTTGAGCTCGCGCAGGCAGGTGCCGAGATTATTCCAGGCATCGGCAAAGGCCGGCTGCAATTCGAGGGCGCGGCGATAGTCCTTTTCCGCCTCGGCGAACCGCTTGAGGCGTTGCAACGCGTTGCCGCGATTGCTGTGGGCCTGGGCAAACGTGCCTTCTAGCGCAATGGCGCGGTTATATAGCTCCAGAGCTTCCTCGAACTTGCCTTGGTCGAATAGCGCGATGCCGAGATTGCTCAGCGCGCCGGCATAATTGGGATTGAGTTCGACGGCGCGGCGGCCGGCGGCCACGGCGTCGTCGATGCGGCCGGCGAGCCGGCACATTTCGCCGAGATTGGCGTGGTACAGCGCAATGTCGGGCTTGATCGCGATGGCGCGGCGCAGATGCTCGATGGCGTCGGCGGTTTTGCCCGACTGGTGGGCGATGATGCCGAGCATGTGCGCGGCCTCGGCATTGTCCGGCTCGGCGGCAGCGGCGCGCCGCGCCAGTTCGTCGGCATCGGCCAGAAAACCGTGGCGGCGCTTTTGTTCGGCGAGGATGAGAGCCTGCCCTGGGCTCGCCGTCTGCACCGGCGGAGCTTGCGGCCGTGCGGCTTGCGTTGCTTCCGCCGCGATGATGGCGGCCGCCTCGGCCGCCCGACGCTCGCCGTCAGCTTTGAAGGGCGTCAGCCGCTCCGCGTCGCCTTGAACGACGGCCCTGAGCTCCTTCTCGACTCGCGCGATGACCTCGGCGGGGTCCTCGCCCTTTTTCTGACGGAACAGCCGCATGGTCGGGTACCAGGGATTGTCCTCGCGATTAAGGAGCCAGCGCCAATCGGTGACCCACGGCAGGATCACCCAGACCGGCTTGCCGAGCCCGCCGGCGACATGGGCGACCGAGGTGTCGACGGTAATGACGAGATCGAGCGCAGTGATCGCCGCGGCGGTGTCAACGAAATCCTCGAAATCCGCGGCGAGATCTTCGATCGGAGTCTTGCGTTTCAACTTTTTCAGGTCCGCGACGCGGGAACCGTATTGCAGGCTGGCAAAGCTCGTGCCGCGCACCGCAAACAACGGCGCAAACAGCGACAGGTCGAGCGAGCGGCGCATGTCGTTGACATGGTCCGGATTGCCCGCCCACACGATGCCGATGCGCAGGCCTTTCATCTTGCCGAGCCGGCTGGTCCATTTCCGTACGTCCTGCGCGGGCGCATGCAGATACGGTACCTCGGCCGGTATGGTCTCGAGCCGCGTCCTGAATTGGCGCGGCAGGCTCAAAAGCACCGCATCGCATTGGTATGGCGCCGGGTCGCCGCGATCGCCGAGAACGGCGATGCCGGGCAGGCTCTCGCGGATGAGCCTGACAAGCTGCTGATGCACGCGCAAGGTGACTTTTGCGCCGCGCGCGACGAGCATGGGTATATAGCGGGCGAACTGCAGCGTATCGCCAAAACCCTGCTCGGCCTGAACATAAATGTGCTTGCCGGCGAGGTTTTCGCCCTGCCACGGGATTTCGGGGAACTTGGGTCCCTTACGCTCGGTCGAGCGCAAGCGCCATTCATATTCCTCCCAGCCTTCCGCCAGGTCGCCGCGCATCAACAGCAGAATGCCGAGCCCGGAGCGGGCGTTGGCGTGATGGGGCGCAAGCGCAATGGCGCGGCGCAATGCCGAAATGCCCTCTTCGAAACTGCCGCTGTGATGCAAGGTCGTGCCGAGATTGGCCCAGCCGTCGGCATAATTGGGATTGATCTCGATGGCGCGGCGATAGGCAGGGATTGCTTCATCGAATCGCCGCAAGGCATGCAAGGCGTTGCCCAGATTGCTGTGCGCCTCGGCAAAATCGGGCTTGGCTTCGATGGCCTTTCGTTGCGCGCGGGCGGCGCCCTCGTAGTCCTTCAACTCGTACAAGGCGACGCCGAGATTGCTCAGCGCCGCGGGCATTTTCGGATCGATTTCAAGCGCCGCGCGGGCGGCCTCGACGGCCAGCTTGGGGCGGCCGGCAAGCCGCAACATCTCGCCGAGATTGGCATGAAACAACGCAACCTTCGGCGCCAGTTTGGCCGCGCGTTTCACATGCTCGATGGCCTCTCCCAGCTTGCCGTTCTGATGGGCGATGACCCCGAGCAGGTGCTCCGCTTCCGGCACGTTGGGCTGCGCCTGGAGGATTTGGCGGCACACCGCCTCCGCCTCCATCAGCTTGCCTTCGTTGCGGCAGCGCTCGGCATACATTAATGCTTCGCCGAGCGGCATAAATGTCTGGTTGGCTTGCGCTTGGGCCATGGAGTGGTCGATTAGCATGCGTCCGCGCGGATGGCCAAGGCGATCGGCAAGGGGCGCCGGCTGCACAGTTAATCCGGGCTCCGTCCAAGTCGCCCATCAAAAGACGCTTCACAACGGGCCGGGAGCAAGCCAGAATGAGGCTGGGGTCGCAATCTCGGAAGCTCTAACGCCATGAATGTAAAAGCAAAAAGGGCAGTTTTCACGGCTGCCGGCATAATGTTGGCGTTATCCGCTGCCGTCCAGGCGCAACAGCCGCAGCGGCCGGCGCCGCCAAGCCGCTCGACGCCGCCGGCCCGTCCCGCTGCGGCCACACCCGGCAATGAGCAGCAACGGAGCAATGAGCCGCAACGGACCACCGCGAGCTATGGCGATTGGGTGGTGCAATGCGTGGTGAACACTTCGCCGCCGTCGGAGCCGGTCTGCGACATGGCGCAGGTGACGCAGCTGCAAGGCAAGAATTTGCCGTTCTCGCGGGTCGCCGTGGCGCATCCGGAAAAAGGCCAGCCGGTGAAACTCATCGTCCAGGTGCCGGTCAATGCCTCGTTCGGCACGCAGGTGCATATTCAGACCAGCGATCAAGATCCCGGCGTGATCGCGCCGTTCAGTAGCTGCAATCCTAACGGCTGTTTCGCGGAATTCGATCTGAAAGAAGACCTTCTCAAGAAGCTGCGCGAGGCGAGCGGCGTCGGCAAGCTGTCGTTTGCCGATGCCGGCGGCCATGACGTGACCGTTCCGATCTCGTTTAACGGCTTCGCTCCGGCATTCGACGCGCTCGTCAAGAAGTAGGAGCGTGACTGCGGCAGGACCGCATCCTCATAGCGTCGAGCCCCAGTTCTTTCGCCAAGCGCGCTTGAACAGTGCACCGTCGCGCCGCGAGAACGCTTGTTCACTGGCCGATCCGTCGGACCGGCACAGCTTCAGAGCGATGTGGCCGCCGGCTTTCCGCGGCCGGGCGATCACGCGCGCGGCCGCGGACGATGCCGGCCTGCGCGCGACCGCAATGTAAGTGAATTTTTCGTCTTCCCAGGACATCTCCGCCGCTTTCGCTCGGCGGTGGAGCCGGGAGCGGGCAACGCGCTGCGCGAAGTGGCACCAGTCCGGCGGCTGCAGCGGGCAGGGACCGGCGTGGGGGCAGGGCGCGATCACGTACGCGCCGCTCTCGATCAGCTGGCGGCGTGCCGCAAGGATACGCTGCCAGCCGGCGGGCGTGCCCGGCTCGACGATGACGAGGGTATCGGCGCTCAACGCCCATAGCCGTTCCAGCGCGGCGTGCCGAACCTCGGTGGCAAGCTCGTTGAGCGTATAGATCAAAGTGACGAGATCGCGCGGCGCGGCCTCGATGTTTTGCGCGACGAAATCGGCGACGCGCCATGTGACCGGCGGCAAGGCCGCTTCGATGGCGAGCCGCTCGCCCCATCGCGCCAAGGTCGGATTGGCCTCGACAAGCAACGCGCCGGCGAGATCAGGCCAGGCTTCGGCCGCGGCCCACAGTGCCGTCCCCGGGCCGGCGCCGACATCGAGCATGGTCCGAGGCGCGAAATCAGGTCGCATGTCGGCGATCGCGGCAAAGCTCGCGCGCGCTGCCGCATATGTTGCCGGAAGACGCACCGCGAGATAGGCGAGGGCATCGCTGTCGCTCGCGACGTAAAAGTTCTGCTGAGGCCGCTCTTGCCGGTAGCGCTGCGACAATTGCGCCGCCGCCGCGGTCAGCTCGCTGAGCGCCATGCCGTTGAGCGCCCGATCGACGGCTCGACGCAAGGGCAGGGGCAGTTCCATCCTTCACCTGTGACCGGCGGCGAAGCCACGCCGGATGATCGCCAGCCGTGTCGACTAGTCAACCGGGCCGGCTTGCGGCCGGGAACACAAGGCGGCTTTCAAGCGTTGCGCGTTACAGCGGCGACGGTCCCCAATGACCCGCGGCAGGAGAGATTGGGCCGATTTCACGTCTTTGCCGAAATGACCCGATGCGATGGAAGGACAGCCAATAGATGGCGCTTGTTGCCACCCTTGCATCCCGCAATCTCCTCCACGACCGGCTGCGTTTCGTCGCCACGTTGATCGGCATCGTCTTCTCGGTCGTTCTGGTGATGGTGCAAATGGGCCTTTATCTCGGCTTCGGACGCATGGTGACGACGATGATCGACCACGCTCCGGCGGATCTATGGGTTGTTGCGCGCGGAGCGAAGAGCTTTGAAGACCTGTCGCTGCTCGACGCGCAAGTGGGCAATCGGCTGCTGTCGATCGGCGGTGTCGCCGGCGTCACGCCGGTTGTTATCGGTTTTTCCGGTTGGCGGTTGCCGAGTGGCGGCATGACGCCAGTTTTTGTAGTCGGCTCGAATGTGACCCCGGATGGTCTAAGGCCCTGGAATGTCGTGGCCGGATCGGTCGAAGCCCTGGCGGGCTCCGACGCCGTGGCCGTCGACAAAACATATTATGATCGCCTCGGCGTGACCGGCATTGGCGGTCGGACCGAAATTCGCGGCCGGCCAGCCGAAGTCGCCGCCGTGACGGACGGCGTCCGTTCCTTCACGACGACGCCGTATGTGTTTGCCGATCTCGATAACGCCCGAGCCTATATCGGATTGCCGGCGAACAAGGTCAGTCATTTCCTGGTGCGATTGAAGGCGGGCGCCGATATCCGGCATGTCCAAAACGATATCCATTCGGCTTTGCCGGACGTTGATGCGCTCACGCCGGCTCAATTTGGGCAGCGCAGCCGATCGTTCTGGCTGTTCGGTACCGGTGCGGGTGCGGCGCTGTTCGCCGGTGCCTTGCTCGGCGTCATCGTCGGCACCGTTGTCGTGGCGCAGACGCTTTATTCGAGCACGAAGGATCACCTTTACGAATTCGCGACATTGCGCGCGATCGGCTGTTCCAGGAGCTACGTCTACACCGTCATCGTTTTGCAGGCGCTGATCAGCGCGGTTCTTGGTTTTGCTGTCGCCGCCGTCATCGGGTTTGCGGTTGTCGCGGCCACCGCCAACAGCTCGTTGCCGATCGTGATCACGCCGGCATTGCTGGCCGCGCTGTTGCTGCTCACCGTAGGCATGTGCGTCGGCTCGGCATTTGCGGCGATCAGCCGGGTTGTCCGGCTCGACCCGGCGATGGTGATGGCCCGATGACGCATCCTATTATCGCGGCCAATAACGTCAGCAAAACGCTCGGCAACGGCGCCACCCAGGTGCAAGCGCTCAAGCACGTGGATCTGTCGCTTAATGGCGGCGGCTTGACCATGCTGATGGGGCCGTCCGGGAGCGGCAAGACCACGCTGTTGTCGGTCCTCGGCGGCATGCTGACCCCCAGCGAAGGCACCGTGCTGATCGGCGGCGCTTCGACCGAGGGCGCGAGCCCGGATAGGCTCGCCGAAATCCGTCGTAGCCATATCGGTTTCGTCTTCCAGACATTCCATCTGTTTCCGACGCTGACGGCCGCGGAAAACGTCCAACTGGCGCTCGACATACGTGGCGAGCGCGGCGCAGCCGCGCGTTTCAAGGCGCGCCAGGCATTGACGAGAGTGGATCTGGTTCACCGAGCCGCGGCCTTTCCCCGCGAACTCAGCGGCGGCGAGCAACAGCGGGTCGCGATTGCCCGCGCCATCGTCGCCGAGCCGGCGGCCATTCTTGCGGACGAGCCTACGGCGGCGCTCGACAGCGTCAATGGGCAGGCGATCATGACGATCCTTTCAGCGATTGCGCAAGAACCGGATCGCGCCGTTCTTGTCGTCACCCACGATGCCCGCCTCGCCGCGCTGGCGGACCGGTTGTTGCGGATCGAGGACGGTAGGCTTTTGCCGGAAACGGCGCCGGCGTCGAACGTCTATAGAATTCGCGGCAGCGCCTGAAGGTGCACGAGCAAGGCTGCGAAATTTAAAGCGCGAAACGAAAGAATAATCCAATCAGCCAGACGGCGGCGGCGAGGGCCAGCGCGGTGACGTCCAGGACGGGATAGCTCTCGCTCCAGTTCGACAGATAATCGGAAACGACCCACAATAAGATGAAGCCCGCAAAGACCGTCGCCGTCCAGAACAGAAAATGTCCCACCTTCATCTGCGCTCAACTCGGAAGGTTGGAGAACCACATGAATAACGTCAAACGCCGAGGGCGGTTCCGCCGCAGGCAAAAGGCAAGGCCCGGCCGCCGGGCCGGGCCTGCGAGGCTGCTTGCGGAAATCGCTTCCTAGTCGTCGTCTCTGTCCTTATGGATGATGACCTTTTTCTCGGTCTGCGCGCTTGGCACGGCGAGGAAGGGGCGGTCCTCATGCTTTTTTATGATCGTGGTCGACTGGCCGGCGTCATTGTCTTTCTTGATGGTGGTGGTGTCTTGAGCCTCGGCGGATGCGACCAGTTGCGTGCTCAGCACCAGCGCCGCGGCGGTCGCAAAGACGAGTGAACGCATTGGTGTCCTCCTCTGGAGGGCAACCTGGAAAACCAATGCGCGGACCCTGCGGACCCTTCCCGGTTGCAAAGAAGGGACTCTGAGCTCTGGTCACTTGCAATTGAAGGCGTTCGTTGAAGCGACGCAAAAAATCGAAATCTAGAAGTGGACACCGGTTTTCCGAAAAGATCATGCTCCATCAAAAAAGTTATAGAGCGTGATCGTTTCAACTTGAAACGATTGCGCTCCAAAGCGCGCAATCTACAGTTCGCCTCGTGCGGCAAGGGCTTTGATGCGGTCGGCAGTGCGACAGGCGATAGCCTGGATGGTCAGCGATGGATTGACGCCGCCCACCGTTGGAAACACCGATCCGTCGCAGATCCACAGATTGGGAATATCCCATGAGCGGCAGTCGGCGTTGACGACGCTGGTGGCGGGATCGTCCCCCATGCGCGCCGTGCCGTTAAGGTGGCAGGTATCGTCGGTCTCATCCCAGATATCGGTGGCGCCCACCGCCTCCAGCGCTTGTCGCATGAAGCGCAGTGAATGGCCGATGAGTCGCTTGTCATTGTCGCAATATGAATGGGTGACGCGTGGTATCGGCAAGCCGTATTGATCGCGCTCGGCGGTCAAGGTCACGCCATTGCGCTCCTGCGGCAGGCATTCGCCGACGATCTTCAACCCGACCTGGTGATTGTACTTCTCCATTTCGTCGAGCAGAGGTTCGCCCCACAGTCCGCGCTTGCCGGCCTGCGTACCCGACCAAACGAGAGGCAGCGGTCCCTGGCTCATGTAGGCGTAACCGCCAAAGAAATCTTTGCCGGTGTCCGTGTAATTCCAATGCTCGGTAATGGCGAGCGACGGCGGGCCCTTGTAGGAGCGAACCTCCTTTTCCATGATGCCCCAAACCGCTTGATTCGACTGCACCATCAGATTCTTTCCGACGAGGCCGGAAGAATTGGCCAGGCCTTGCGGAAATCGGCTCGTGGCGGAATTGAGCAACAGCCGCGGGGTCTCGATTGCGTAACCGGCGACGACGACGTTGCGCGCGCGCTGGAACCGCCAGACGCCCTCGCGAACGTAGTGCACGCCGCTGGCCCGCCCGACATTGTCATGTTCGATACGGCCCACCATCGCCAGATCGCGGATTTCCGCGCCGGCCGCGAGCGCCCGCGGCAGCCAGGTGATCAGCACGCTCTGCTTGGCGTTCGTGGAGCAGCCGATCACGCACATGCCGCGATAGACGCAGGGCGGCGAATGTCCGCGCGGCGCCGACACGGTTGCAAGCGGCGTCGGCGACCAGCCGATGCCGAGCGCTTCGGCGCCTGCGGCGAGCACCAAAGCGGCGGCGTTGAGCTCATGGGGCCGGTACGGATAGCGCGGCCGCCTGGGTCCCCACGGATAATTGACCGGGCCGGAAATTTTCAGAACATTCTCGACCTCGCTGTAATAGTTCCACATCTCGCGCCATTCGAGCGGCCAATCGGCGCCGTAGCCGAGCATACTGCGCGACTTGAACCATTCCGGACGAAAGCGCAGCGAGACCATGGCGAAATGCACGGTCGAGCCGCCGACCGACTTTCCGGAATTATTGGAACCGAGTTGTATCGGATCGTCGCCGTCGACAATGCGCTCGTCGGTCCAGTAAAGCTTCGCCTGATGAAGTTCGTCCGATGCGAAATCTTCGAGCGGCCGCCAATAAGGGCCGGCGTCGAAGGCGACGACCGAAAATCCGTATTCCGCAAGCTTGCACGCCAACGTGCCGCCGCCGGCGCCGGTGCCGACGATGGCGAAATCGACATCTTCATCGTCTCGGTATTGCCGCATCGGTACCCAACTGCCGACGCGGAAGACATCGGGCGCGCGTCCGCCGATGGCGCGTGGCGCATCGCGTGCGTCAGCCGACATGCGCGTTCTCCGCCCGAGCCTCTTGCTCGCGGCCGGGCTTGGCTTCGGCGGCTTCCCAGGGATCGCGGCGGTCGAAGTTCATCCGCACGTAGCCGCGAGGACTGGCTGGGCCGCCAAAGCCGATCTCGTTCCACGACCTCGGATGCGCGTAATAGGCGCTGACGATGTCGTGCAGCAGTCGCTTTTGGAAGAACAGCTTGGCCGGCAGATCGTGCCAGGCTTTGTCGTGCACGTCGCCGTTCTGAACCAGCCTCAGAAGATCGTCTTGGAGAACCGGCGTGAGGTCGTGAAAGCGACGGCCGTATCGCGCTTTCGCTTCTGTATCGACGGCCGCAAGCCCGCGCCGCCATGCTTCCCGCATTGGCGGCAGTCGGGCGTCGCGATAACCGTCGCCGCTGTTGCTATGCATTTTCTCATCGACCATGGCGGCAAGCGGCGCAGTTCCGGCGCGAAGCGGCGATTGCGGCACGATGCGCGCGCAGATCGCGCACAGCGTCCGCCATTCCCGATCGCCGAAGAACTTATGGCGATCCGGATCGATCGCCATGCGCTGGTCGATCACGGCGCGGGTCTTGTCGTTCCAGGAGACGGTGTTGCGCTTGGCGAGCACGTCGTATCCGGGATAGCGGTCAACCATCGCTTTCCTCCTCGATCAACGACAAGGCGGCGAGACCGGCGAGAGCGAGGCCGGTGAAGCTTGGCGGCGCCGGCAGCGGCGGCCCGTTGAGGACGTTTTGGCTCCAATTGCGCCAGCCGCCCATGTTGCGCGCGATGCCGTAGGCGTGAAACCCGACGCCGGCAAAGCCGATGAGCGCCGTCAAGCGCAGCCACCAGCGCGCCAGATGATTGATCGCTCGTCCCGGACAGACCGCGGCGGCCGACAGCAGACCCGCGGCGATGGGCGGGATCGTGACCGGCGCGGCCATGAACGGATCGTGGTACGCGCCGCGAAAATGCAAGAGCCCAGCTTCGCCGACCGTTCCGGCCAACCCGGCGGCAGTCACTGCCGCCAGCGTTCGACCGGCGGGCATGCGCAACAGGCCCGGTCGTCGAAACGGCGGCGTATCGCGCACCTGCTCTGCGCCGCGGCCGAGGAAGCCGGCCAGCGCCAGCGCCATCGGCGCGCCGATTGGCGCCGCATAGAACAGATTGAGCCAAGACAAGCCGCCGGGACGCTTGAGAATATTGTAGGCGTGGAAGCCCAGTCCGGTCAGGCCGCTCACGGCGGCCACGGCATAGATCGTGTCGCGCAAGAAATGACGCGCGGCGCGCCGGTCTGTCATGCCGAACAGGCTGGCGCCAAGAGTCAGCGCGCCGACCGCGAGCGGCGTATACATCGCGCGATTCTCAAACGAGCCACGATAATGCTGCACGGCGCTATCGGCGAGCACCGAGAAGGACAATAGCGCCGCGCTGGCGTTGAGCCGGCGGCCGGCCGTTTGCGTGACCGCCGGCGATGGCCAGAGGCTCGAGATTAATCGGCCCAGCCGCGTTTGCGGTGCCGGCGGCGCAAATTGCCGGGCGAGACCGCGCGCGGCCGCCTTGGCTTGGCGACCGGCGGCAGGCAAAAGCGGCGAGCGCGCAACTGCCGCGACATGCCGCGGGCGCACCAGCATCGCGGCCGCCGTGGCGACGAGTGTTGCAGTCGTGACGAGATCGAGGGCCGGCTCCGCTCTGCTCATTGTGCCGCCCCGTTGATGCGAAAGCGCTCCGCCTCCTTGTGCTTGAACGCGATACCGTGCCCCGGACGCCCGAGATCGGGCGCGATGGCGCCGTCGCGCGCCACCGGCGCTCCGTCGAACAGCATCTGCTCGATGCGCACGTGATCGTGGAACCACTCCAGATGACGCAGCCGCGGCACCGCACAACCGACGTGACGATGCAGGGCAGGCGCACAATGGGCGGAGAGATCGATGTGGTGCGCCTCGCACAACGTGCCGATCTGAAGGAAGCCGGTGATGCCGCCGCACCGCGTCGCGTCGGCTTGCAGCACGTCGACCGCATTGGCTTGCAGCATGGCCCGGGCATCGTCGGAGCTGTAGATGTATTCGCCGGCGGCAACCTCCATGGTCGGTGGCGCGCGCTCTCGAACGAGCCGCAGGCCGGGCAGGTCGTCGGACGTGACGGGTTCCTCGAACCAGCGGATGTCCGCGTCGCCACAAACGTCGGCAAAATTCAGCGCCTGCTTGACCGAGAATGCGCCATTGGCGTCGACGAACAGCTCGCGGTCGCCGATTGCCGATTTGGCTTGTCGAACGCGCTGCGGATCGCGCGCCGGCTCGCTGCCGATCTTCATTTTGACGAAGCGGCAGCCGTCGCGCTCGACCCAGCCGGACAGCTGGTCGCGCAACTCTTCGTCCGTATAGCTGGTGAAGCCGCCGCTGCCGTAGATCGCAACTTCGTCGCGGCACCGGCCGAGCAGAGCGGCGAGCGGCAGGTCGAGCGCGCGCGCTTTCACATCCCACAGCGCGGCGTCCACCGCCGAAATGGCGCAAGCGGCGACCCCGGAGCGGCCGAGATTGCGGACGCTTTTCTGCATCGCCAGCCAGGCCCCGGGAATATCGAAGCTGTCGCAGCCTTTCACCGCTGCGAGCAGCAGCCCGTCAATCACCGGCACCGCCGCAGCATCGGCATAGGTGTAGCCGAGGCCGGTCCGGCCATTCACCCCGGCATGGACCACGACGAGGGTCGTCGCATTCCAGGAATATGTCCCGTCGGCCTCCGGGCGATCGGTCGGTATGCGGTAGGCAGCCGCACGCAACGTTTCGATCGGAGCGCCGCCACTGTTCGAGCGAGTCACCTTTACTTCCCGGGAATGATCGAAGCGAGCACCTGCTTGGCCGTTTCCGTGATGACGCTTCCTTCGTGCGGATCGCCCTTGATCAGCGCTTCGGTCAGATGCTTGGCCTGCTCGAACGTGATGTGCGGCGAGAGCGGCGGCACTTCCGGGTCGGTCTTGACTTCGAGCACTACCGGCCGGTCCGCGGCGAGCGCTTGATCCCACGCCGGGCCGAGCGCGTCAGGACGATCCACATAAATCCCCTTCAAGCCGATCAGCTCGCCGAACTTGTGATAGGGCACGTTCGGGATCTGCTGCGAGGCGTCGAATTTCGGGTCGCCT
>Ga0335078_10002601_pt1 | contig 27231 bp, 25 predicted proteins | sample Lox_Sample_32_FD_206711 | JGI IMG/M metagenome (GOLD analysis project Ga0335078, IMG submission 206711) | Soil microbial communities from Loxahatchee National Wildlife Refuge, Florida, United States - Lox_Sample_3.2 | ecosystem: Environmental > Terrestrial > Soil > Wetlands | place: USA... | reverse complement strand
GCGCGCGCTTCGCGTGGTCGAAGGACGCGCTCTACGCGCTCTTCGACGTCGAACAAACCGATCTCAACGTCGACGCGTCGAAGCCGACGAACGTCGAGCGCGCCAAGCTCTACGAAGAGGACTGCGTCGAGATGTTCCTCGCGCCCGGCGGGACCTACGCGAAGCACTACGACGAGATCGAGCTCGGTCCGCGCGGGCACTTCTTCGACTTGCGCATCGATCGTCTCACGCGCGCGGGCGACGCGTCGTGGTCGAGCGGCGTCGAAGTGAAGACGCGCGTCGACGAGAGCGCGCATCGCGCGACGATCGAAGCGCGCATCCCCGCGAGCGACGTCGCTGCCGCGCTCAAACCCGGCGCGCAGTTCCCGATGGGTTTGTTTCGCATGGAGGGACGCGCGCCGCGGAGTTACCTCGCGTGGTCTCCGCCGAAGACGGACAAACCGGACTTTCACGTCTTCGACGCGTTCGGATCGCTCAAGTGCGACTGAGGGAAATCGCGAGGATCTGCGCGCGCAGCGTGATCTCGTCGAGCGAGTCGAGGTTCTTCTGCAGAAGGAGCCGCTCGTCGAATTTCGCGCGCGGCGCGCGCGCTCGAAGCGCCTGGACGACGCGAAGAAAATTCTCGCGCTGCGACGACGCGACGGAGTCGAGCGCCGCGTAACTCGCGCTGCGCTCGGCGACGAGCAGCGGCGCGCGCGGGCGCTCCGCGCGAGTGAACACGTAGAGAAGCTCCTCGCGATCGTGCGCGACGTGCTTCTCCTCGCGCGTCACCTTCTTCGACATCACGAGCCCGCCCGTCGCGAGGGCCGCGCCGGGACGCAGCTTGCGCTCCGTCACGCGCTCGATGGTCTCGGTCTTCAACGCGCGCGCCGCGCGCACGAGCGCGACGACGTCCGCGTACGCGATCGCGTCGTTTCCGATTTCGAACGCGTCGCCGAATCGCAACGCGCGCACCGCGGTCGCCTCCGGCACCTTCGACTCGTCGATCGCGACCACGTCGTGACCGCGCGATCGAATCGCGGCGCCCACCGCGCGCGCTTGCGCCGCGTCGTTCGTGCGCAAGACGATCGAAGGCGGCGGCTGCGACAACTTGAGCCGCGCGTCGTACGCCGCGCACGCGAGATCGCGCGCGAGCTCCGGCGTCTCCGCGTCGACGCTCGTGTTGAGCGCGCAAATCGCGATGGCGAACACCCATCGACGCTAACACGGGTTGACGCGCGCGCTCGGTGTGGCCAACTTGCGCCGCGTCGCTCCATGCCCCCGATCCAAGGCAGCGTCTGTCCACAGTGCCGGCAAGCCGCGCCGATCGTGTATCGAGGCATGCTCGCGTATTGCACGGCGTGCGGAGCGCCGCGCGCACCGCTCGTCTCGAAGTCGACGAACCTCGCGGGCAAACCGTCGATCATCGGCGGCGCGCTCACGCGCGTCGCGGGTTGGATCGTGCTCTCCGGCGGCACCGCGGTCGGGCTCGCGCTCCTCGGGATCTTGCAAGCGATCTTTCCGCAAGGCTTCGCGGGTTGGGCGGTCGGTCTGCCGATCATCGCGATCTCCGTCACGCTCGGCGCGCTCCTTCTTCGGGGCGGGCGGTCGCTCGAGTCGAGCGGAATCTCCGAGCAGCGCGGCACGCAGGAAGCCGCCGTCTTCGCGCTCGCGGAGCAACGCGGCGGCACCGTGACCGCGCCGCTCGTCGCGCAAGCGATCGGCATCACGGTGCAAGCCGCCGACGAGCTCCTCACGTCGCTCGCAAAAGCGCAACCCGATCACGTCGTGCTCGAAATCGACGAACAAGGCGGCGTTTTTTACCGCGTGAGCGTGCGCGGTTTGTCGCGCATCCAATCGTTCGATCAAAAGCTGCGCGTCGCAGAATCCCAAAAACAGACGGACGCGCTCGAAGAAGAGGCCGCGGCGCGACAAGGTCACGGTACGCGCTCCTGATTCTTTGGTAGGGTTTCGCCGATGCCCGAAGGCGATCACGCAACACGCCGGACGCTCTATCCGGAAATCGAGCCGTACGATCGCGGCACGCTCCGCGTCTCGCCCATCCACACGATCTACTACGAGCAGTCGGGCAATCCGAACGGCAAGCCCGTCGTCTTCGTGCACGGCGGGCCCGGCGGCGGGAGCGATCCGAAGCAGCGGCGCTTCTTCGATCCGAACGCGTACCGCATCGTGCTCTTCGATCAACGCGGCTGCGGCAGGAGCTTGCCGCACGCGAGCCTCGAGGAGAACACGACGTGGGCGCTCGTCGCGGACATGGAAGCGATCCGCGCGCACCTCGGCGTCGCGCGGTGGCAAGTGTTCGGCGGCTCGTGGGGCTCGACGCTCGCGCTCGCGTACGCCGAGAAGCATCCCGATCGCGTGACCGAGCTCGTGCTCCGCGGGATTTTTCTTCTGCGCAAGAGCGAGATCGATTGGTTCTACCAGCGCGGCGCGTCCGCGCTCTTCCCCGACGCGTGGGAGGACTACGTCGAGCCCATCCCGCAAGCCGAGCGCTCGGATCTGTTGCGTGCATATTACAAGCGTTTGACCTCGGAAAATCACGCCGAACGACTGCGCGCCGCGAAGGCGTGGAGCGTGTGGGAGGCGCGCACGAGCTTCCTCTTGCAGAACGACGAGCTCGTCGCGAAAAACGATCAGGACGACTACGCGCTCGCGTTCGCGCGCATCGAAGCGCACTATTTCATGAACCGCGGCTTCTTCGAAAAGGAGACGCAGCTCCTCGACGACGTCGATCGCATCCGCGAGATTCCCGGCGTCATCGTGCAAGGACGCTACGACGTCGTGTGCCCGATGGAGAGCGCGTGGGCGCTCCACCGCGCGTGGCCCGAAGCGAAGCTCGTCGTGGTGCCCGACGCGGGACACTCCGCGCTCGAAGCCGGGACGCTCTCCGCGCTCGTGAGCGCGACGGATCGCTACCGGTGACGTCGCGATGGAGACGGGTCCGGATTTTCGTGAAGAGCACGTCCTCGGCGGTCACACGATCGTCCTCCGGCACATTTGCGCGGACGACGCCGCGGAGCTCCGTCGCGCGTTCCGCGAGCTTTCGCCGGAGTCGCGGTACCGGAGGTTTCTCGGCATCGCGGGCAATCTCGACGACGCCGCGATCGCGTACCTCACGTGCGTCGATCAGAAAGACCACGTCGCGATCGTCGCGGTCACCGACTCGCTCGATTTGAAGAGCGAGCGCGGCGTGGGCGTCGCGCGGTTCGTGCGATCGAAAGACGATCCGGCGGTCGCGGAGGCCGCGGTCACCGTCGTCGACGACATGCAGCGCATCGGGCTCGGCACGCTCCTCATGCGGACGCTCGCGCGCGCCGCGCTCGAACGCGGCATCGAACGATTTCGCGCGGAGGTGCTCGAGTCGAACGAGATCGTCGTCAACGCGCTGCGCGAAGCGGGCGCGAGGGAAGTCGCGCGCGGGGAGGGAACGCTCGTGCTCGACGTGCCGCTCACCGGCGGAGACAACGTCGTCCGCCGCGCGCTCCGTCTCGCCGCGCAGAACGTGAACGCGTTCTTGCGTCGCCTCCTCCCGCCCGAAGTGACCGCGTGACCTCGATCACGACGTGGGCCGCGGCGAAGAGCGCGAGTATGCTGGGTGCTCGATGACGGAAGATCGTCTCAAGCTCGTCGGCACGACGCTCGAGAACAAATATCGGATCGACGCGGTCGTCGCGGAAGGAGGGTTCGCGCTCGTCTACAAGGCGATGCACCTCGTGTGGAATCGGCCGGTCGCGATCAAGGCGTTCTACGCGCTCGCGGATCTCCCCGAGTCGCAGCGCGGCGCGCTCGTCGCCGAGTTCTTGCGCGAAGGCGCGCTCCTCGCGGAGCTCTCCGAGCGCAACGCGGCCATCGTTCAGGCGCGCGACGTCGGAACGCTCACGGCGTCCGACGGCGGTCACGTTCCGTACATGATCCTCGAGTGGCTCGACGGCTCGACGCTCGAGTCCATCTTGCGCGACGAACGCGCGCGGGGCCTCCCGCTCCGCACCGCGGAAGAGACCGTCGCGCTCCTCGAGCCCATCGCCGAGGCGCTCGCGCTCGCGCATCAAAAAGGCATCGCGCACCGCGACGTGAAGCCGCCGAACATCTTCGTGCTCGGCGACGCGCGCGCGGCGTCGTGCTCGATGAAGCTCCTCGATTTCGGAATCGCGAAGGTCGTTCAGGACGCGCAGAAGACGGGCGGCTCGTTCACGAAGACGAGCGGAAGCGTGACGTCGTTCACGCCCGCGTACGGCGCGCCGGAGCAATTCTCGCGCACGCACGGCGCGACGGGTCCGTGGACCGACGTGTTCGCGCTCGCGCTCGTCGCGTCCGAGGTGATGAGCGGCAAGGAACCGCTTCAAGGCGACTCGTTCGTCCAGCTCGGGTACGCCGCGGCGGATCCCGCGCGAAGGCCGACGCCGCGCGCGCTCGGCGCGACGACGAGCGACGAGGTCGAGAGCGTGTTCGCGAAGGCTCTCGCCGTGAAGCCGGAGGATCGCTACGCGACGGCGGGCGCGTTTTGGAACGCGCTGCGCGCCGCGCTCGCGATGAGCCCGATGCGCGGCATCGACGCGTCCGCGGACGTCCCGAAGAGCGCGCCGAAGATCGCGGCGACCACGGCGTTCGCCGAGACCGCGATGGCGCCTGCTGCGACGACGAATCCGATCGCGCCTGCGCGATCGAGGACCGGCGCGCTCGTCGCGGTCGGCGTCGTCACGCTCGTGAGCATCGGCGCTGGCGCGTATTTCGTGAAGGTGCGCGCGAGCGCGACGTCCATCGCGAGCACCTCGGCGTCCGCCGCGCCGAGCGCGATGGCGAGCGCCGGTCCGCGCGCGTGCCCGCCGAACACCGTGGAGATCCCCGGCGGGTCGTTCTTCATGGGCACGAACGACACGCCAGAAGGCAAAGCGTATCTCGCGAACGAAAAGCCCGCACACCCCGTGACGCTCTCGCCGTATTGCATCGATCGTCGCGAGGTCACCGTCGCGCAGTACGTCGCGTGCTCCGACTCTGGGCGTTGCCTCCGCGCGAACACGACGAACGCCCCGCCGCTCGGAAAAGCGTACGACGCCGTCTGCAACCAGAACGACGCCGCCGCGCGCGCGAATCACCCGATCAACTGCGTCGATTGGGATCAAGCGCAGCGTTACTGCACCGAGCACGGCGGGCGCCTGCCCACGGAGGCCGAGTGGGAGCTCGCCGCGCGCGGGCAAGACGGTCGATTGTATCCGTGGGGAGACGCTCCACCGGACGCGACGCGCGCGAACGCATGCGGCACCGAGTGCCTCGCGTGGGCGAAGAAGAACGGCGTGCTCGCCGATTTTCCGCAAGCGATGTACCGCGCCGACGACGGATTCGCGAACACCGCGCCCGTCGGATCCTTTCCCGCGGGCGCGTCGCGCTATGGAGTGGACGACGTCGTCGGAAACGTCGCCGAGTGGGTCGCGGATTATTTCGCGCCGTACACGAAGGACGTCGCGACGACGGTGAGCGATCCGAAGGGCGCGCCGTCGGGTGACGCGCGCGTGATCCGCGGCGGCGCGTGGAACGCCGTGTTCCCCGAGTGGGCGCGCCCGACGCTGCGCTTCTCGATGGCGCCCACCGCGCGCAACTACGCGATCGGATTTCGCTGCGCTTACTCGCGGTGACCGCCGAGCTCGTCGACGTCGCGCAGCCTCGGAAACAAAATCATTCCCAACCCGACGACGACGAGCGTCCCGATCCCGCCGATGCGCGTCGCCGTGCGCGGACCCCACCACTGCCCCGTCACGCCCGACTCGAACTCCCCGAGCTCGTTCGACGCGCCGACGAACACCAAGTTCACCGCCGACACGCGCCCGCGCATGTCGGCCGGCGTTTCGATTTGAAGGAGCGTCTGGCGCACGACGACGCTCACCATGTCCGTCGCGCCCGTCACGAAGAGCAGCGCGAGCGACAAAAAGAAATTCTGCGAATACGCGAAGCCGATCGTCGCAGCGCCGAACCCGGCGACGCACGCGAACATCACGAGGCCCGCGCGCCGCTTCAAGGGTTTGTACGCGAGATAAATTCCGGAGAGCGCGGCGCCGACGCCGGGCGCGGCGCGCAAGAAACCGAGGCCCCACGATCCGGTGTGGAGCAAATCCGCGAACACGGGAAGGAGCGCGGTCGCGCCGCCGAGGAGCACGGCGAACAGATCGAGCGAGATCGATCCCAAGATGAGCTCGTGCGACCACACGTAGCGCACGCCGGCGAGGAGGCTCGCGAGGGTCACGCCGCGCTCGCTCATGCGCGTCGGCGTCTTCTCGATCTGCGCGCACTGCACGGCGGCGAACACGCCGAGCACCGCGGCGATCGCGTAGACGCCCTTCGCGCCAACGACCGACACGAGCAGGCCGCCGACGATCGGCCCCACGATCGTCGACGCCTGCCACAAAGACGATCCCCACGCGACCGCGCGCTCGAACGCTTCACGCGGCACGATCTCCGGAAGGAGCGCCGACGACGCCGGTTGACCGAAGCTCCGCGCGACCGCGCTGAAAAAAAGGATCGCGTAGATCGGCCACACGGCGCGCGCGCCCGACCGCGTGTAGAGGAACAACGCGATCGCGACGAGCGCGGACGCGGCGTACACGAGCGCGAGCATCCGCCGCCGATCGAAGCGATCCACCGCGTGACCCGCGACGAGCGAGAGCCCCATGATCGGCGCGAACTGCGCGAGGCCGACGTATCCGAGATCGAGCGGGCGGTGCGTGCGCTCGAGCACGTCCCACGCGACGGCAGTTCCTTGGGCTTGCGCCGCGACGATCGCCGCGACGCGTGCAAACTGCAACCTTCTGAAATCCGCGTGCGCGAACGGCGCCGCGGCAGACGTGCTCATTCGAACGCGGAGTGTAGTGTCAGTCGCTCGTGAGGGCGACGTCGCTGATCGTGTTCGCGTCGACGTGGACGGCGGTGCAAACCGGGATCTCGCCGCTCGTGATGAAGTAATCGCCCGCGGGGAGCTGCATCGTGTAGATGCCGTTGTCGTCGGTCACTGCTTGCCCGACTTCGTTCACCGACGCGGCGTCGCACGACGTCGACGTCGACGGTAGCGCGAACACCTTCGCGCCGACGACGAGCTGATCGCCGCTTCCTTGCGCGTTCGTCCGCATGAACCCGTAGACGCCGGAGCCGATCGACGCCGTCGTTTGCGTGACGAACGAAGACGGCGGCGCGCAGTCCCCGGGAGAGTCCGAGCTCTGGTTCCAATCCGGCGGACAAACCTCCGAGCCGCCGCCACACGCGACCAGCGCGAGCACAACAGCCGGTGCCGCCAGAGAGAGGAACCTGAGCTTCATGCTTCGCAGCGTAGCAGAGGTCGTGCCACGAGCATTCCGCGGAAATTCCGCGGTCGCGGCGCGCGCCGTGAAGCCGCGTTCACTCTTCAATCGAACTTGATGCGGCCGAAGCGAGCGCTCTTGTGGAAGTTGCCCTGACCCCGAATCGGCGACCACGCGAGCGACGAGCGCTGCCCGTCGCGAAAGCTGTAGAGGTTCAAGCGCCACACGTCGCCCGGTTTCGGCGGAATCGCGACGCGCCCGGGCACGAACGCGCTCCACGGGATTTTGATCTCGAGCGAGTAGAAGCGATCGGGCTGCGTGAAGATCGTCCGCTCCGCTTTGCACGACCAGTCTTGGTGTCCGAAAATTTTCGCGCCGCCCGTCGTCGTGATCGGCGTGTTGTAGTCGTCCCAGTGCGAGTCGAAGATCGCGCCGTGCACGTCGACTTGGATCTCGTAATAGTCGCGGTTGTCGTTGGGATCGCCGGGCTGGATCATGAGCTCGAGCGCGGAGGATTTTTCCCACACGTGCGGATCGGTGTCGCCCTCGTTGAACGGCGAAGTCGGCGAGCGGTCGTCGATGACCGCGCCGACGTAGAGATACTGTTCGTCCCAACCGAGCTTCGCGAACGCGGCGACCTCGTGGTTCGTCGCTTCGTTTCCGTTTCCGGGATCGACGAACGGCGCCGTCGACTTCGCGGCCGCCCACTCCGCGTCGTCGAGCTTGCCGTCCCACGTCGGCGGCTTCGCGAATCGCACGACGTGCAGCGGCTCGCCTTGAACGGTCGAATCGCCCGTCACGCCGCCGCTCGGGAGCTTCGCCCACGAAGGCACGTCGCGGCTCACGCACGCGCAGATCCCCGCCAGAAAAAATATGCAAACTACACGTTTCGTCTTCATGCTTTTTCCTTGGCGCGCGCGAGATCGATCTCGAGCGGCGTCGCGCCGCCGTCCGCTTCGGCGCCCACCGTGAACGCCATCGGCGCGGTGACGGTGAGCTCCGCGACGCCGTCTTTGACGGGCACGTCGCGCACGGGGTTCGGCAACATCGGGTGCAGATGGAAGCGCACCGCGCCGGAAAGTGGAAGACCTCGCGCGGTCTTCTGCACGCGCAGCGTGACGCGGTAGTCGGCGTCGAACGTCGCGCTGAGCGCGCGACCTCCGCGCGTCGACTCGGCGCCGAACGCGCCGCGCAGCGGATCGCCTTCGCGGGGCTCGGTGCGAAGGAGCGACGTGAGGCGATCGGCGATCGCGTGATCGTCGCCGCGCATGACGAGCGCGTCGCGGAGGAGCGAAGGCAGCGGCTCGCCGTCGCCGACGATGACGAGTCGCTGCGTCGCGCGATCGCCGCTCTTCAAGAACGACGCGGCGTCTTCGATCTCGGCGCCCGACAGCGCGCCGTCGCGCACGATGACGAGCGCGCGCGCGCCGCGCAGGTTGCTCTCGCGCGACTCGCCCGAGTCGAGCGCGTCGACGGATCCGCCATCGGGACGTCGCGACGTCGACCCGTCGAACACCCGCAGTCCGCGCTTCTCGAGGAGCTTTCCGATCGACGTCGGCACGCGCGAGACGAAGAACACGTCGAACGAAAACTCGCCTTCGCGCGCGCGCTTCGCGGCGGACGCGCTTTGCGCCGCGGCGACGTAGGCGTCGCGATTGCGCACGAGCAAATCCGCGTCGGAGAGTCGCCGCGCGAGGAGCGCCGCGATCGTCTCGAGCGCGTACCCGACGCTCTCGGGATCGGCGGTTCCTTCTTCGAGCACCGGGAGCTTCTCGCCGAACGAGAGGTGCGGCACGTACGGGATCTTCGTGAGCTTGGCGATTTCGATCGAAGGCACCGACTCGGGGAGCCACGCGCGGCAGAGCGGCGTCACGCGCTCGGCGAATCGCTTCAAGTAGCTCGACGCGATCGCGCTCTCGACGCGCTGATCGAAGCGCGCGAGCACCGGGAGGATCTGCAGCGCCGCGCGATCGAACGCGAGCTTCTTGCGCGCGGCGAGCGCGCGCTGCGCGACGTCGAACGTGCCTTCGAGACCTTGTTCGCTCGCGGTCGTGAGCAGCACGAGCAAATCCGGCATCTGCACCGTGCAGATCCCGCCTGCGTCCGTGATGCCGGTGCGGCTGTCGACGAGGACGAAATCGTACGACGCGCCCCACGCGTCGCGCACCGTCTCGAGCGCTTCGCCGAATCCGTGTCGATACCAGACGGACCACTCCGGCGGCGTCTCGAGCGATCCCGCGCACACGAGATCGAGGTTCGCGATTTTGGATTTCGTGACGAATCGCTTCGGCGAGACGCTCTTCTGCGCGGCGAGCGCCTCCGCGAGATCGAGCAAGCCGGTCCTCGGGACGTGATCGAGGTGCGCGCGGAAGTAGTGGTGCAGCCCGGGCGCTTCGAGATCCCAATCGACGCACAAGACGCGCTGCCCCCACTGCGCGAGGAGCACCGCGACGTTCGCGAGCGCGAGCGTGCGCCCCGCACCGCCTTTGTACGAATAGAACGTGACGAAGGACGCCATCAGAGTCTCGGGAGCGCCGCTTTGTCGCGCGGCGGAACGGGTGGCGCGTTCAGCTTCGGCCAGCGAGCGCGCGGCGGCGCGCGTCGCACCATCGCGATGACCTCGCGCGCGACCTTCTGCATCGCGCGATCGAAGTCGACGTAGGACGCGTGCTTGCGGAAGATTTCGTCCGGCGTGTTCATCGCGGAAAAATCGACGCACTGGCGCGTCGCCGCGTCGCGCGGCAGGTCCCCCGGATCGCCGCAGAACAAAACGGGATAGACGAGGCCCTTCGTCTTCATGCCGAGCTTCTTCTCGCGGAGTCGCATCGCTTGCCACTCCGCGAGGCACCACGACGAGCGGAAATATTCTTGCGAGAGCACCGCGACCATCACCTTGGATCCGGCGTGCATGTCGCGCAGGCGCGCGGGCCAGCGCGAGCCGGTGTCCATCTCGTCGTCCTTCGCGATGCGCGGGCGACCTCCGCTCTCGGCGCCGAGATCCTCGGGCCAATATTGTTCGAGCCAACCGCGGAGCTTCGGGAAAAAATGATTCTGCACCCAATCGAGCGCAGGTCCCCGCCTGCGGTAACTCAAGAAGACGTCGAAGTCGTACGCCATCGGCTTCAATCGCGTCTTCATGCGTCGGCGATCGCGGCGAGGGACGCGGCGTACGCCGCGAGCCCGCGGCGGAGCTTCTCGAGCTCGCCGCGACATTTGGCTTCGAGCTCCCACGCGCGTTCGTGATCGCGCGCGCTCTTTCCCGCAGGGCGGTGCTCTTCCCACGCGGCGAGCGCGGGATGCCAACGCGCGAGGAACGGACGCACCGCGGAGTTGAGCACGGCGAGCGCGATCGCGCCGACGCTCCCGCTGCGCGCGCCCGCTCGCGGACCGCTCGCGCGGAGGACTCCGCGCGTCGCGGCGAAGAGCTCGTGGAGCGAGTCGAACGCTTCGCGCAAGAGACCTTCGTCCAGATCGACGGGCTGCGTGGCGACGCGCGTCGCGAGCTCGACGAAGAGCGCCCACGCCGCGTCGCGCTGCCGCGGATCCGGCGTGATCTTCGTCGCGAGCTTGAAGACGCCGAAGTCGATCGAGAGGCTCGTCTCTTTGATCTTCGCCGGCATCGGTGTCGCGAAGCTAGCAAACAACCCCGCAGTGCGAATAGAGTCCGACCCGCCTTGCGAAAAATCGCGTGCTCCGTTCTTGCGTTCGTCGTCGTCGTGCTCGCTTCGTGCGGGCCGAGCGCGCAGCCGACGTGCAGCGGCGACACGTGCTCGTGCAACGGCGGATCGGACTGCGCTTGCGAGGGCGGCGCGAGCTGCGAGGTGATTTGTGGCGTGCGTCCGCGCTGCGGAATGACGTGCACGAACGTCGGCCAGTGCGCGGTCGTGTGCCGCGACGACTGCTCGGTGACGTGCAACGGCGGCGATCAATGCTCGATTCAGTGCAACGACGACTGCTTCTTCGACTGCTCGAACAGCAAGGGCTGCGACGCGCAGACGGGCAACGGCGGGACGATCGACTGCACGAACACGGAGACGTGCAACGTCATCTGCTCGGGATCGTGCACGGTGAAAGGGTGCGGCGGCGCGACGGCGTGCACGATCACCTGCGGCGACGGAAGCACCCACGCGAGCGGCGGTTGCTGAGCGCGCGGCTCACACCGTTTCGACGCGGACGCGCGCGTCGAGCGCGTATCCGTCGTCGCGCGTGACGAGCAGCGTTCGCAACCCGAGCTGACGGAGGGTCGCGATCGCGACGCGCACGCGCGTAGCGGCGGCGTCCGCGAGCACGCGCTCGCCGGGCCAACCGATTTCGGAGAGCTCCGTTTGTTTGATGCCGCGGCCGCGTTGCGCGACGAGCGCGAGCAGGATCCGTCGGAGCGCGCCGCGGCGCCGCAAATCGACGCGCGAGCCCGGGGAGCTGCCGTCGAGCAGCTCGAACCAATCGCCTCTGCGATCGACGCGGATCACGTGCGCGCTCGAGCGCGCTCCCGCGAGCTCCAGCGCGCGGCGCGCGATGCGCAGCGCGAAGCGCGCCTCGAAGCTCGTCGAGACGGTCGCACCGACGTCGGTCTTCGGATCTGCGAAGCGCGCGACGCGCGCGCGCCACGCGTCCAGGATGCGCGGGCGGTCGCCGTCGGACACGCTGAGGAGCTCCACGCTCGCGCCGTGCAGCGCGACGCTCGCTTCGACGACCGCGTTCTTCGCGCGCGACGCGATTCTGTTCGCGGCTTCGAAGAGCGCGCGCGCTCGATCGTGGTCGCCGTCGTGCGCTTCGAGCGCGGCCGACGCGGCGATCGCGAGCGCCGCTTGGCGGTGCGTGACGAACGCGCCGCGGAAGAACCGCGCGCCCTCTTCGTACCACCGGCGCGCCTCGGCGAAGCGACCTTGTTCGAAGAAGAGATCGCCGTACGCGCTCGCGTACGTCGCCTCGTAGACCTCGCCGACGTCGCGCAGCTTCTCGAGCGCGTCGCGCAGGAGCTCTTCGGCGCGCGGAAAATCTCCGAGCTCTTGCTCGAGCTGCGCGAGGTTCGCGATGGCGAGCGCGCCGAGCCACGACTCGCCGATTTTCTCGCCGAACGCGATGGCGCGTCCGTTGAAGTCGCGCGATCCGTCGATGTCGCCGAGATCGAACAGGAGTCGGCCCAGGCAGGCGTCGTTCATCGCCAGGATGCGCGGCGAGCGCGCGAGCTCGCGCGCGGCAGTCTCGTGCGACGCGCGCGCTTCGCGCGGGAAGCCCCAATGACGCAACTGGATGCCGCGGTAGACGAGCGCGAGGTGACGGAGCGCGCTCGGCGTCTCGCGCGCGTCGAGCATCGCGCCGAGATCGGCGAGCGCTTCTTCGTAGCGTCCGAGCGAGGCGAAGACCGACTGCCGCGAGAGGAGCACGAGCGCGCGATGCGCCGTCGCATGCGCCGGCAATCGCGCGAGCGCGCTCGTGAGCTCCGCGATGCACGCTTCGCCGGGCATCGCGTGGAGCTGCGCGGCGGCGACGGCGAGATCCGCGCGCAGCGTCGTGATTTCGTCGCGCGCCGCGTCCGGCGCGTCGCGCAGCGCGGCGAGCGCGGCGACCACGTTTTGTTTCTCGCGCCGGATGTCGTCGCTGACTTGTGCGTTCGGCGCGCGACCCTGCATCTGGCGCGACTCGTTGGAGGCGCGCGCCATCTCCGCGAACGCTCGCGCGTGCGCCATCCGCGTGCGCGCGCCGTGCGGTTCCATCTCGCGCAAACGCGCCGCGGCGTATTCGCGGATGCTCACGTAGAGCGCGAGGCGACCGTCGCCGTCGGCGTGCAAGAGCGATTTGTCGCGCAACGCAGCGAGGAGCGCGGTGGCATCTTCGGCGTCGACGATCTTCTCCGCGCTCTCGAGCGTGAAGCTCCCCGCGAACACCGAGCATCGCGCGAGCGCGACCTGTTCTTTTTGCGAGAGGAGATCCCACGACCACGCGATGGCGCTCGCGAGCGTCGCGTGACGCGCGCCTTTGCGCTGCGCGAGCACTTCGCGCCCCGCGGCGAGCCGCTCGTCGAGATCGCGCAGCGACATGAGACGCGTCCGCGCCGCGGCGAGCTCGATCGCGAGCGGAATGCCTTCGAGGCGGCGCACGATCGACGCCACGCGCGTCGCGTCGTCTGCGCTCTTCGGCGCGCTCCCGCCGGCGTCCTTCGCGCGCTTCACGAAGAGCTCGATCGCCCGCTCGGCGTCGAGCGGCTCGAGCTCGACGACGATCTCGCCGTCGATCGCGAGACGCTCTCGCGACGTGACGATCACGGTGAGCTCCGGCGCGGCGCTGCACCATCGTTCGATCGACGGCGCCGCGTCGACGATCTGCTCGAAGTTGTCGAGCACGAGCGTCGTGGGACCTGCCGCTTCGAGCACGTCGCCGACCAGCGCGTCCGCGTCCGCATCCGTCACGTGCTCGCCTTCACCGCGCAAGAACGAGAGCACGGCGAACCCGAGATCGCGCGACGAAGCGACGTGAGACAAATCGCAGAACGCGGACGACGCGCCGTGCTCCTCGAGGCACGCGAGCGCGGCGCGCGTCTTTCCGATCCCCGGAGGGCCCGTGAGCGTGACGACGCGCGCGCCGGCGTCGAGCTCCGCGCGAACACGCGCGAGGACGTCGTCGCGTCCGACCATGGGCGTGAGCGCGCGTCGCGGCGGCGGCGCAGGCGCGCGCCGCGGCACGAGGACAGGACGTGACTCACGTTTCGCGAAACTCAACTTTAATGATTTATAACGTGCCGCGGCGGTCCGATTCGCGCCAAGTATGGCGCATGAAACGAGCCGTGCTTTTTCCGTTCCTTGCCCTCTTCGCGTGCAGCACCAATTCGGCGCAGCCGAACGACGCCGGGGCCGACGCGTTCGTCGACGGCGCGGGCGACGCCGCGATCGACGCGGCCACGGCGTACGAAAACGCGGTGCTCGCGTCGAGCTGGCAGGTCTTGCCCAACGGTCCCACGGTGGGCGGCGGCGCGAAGCAAGACGACGTCTTCTTCCTCGACGCGATGAACGGATGGGCGGCGAGCGGCCCGAACTTCGCGATCTACAAAACGACCGACGGCGGAAACACTTGGACGAAGACGTTCACGAAACAAGGGACGTACTTTCGCGCGATCCTCTTTTTGGATTCGATGCACGGCTTCGCGGGGAACCTCGGCGCGGGGCTCTCCGCGGAGATCACGGACACGAACGTGCTCTACGAGACGACGGACGGCGGCGACACGTGGAACCCCGTCACGAACATCACGGGACCTGCCGCGTCCGGCGTGTGCAACCTCGCGGCGATCGACGCGACGCACCTCGTCGCCGTCGGCCGCGCGAACGGCCCCGCGAACCTCATCTCGTCGAGCGACGCGGGTCAGACGTGGACGTCGATCGATCTCTCCTCGTCCTTCATGATGGTGATCGACGCGCGATTCACTTCGCCCACGAACGGGATCGTCGGCGGCATGGACGCGAACGGCAAAGCCAACGTCATGCAGACGACGGATGGTCAGACGTTCAAGACCGTCTTCACGTCGACGACGCCGAACAGCCTCGTGTGGAAGATGAGCTTCCCGAGCGATCAGGTCGGCTACGTCGCGATTCAAGACGCGACCGAGGGACCGCCGACCTTCGCGAAGACGACCGACGGCGGAAACACGTGGACCGAAATGCCGCTCCCGATGCAGGGCACGTCGTCCAAGACCGCGTATCCCGCGATCGGCATCGGCTTCATCACGGAGAACGTCGGCTGGGTCTCGCCCGAAGACTCGACGCTCCCGACGTACGTCACGAGCGACGGCGGAAACACGTGGACGCAAGACCCGTCGCTCAAGTCGCCGGTGAATCGATTCCGATTCGTCGACCAGAACACCGCGTACGCGATCGGCGCGTCCGTGTGGAAGCTCTCGATTCAGTACCCGTGAAACGATTCGCGCTCCTCGCCGCGTTCGCGATCGCGTGCAGCTCCAACGTGGAGCGCGCGACGCGAGACGTGTGCGCGCGCGGCGACGACGAGGCGGAGCGAATCGAAGACGCGACGTTCGCGTGGAGCGCCGTCGATGAGCACGGCGCGGTGCGCGCGGTGCGCCTCGCGGATTTTTTCTCGACGCGCGGCGAGCTCCTCGTCGTGCGTGTTCAGGGCGGCGCGTGGTGCGGAACGTGCCGATGGTCCGCCGCGCACACCGGCGAGCTCTTCGCGCTCCCGCACGGCGATCGCCTTCGCGTGCTCGATCTCGTGCTCGGTGATTCGGAGAACGCGCCGGCGACGATCGACGACGCGCTTGGGTGGCGGGCGTCGCTCGATGCGCGCGACCGCGTGACCGTCGCCGCCGATCCGAAGTTCGCGCTCCGCGCGCTCGTCCCCAGGACGGGCACCATCCTTCCGATGACCGTGCTCGTCGACGCGCGATCGATGACGCCCGTCGCGTCGCTCGCGAATCCCGATCCGAGCGAGCTCGCGCGCGAGGTGGACGCGGCGTTCGCGGCGATCGACGGCACGGCGCCGCGCGCGCCGGCGCCCGAAGCGCTCGTCGACGGATTCTTCCGCCGCAACGAGTGGGACATGATCCGCGACGTCACCCTCCCGAGCCCGCCGCCGCGAGACGCATCCAACGCGGAGATCGCGCTCGGCGAGGCGCTCTTCTTCGACGAGGGGATGTCGCCCGCGAAGATCGCGTGCGCGACGTGTCACGATCCGTCGCGCGGGTTCGGCGAAGCGAGCGCCAACAAACCGAATCGAAAGACGCCGCGCATCGCGCTCGCCGCGACGTCGAAGCGTTTGTTCTGGGACGGCCGCGCGAGCACGCTGGAAGAACAAGCGAAGGGACCGATCGAGAATCCGAACGAAATGGGCTCGTCGCCCGCGTTCGTCGCGCGGCGCGTGGTGAGCGCGTTCGGCGCGCTCCACCGCGCGGCGTTTCCCGATCACGTCGAGCGCGACGCGTACGACGACGCGACGAAGGCGATCGCGGCGTACGAACGCACGCTGCGCGCGAAGCCGACCGCGCTCGATCGCTACGTCGCGGGCGATCGCCGCGCGCTGACGGCGCTCGAGAAACAGGGGCTCGCAGCGTTCGCGCGCGAAGGGTGCATGCAGTGCCACTTCGGTCCGCGCCTCGCGGACGACGCGTTCCACGTGACGCGCACGCCGACGGGACGCGCCGACGGCGCACCGGATCGCGGTCGCGCGGCGATCGCGCCGAACGCGCGCGAAGGATCCTTCAAGACGCCGTCGCTCCGCGGCGTCGCGCGCGCGACGTCGTTCGGTCACGGCGGCGTGTTTCGATCCGTCGACGCGATCGTCGCGAGCTACGGTGACGGCGGGCTCGACGTGCGCGATGCGCGTGCGGCGGGCGAGCGCGAAGCGTGGCTACCGCGTTTTGGCGAGACCACCCGCTGGTCCATCGACGCGTTCCTCGCGACGTTGACCGAGTAGCGACGCGAGGCGCGCGCCGACCGCCATCGCAGATGCGAACACGAGCGCCCAGAGCGCGCCCGATCCGAGCACGACGATCGACGGACCCGGGCACACGCCGACCATCCCCCAACCAATCCCGAAAATCGCCGCGCCCGAAATCAAACGACCGTCGATCGCGGAGCGATTCGCGACGAGCGCGTCGGGCACGGGGGTGCGGCGGCGCGCGATCGCGTAGAGCGCGGTGCACGTGACGACGGCCGCACCCATCACGAACGCGAGCGAAGGATCCCACGCGCGCACGTCGAGGAACGCGCGCACCTTCGCGGGATCCGTCATGCCCGAGAGCACGAGGCCCGCGCCGAACATCGCGCCGATCGAAATCGAGAAGAGGTGCGCGCGCGCGTTCATCGCATCACCCACACGGTGACCGCGCCGGTCGCCATGAACGTGAGCGTCGCGGCGATCGAGCGCTTCGAGAGGCGCGAGATGCCGCACACGCCGTGACCGCTCGTGCAACCACTTCCGCGCTCGACGCCGAAGCCGACGAGCAACCCCGCGAGCGCGACGAACGGAAGCGCGACCGTCGGCTTGCCGAACGACGACGGGTGCACCATCGCCGCGACGAACCCCGCGAGCGCGAGGCCCACGAGGAACAGCGCGCGCTGCGCTCGCTCGCCGTCGGCTTCGTTTCGCGCGAGCGCCGAGACCATCCCGCCGATGCCCGCGATTCGTTCGCGCCCGAGCATCCACGCGCCAGCCGACGCGCCGATCAGCACCCCACCCGCCACCGCTGCGATCATGCGTTCTTATATAGTGAAGGATCGTTCGGTTTACAAGATGCGCAGACGTTGAACGCGCGTCCGATCGGTCGCGCCGACGGGACCCGCGACGTAGCGGTTGAAGAGCATGTCGGCGGCGCCGCGATCACCGGAGAGCTGCGCGCGCAGGGCCCACGCGTCGAGGTGATCGCGCGCGCGCGCGTCGGCGCGCATCATGCCGTAGGCGCGTTCGAGATCGCCGAGCGCGCCTTGTCGGTCGCCGGCGAGAGCGCGCGCCTCGGCGCGCACGACGAACGACTCCGCGTACGTGTGTCCGACGCGCACGCCGCTTTGCGCGGCAGGTCCCGCCGCGTCGAAGTCACCCGCGGCCATCGCCAAGCGCGCGGACGCGGCGTACGGACGGTGCCAATTCGGCTCCTTCTTCTGAAGCTCGCGGTACACGGTCGTCGCGCGGTCGACCTCGCCGCGGATCTCGGCGAGCCGCGCGGTGACGAACTGCGCGGCGAACAAATCCGGAAAGAGGCGCAGGGCGCGCTCCGCGAGCGCTTGCGCGACGCCGAGCTGACCGACGTCGTACGCGAGGAGCGTGAGTCGCGCGAGGCTCGGACCGTCGAGCGCCTGGCGCTCGCCGAATCGCAGCGCGCGCTCGCCGTCGCCGAGACGCGCGAGACACTCGAACTTCACCGTCTCCCAAAAATCGAGGCGACCATCGTCTTCGCGCTCGCCGTCTTCACGACCGAGCTCTTCGGCGACGGTGATGACCTCGGCGTAATTTCCCGCGGCGAGGAGGCGCTCGAAGCGGAGCGAGCGCGCGCCGTACGAGGGCTTGCCGTCTTTTCCCCACTTCGCGTCGAAGCGCGCGATCTCGCGGTCCGCGTCGTCGAAGCGCAAGAGCGACGACAGCGCGCGCACGCGAAGGCGCGACACCTGATGGCGAAGCTCGCACGGCTCGACGAGCGCGATGGCTTCCTCGCACCGACCGCGCTGAAAGAGTCGTTCGCCGAGCGCGCGCCGCGGGTACTCGCGATCGGGAATCGCCGCGATCGCTTCGCGAAGGAGCTTCTCGCCGTCGGCTTCTTTCTCGAGCGACGCGTCCATCATCTGAGCGCCGCGGTAAGCGCGCGCGTACGCGTCTTCGGGCGCGATGCGCGCGAGGCGCGCGAGCGACGCTTCACCGAGGCTCGGCGCCCAACAGAGCTCGAGCATGATGCGCGCGTGCGCGCGGAGCGCTTGCGGATCGTCGGGACGACGCTCGAGCACGCGATCGAAGAACTGACGCGCGGAACCCCCCGCCGCGACGAGCGCATCGCCGAGGCGGTAGAGCGTCGCTTCGTCGAGATCGAGCTTCACGCCCGCGCGCGACAAGTACGGCGACGCTTGCGACGCGTATCCGCCGGCGAAGAGCGCGAAGCCGAGATCGAGCTCGCTCTCGGCGTCGTTTTGCCGGAGGCCGAGCGCCGCGGCGAACGATCGGATCGCGCCCGCGTGATCGCCGCGCGCCTCGGTGTGCTTCCCGATTTGCGCGTAGAGCCAACCGTCGGTCGGTCGCAATTGGAACGCGCGATCGATCGCGTCTCGCGCTTCGGGAGATTGGGTCGCGAGGAGGGACGCGGCGAGGATCGCGAGCGCGCCCGTGTTCTTCGGTTCCTTCTCGACGACCGCGCGACACGCGACGATCGCGCGATCGTAGCGCGCTTGTTCGTAGAGGAGGCGCGCGAGATCGAGTCGCGTGAGCTTGTCCTCGGGATAATCGACGATCGTTTGCTCGAGGTACGCGGCGGCTTCGTCGACGCGGCCGAGCTTCGCGAGGCAGAACGCGCGCTCGACGCGCGTGCCGACGCGCGAAGGATCGAGCGCGAGCGCGCGATCGAACGCGGCGAGCGCGTCGTCGTGCTTGTTCTTCTTGCGGAGGATGCGCGCGTGCACCCAGTGGTGAAACGGAAGGTTCGGCAAGCGGCGGCGCGCGACCTCGTTCAAGAGCTCGGCGCGCTCGACTTCTCCGCGATCGAGCGCGAGCGACGCGAGACGTCCGTTCGCGCCGGGATTCGACGGATCGATCCGCAGCGCCTCTTTCAGCGTCGCGTACGCGTCGTCGTCGCGGCCGAGCGCCATCTCGCACGCGCCGATCGAAGCCCACGTGCGCGGATCGTTCTTGTCGCGCTCTCGCGCGCGCTGAAACGAGGCGAGCGCTTCGTTCCATCGTCCCTCGTTGAAGAGCGCTTCGCCGCGGAGGCGGTGCGGCCACGCGTCCTCCGGCCAGAGCGCGACGACTTCGCTCACCACTTGGTGCACGCGGAGCTTGTCGTCGGAGGTCTTGCGTTTGCGCGCGAGATCGGTCGCGCGCTGGAAACGGTAGAAGTGCGCGATCTCGTAGTCGCGCCGGATCGCGATCGATTGCTCGACGAGCGCGTCGCCTTGCTCGGGAGAGCCCTTGTCGTACGCGGCCCACGCCTCGTCCACGAGCGACATGTAACGGCACTCGACCGCGCCGATCGCGTCGAGCAGCGCGACGCGCGCGGGATCGCTTCGCGGCACCGCGACGAGCGCGCCGTGGTTCGACATGTCGCGCAGTCGGTTGAGATCCTCGTACGGCGTTTCGCGGATCTCGTGGCTCATCGGATCCTGAACCTCGAGCACGTCGCGGATGTCGTCGTAACCGATCGCGCACGCGACGTGACCTTGCGACGAGTAATCCTCCTCCATGATGACGGGGATCTGCGCTTCGAGCAGCTTGCGGAGCATCGGAAGCTCCGCCTCGACGCGCCGCGTGTGGAAGCCCGCTTGCTCGAGAAACGATCGCATGCGGTAGATCGGCGTGCCGCCGTCGGGCTCTTTGATCTGTCGCGCGATCTCGAGCTGCGACGCGGGCACGCCGAAGTAGCGCAAGTAGAGCTCGCACGACGCGGGGCCGCAGTGGCTTCGGAGCTGCGCGACCGTCGGGAACGCCATCAAGCGGAACCAGCGTCGCTGCGAGATGTCCTGTCGCGAGAGCAACCGCGCGGTGCGCTTCGCGAGATCGATCCAACGCGACGACTCGGTCGACGCGGCGAGCTCGTCGAACGCGGCCTTCGCGTGCGGGAAGAACCCTCCGCGATAAAGCGCGCACGCGCGCTCGTAGCGATCGCGGAAACGGAAATCGCTCGCGGGGTTCGCGCGCAGACCCTCCTCGATGATTTGCGCGGCCTCGGTCCATCGATGCGCGGCGAGCAGCAGGCGGACGCGAATGCGCCGCGCGGCGGCCTCGCCGGATCGAAACGCGCCGAGCGCGGCGAGGTGCGCGTGGGCTTCGTCGAAGTGACCGAGGAGCATCGCGACGTTCGCGCTGCCGATGCGCGCGACGCGCTCGTAGGGACCGTTCGGCGTCGCGGCGCTCGCGTAACGCGCGATCGCGCCGGGTCGATCGTCGAACGCGACGCGCACGTCGCCGTCGGCCACGGCGAGCGCGGCCGCGAGCGTCGCGTTCGTCGCGGCGCGCTCGGTCGCGCGCGCGAGCTGCGCGTCGGCGAGCTCGCGCGAACGCTTCGTCGTGAGGACGCGAGCGGCCTCGATGTGCGCGTCCACCGCGAGCGCGACGTCACCCACGCGCGTCGCGACCGTCTGCGCGCGGAGCGCGCTGTCGAGCGCTTCGTCGAGCAGCGGCGACGAACGCCGGAGGAGCTGCGCGTTCAAGACGTGCGCTTGCGCGAAGGACTTCCCGCCGAGATCGTCGCGCCGAAAAATCGATCGCAGCGTCGCGTGCGCGTGATCGAACCGATCGAGCAAGAGCTCCGCGCGCGCGCGGATCAAGCTCGCGGCGAGCGACGCGGGAGCGTTCTCGAGCACGGCGAGCGCCTCGGCCGCGTTGGCCGCGTCCGCGAGCGATTGAGCTTCCTTGAGGGCGTCCACAGCGAGCATCATAGCGCCGATGGATCGCGAACCGGATCGCATCGGAGCGTGCCTTCTCGGCGGCGCGCTCGGAGACGTGCTGAGTCCGGTCGTCACGGGAAAACTTCTCGGCGCGATGGGCGCGCCGTTGCCTCGCGCGTGGCTCGACGCGCTCGAGCTGCGCGACCTCATCGAGCGAACCGCGCGCGAGCTCCGTGATACCGTGCGCTGATGTTCGACTCGGCGGATCTCGATCACAAGATCGACAAGTCGGCCTACCGCACCGAGGTCCCGCGCCTCCGAGAAGCGCTGCTCAACGCGCAGTACGATCTCAAACAAGCGGCGCGCTTTCCGGTGCTCGTCGTGATCGCGGGCGTGGAGGGCGCGGGCAAGAGCGAGACGGTGAACTTGCTCCACGAGTGGATGGATCCGCGTCACCTCGTGACCGTCGCGTTCGACGAGCCGAACGACGTCGAGCGCACGCACCCGCGCATGTGGCGTTATTGGCGCGCGCTCCCGCCGAAGGGGAGAATCGGTTTGCTCTTCGGCGCGTGGCACACCGAGCCCATCTTGCAGCGCGTCTTCCGAAAAATCTCGACCGCCGACTTCGAGAAGCGCATCGCCGAGATCCAACGCTTCGAGCAAATGCTCGCGGACGAAGGCACGCTCGTCCTCAAGTTCTGGTTCCACCTCACGAAAAAGCAGCAGAAGAAGCGGCTCGCGGCGCTCGAGAAAGATCCCGCGACGCGCTGGCGCGTGACGAAGCGCGATTGGAAATACTTCGCGCGCTTCGACGCGTTCGAAGAGACCGCCGTGCAGCTCACGCGTCAGACGTCGACCGCGGAGGCGCCCTGGATCGTCGTCGCGGGCGCAGACCCTCCGTATCGAAATCTCACCGTGGGGCGCACGCTCCTCGCCGCGATGCGCGAGCGTCTCGCCGATCACGCGGGGCACGCGTCGGGCGAGAAATCGCTCCCGCTCCTCCCCGCGATCGATCACCTCACCGTGCTCCGCGCGCTCGAGCTCGATCAGCCGATGACCGAAGCGGAGTACGCCGTCGCGCTCGAGAAGTGGCAGGGCAAGCTCTCGAAGCTCGTACGCGACTCGAAGTTCAAGGCGAGCGGGCTCGTCGCGGTGTTCGAAGGAAACGACGCAGCGGGCAAGGGCGGCGCGATTCGTCGCCTCACGCAGGCGCTCGACGCGCGCCTGTACGAAGCGCACCCGATCGCCGCGCCGAGCGAAGAAGAGCGCGCGCAGCCCTACCTTTGGCGCTTCTGGCGCGCGATCCCGCGGCTCGGTCGCATCGGCATCTTCGATCGATCGTGGTACGGGCGCGTGCTCGTCGAGCGCGTCGAAGGGTTCTGTCGCGAGCACGATTGGATGCGCGCCTACGGCGAGATCAACGACTTCGAGCGCGAGCTCGCCGAGCACGGTCTCGTCGTCGCGAAGTTCTGGCTCGCGATCTCGAAGGAGGAGCAGCTCAAACGATTTCGCGAGCGCGAAAAAACGAGCTTCAAGCGCTTCAAGATCACCGACGAAGATTGGCGCAACCGAAAAAAATGGGACGCCTACGAGCGCGCCGTGTGCGACATGGTCGACCGCACGAGCACCGAGTACGCGCCGTGGACGCTCGTCGAAGCGAACAACAAACTCTTCACGCGAATCAAGGTCCTCCGCACGGTCTGCAAGGCCATCGAGCAGCGCTTCGACCGCGCTTGAGCGGTGCTACGATGCGAGGATGCATCGCTCTTGGCTTGGGCTTGGGCTCTTTGCGGTCTGCGTCGTGGCGGCGTGCGCCGTCGGGACGTCGGGTGCAGACGACACGAACGGATCGCCCGACGCGAACGTGAACGGCGACGCCACCACGACGCAATCCGACGGCGGCACGACGAAAGACGCCGCGACCACCACGGGCGACTCGAGCACGTGCAACTCGCCGATGCAGATTTGCGGCGACGCGGGCTGCGTCGACACGACGAGCAACGTCGATCACTGCGGGGCCTGCACCACCGCGTGCACGACGGCCGACGCCGGCGCGCTCGTCGCGAACAGCAACGACAACCCGGACTCCGGAATTCCGAACTACACCGTCGACGCGGGCGCGCCGTGGAGCCTCGGCACCGCGGGCTGCGCGAAGAGCGCGTGCGGCATCACGTGTCCGAGCGGCCTCACGCTTTGCTCCGACGACATTTGCTACGACACGCAGAACTTCCACGAGCACTGCGGCGGCTGCGGGACGGCGTGCGCCGCGAACGAATACTGCGGCGGCGGCCACTGCTGCGCGCAAGGCAGCGCGTACTGCAACGGCGCGTGCACCGACGTGCTCTCGAACAGCTCCGACTGCGGCGGGTGCGGCGTCGTGTGCACGAGCGGTGAGACGTGCAGCGGCGGACAGTGCGTCACGTGCGGCAACACGAACGAAGCGCTCACCGCGACGGCGACGTCGTCGGGCGGAGGACAAACGCAATACGGCTACGGCCCCGGCGACTTGAACGACGGCGTCCTCGAGACGACGAGCAGCTGCGCGAGCTACAACTGGGCGAACACGTCGGGGGGCAGCACGACCGAGTGGGTCCAATACACGTGGACCTCCGCGCACACGCTGACGAGCGTTCACGTCGACACGGCTGCGTCCGCGAACGACACGTGCAGCGACACGAATCAAACCGCGACCGGCGCGGAGATTCAGTGGTGGAACGGCTCGGCGTGGGTCACCGACGGGACCGTCTCCGGCCAGACGAACGACTGGAGCTACACCTTCACGCAGCCCGTCTCGACGACCGAAGTGCGTCTCTACAGCATCCGCTCGAAGTCGGGTTACAACGCGTTCATTTGGGAGTGGCAAGTCTTCGGCTGCAACTAGGGAGTCGCATCGGCCGCGCAAGCCTGCGCGGCCGAGGAGCTCGTGTGCGGCGCCCCGACGCTCACCGCGTGAAGCGGTTCCAGTCTTCGGGGAGGGACGTGCCGAGCATTCTCTCGGCGGCCGCGCGATCCAAAATCGCGAAGGTGAAGTCACCGACGAACGCGTCTTGTTCGTCTTGCACGATGCGCGCGCGCGTCTGAACGATGCGCCGCGCGTCGCGCACGATCGATCCGCGCCCGACGATGGGCACACCGACGCGCACCGGCCTCGTGAGCTTGCACGTCATCTGCGCGGTGAAGCCGAATTTTCCGAGCAGCGCGATGATCGCCCACGCCGCGATTTCGTCCGCGAGCGTCGCGACGAGCCCGCCGTGCATGATTCCCGGCGGCCCTTGGTAACGCTCCGACGGCGTGAAGCGCGTGACGACCTCGTCGCCCTCGACGTCGAACGCGAGGCGGAAACCGATCGGATGATCGGGCCCGCACCCGAAGCAAGGTTGTCCCGCACCGAAGATCGTCCCATCCATTCTCGGCATCGCGGGGAATATGCGCGTAGCGCTCGAGGTTGGGAAGCGCGATGCAGCGCGCGCAGTGCTTTCTCTTGATGGCGTTTTGTGGGGGACTCTTCGGCTGCGATCACGCCACGAAGCTCGTCGTGGAGCACGAGCTGTCCACGGGTCGCGTCGTGACCGTCGTGCCGAAGGTGCTCGAGCTTCGCTACGCGCGCAACGACGACGTCGCATTCAGCGCGCTCTCGCAGTGGGACCTGCCGCACAAACAAGCGATCCTGCTCGCCGTCGCGGTCGTCGTGCTCGCCATCACCGCGCTCGCGTGGGTTCGTCATCGCCGCGTGGCGAACGGATCGTGGAGCTTGGGTGACTTCGGTTTCGCGCTGGTCTTCGCGGGCGCGCTCGGCAACGTGCTCGATCGAATCGTGCGCGGTTACGTCGTCGACTTCATCCACCTCACGCACTGGCCGATCTTCAACGTCGCCGACGCGTGCATCGTCGTCGGGCTCATCGCGCTCGGGTTGTCGCGCTCCAAGGCTCGCGCGGCTCCTGCATAAGTGATAAGCCCGGCCGCATGACGCAGTCGATCTTCATCACGGGCGCGGCATCTGGAATCGGCAGGGCGACGGCGAAGCTCTTCGCCGAGCGCGGTTGGCTCGTCGGCATCTTCGACGTGGACGACGCGGGCGTCGACTCGCTCGAGCGCGAGATCGGCAAGAACCAATGCGTGCGCGGTCGACTCGACGTGCGCAGCGAAGATTCGTGGAAGAGCGCCGTCGCGAGCTTCGCGGAGAAGACCGGCGGCACGATGAACGCGCTCTTCAACTGCGCGGGCATCCTGCGCATGGCGCGCTTCGAAGAGCTCGCGCCGAGCGAGTCGCGCGCGCAAGTCGAGATCAACGTGATGGGCGTGATCTACGGCATCTACGCGTCGCTCCCGTTGCTCGAGAAATCGGACCATCCCGTGATCCTCAACATGTCGAGCGCGTCCGCGATCTACGGCACGCCCGAGCTCGCCGTGTATTCTGCAACCAAATTCGCCGTGCGCGCGCTGACCGAAGCGCTCGATCTCGAGTTCCGCAAGAAGAACATCCGCGTCACCGACATCATGCCGAGCTACGTCGCGACGCCGATGGTCGCGAACCAAACGCACCGCGCGAAGACGCTGAAGACGATGGGCGTGAAGCTCAAGGCCGAAGACATCGCGCAGTGCGCGTGGCGCGCGGTGAACGGGAAGAAGGTCGTCCACCACTTGCCGCGCACCGACTTGAAGCTCTTCGTGCGCCTCGCGGGTTTCCAGAGCGTCGCGCGTCCGATGATGAAGATGTTCTCGCGGATGTGATCGTGAGCGAAGAGAAGAGCCGAGAGAAGAAGCGGGACTGGTCGAACGCGTGGGCCGCGATCATTCCGATCGCAGTGCTCGCACCCATCGGGTACGGAGTGTGGACGGATTTCGGCGCGCACGTCTACGGATCGACGCCGGAGGATCTCGCGAAGGTGACGCTCGGCGCGCCGAAGCAACTCGCGCGCGCGCTCAAGAACACGAGCATCGACGACCACGGGACCACCGTGCGCGTCGTCGTGAAGCTGAAGACGAGCGCGGGCAAGGAATACGAGAAGGTCACGTTCACCTACGACAAGAGCGATCTCGCCGCGCCGAACCAAATCGACATCGACGCGGAGCACGAGAGCGAAAACGGCGCGGAGGCGGTCGCGGCGCTCGCGCGGCAGCTCCACGCGCTGCGCAGCGGATCGTACACGTGGAACAAAACGTCGTTCCGAGTGAGCAGTCGACGCGGCGACGTCACGTTCAAGATCGACGGCACGCACCGCGGAAATCCGCTCTTCGATCGGCAGCTCGAAGCGGGACGCGAGCTCGCGCTGAACGCCGCGTTCGGCACGGCGATCGACGTGTCGACGCGCGAGATCGCGGACACGGTGGGCGGCGGCTATCCCGTCGCGGACGTCGCGAAGCTCGATCTGTCCGTCGCGATCGAAGACGCCGACGACGCCGTGCGCAAGCTCTTCCCCGGCGCCGCGTCGGCTCGTCGCGATTCGTTCGCGGTCGCGCTCGACCATCCGCTCTTCGGCGTACTTCACCTCGATTGGACGAATCAGCCGCGAGGCCGACTCTCGTCGATCGGGCTGGACACGACGGACGCGTACAAGGACAGCCGCGCGCTGCTCGCGACGTGCCTCGGACAAAAAATCGGCGCGCCCAAAGAGAACACGGTCGACTACGCCGCGGGCAAGACGAACCTCACGTTCACCATCGGATCGATCACGTGGACTCTGCGCTCGAGCAGCACGTCGATGAGCGGTCCGTACGCCGCCGCGTCCGTCGCGCAGCTCTTCACCGCGCTCGACGCGTGTCGTGACGCGCGCGAAGCCGCGACGACGACGCACGGCGAAAAACGCTGAGCGCTACGGCGCGAGCAAGAAATCGGCGATGTCCTTCACGACCTTCTCGTCGACGTTCGCGGGCCTCTCGTAATCGCTCGGCGCCGGCGGTGTCCCGCCCTCGGTGAACGCGTG
>Ga0335078_10002600_pt1 | contig 27233 bp, 21 predicted proteins | sample Lox_Sample_32_FD_206711 | JGI IMG/M metagenome (GOLD analysis project Ga0335078, IMG submission 206711) | Soil microbial communities from Loxahatchee National Wildlife Refuge, Florida, United States - Lox_Sample_3.2 | ecosystem: Environmental > Terrestrial > Soil > Wetlands | place: USA... | reverse complement strand
TAAGAAAATTGGGCGTTGGTATCTGGATTTCAACCCGACCTTTGACCGAGCCCTGCATGGGCTGAATGTAGGCCGGGGATGGGAGTTTTCGCCCAACGTGAAGGTGAGTTTTGATTTCACAAAGAAGATCGCGGGCGGGCTGGAGTATTACGGAGCACTCGGCCCGGTGTCGGAATTTGATCCGATCAGTCAGCAGGCGCACCAGATTTTCCCTACGATTGACCTCAATGTCTCTCCCGAATGGGAGCTGAATTTTGGCGTGGGCGTGGATGTGACGGACTCGAGCGACCATCTGATCGTGAAATGTATTGTGGGGCGGCGGTTTACGTGGAGACATCGCGACAAAGCGCACAAATGACGGGCTACTTGTTGGCGGTCATGTCAATCGCCTGACGCCAGCTCTCGAATTCTCGCAAAGCTTTTTCGCATTGCAGGCGATGACGCTCCTTGCGGTCCCGAATGTGGTTTTCCAGTTGAGGCAAGAGGTCGAACGTAATGTTTGCCGGCTGAAAGTTCCGGCTGTCAGCTTTCGTGATGTAGTGCACGAGCGATCCGAAGGCGCTGGCACGCGGCGGAGGGATGGCCTCAGTTTTTGCAGCTAGCGCGGCAGCGTTGATTCCGGCCAGCAGGCCGGCCGCGATAGATTCTACATATCCTTCAACCCCGCAGATCTGGCCCGCGAAGAGCACGTTGGGATGCTCCTTCATTTGCAGCGTCGGCAGGAGCAGCGCGGGGGCATTGATGTAAGTGTTGCGATGAATCTGGCCGTAGCGCAGGAAGCGTGCGCCCTCCAGTCCTGGAATCAGCTTCAGCACGCGGGCCTGCTCGCCGAATTTCAGGTGATTCTGGAAGCCCACGAGATTGTAGGAATCGGCGCGCAGATTTTCCTGGCGCAATTGCACGGCCGCATAAGGGATTCTGCCGGTGCGCGGATCTTTCAGGCCGACCGGCTTCATGGGGCCAAAGCGCAGCGTGTCACGGCCTCGCCTGGCAATTTCTTCAATGGGCAGACAACTCTCGAAGTAGTTCAGATTCTCCCAGTCTTTCTGATCGACGGATTGGGCCGCGATAAGCGCGTCATAGAACCCGTCGTATTCGTGTTTCGACAGGGGGCAGTTGATATAGTCAGCCGAGCCCTTGTCGTAGCGTGCCGCCAGGTAGACTTTGCTCATGTCGATGGAATCGGCTTCAACGATGGGGCTGATGGAGTCGTAGAAGTAAAGCTGTTCATGATTGCCATCAGTTGCGCTGAGGCGCGCGATTTCTGCGACGAGTGCGTCCGACGTGAGCGGGCCGGTGGCGATCACAGTGATGTCTGCGTCGTCGACCTGGGTGGCTTCTTCGCGCCGAATCGTGATCAAGGGCTGGGCGGCAATTGCTTCGGTGACTCTTCGGGCAAACTCTGTGCGATCCACTGCAAGGGCGTGTCCGGCTGGCACCGCGGTTGCGCGCGCGATCTCAAGAAGGAGCGAACCGGCGCGCCCCATCTCTTCCTTAAGCAGCCAGGGCGCGGTGTATTCGCTATCGGATTTCAAGGAGTTCGAGCAAACCAGTTCTGCGAAATCCGCAGTCTGATGCGCTGGAGTAGCGCGCCCGGGGCGCATCTCGATGAGATCAACCGCCACTCCGCTGCGCGCGCACTGCCACGCCGCTTCTGATCCCGCCAGCCCTGCGCCGACAATTTTGACTTTGGTCATGCCGCTGGATCAACCCTTCCTCTCAGAGTACACGGAGCAAAGCAACATCATGCCTGCGTCAGAGGATGATGCGTTCGTCGCCAGCGCGTCTGGTCACACGTTCGCGGTCGAGATACTCGAGCAAAGGAATGGCATATTTGCGGCTGACATCGGCGAGTTCTTTGAACCGGGCTACATCGATTTTTGGCGTTGTGCTCTTGAGCGCCGTAATTTTCTGACGCAGGTCCGTCAGCGTCGCGTGGTGGAAGACCAGGTCATCCGAAATTTTGATTAAGATCTTGTCGCGGAACAGGAGAGTCATGATTTTCTGCGCGCGCACTCTGTCGACTTTCAGGCTGGCCAGCACGTCTTTCAGGAGCGGAACTTTAAGCCCGGCGGATTGAAATGCGCGTTCGATAATTTGTTTCGACTCGGCCTCTTCGTCTTTCATTACCACACCGCGCCCCGGCAGGTGAACTTGCTCGCCGGCAACTTCCAGTTTTTTATCGGCCGCCGCTTTTGTGAGGATGGCCTCGAACACTTCCGCGCCGAGTTTGCCGCGCTCGCGCAACTCCTCCTTGCCCATACCAGCCACCAGAGGGTTCGCATCGTGGAATGTCTTGAGAACCTGGAGCACTTGAGCGCTGGCGTCGGCGAATGCCGCCACGGAAAGCAGAATCGCTCCACAGCGCACCACGCCGGCGCGGGTGGCAAGTTGATTGGCCTCTTCGGGGCGAATGTTCATTTCGCCGGGCACATCCTTCAGCGGCAGGCCTGCGCCGCCGCGGCGTTCTACGCGCGCCCGGAGCGACGCTTCCGGCGAGCCTTCCAACATCGTCGTGAGGAAGGCGGCAGTTTCTTCACCTCGGCGCCTGCGGCTCGGCGGAGCGGCGTCGAGTACGATGCCGCCGCCGATAGTTATCACCGGCGAAAACTGGCGGATGATGAAGCGGTCTCCGGGCAATAGCAGCACGGGTTCCGCTAACTTCAGTTGGGCAAAGGATTCCGCGCCCGGTTTGAGCATCTTAGTCCCGTAGAGCCGCACTTCTGCGATAGTCTCCGTCGTGAAGGCGTGGAAGTGGACACGCGCGCCGTCTTTTAGGGGCTTAGCGGACTTGAGTAAAGAAAGTCTGGCGTCAAATCGCAATGTCGAGCGAAATGTATTCGCGGTCGCCAGGCTGACGCCGCGCGCCAAGTTTTCGGTAGAAACGCCCGCCAGATTCAGCGCCGTGCGCTGTCCGGCAATTGCGGCCTCGGCGGGCACTCCGTGCACCTGCACTCCACGGACGCGCACAGGATCGCCCGCAGGAAAGAGCTCAAGCTCTTCTTCTTTGCGAATCGTTCCTGCTACCAGCGTTCCGGTAACCACCGTGCCGAAGCCCTTCATTGTGAAGACTCGATCTACTGGCAGACGGGCGAGGGCTGCTGAGTCTTTCGTGGTGGCTTCGGATGCGACCATCGTCAATGCGGCTTTGACGTCTGCCATGCCCGCACCCGTCAGCGAACTGGCCGCGACGAGCGGCGAGCGACCGGGGTCGAGAAACGATCCCCGAAGAAAATCGGCGACCTCCGAGCGGACTACTTCGAGCGTCTCCGCGTCGACTGCGTCCGATTTGTTGAGCACGGTGACGCCGCGGCGGACGGCCAGCAACCGGCAGATATCAAAGTGCTCGCGCGTTTGCGGCATGATGCCTTCGTCGGCGGCGATGACGAGCACTACGAGATCGATGCCGCCGATGCCGGCCAGCATATTGCGTACGAATCGCTCGTGTCCGGGCACATCGACAAAACCAAGACGCAGGATTTCACCGTTCGGGGAAGGCAATTCGAGGTGGGCAAAGCCGATATCAATGGTGATCCCGCGGCGCTTTTCTTCTTCCAGACGGTCGGCATCGGTCCCCGTCAGGGCTTTGACGAGCGCGGTTTTTCCATGATCGATATGGCCGGCCGTGCCGACGATTACAGACTTCACGTCGAACAGTATAGACGTGCGACCGATTCTCCTGATCCGCGCCCCGGTTGTGTGGAAGGGCCTTGCCGGCCGGAAAGGGTCCGCGCGGCGACAGCTCCCCGCCCCACGCGATCGTCAGTGCCAATGCTTGAGTTTGGGCCAAAGGTCTGCAAGCGTGCCGAATTTCGCGCCTCGGCAAATGTTGACCGAGATTTCGGTTTCCAGGGCATACGGATCCGGCTTGGAATTGCCACGATATTCCACATGTTCGAAGAGTTCTTCGAGACGAACGCGCCGGTCATCGAGCACGATCACACAATCGCCAGAGTACCCTCGCGGTCCCCAGATCCAATAGGTGCGATCGCCGCTTAGGGCGGACGGAAGACCATATTTTGGTCCCAGAAAATCGATCGCGCCGGCTTGGCCGTAATCTTGCGCAAAGATGGCGCAGTCTTTGCGCTGGGCAGCGGGGATCGCATTCCAGGCCTCGGCGGTTTTCTCGACGATCTCGTTCCAGCCAAACTGGTCCGCGTAATGCTGAGGGAGCGCAACGCGAGCGTGATTATATTCGCTGCGCGGCACTTTGATTGGGAACCAGTCCATATACCGAATGAATGCGTTGATGGGCAGGATCGGAATGGCTAGAGGCGCCGCGAATGAGCCGGCGATTAAAGACAGCACGACAATTGCCGGCTTGAGCCAGCCTTGGCGGATACGGTCGATGGCATCATCGATGATCACGCACCCGGCGGCAAGGTAGACGGGGTAAATCGGGGCCAGATAATAGTTCTTGCCCTTCAGGAGGACGAAGACGGTGAAGCTCACAATGTAGGTCCATCCCAGAAAGCGAAGCGGTCTTAAGCGCCGCGCCGCCAGGAACGCGATAACGCCGGTAATCCAGAAGACAGACGACGTATGTAACAGCAGCAGCAATTGCTGTGAAAAATACTGCCCGGCGGAGAGTTGAACGTCGCGGCCTTCGGCCTTGATGTTGTGCATGAGCTCGACGAAAGGCCAGTGGTAGTGAATATTCCAAAGCACATTTGGGAGAAAGATGACGAACGCCGCCAGCCCGCCGAGCCACATCCACTTGTTCATAAGGAGGTGGCGCCTTGCGGTGAGGAGCAAGCCGACGACAATGGCGAAACCGAGAACGAGGATTGAATACTTTTCTTCCATGCCGATTCCGGCGATCACTCCAAACCACAGCCAGTGCTGTGGTCGATCCCGTTGGACAGCGAGGATGGCGAAGTACACGCAGCCCATCCAGAGCAACACCTCCAGATCGCAATTGCTGGTAAGCAGGCTTCCGCCGGAGAGATAAATCGGGGCGACGAATACCATGAGGGCGCTGAGCCCGACCGCAAAGCGCTTTCCTCCAAGTTCGCGGGTGATGACGCCAGTCAGCACGATCAGCGCAGCCGATGTGAGCGCCGGCACGAGCCTGACGCTGCGCAGGGAATTACCAAAGATCTCGAGGCACACGCGGCTCAGGATCGGAAGCAGCGGCGGCTGATCGACGTAGCCCCATGCGGGGTGGCGTCCACAGGCGATGTAGTCGAATTCATCGCGAAAATACCCGTAGCGATTGTTGCAAAACAAATGCAGCAGGAAAGCCGCGATGGCGATTCCCCATACTGCAAACATCCCGTCGGCCGGGTGCGGGCGGACCGCCGGCCCCGTTTCGTCTGATTTGACTGGGCTCCAACTCGCCATTCGCGGTCCTCTGGACTCTCGCCGGATCTCCGGTGGTGGCGGGTCTCATTCTCGCAAGACGCTCGCGCCTGGTCAAAGCAATGTCCCTGCGCCCGACGCGCGCGAGTTACCTTAGCACATACGTGGGGTGAGCAGTCGTGGTTCCGCATGTAAAAAAGGCGACCAAAATGCGACAATAGAATTTCCCGAGATGACCACCGCTACGATTTCTCCCATTACACCCGAAATGATCCGGGAACACGGGCTCACGCCGGACGAATTCGAAAAAATCAAACAACTGCTGGGCGGGCGCGAGCCGACCATTACCGAGATCGGCATCTTCAGCGTTATGTGGAGCGAGCATTGCTCTTACAAATCGTCGCGCGTGCATTTGAAGCGTCTGCCAACGCGCAGCAAGCTTGTGTTACAAGGCCCCGGAGAGAACGCCGGCATTGTCGATATCGGCGATGGTTGGGCCTGTGCGTTCAAGATTGAGTCGCACAATCATCCTTCATTTATCGAGCCTTTTCAGGGCGCCGCTACGGGGGTGGGTGGAATTCTGCGGGATATTTTCACCATGGGCGCGCGGCCCGTGGCCGTCATGGATTCGCTGCGCTTCGGGCCGATTCAACCTTCTACGAACGCCGTGGACCACGCCAGCATCGCCCAGGCGGAGATTCATAAGAATCATTCCGTCATGGAGGGAGTGGTCAGCGGCGTCGCTTCCTATGGGAATTGTTTCGGCGTGCCGAACCTGGGCGGCGAGGTTAAGTTTGAGCCTTGCTATTCGGGCAACCCGCTGGTGAATGCCTTTGCACTTGGCCTGGTGCGGCGCGATCAAATTTTTTATGCGCGGGCCGCTGGCGAGGGCAATCCCGTCATCTATGTTGGCGCGAAGACCGGACGCGACGGAATTCATGGCGCCACCATGGCTAGCGAAGAGTTCAGCGAGGGGTCGGAGGCGAAGCGGCCGAACGTGCAGGTAGGCGATCCGTTTCTGGAGAAACTCCTGCTCGAGGCATGCCTCGAGGCGATGCAGACGGGCGCGATCGTTGGCATTCAGGACATGGGCGCGGCGGGCCTGACGTGCTCGACCTGCGAGATGGGTGCCCGCGGTGGCACCGGCATTGAGATTGAACTGGATCGCGTTCCGCAGCGCGAGACCGGCATGACTCCTTACGAAATCATGTTGAGCGAATCGCAGGAGCGCATGCTGCTGGTCGCACAAAAAGGCCGCGAGGACGAAGTATTCCGCGTGTTCGAAAAGTGGGGGCTCGACGCGGTCGAGGTCGGGAGCGTGACGCTCGATGCGAAGATGCGCGTCCTGCAACATGGGGAAGTGGTTGCAGAAATTCCGAACGCCGCGCTTACCGATGACGCCCCGGTTTATAAGCGTCCCTTGGCGCGCTGGGAACCGCCGGTGGAGCGCGAAAAGCCGGAACACATTCGTCTGGCGGAGAGCGGCGATCTGACCGGGCGGCTCAAGCGGCTACTCGCGAGTCCAAACGTCTGCTCGAAGCGATGGGTTTGGCAGCAATACGATCATATGGTGCAGACCAATACCGTCGAAGCGCCGGGCGCCGGTGATGCGGGCGTGATTCGTATTAAGGGCTCGAAGCGTGGGCTGGCAATGTCGCTCGATGGCAATGGACGGTGGTGCTATCTCGATCCGCGGCTGGGGGCGATGCATGCGGTGGCCGAGGCGGCGCGTAAGGTGGCTTGTGCGGGCGCGACTCCAATTGGCGCGACGAACTGCCTGAATTTCGGGAATCCAGAGAAGCCGCATATCATGTGGCAGTTTTCGCAGGTGATCGACGGCATGACGAAGGCCTGTGAGGAGCTGGATACTCCGATTACCGGCGGCAACGTCAGCTTTTATAACGAAACCTTGGGCGAGGGAATTTACCCGACGCCTGTCATCGGCGTGGTGGGAATTCTCGAGGACGTCCAGCAGGCCGCGAAGATGCATTTTTCACAGGCTGGGCGGACCATCGTTTTACTGCGCGCAAATAATGTGGGGGATGCGGTCGATGCGGAGTCGGAATTCGGGTCGTCCGAATACGCCAAAGAAATTCTCGGGGCCGTCTGGGGGTATCCGCCGGAGCTCGATATTGAGAACGAAGCTACGCTACAGCGCGCAATCGTCGCGCTAATTCACGCGAGGCTGGTGGAATCAGTGCACGACTGCGCCGATGGCGGCCTGGCCGTGGCGCTGGTCGAGTGCGCGTTTCCTGCCGGCATCGGCATGCGCGTCAATCTGCCCGGACAAGGACTTCCTCCGGAATTCCGCCTCTTTGGAGAGGACGCCAGCCGCGTCCTGCTGAGCTGCGACCCGGCCCACTTGGCCCGAATCAAACAAGTGGCGGAAGAGTTCGGTGTAAAGGCCGAAGTGCTCGGAGAGACGGGCGGAGCACGCGCGGAAATTACGATCGACGGTTTGCCGGCAATTTCAGCAAGTGTGGCTGAATTGATAGCTTCCTATGAGGGCGCCCTGGAAAAAGCGCTGCGTGCGGAAGCAGGTGTGGGAACGGAGAGTAACTAGCGAACGACGAAGGACGAATAGCGAATGAAGGGTTCAGACAAATTTCGCGAAGAGTGCGGCGTAGTCGCTATCCATACGCATCCCGAGGCTGAGAAGCTTGCCTATCTCGGTCTCCATGCCTTGCAGCACCGCGGACAGGAATCGGCCGGCATCGTCACTTCCGACGGGGAGCATTTGCGTCAGCATAAATCGATGGGCCTGGTTGCCGACATTTTCGGCGAAGAGGTTCTTTCTTCTCTCCGTGGGGTTTTGGCGATCGGCCATACCCGCTACTCCACGGCGGGCGACTCCGCGCTCATGAATGCGCAACCGATCATGGTGCAGTCGAACAAAGGAATGATCGGAATCGCGCACAACGGAAATCTTGTTAACGCACAGGAGATTCGGCGCAAGCTCGAGGGGCAAGGCTCAATTTTTCAAACCAACAGCGATACCGAGGTGCTGGTTCATTTGATTGCGCTTTCGCGTGAGCAAACGCTTCCGGATGCGATCGCCGACGCGCTGCGGCGTGTGGAGGGCGCCTTTTCACTCGTCATGATCAGCCGGGACCGCATCTTTGCGGCTCGCGATCCGCGTGGCTTTCGACCTCTGGCGATGGGGCGAATCCCGGCGGTGGCGGGCGAAAAGAACGACACCGTTGTCTTTGCCTCGGAGACTTGCGCGTTTGATTTGATTGGCGCCATCTACGAACGCGACGTCAAGCCGGGTGAACTGGTCACCGTTGGACGGGAGGGCATCAGGTCTCGCCTTTACTCGACGGACCCGGCGCTTTCGAGCTGCATCTTCGAACACGTCTATTTTTCCCGTCCGGACAGTATTGTCTTCGGCCGCTCGGTCGATCAAAGCCGGGACAACATGGGACGCCAGTTGGCGCGCGAAGCCCCGGTCGATGCAGACATCGTCGTTCCGGTGCCCGATTCCGGGAACACCGCAGCGATCGGATACGCGGCAGAGAGCGGCATTCCCTTCCGGCTGGGACTGATTCGCAATCACTATATCGGGCGGACGTTTATCGAGCCGCAGCAATCGGTGCGGGACTTCGGCGTCAAGTTAAAGCTGAACGCGGTGCGCAGCCTGCTTGAGGGCAAGCGCGTGATTCTGGTCGACGACTCCATTGTGCGTGGCACTACCAGTCGGAAGATCGTGCGCATGATTCGAAATGCGGGCGCGAAGGAGGTGCACATGCGCATCTCCTGTCCGCCGACGATTTCACCTTGTTTCTATGGGGTCGACACGCCGTCGAAAAAAGAACTGATCGCCGCCAACAAGTCGGTGGAAGAAATTCGAAAATTCATCGACGCCGATTCGCTCGCGTATCTTTCGCTCGCCGGACTGAAAACTGCTTGCGCGGATGGCGAGAAGACTACTTACTGTTCGGCCTGCTACACGGGGAAATACCCGACCAAAATCGATGTGGAAGAGATTTTGCCGGCCATTGCTACTCCGTAAGCCACCTTGCCTGGATCGTTGGGCCCGCTGGTGTGCAAACTCTTGCGTTTCCTCCTACAAACTCAAGGTCCGCTCTGTTTTTGGAATGGCGAGATGCGGCGTCGGTGGTATAGTCTCTGCACGGATGTTCCCCTCATCCTGCAATGCCGGGGGCCACAAGTGGGCCTGCGGTTTCGTGTGACGGCAACCTTTGTATGACGACAAAATTCTCAATCTTTGCGCCTCAATCAACCCCCCAACTCGGTCCATTTGAGCAGCAACTGCTGCGCGAACTGTGGTCGCGCGGTTCGGCCACAGTACGCGAGATGGTGGACGAGACCGGCATTCACCAGGCTTACACGACGGTCATGACAACCATGGATCGCCTGTTCAAGAAAGGTGTACTCGATCGCGTCCCCGAGGGGCGAGCTTTCCGGTATTCACCCCGAATGAGTTCCGAGGAGCTACAGCGCGGGCGTGCGCTTGACGGCATACGGCAATTGCTGGGATCGAATGACACGTCATCGCTCCCGTTGTCCTATCTGGTGGAAGCGCTGACCGCGCACGATGCGCAACTGCTCGACGAGCTCCAGGTTTTGATTGAACGAAAAAGGCGCGAACTGAAGGCCGGCGGGAGCCGCGCCTCGACGCGCGAACCCAAGGGAAACACCAGGGAGCGAACCTAAATGTTTGCCTTGCGGGGTATAGCCGTCTCCCTCTCGTTTTTTGTTCTGTTGTATTGCCTTCTTTCCGCCGGGGCGGCCGTCTCGTGGCGCTGGCTCAGATTGCTCCGCGCGGCGGAACAGAGCGTTGCAGATCTTCTCTTTGCGCTGCGGGTTATGCCTTTGTTGGTGTCCGTCCTCGTCACCGCGACTTTTGTGGTGCCGTCCTTTCAGATTCTGGAGCCGCGCTCTGCAGACGAAGGCACGGGCACGCTGCCGCTGGCGTTTGGCGCCGCCGCGCTCTTCTTGATCGCCTATGGCTCCTACCGGGTGATCGCTGCACAGGTTCAGACTTCGCGCATTGTGGCTGGGTGGCTCGAAGGGGCGAGCCCGCTGGAAACTAACGCGCAAACTACTACCCTGTGCTCCCGCCGTGAGACGCCACCACTCACGCTCGTGGGCATGCGCGAGCCGCGGGTGCTGGTATCGGAGGCGGCTTTTGCCCTTCTTGGCCAGGATGAGCTGCAAGTAGCGCTTCGGCACGAGCTGGCACACATCCGGTCCTGGGACAACCTGAAGAAGCTCGTATTTCGCTTCGCGCCGTTCCCCGGGCTGGCCAAGCTGGATGCTGCGTGGTCACAGGCCGCGGAACTTGCGGCTGACGACGCCGCAGTCGCCAACCTGGGAGACGCGCTTGACTTGGCGGCGGCCTTGGTTAAGCTTTCGCGTCTGGTTCCCGTCGAAGCTGCCCCCGCCTGCACGGTTGGATTCGTAACCGGATCGATCCGCGCACGCATCGCCCGCCTGCTGGCTTGGGATGAATCTGGAAATGTGCGGGCGCGACGAATTCCCAGGTGGGTCGCGATTCCCCCAGTGGCCGTGGCAGTCTTCTGTGCTTTTATTACCTACGGCCCCGTCCTCGCTTTCACCCACGAACTAACGGAATGGCTCGTCCACTAGCCACTCCGCTCGCTTACCCCGCGAGACAAAACAATACTTGACCCTGCCAAAATCGTCGCTGTTGACGCGGTTTCCAAGTTGATTCTCGTCCCGTCCAGTCGAAAGACTAGCGCTGGTAGTAGTCCGGGCACACCACTATTCTGCCATTGAGCCAGTCTGCTCAGCCGCTGTGAAGATTGTCCCCTTTGCACGCCTGGATCACGGTGGCGATCTCTGCGTTCGCTAGGTGCTAACTTCATGAAAACCTGCTCTGAAAGAATGCGCACATCGCGCAGGCTTATCCCAACATTTGTACTACTCACGCTCGTATTCATCACCGTAGTCTCGACCGCGCAGAATCCCAATGGCACTCTACGCGGCGAGATTCAGGACTCGAGCGCGGCGCGTGTCGGAGGAGCGCAGATCAGCTTGCGAGCCGAGGAATCTTCCATTAGCCGTGAAGCCACTGCGGATAGCAAAGGAGAGTTCCGCATCGAAGGACTCTTGCCCGGGCGCTACCACATGGTGGTCAGCGCGAAAGGCTTCGCCGATGCGGCGTCTGATATCGATGTGGCGGTCAGCGTGATGCGGGATGTCTTGATCACGCTACAGCCCCAGACCAGCAAGGAAAGTGTTACCGTGCGCGGTGCGGCTTCCTCTATTACAACCGAGCTCATTGATACCGCAAGCGCAGTGCACCAGGGAGTTGTCACACGCCAGGATCTCGATACTCTGCCGCTGGCGGCGCGCAGCTTTGCCAACATTGCCTATCTTATCCCCGGGACCGAACCGGTCGAGCCCTCCGATCCCACCAAGGCCCGGATTACGGCCGTGTCTACCGGTGGGAGTTCAGGCCTGAACAACGAACTGTCCGTCGACGGCGGCGACAATTCGGACGACTGGATCGGCGGCTTCCTGCAGAACTTCTCACCCGAGGCGCTTCAGGAATTCGACTTCCGCACAGCGAACGAAGACGCCGACACGGGCGGTACGACTGCGGGATCGGTCGTGCTCACTACCAGACGCGGTACGAACGAATGGCATGGGAGCTTCTCGTTCTACGATCGAGCGGCAGACTTAAATGCGCGGTTCCCAATCGAAAATCCGGAGCCCGATCCCAAGCAGCCGTTTTCCCGGCAGAATTACATCGGTACGATCGGGGGGCCGGTCGCCAGAGACAAAGTCTGGATGTTCGCCTCGTTCGAGCACGTGCACGAGAACGCCAGCATCGCCTACAGCCCGGCCAGCCGCGATGAATTCAACGCCCTGGGGCAACTGGCAGAGGATGGACTGATCGCCGGAATACCGTCGATCGCCGTGCCCTTCAATGTGCCCATCCCCTTTCGCGACTATCTCGGGTCGCTTCGATTCGATTGGGCGCAATCGTCCAAGTCGAACTGGTTTCTGCGCACTTCCGAAGACAGCTATCTTACTCACAACAATCTGGTGCAGCAGGCTGCGCTGCCCAACACCGGATTGACGACGCACAACAACTACTTCAACACCGTCATCGGCAATCAATATACTTTCAGCCCGAATTGGGTCGGGAGCTTCGTCTTTGACGCGAGCGAACTCCATCTGACGCAGTCGCGCAACTCGACGCTGGGATTCGCGCTGGCGTTTCCGATGAGTTCGACGACGCTGACCGTCTCCGGTTTTGAAACCTTCGGCGATAATCAGTTCGCTACGCCGATCACCTTTTTCCCGACGCTGCGCAATCAGGAGAAATACCAATTCCGCTATGACCTCAGCCACGTCATGGGAAATCACGCGCTGAAGTTCGGAGTCAATTTCATCCACGAACCGGTGCTGAGCGGGGCGTTTCCGGGGAATCCTGAACAATACATCGTTTACCCTAACGATCCGAGCTTCTATGTTGCCAACGAATCCCAGTTTTATTTTGTTCCGCCGAACCCCGACGACCCCTGCGATCCGGCGCCCGATCCCATCCTGAACCCGGGAATCAGCTGCAATTCGACACCTGCGTTCGATGGCAGCTTCTCGCAGAGTGTGCAGCGGCTGGCGCTTTACGCCCAGGATTCCTGGCGCGTCTCTCCGCATCTGACGGTGAATTACGGCCTGCGCTGGCAAACGACCTTCGGTTTGTTCGAGGCCTCTGGACGAAGCCAGGCTGCGAATCCCTTTTTCCCGGACGAACTCACGCTGCTTGGTTATCCGGCCGCGGTCCCCCATGACTATCGCCGACAGGTCGCTCCCCGGCTCGGAATTGCTTATACGCCGGGCGGGAGCGAGAAGACCGTCATTCGCGCCGGATTCGGAATGTACTTCAACGATCTGGCACAGAACGGATGGGCGCCTGCGTTCCAGGCGGTGAACAACGGCTCCATGGCCGATCCATCGAGCGCGCCGGCGGCGCTCATCGACCCGCGCTACAAAACGCCTTACGCGATCCATGCGACAGCCGGCGTGCAACACGCGATCAACCAGAACTGGGTTGCAAGCGCGGATTACACCTTTGAAGATGGCCAGCATGGCTACCGCGCCTACGTTTACGACGACGGAACCGCGGTATTCCGTTCCGACAATCGCTCTGCCTACCACGCCCTCATGCTGCGCGTGCAGGGTAATGTTGCCCGGCGCTTCAGCTTGACGGCGCACTACACGCTCTCCAGCGCCAAGACCTGGGGATGCGCATTGGGCGAGCTGTTCGACTATGTAAATGGAGTCTGCGATCCGGCGAATGGCTTTGGACCCGGCGATTACGGCCCATCGGGTGAAGACGTGCGCCATCGTTTCGTGCTGGCGGGCACTCTGCACGTTCCCGGCGGCTTTGAAGTGACGACGTTGACGCAGGCCGAAAGCGCGCGGCCTTTCAACATCACCAATGAGGCTGGGACGCGGATTGCGGTTAACGGAGTGACCACCACGCTGGACGAATTCCGTGGCACAGCCTACATCCAGGCCGATCTTCGCGTGGCCAGGCCGATCAAGGTCAACGAACGCTTCCAGGTTTATCCGTTCATCGAGATGTTCAATCTGTTCAACCGCAACAACCCCGGTGCAAACTTCATTGGCTCGATTGACCTGCTGCCCGTAACGGATGCCGATAAGCTGAGTGGCAACGTCACAGGCATCTGCACCGACCCGACCTGCGGCACGATCTTACCGGTCACAAGCCTGAAGCAGCTTGAAATTCCTTCGGGCGGATTGGGAGACTTCTTTGGGCCGGGAACGACGGTGGGCATTCCATTCGCGGCACAGTTAGGGGTGCGGATCAGCTTCTAAGTTGGATCGCAATTCTGCTTTGCATCGCTTCGGGTGGGCTAACTGCTAGCTTCCCGAAGCGATTTTTCTTGCGATGGCGACGCGAGGAATTCCCTGTAGGTCGTTTCTTATTTCAACCGCGGTCCACTCCTTGAGCATGCCGGGCACTCTGTCGGCGATTGTTCCGCTGATTTCGAAGATCAGCCAACCTCCGGGCCTCAGAGCTTCCGGGGCTTGGGCAACAAGGCGTTCGATTACTTCAAAGCCTGTCGGCCCCGAGAAGACGGCAACCCGCGGCTCGAATTTGCGGACTTCGAGCTGCACCGAATCCTCCTCTGACTCGCCGACGTAGGGCGGATTTGAGACAACCACATCGAAGGTTCGCGGCGGCAGACCCGATAGCAAATCTGCATGATGAAACGCAATTCGTGAGCTCAGCTCATGCCGGGCTGCGTTGGCCCGCGCGACTTCGAGCGCGGCATCGGAAATATCGGTTGCGTCAATCTTCGCGGTTGGCAGTTCCCGGGCCAGCGCCAAGGCAATGGCGCCGGAGCCGGTGCCGACGTCGGCAATGCGCAGCGCCGCCTCTTCTGTCCGCGGTCCCTCACCTGGCTTTCGACTTTGATTCACTTGGGATTTCGAAACTATCTCCAGTACCGCCTCGATCACGTGCTCGGTCTCAGGACGAGGAATCAGCACTGCCGGCGAGACAATCAAATCCATTCCCCAGAATTCCTGGTGCCCGGTAATGTACTGTGCCGGTTCGCCGGTGGCGCGCCGGGCAAGGGCGGCGTCGTAGCGCGACGCTTCTTCTGCCGTGAGCTCACGCTCCGGATGCGCGTAGAGATACGCCCGGTCGCAGTCCAACGTGAACATGATCAGCAGTTCCGCGTTCATGCGCGGCGAGGGAACATGCTGGGCGGTCAGGCGCTCAACAGCGAGATTGAGGGCGGGTCGGAGCTGCACAGTGGTTATTTCATCACGAACCGGGCCGTCGACTGCTTAGGATTCCGGTTCAAGCGCACGGACTCAGCGAACAATTTCAAGGCGTTCCGCTGCTTCGGACCGTAGCGGAAGACGGCAAAATGGTTATCGAAAGAGGCAGCCTGCTCGATTCCCAATCGGCGCATCACGGCAAAGCCGGCGCGATCGACAAGCTCTCCCAGAAGCTGATGCGGGCGGCGTAGAAAGCGTGAATGGCAACTGCTTCGGCGACCGGACTTTCAAGAATCTCTCACCCGACATTCGCCGTCTCCTGCTTCAGCTTCTCAGCTTCGAAGTGCGTGATCAGTGCGTCGATCAGCGGCTGAATCTTGCCATCCATCACCTGTTCGAGCTGATGAATCGTGAAGCCGATCCGGTGGTCGGTGAGGCGGTTCTGGGGGAAGTTATACGTACGAATCTTTTCGGAGCGGTCGCCCGAGCCGACCATTTGCTTCCGTTCTTTGGCTAAGGCCTCCTGCTGCTTCTGCATTTCGATCTCGTAGAGCCGCGAGCGCAGGACGCGCATGCCTTTTTCACGATTCTTGATCTGAGATTTCTCGTCCTGGCAGCTGACCACTGTGCCCGTCGGAAGGTGCGTGATGCGGACCGCGGAATACGTAGTATTGACCGACTGGCCGCCGGGGCCGGAGGAGCAGAACGTATCGATGCGCAAATCTTTCGCTTCAATCTTGATATCTACGTCTTCCGCCTCGGGCAATACTGCGACGGTGATCGCCGAGGTGTGAACGCGTCCCTGTTGCTCGGTCTGCGGCACGCGCTGCACACGGTGCACGCCGCTCTCGTATTTCAATCGCGAATAAACGCGGTCGCCTTCGATCAGCGCGATGACTTCCTTCAGGCCGCCCACCCCGGACTCCGACGTGGAGAGCACCTCGACCTTCCATTTCTGGCTTTCCGCATAACGGTTGTACATACGAAAGACTTCCGCCACGAACAGCGTACTTTCATCGCCACCCGTACCGGCGCGGATTTCGAGGATCACGTTCTTTTCGTCGTTGGGATCCTTCGGCAGCAGCAGAACCTTCAGCTCTTCTTCCACGCCACCGACGCGCGCTTCCAGCTTGGCAAGTTCCTCCGCCGCATAAGCGCGCATCTCGGGATCTGTCTCTTCGGCGACCAGCGCCTTGCTCTCGGCGATGCCGCGCGTCAAGTCCTTATACTCGCGGTATTTTTCGACGATCGGCGTGATTTCGCTATGCGCCTTGGCGGTCTTCTGGTATTTCGCCGAATCACCGGTAATTTCCGGCGATGCGAGAGCGTTCGTCAGCTCTTCATAGCGAGCTTCGATTTGGTCGAGTCGTTCAAACATAAGTTCTCAGTTCTCGGTTCTCCGAAAAAGAATGCGGAAAGATGAAATAGATCTGGCAGAGACAAATATCAGGCCTCAATTCCCACGGCTTTCATTTTAGGGGTTTTACCGGGAACTGAGAACTGACAACTGGTTTTCGCGGCGGGCGCCGCTAAGCGATCACCAGTGCGCCGCCGTGCTGCTTTTCAAGGGACATCGCTTCATCCAGCGCAATGATTGCGCATTCTACCTGACGATTATCGGGAGGCTGGGTGGTAATGCGCTGGAGCCAGAGGCCCGGTGCCGTCATCAGCGAAAAAAGCGAGCCGCGATGCCTGGCTGCATAGCGAATGATCTCGTAAGAGACCCCGGCAATCACTGGCAGCAGAACGATGCGTTCGGCAAACCGCGCCCAGAACGTCGTCACCGGGATGAACATGTAAACGACCATGGAAATGATCATGACCGTCATCAGGAAACTGGTGCCGCAGCGCGGGTGATAGGTCGAATATTTCTGGACTGCCGCGGTCTGAAGCGGGTCGCCATTTTCGAACGCGAATACGGTTTTGTGTTCGGCGCCGTGATACTCGTAAACGCGGCGAATATCCTTCCACAGCGAAACGCCCCACACAAAAAGCAGGAACATCGCAATGCGAATCAGCCCGTCGACGAAATTAAAGATGAACTGATTGCCGAATACGGGATTTACCCGCTTAAGCTCGGTCGTCGCAAGCAGGGGCAAATACTTGTACATAAAGATGAAGAACAGGACGGAGAACGCCATATTCAAGCCGGCCATCCAGCCTGTAATCTCGAATTTTTTGCCCTGCTCTTTACCAGGTTGCTGGCTTTCGGATTCGCCCGCCGAGAGTTCTTCGAGTACAGCATTCGCCGAAAACTTCAGCGCGCGGAAGCCCAGCGTCATGGCGTGGCCGAGGGTCATCACGCCGCGCACCACCGGCCACCCCATCCACTTATGTTCTTCGGAGGGGCGCGCCAGCGGCTCGCTGTGCTTGACAATCTCTCCCGATGGCTTGCGGACGGCAATGCCCCAGGCGTGTGGGGAGCGCATCATGACGCCCTCGAGCACGGCCTGGCCACCGACCAGAGTGGTCTCTTCGCCACTTTCCAGGGCCGGAAGCAGCTGCACGGCTGCCAGGAAACGCACGATTTGGCGCCAACGTCGCATGAGTATTGGATGTCGCTGCGGGGTGGGACGACTCCTCAGGCCAGAATACCACAAGACCCTTGATTTCACTGCTCGAATCGCTCCTCCCCTCGTGCAACGTAGAATCCTAAGCACATGCTGCGCTTCGCCCAGACCGCGGAATCGATTGGCGCCACGAACAGCAAGCTTGCCAAGACGGCACTGGTCGCAGACTACTTCCAGTCGGTTCCAGTCTCCGAAGCCGCGATTGCGGCGGTCTTTCTCTCGGGACAGCCGTTTCCAAGTTATGCCGAAACAACCCTGCAAGCCGGAGGCGCCCTGCTCTGGCGCGTCATTGCAGAACTTTCCGGAAAATCGGAAGGCGAGCTCACCGAGATTTACCGGAAGCGGGGCGATGCGGGTTCGGTTGCCGCGGACGCCCTGCCGGCGAAATCCGACTCAGGGATCTCGCTGGCTGACGTGCAAGGGGTGTTCACGGAAATCGCCGCCGCGCGAGGACCTGGAACCAAAGGGGCGCTGCTCAGGCAACTTCTCGGCCGGGCGACGCCGCTCGAAGCCAAGTACATCGTGAAAATCATCGGCGGAGACCTGCGGATCGGCCTGAAAGAGAGCCTGGTGGAAGAGGCGATTGCGCGCGCATTCGACAGGCCTTTCGATGAAGTTAAGCGCGCGAACATGCTTCTGGGAGACATTGGCGAGACTTTGCGCCTGGCGTCCGCGGGAACACTGGGCGCGGCGCGGCTGCGGCTTTTCCATGCCATCGATTTCATGCTGGCCAGTCCCGTGGAGTCTGCCGAAGAGGCGGTCCGCTATTTCGCGAACGCAGCGGTCGAGGACAAATATGATGGAGTCCGCGCACAGGCACACATCGGCGCCGGAGAAGCGAGGTTATTCTCGCGCACGCGCGGCGAGATCACCGAGTCGTTTCCGGAACTCCCGTCGGCGCTCGCCGGTCTTCCGGAAGACGCGATTCTCGATGGTGAAATCGTCGCCTGGAACTCGATCTGGAGCGCGGAGAATCATGACCCGGAGATGGCCGAAACTCATGGACGAGCTCTGCCCTTCAGCACGCTTCAGCGGCGCCTGGGACGAAAGAAGGTCAGCGAGCGCCTGATTCGCGAGGCTCCGGTTGCATATCTCGTCTTCGACGTTCTCTATGCGGACGGCGAATTGCTGCTCGATCAGCCGCTCCGCGAGCGAAGGCGGATACTTGACGAACTGCTGGCGCGGCCGCGGAAAGCGGCGGTGCAAATATCTCGAGGCCAGTCAACTCTGGCATTTGACAACCCGGATGATTCACCACGCGTTCCGGTTCTGGCCGCTCCAGTTGCGGTCGCGCACACGCCGGAAGATCTCGAGGGCCTGTTCACCGCGGCGCGCAAGCGCGGCAACGAAGGGCTGATGATCAAGGATCTCGACTCTTTCTACACTCCGGGCCGGCGCGGCAAGTCGTGGCTGAAGATGAAGCGCGAACTCGCGACGCTCGACGTGGTCGTGACGGCCGTCGAATACGGACATGGCAAACGCATCGGCGTGCTCAGCGACTACACGTTTGCGGTCTGGAATGGCGATCGGCTGGAGAACATCGGCAAAGCGTATTCCGGGCTGACGGACGAAGAGATTGCCGGGATGACGCAATGGTTTCTTGCGCACAAAACCAGCGAGCATGGCTTGCGACTGGAAGTCGAGCCGAAGATCGTGCTGGAAGTCGCCTTCAACAACATGATGCGTTCCGAGCGCCATGAAAGCGGATATGCACTGCGCTTTCCGCGCATCGTGAGATTACGTCGGGACAAATTACCGGAAGATGCCGACACGATCGAGACGGTAAGGGAAATTTTCGAGCAGCAACACCGTTAAGCGGTCAGGATTCAGTGGCGGCGCCCGCTAGGCTCGTGCGCGGAGTGCACGTGTTCTTCCTGCACGGCAATCACGCAGGCATGCGCCGTTTCGCACACCACGTGCTCGAGTTGGATCGTGGTGTGATGAATGCCGAACGCGACTCCCAGCTTCTCCTTGATCTCGCGCAGGATCATATCGCTCTCCGATGTGGGCATGTCGGTAATTTTCACGTGCGCTGAAAGCGCGTGATTTTCCGAACCGATGCTCCAGACATGGAGATCATGCACGTCACTGACGCCCGCAATCGCGCGCACGGCCGCTTCCACTTCCTCGAGGCTCATGCCGCGGGGCGTGCCTTCGAGGAGAATGTTGAGCGTCTCGCGCACGATTCCGAAACTCGACCACAAAATCAAAACGCCGATGCCGAACGACAGGGCCGAATCGATCCAGGATTGCCCGGTCATCAGGATCGCCCAGCCGCCGACGATGACCGCCGCGGTGGAGACCGTGTCGCCGACTTCGTGGAGGAGCGCACTGCGCACGTTCACGTCTCGTCCGGAACGCCAGAGCAAGAGGGCGATTGCGCCATTCATCGCCACGCCGGCGGCAGCGACCCAAATCATCATGCCGGCGCGGACTTGCGCGGGATGTTGCAGGCGGCGGAAGGCCTCGTAGAAAATCAAGAACGCGACCACCACCAGCGAGAGCGAATTCACCAAAGCCGCAAGCACCCCGGCGCGGCGGTAGCCGTAGGTCTTGGTCGCGCTCGGCGGACGGCCTTCCAGATAGACGGCAGCCAGCGACAACAGCAGCGCCAGGAAATCCGAGAGGTTGTGGCCCGCTTCCGAAAGCAGCGCGAGAGAATGCGCGCGGATGCCGGCGACAACCAGGAGCGCGATATAGACCGCCGTGACCAACAGCGAAATGCGCAGCACCTGGCCGGTGGCGTGAGAATGCCCACCGTGCGAGTGTCCTAAGGGGCCAGGCGCGTGCATGATTCAAGTGTAACGCGGAAGGCAAGGGGTTCGGACAGTTGCGGTTGCTGTATGGCGCGGAGACGCCCCTCCGCGTTATGCTGGCATCGCCTCGGAGGATGGCCCATGAAACTGAAAGTTGCCCTGCCCTTGTTCCTGCTTGCCGCATCTGCAGCCGCGCAAGTGAAAAATCCTATCGCCAGCGCTCTTAAAGATGTCTTTCCGAATCGTCAGAAGAACACGATCGCAGCGGTCGAAGCAATGCCGGCCGACAAGTTCAGCTACAAGCCCAGCGCGGATCAGATGACGTTCGGTCATCTGGTAGCGCACATGATCGAAGCGAACTATGCGCTTTGCAGCGGCGCCTCGGCCGTTCCAGCTCCCAAAGTCGACGAGGTGAAAGACACGGACGCGAAGGAGAAACTGGTGGCCGCGCTCAAGGCGTCGTTCGATTTTTGCGGCGACGCGATCGGCAAGATGGACGATGCCAAGCTTGGCGAAATGGCGTCGGGGCATGAAGGCCAGCAGCTGTCGCGAGCTCGATTTGCGCTGGGTGTGGCCAGCAACTGGGCCGACCACTATGCCGAGGCCGCCATGTATCTCCGGTTAAACGGGCTGATGCCGCCGACCGCGAAGCACTAGGGCCACGGTCGTTGCTTACCAGGAGAGCTCGACGAGGGCAGAATCAGCCGCGTTCTTTGGGCGGACTGGTTATGGGGCTCGTTTACCGGCCACTGCCTCGACCACCATCGCTTCCAAGACTCGTTGGTCCACGTCCGCGAGCTTCTTGATATAGACGCAGCCCTTGCCGGTGGTGTGCTTGCCAAGCTTTGCGAGGAGTGCCTTGGAATCGCTGGACAGGCCGTAGAGAACGGTTGCCGGCCTACGCGGAGAAAAGCCTACCAGCGGCATGTCGCCCTCACGCCCGCTTTCGTATTTGTAGTGATAGCTGCCGAAGCCGATGATGGATGGCCCCCACATCTGCGGCTTTTCTCCGGATGCGGTCTTCATCAACTTGACGAGCGCCTTGGCGTCCGCGCGACGGGACGGCTCTGCCAGGGAATCGATATACGCCGCAACACTTACCTTAGTGGGCTTGGTTTTATTTTCCGCCATGCTCGGGCCTTTCGTCTTTCCAAGAGTAGCTTAGTTCTTGACGACCGCCAACTGCCGGTGCAGTCGCCATCGCAGGTCTCAAAAAGCACCCGCTACAATGATGGCTTCGGTTCGGATTCTTAAGTGCTGAGCTACACAAAGACGCGGTTCCATGAAATTCGCGTTCGTCTTGAAGATCATGTCTCGACGAGCCGGCTCAATGGATTTCTTTGGGAGTTCTTTCTCTTCGGATTTAAGTCGGCTTGGGCCTGCCTTTTTGGCGCAACGATCTTGGGTCTTGTGCTTCTCACAAAGTGGTTCTGGCCGCAGCATTTCTGGCTGGCGCGCTATGACTTCCTGTTTCTGGCAGCCATCGGCATTCAGGTTTTGCTGCTGGTTCTCCGCATGGAGACGCTGCGCGAGGCCAAGGTCATTCTTCTTTTCCATGTCGTCGGGACGCTGATGGAACTTTTTAAGACCAGCGTCGGTTCCTGGACTTATCCCGAAAATAATTTCTTCCGCCTCGGCCACGTGCCGCTCTTCTCCGGGTTCATGTACTCGTCGGTGGGCAGCTATATGGCGCGAGTCACGCGCATCTTCGACATGCGGTACACGCGCTATCCGAATACTTACGCGACGGCGGCGCTGGCGATTCTAATCTACGCCAATTTCTTTGCGCATCACTTTATTCCCGATCTGCGAATTGCGCTGTTTGGAGCGGTGGTGGCCGTGTTTGGGCCGACGTGGGTTTACTACCGGCCGTATCAGAAGTTTCGCCGCATGCCCTTGCTGCTGGGGTTCGGCCTGGTCGCGCTGTTCATATGGGCGGCGGAGAATGTGGGAACATTTGCGGCGGTGTGGGTTTATCCGCATCAACGGAATGGCTGGCAGCTTGTGCGGTTTGGGAAGTATGGTTCCTGGCTGCTGCTGATGATTATCAGCTTCATTCTGGTTTCGCTGGTGCATCGCCCGCGCGAGCCGGAGGTGGAGGAAGAAGCGAGGGAGGCATGGGCTTAGCTCGTGTGGCAAGGAGGCGCCGCCGGTGTGGTGGCAAACCAGCTCTTGCAGAAGCCCCCTGAAATCGTCGATTGCGCTACCCCACCAACGCTTCCATCTCATTCTCGTCGATGACGCTGACTCCCAGTTCGCGAGCTTTGTCCAGCTTCGAACCCGCTTCCGCGCCAGCCACGACATAATCGGTTTTCTTGCTGACCGAGCCAGAGACACGGCCGCCCGCGTCTTCGATCATCTTTTTTACTTCGTCGCGGGTGTGGCGGGTGAGCGTGCCCGTCAGCACGAAGGTTTTGCCGGCGAGCTTGGTGCCCTTTTCTCGTTTCTCGCCGGTAAACGTCAGGCCGGCCTTGCGCAGATCGGCTACCAGCTTCCGATTGTGCTCATCGGCGAAAAACTCGACGATGCTCTCGGCGATACGCGGGCCCACTTCGTTCACTTCTTCCAGTTCTTCGGCAGTCGCGTTCATGATGGCGTCGAGCGAGCCGAAATGCTCGGCCAAAAACTGCGCGGTGCGCTCGCCTACGAAGCGGATTCCGAGTCCGAAGATCACCCGCTCGAGTGGCAGCTTTTTCGAAGCTGCAATTTCACCCAACACATTTTCCGCCGACTTGTCTCCCATGCGCTCGAGTTGCAGCAGGCCGTCTTTTGTCAGGCGATAGAGATCGGCTACGTTTTTTACCAGACCGCGCTCGGTGAGCTGATTGACCAAAGCCTCGCCGAGGCCGTCGATATCCATCACGTGGCGCGAGGCGAAATGCAGAATCGTGCCCTGGAGTTTGGCGGGGCAGTTGGCGTTGACGCAGCGATGGTCGGCTTCGCCTTCGGTGCGCACCACGTTGCCGCCGCAGACCGGGCAGTGGGCGGGCATTTGGAACGACTCGTGGCCGCGCGGGTGATCGGCGTCTTCGACGACCCTCACCACTTTTGGGATCACGTCGCCGCCGCGCTCGACCTCGACCCAGTCGCCGATCTTGACGCCGAGTTCATCGACGAAATCCATGTTGTGCAGCGTGGCGCGCGACACAGTCGTACCGCCGATGGGCACGGGCTTGAGCCAGGCGACCGGAGTCAGCTTGCCGGTGCGGCCGACTTGGGGAACGATACCTTCGACCTGGGTGACCGCACCGTGCGCGGCGAACTTGTATGCGATCGCCCAGCGGGGGGCCTTGCCGGTAAAGCCAAGTTCCTGTTGGAGAGCGGTGCGGTCAACCTTGATTACGATACCGTCGATTTCGTAGGGGAGCGCTTCGCGTTTGCCCTCCCAGCTTTGAATGAACTTCCAGACTTCGTCGAGATTTTTTACCAGCTTGCGATGGAGGTTGACCTTGAAGCCGGCGGCCTCGAGGGCGTCCATGGTTTTGGACTGGCGGTCGAAATATGTGCGGCCGTCCTGGAGGAGCATGTAGGCGAAGTAGTCCATGCGGCGCTGGGCGGTGATGCCAGGCTCGAGCTGGCGGACGGTGCCTGCGGTGAAGTTGCGCGGGTTCGCGAAGGTGGATAAGCCTTCCCGCGCGCGTTCTTCGTTCAGCTTTTTGAAGGCGGCGATGGGCATGAGCATTTCGCCCCGGGTTTCGAAGGCGGCGGGGATGCCGGCTTTTTTCAACTTGTCTTTCGAAACCGACAGCGGAATCGAGCGAACGGTGCGGACGTTGAGCGTGACGTCTTCGCCGACGGTGCCGTCGCCGCGCGTGATGCCGCGTTCGAGGCGGCCGTCCGAGTAGACGAGCGCCAGCGACATGCCGTCGAGTTTGAGCTCGCACATGTATTCGACGTCGGTGCGCCCTGTCAGTTCATGAACACGGCGCTCCCAGTCGCGGAGCTCCTCTTCGCTGTAGGCGTTGTCGAGCGAGAGCATGGGCGAGGAATGCCTGGCTTTTACAAAGCCTTCGCGCGGCTTGCCGCCTACGCGCTGGGTCGGGGAGTCGGGCGTGATGAGCTCGGGACGCTCGGCTTCGAAGCGCTTCAACTCGTTCATCAGCTTGTCGAATTCGGCGTCGGTGAGATCGGGCTTGTCGAGGACGTAGTAGAGGTATTCGTGGTGGCGGATTTTTTCGCGGAGGGATTCGATTTTCTTCTGGAGAGCGGACGGGGGCATGACTGGGAAGATTATAGATTCTGTTTTCAGTTCTCCGTTTTCAGTTCCCAGTTAAACCTTGTTTATCACCGACGACTGACAGCCCTCTAGTGTTTCTTGACTTTGCGAAGGCCTTCGCGGGCGGCGGCTGGGCCTATGCTGGATGGCGGTTTGCGGCCGCCTTCCAGTAAATCTTTCAGCACCGTGGCGTTGTTGCATTGTTCGTTGCGCGAGGCGTAGAGGAGCGTGAGAGGCTTTTTGCCTTCCGCCAGTTCGTACAGTTTTTCGACCGCGGTAGTTGCCTTTGCGTCTGTCAATTCCTTCAAATAGCGCTTGCGAAATAGCGGCCAGGCGTCGGGATTGGCGTGGTACCACTGGCGCAGCTCGTTCGAGGGCGCCAAATCTCGCAGCCAGAGCTTGACGGCGGCGTCTTGCTTGGTGAGGCCGCGGGGCCACAGGCGGTCGACCAGGACGCGCACGCCGTCGGCCGCGGCAGGCGGTTCGTAGACGCGTTTGATCGTAACTGCCACGGCGAAGGTATTATCCTACTTCTTTGTGCTTTCCCGAGCGCGCCAACTATGATGCGTATTCATTGCAAGCGGTCTGTCGGTCTTGTCTTAGTCGCGGCGGCAACGCTCGCCCTGATTTTCTCCACCACCGCCTGCGATGTGGAGCGGCGCAAGTCGGCTGCGGAACTGGGACTGAACCCGCAGCAGGCCGCTGGGCGCAAACTCTACGACAACTATTGCGACCGCTGCCATGAGCCGTACTCGTCGCGCGGCAAGAAGGGGCCGAGCATGAAGGGCGTGTTCAAGCGGCAGTATCTGGAGCTGAGTGGGCTGCCGGCCAACGACGATCGGGTGGCCGACATCGTGAAGTACGGGCGCGCCAAGATGGAAGGCTTCGGGCCGGTCATGAATGACCAGCAGATTAAAGATCTGCTGGCGTATTTGCACACGCTGTAAGCGGTGAGCGCTTGCGGTGTCCGGAAAGGCGTGAGCGGACATTGCCTTGAGCTCCGTGTCATAATCCCGTCGGTGTCCTCGACCTCAAATGCAGCGCTGTTTCGCAGGCTGCCGTCCACCGATGAAATCCTGCGCCAGCCAGAAATTCGATTGCTGGCCGAGCGCGACGGGACCGTTGCCGTGGGGGACGCGATCCGCGCGGTCCTGGGCCGTTTGCGGCAGGAGATTTCGGCCGAACGACTGAACGCGAAATCACTGGACCTTGCCCTGGCCGGAATTTCCGCAGCGATTGAGCGAGAACTCCGTTCTGCCTTGCGCTACGCGCTTCGGCCGGTCATCAATGCCACGGGAGTGGTTCTGCACACCAACCTCGGCCGCGCTCCGCTCTCTTCGGCCGCGCTGGAACATGTTCACGAGGCGGCGGCGGTTTACTCGAACCTCGAATTGGACCTGGAGAAGGGCGCGCGCGGCAAGCGCGATGTGCACGTCCAGCGGCTGTTTGAAAAACTGTTCGCGGAGCACGGAGGAACGAGCGCCCCGCCGATGCAGGCGGAACATGCCGGGCCGTCAATCTCGACGATCGTTGTCAACAACAACGCGGCTGCGGTGCTGCTTGCTCTCAATTCGCTGGCGGAGGGCGGAGAGGTCATTGTCTCGCGTGGCGAACTGGTTGAGATCGGGGGATCGTTCCGCATTCCCGACGTGATGGCGAAGTCGCAGGCGGCGTTGCGCGAGGTTGGCACTACCAATCGCACGCGCATCGGCGACTACGAAAACGCGATCAACGAGCGGACGCGGCTTCTGCTGCGCGTCCACCGGTCGAACTTCGCGATTACGGGATTCACCGAACAGCCGGCGCTGGCTGAACTTGTCGAGTTAGCCCGGCGGCGCAATCTTCCGCTGATGGAAGACCTGGGGAGCGGCGCGCTTTTCGAGCTGCATTCCATGGGCCTTGCGGAGACCAGCGTCTTTGACAGCTTGCGGGCCGGGATCGATGTCATTACTTACAGCGGCGACAAACTGCTGGGCGGGCCGCAGGCCGGGTTGATCACGGGGCGCGGCGATCTGGTTGTGCGTATGCGCGGCAACTCGCTGTTTCGGGCGCTGCGGGTGGACAAGCTTACCTATGCCGCGCTCGAAGCTACGCTGCTGGCCTACGTCAAACATGATTACGGTGCGGTGCCCGTGCTGAGAATGATGCAGCTGTCCAGGGATGAAATCGGCGAGCGCGCCGAGGCGCTGGCGGCCAAGGTGGGTTCCGGGGCAAAACTTAGCCTCGAAATCATCGATGGAGAGTCCGTGATCGGAGGCGGCGCGGCTCCTACGGCTGGGCTGCCAACGCGCCTGCTGGCGCTTACCCATCGCGAGCTCAGCGCCGACGAACTTTGCAGCCGCCTGCGCCAAGGCGATCCGCCAGTGATCGCGCGCGTGGACGAAGGGCGCGTGCTGCTGGATCTGCGGACGGTCTTTCCGGAGCAGGACCGGCAGATCGCCGCAATCGTGAGTTCGATGGCCTGATTCCAGAAAAAGTCAAAGCCGCAGAGAACGCAGAGCAAAATGCATGTAAGAGTGCTCCGCATTCTCCGCGCTGTCCGCAGCCCTGGTTCATTCATGATGAAATGGAACTGTGGCCACGCTCTACACGATCGGACACTCGACGCGGACGCTCGATGAGCTGGTATCGGCACTG
>Ga0335078_10002599_pt1 | contig 27243 bp, 26 predicted proteins | sample Lox_Sample_32_FD_206711 | JGI IMG/M metagenome (GOLD analysis project Ga0335078, IMG submission 206711) | Soil microbial communities from Loxahatchee National Wildlife Refuge, Florida, United States - Lox_Sample_3.2 | ecosystem: Environmental > Terrestrial > Soil > Wetlands | place: USA... | reverse complement strand
GTCTTCGAGGGAGGCGGCGGCGATGTGCGGAATTCCGAAGCGGTCGCGCGCGATGGTGGCGGAGGCGGAGATGGGCAGGACGACGCTGCCGGAAGTTTGCGGAAGAGGCCGCCATACGAACCACCAGACGGCAACCGCGAACCCCACGAGCAAAACGGCTATGCTCAGATTAACTAAACGCACGAATCTGCCGGAGGTCACCGGTTGATTCTATCAGCAGATGATTTACAGGCTATTTATTCTCGCGGCCATCATCGCGGTGAACGGCTTCTTCGCGGCGGCTGAAGTCTCGCTGGTTTCGGTGCGCAAGAGCAGGTTGCGCGCGATGGCCGAACGCGGGGTGACGGGAGCGCAGGCCGCGCTGAATTTGCTGGGGCGTCCGGAGAGGCTGCTGTCGGTGACGCAGGTGGGTGTAACACTGGCGTCGCTGGCGCTCGGCTGGGCGGGCGAGCCGACATTCGATGCGATCATCACGCGGCTGATCGGGCCGCTGGCGGGATCGGTGAGCGCGGTTTATCTTCACGCCATCAGTTTCACGCTGGCGTTCGTGCTGATGACGTGGGCGCACGTGGTGATCGGCGAAGTGGTGCCGAAGAACCTGGCGATGGACAAGGCCGACCGGCTGGCGTTGCTGGTGTCGCCGGTGCTGCTGCTGGTGTTCCGGGTGAGCCAGCCGTTCGTATTCGTGATCGAGCGGTCTGCGACGGCGCTGTCGCGCGCGCTGGGGTTGCATGCGGCAAGCGCGGGCGGGCATTCGCCGGAGGAGCTGAAGTTCATCATCAGTCTGAGCCGCAAGGAAGGACACCTGCTCCCGTTCGAAGAGGAGGCGATTCAGAACCTGCTCGATCTGCGCGATTACAACGTGCGCGAGATCATGACGCCACGGAACGCGATTTTATCGGTGCCATCGGACGCGACGCTGGAGCAGGTGCTGCGGATCATGCGCGTGCAGCAGTACTCGCGGGTGCCGGTATACGAAGGGCGGCCGGAGCACATAGTGGGGTTCGTGCATATCAAGGATCTGCTGGGCGTGCTGGAGCAGCAGCGGATCGCGCTGGAGAAGCGGCGTCCGCTACAGCCATTTCATTTGCGGAGCATGTTGCGGAAGCATCTGGTGGTACCGGAGACAAAGCCGCTGAACGAGCTGGTGGACGAGTTTCGCGGCTCGCACACGCACATGGCGATGGTGGTTGACGAGTTCGGCACAATCTCGGGGCTGGTGACGCTGGAGGATGTGCTGGAGCAGGTGTTCGGGGAAATCGGCGATGAGCACGATGCGCAGCGGCCCGCGCCATCGGGGGAGGCCGCGATGCTTCATCTGGATGGCACGACGCTGATTCGCGATCTGGACACGCAGTATCAGATTGAGCTGCCGCCGGACGCGGGGTTTGAGACGCTGGCGGGGTTTCTGCTGTTCCGTCTGGGGTACATTCCAAAGGAAGGGGATGCGGTGGAGTACGCAGGGCGGAAGTTCACGATCACGCGGATGAGCGGGAACCGGATTGCGAGGGTGCGGGTGGAGAAGGTGGCGGGGACGAGGCCGACGGATTCCGTCTGAGGATGCCGGCGGTTCAGCGGTGGTACCTTCACGTCACAGGCTGAAGCCTGTGCTAGCGCGGGCTGAAGCCTGTGCTGCCTTCACGTCGCAGGCTGAAGCCTGTGCTGCCGCTAGAGGCTGGCCACGATGATTGGTTTTGACGTGGGCGCAGCGGAGCCGGTATCCGGTTCAACGGTGACGGCCACCGCGCCGGTGGCGGCGATATCCACGGGACCCTGCAGAGTGTGGACGGCGGTACCCGATTCGGTTGACTGGAAGAGGCCGGCCGGTTTCGGCGCGCCACCCTTCGGGATCACCCACATTTCATAAACTCTGCCCGGCGCGAGCTGAGGCAAATGCGAGGCAATCAGCACGACGCCCTTTTCGGGGTTGACGAAAACACTACCGCGCGGAGGCGCCTGCTTCTCTTCGCCGAAGCTGACGGCGCGTGTGCCGGGAGCGTTCAGAATGTCAAGCACCTGGCGCACACGGGCGAGTTCGAGATCGGTACGCTGGACCTCGCGGCGGGTTGCTTCGAGTTGTTGGGAGATGACGAAGGCTTTTCGGCCGGACCAGACGACGCCTGCGAGGCAGGCTGCGGCGGCAGCCCACGCGAGCCAGGTCCAGCGGCGAACCGGAAGGCCCACTCCCGCGCGCATTCTCGCGGCGAGGCGGCGAGGGGGCACGGAATCGGGGGTCATGACGGCAAGGATGCCGGCGTTTTGCATGGTGGCCCGCTTCACTTCGCCGAGACATACAGCACAACCGGTGGCCAGGTGCTGCGCAATCTCGGCGCGCTCGTCCCCCTCGAGGATGCCGAGGGCGTAGATCTCGTAGAGGTCGCGCATCTCTTCGTGAGTCACGCGACCGCCTCGCCGAGTTCCTGACGGAGGATGCGAAGCGCGGCGCGCACGCGGGTTTTGACGGTGCCGAGGGGTTGCTTGAGGCGTTCCGCCATTTCGGTCTGAGACAGACCCTCATAGTAAGCCAGCTCAATCAGGATGCGCTGGCTGGGATCGAGTTGCTCAACCAGATTGCGAAGGATCTTCAGGCGATCGTCGCTGAGGAGGCCGGCCTGTATGTTGGCGAACAGCGAAGGGTGTTCGAGGCGGTCGAGCTCATAGGCGTTTTCGGCGGCGCGGCCTTCAACACTGCGCAGATAGTCGATGGCCCGGTTGCGGGCGACGGTGAGGATCCAGGGGCCGAGGGCGCCTTTTTGCTGATCGAAGGCGGCGACGCGATTCCAGACGCGCAGGAACGTTTCCTGGACGAGATCTTCGGCCACGGCGTCATTGCGCACGATGCGCACGATCAACGACCAGGTGAGGCGGCCATACCGCTCGTAGAGGACATCCATGGCGCGCGGGTCGCGCTGACGAAGGCGCTCGACCAGCTCACTGTCGTCGCGAAAACGAAGAACGGCGGAGAGCACCGCGATGGCGATGGAAGTCAGGAAGGCGCCGTTCATAGCGGTGGCTTTCGGATCATTCTCCCATGGCAGGGTATGGCCCTGTCCCACTGTGTGATACGGCTCAGGCCGGCCGAGTGGATTTTTGGCGGGCGCCGAGGACGCGGGCGCGGTGGGCGGGTGTCATCTTCTCGCAGGCATAGCGAAGCATCAGGCGGGGCGCGGATGTCCAGGTTTCGAGAAGCTTCACGACGGGTTGGGGATGGCGAGGATAGGTCTCCTTCAGCAGCCAGCCGACGCCCTTTTGGACCATGTCGTCAGGATCGTCGCGGAGCATGGCGGCGATGGCGAAAATGGTTTCGGTGTTGCGGCCCGTGTTCGCTTCCTGCAGCAGGGAGACGGCAGCGGCGCGACGTTTCCAGCGATTCCGGGAGCGGGTCCAGGGCGGCAACTTCTTCACGAGCGCCGGTTCGTTGGCGATGCAGGCGGCGAGCAGCCAGGAGGAGACGCCGTCGCAATGGGCCCAGTTGTGGACCGAGCGGTCGATCCAGCGCTCGAACAGGCGGAACTCGACGGCGCCGCAGTGCTTCGAGAAACGGCGACAGAGGTGGCAGACGATGACGCCTTCCTCCATCTTTCCCTGCCAGAGCAGCTCGCAGAGGCGGCGACGATCGGCGGGCGGCCAGTGTTTCACGGTGCGGTACAACTCGGGGATCATCCGGTGCAGGTGAAGGGAGCGAACGCCGATGGGATGGATGGATTCGCGAAAGAAACGGCGCGCTCCGGCGGCCATTTCGGGCTCGGCCAACGCTTGCAGGCGCGAGCGAATGGAAGCGGCAAGTTCCCCAACGGGATCGGTAGCCACTATTTCTCCGTGGTGCGCAGGAAATCGGCGAGCTTGTCCTTCCAGAGCACGGCTTTCGTATGCGAGCCGTGGCCGACGGTGTCAGGGGTGTAGGGATAGAGAACGAACTGAGCGGATGCCACCTGCTTCAGAAGTTCGGGGGTGACGTTCAGCTCAGGCGGATTGATGGTGTCGTCACTGAAGTTGATGTGCAGAATGGGAGTGCGGATTCTCGCCAGACCGGGTGTGGGATCGTAATCCCAGGAGGCATCCACCGCGTAGGCAGTGTCGTTGGCATCGGCCAGAGGGCCGGCAACGGTCTTTTCGAAATCGGCGATGCCTTTTTCGCGGGTGGGACCGCGCTTCTGCCAGGTGAGGGGGTTGCCACCCATGAAGGCGAGAATTGCCGCGGCGGTTCGGGCCGCGGGCGGATTTTGGGTGTAATCGCCGCCCCTCCAGGCGGGGTCGTCGCGGATGGCGTGAATGACGGTGAGACGCCAAAGCAGGTTGCGGCCGGTGATCTGCATGGGCTGGCAGGCCAGGGGCACGGCGGCATCGAGGAATTCGGGGTGATGCTCCATCCAGACATAAGAGTGCATGCAGCCCATGGACGTGCCGAGAACGAGGCGAAGATGGTCCACTCCGAGCGATTCGCGGAGCATTCGGAACTGCGCCTCGACCATGTCGGTGTAGCCATAGCGGGGAAACTGCGCGCGCATCCCATCGCTGGGCTTGCTGGACTTGCCGTGGCCGATGCCGTCGGGCAGGATCAGGTAGTATTTCGCGGCATCCAGCGGCTGGCCAGCTCCGAACAGCTCGCCAGCGAAGATATCGCGAAGGAACTGCGCTCCCGAGCCGGTGGTTCCGTGAAGAATGAGAACCGCGTTGCGGACCTTACCCGATGCGTCACGGCGGGGCGCGCCGAGCGTGCGGTAGTGAATGCGCAGGTCGGGCATGGTCTGGCCCGTCTGGAAGTGAAAATCGCGGAGATGGGCGTCGGCTTCGGTTACGGGCCACGTTTGCTGAGCGCCGGCAGACAGGGCGAAGAGGGCGGTAATCAGAAAGATGCGCAGCATCATACGTTACAGTATCCTTTATACCCATGCAAATGAAACACCGCTTTCTTACGCTCACCGGCCTGGCGATCGCGGCGTGCCTCGCAGCGGATAACGACACGACCTTCCACGGCTATACGGAGGGTTCGACACAGACGGAGCGGCAGTGGGAAGAGAAGTTCCGCGCGCTGCCGAAGCCGGAGAACATGCGGACGTACATGCAGCACCTCTCGGCGTATCCGCACCACATCGGGTCGCCGTACGACAAGGAACTGTCGGATTGGATTCTGGGGCAGTTTCGCTCGTGGGGACTGGACGCGCACATCGAGACGTTTCGCGTGTTGTTTCCGACACCGAAGAAGCGCGTGGTGGAGTTGGTGTCGCCGGTGCAGTACACGGCGAAGCTGGCGGAGCCACCGGTGCCTGGCGATCCGACATCGGGCCAGACCGAGGAGCAGTTGCCGGTGTACAACGCCTATTCGGTTGACGGCGATGTGACCGCGCCGCTGGTGTATGTGAACTACGGGGTGCCGGCCGATTACGAACAGCTGGCGCGTCTGGGGATTTCGGTGAAGGGCGCGATCGTGATTGCGCGCTACGGCGGCTCGTGGCGCGGGATCAAGCCGAAGGTGGCGGCCGAGCACGGCGCGATGGGCTGCATCATTTATTCGGATCCGAAAGACGATGGGTATGCGCAGGGCGACGTGTTCCCGAACGGGCCGTGGCGTCCGCGATTCGGCGCGCAACGGGGGAGCGTGATGGATATGCCGATTTATCCGGGCGATCCGCTGACGCCGGGCGTGGGCGCCGACGAGAAGGCAAAGCGCCTGCCGATTTCCGAGGCGCAGACACTGACGAAGATTCCGGTATTGCCCATTTCCTATGGCGACGCGGAGCCATTGCTGGCGCAGCTCAACGGACCGGTGGCGCCGGACTCGTGGCGGGGCGCTTTGCCGATCACGTACCACATGGGGCCAGGGCCGGCGAAGGTGCACCTGGCGCTGCAGTTCAACTGGAACATGGTGGATATTCGAGACGTCATCGCGACGATTCCAGGCGGGGACGATAAGGATCAGTGGATTGTGCGGGGCAATCACTATGACGCGTGGGTGAACGGCGCGGAGGATCCGGAGTCGGGGCAGATGTCGCTGCTGGAGGAAGCGCGGGCGCTCGGCGAGCTGCGAAAGCAGGGATGGCAGCCGCGACGAACCATCATTTATGCGGCGTGGGACGGGGAAGAGGAAGGGCTGCTGGGCTCGACCGAATGGGCGGAAGAGCACGCCGCGGAACTGAAACAGCACGCGGCCGCGTACATCAATTCCGATTCGAACGCGCGCGGTTATCTGGGCGTGGCCGGATCGCACACGCTGGAAGAGCTGATTAACAGCGTGGCGCGCGATGTGCAGGACCCCGAGGCGAATATGCCGGTGTGGCGCCGGCTGGAGCTCAGGCGGCTGATGGCGGCGGATGAAGACGAGCGTCAGGAACTGCGATCGAGGCCGGATCTGAGGATCGGCGCGCTGGGATCGGGGAGCGACTACACGGTATTTGTGGATCACCTGGGGATTGCCTCGCTGAACCTGGGCTATGGCGGCGAGGACGGGGGTGGGATATATCACTCCGTGTACGACGACTTCTACTGGTACACGCACTTTTCGGATACGAACTTCGTCTACGGACGGGCGCTGGCGCAGACGGCGGGGACGGCCGTGATGCGGCTGGCCGACGCCGAAATTCTTCCATTTCAGTTCACCGATTTCGCGGACACGATCCGTAAGTACGTGGACGAGCTGAAGACGCTGTGGAAGGAGAAACACGACGAGATCGAAGAGCGGGACCGGGAGCTGGACGAAGGGGTATTCGGCGCGGTGAGCGATCCGCGGAAGCCGGAACTGCCTCCGAAGCGCGAAGCGATTCCGCCGTACCTGAATTTCGCGTCACTCGAGACTTCGGCCGAAGCGCTGAGCCGCAGCGCGGAGGCGTTCGAGAAGGAGCTGCACAATGCGGGGCAGCGGCCGGCGCGCGAGCTGAACGCGAAGCTCATGGAGAGCGAGCGCCTGCTGACCAGTCCCGAAGGGCTGCCGAGGCGGCCGTGGTTCGAGCACCTGATTTACGCGCCGGGATTCTACACGGGCTATGGAGTGAAGACGCTGCCGGGCGTGCGCGAGGCGATTGAGCAGAAGCATTGGGAAGAAGCGGACCGGGAGATCGGCAGGCTGGCGAAGGCGTTGCGCGCGGAAGCGGAGCTACTGGATTCGATGACGAGGATGATGCAGTGAAGGGCTCCCAGGCTGAAGCCTGTGGCGCGGGCTAGGGTTCGGTCAGGTCGCTGGACAACTTGAGGAAGCGGGTGCGCTGTTCGGGCGTGAGGATCTGCAGAATACGGTTCTTGCCGGTGGCGCGGTAGGATTCCACTTGCTCTTCGAGATCGTGGTGGTAGGCGACGAAATCGTCGAGGATAGAGCGAAGCTTCTCGGACTGCTCGTCGGTGAGGTTGAGCTCATGGCGCAGCTTCTCGAAGGAGATGGTGGTGGCATCGCTGAGGCGGGGATGCGGATGCATTCTTTCATGCAGGCCATAGCGCATGGTGAGCGCGCCAACGGCCGCGCCGGCGAGAAAGACAAAGAAGAGCATGGCGAGGATCCGGGGATCCTGCCAGCCAGGCCGCTCCGCCGCCGTCATCAGTTTTCCTGAAAGCTGGCCAGGCTGGCCAGAACCACATCACGATCCTGCGCAACAGTGTCCTGTTGCGGAAGCGCCTGAATGGCGACCGCGCCGGAGGAAGGCGCCGTGTTCCGGAAGGGCTCAGTGCTGACGATGTATGCGCTGACCATGAGCGCCAGCGCCGCCGAGACCATGGCGATGCGGCGTCCAAACGAAGGGTCGAGCAAAGTGGCCCACATGGAAGGCCGCACGCGCCGCTCGATACGATTGACGACGCGGGCGTAGAACCCTGGCGCGGGCTCCGGCGACTCGTCCGGCCGGAGAAGCCGTACCAGCCGAGCCTGCCGACGCAGGCCGTCGACTTCCCGGCTGCATTCGGGGCAGGCTTTCAGGTGACCAGCGAACTCATCGGAAACCCGGCCCGAACCCGCGAGGTAATCCTCAAGGCCGTCTCTTACAGGCTGATGCATGACTTCATTCCCTCAATAATCGACCACCCGGCTGCGGATCTTCGTCCGCTGGCTCGTCCTTCAGGTAACAGGCTGACCGGCCCGGTTCAGGCGATGCGCCGCTTTGAGCAGCTTCTGACGGGCACGGAACAGCTTCACCTTGATTGTATTTTCATTCATGCGAGTCATTTGGGAGAGCTCTTCCACCGAATGACCCTCAACTTCCTTCAGTAATATCAAAACCCGGTCTTCCTCGGACAGCTTGTCGAGGAGCTTGAGAATCAGATCGCGCTGGGCCAGCACGGTATCCACGGGTGCGTGCTGATCGGTAGCGGTTTCGGAGTTCTCCATGCGCAGAGCGTCTTCCTCGGAGAAGTCGCTCTCGTACACCAGCTTCCGGACTCTTTTCTTGCGCAGATAATCATAACACTCGTTCACGGTGATCTTATAGATCCACGTCAGGAGGGAGCTGCGGAAGTCGAAATTGCCGATGGAGAAGTAGATCTTGGCGAAGACCTGCTGGGCGATATCCTCGGCGTCGTTGTGATTGCGGAGGATGCCAAAGATGATGGAAAAAACCTTGGCCTGGTAGCGTTCGACGATTTCGCGGAACGCCAGCTCATCCCGGTCCTGAATTCGACGGACCAGAGCCGCTTCTTCGCTGTTCCGATGGTCCACTCTGGTCTTAGCCTGAGGCCGTCCGCCGGTTACGGGGAATGGGAGAACGCCAGCAATTCCGTCCATACACCCGACATGACGTGCCGTAGCGTCCGTGGGTTGCGCCGGTTCGTGGCATCCTGAGGGGAAGTTTAGCATCCATAATGCCAGAGGCGGCGAAGGCGCCCGGTTGGGGGGCGGCAGGCCGTTTCGGTTGCACCGGGCCAGCGGTCCGGGGGATAATAATTCAACGGATCGAGGAGATTACGAAGTATGGTAAATCTGACAGAGCGTGCTGTGGGCAAGGTGAAGGAAATCCTGGACATGCAGGAGCCGAAACCGGCCGGGCTGCGCATTGCGGTAGTGGGCGGTGGGTGCTCGGGCTTCAGCTATTCGCTGGCCTTCGAGAACGCCCCGAACATGCTGGACAAGACCTATTCCTACGAGGGGCTGAAGGTCTTCGTGGACCAGGCGAGCATGCTGTATCTGGATGGGGCAGAGGTGGATTACGTGGAAACGCTGGAAGGCTCTGGCTTCAAGTTCAACAACCCGAACGTGAAGAGCACCTGCGGGTGCGGGAGCTCATTCAGCGCGTAGGCAGGGCGCGGCGCGCGACCGCAGCCGCAACCGAGCACGTAAGCCCATCAAGACAAAGGATTTGCGACAAGAGCGCCGACGGCCATAGCCCCGGCGCTCTTCGTGTTTGAGGACATGTTCGAGAAGCTTCTGACCGAACAGGCCAATGCGGCGTCGGCAGGGATCGATGGACGGCCGACGGCAGAGATCCTGCGGATTATCAACGAGGAAGACGCTAGGGTGGCGGGGGCGGTGGGGGCGGTGATCCCCCGGATCGCCGAAGCGGTGGAGGCCATCGTAGCAGCGATTCAGGCCGGGGGGCGGGTTTTCTATGTCGGCGCGGGAACCAGCGGCCGGCTGGGGGTGCTGGATGCGGCGGAGTGCCCGCCGACGTTCGGGGTCCCGGCGGATCTGTTCCAGGGCGTGATGGCGGGGGGAGAGGCGGCGCTGGCGCGGGCGACGGAAGCGAGTGAAGACGACCCGGCCGGCGGAGCACGCGATCTGGCGGCGCGAGGGTTCGGGAAAGGCGACGTTCTGGTGGGGATTGCCGCGAGCGGGCGGACACCGTACGTGTTGGGGGCGGTGGCGGCGGCGCGGGCGCTGGGGGCGGTGACAGTGGGCGTGAGTTGCACACCCGATTCGGAATTGTCACAAGCGGTGGCGATTGCCATTGAACCGCTGCCGGGGCCGGAGATCATCGCCGGGTCAACGCGGATGAAAGCGGGGACGGCGACGAAGCTGGTTCTGAACATGCTCTCGACGGCCACGATGATCCGGCTTGGCCATGTTTACGGCAATCGGATGGTGAACGTGAAGCCGACGAACGCGAAACTGCGGGACAGGGCGGTGCGAATCGTGGCGGAGTGCGCGGGAGTGGATCAACCGGCGGCGGAGAAAGCTCTGGACGATGCGGGCGGGAATGTGCGCGCGGCAATCGAGAAGTTCCGGGAAGCGGCGCTGTTGAACAATAGAGTGAATGGATAAACTGCGCATTCGAGGCGGACGGCCGCTCGCGGGGGAAGTTGCGATCAGCGGATCGAAGAACGCGGCGCTGCCCGCGCTGGCGGCCTGCCTGCTGACGGACGAACCGGTGCGGCTGGAGCGAATTCCGGCGGTTCGGGATATCGGCACGATGGAGAAGCTGCTGGCCTGGGCCGGGGCCGGGGTGGAGGTGAACGGCGACGCGGTGCAGGTGACGGCGGGCAGCATCGCCAATCCGGAAGCGCCCTACGATCTGGTGAAAACGATGCGGGCGTCGAGTCTGGTGCTGGGGCCGCTGGTGGCGCGGACGGGGCGGGCGCGGGTGTCGATGCCGGGCGGATGCGCGATAGGGGCGCGGCCGATTAATCTGCACATTTCGGCGCTGGAGGGGCTGGGGGCGCGGATCACGCAGTCGCACGGTTATGTGGAGGCGGAGGCGGCGCGGGGACTGCGTGGCGCGAAGATTCGTTTCGACCGCATCACGGTGACGGGGACCGAGGACATCATCATGGCCGCCGTGCTGGCCGAAGGGGAGACGGTGATTGAGAACTCGGCGCGGGAGCCGGAAGTGCAGGATCTGTGCGCTCTGCTGACGAAAATGGGCGCCAGGATCGAGGGGGCGGGCACCGGGACGATTCGCATACAGGGCGTTTCGAAGCTGCGCGGGACCGAGCACGCGATTATTCCGGATCGCATTGAGACGGGCACATTCATGATTGCGGCGGCCATCACGGGGGGCGAGCTGCGCGTTCGCGATTGCGTGAACGAACATGTGCAGGCTCTTTCGGCGAGGTTGCGGCAGGCCGGAGCGGAGGTGATTGAAGACGGGCCGTGCGGGATGCGGGTGGCGGGAAGGGGGCGGCTGACGTCGGTGGATATCACGACCGAGGAATATCCGGGGTTTGCGACGGATTTGCAGGCGCAGTTCATGGCGCTGATGGCGACGGCGCGGGGCATTGCGATCGTGACGGAGACGATTTTCGAGAACCGGTTCATGCACGCGCTGGAGCTGGCGCGCATGGGGGCGAATATCCGGCTGGAAGGCAGGCAGGCGATTATAGCGGGCGTGGACGAGCTGACCGGAGCGCCGGTGATCGCATCGGACCTGCGGGCCAGCGCCTCGCTGGTGCTGGCAGCGCTGGTGGCGAAGGGGGACACGGTGATCGACCGGGTCTACCATCTGGACCGGGGCTACGAGCGCATTGAAGAGAAGCTGGCGCGCGCCGGGGCGGAGATCGAGAGGGTGCAATGACGCATAAACATCACAATCCCGCGTTTCTCGCGCTGGTGAACGAGGCGCGGGCGCGGGTTCGCGAGATCGATATTGAGGGATACCGGCGGATGCGGGAACAGGGCGTGCCGCACCGGCTGGTGGATATCCGCGAGGAGAGCGAGTGGGCGGCAGGGCATGCCGCGGGCGCGGAGCATCTGGGGAAAGGGATTATCGAGCGCGATATCGAGACGGCGGCGCCGGACAAGGATGAGACGCTGGTGCTTTATTGCGGTGGCGGGTTCCGCTCGGCGCTGGCGGCCGATGCGCTGACGCGCATGGGGTATCGGAATGCGATTTCGCTGGACGGCGGGTGGCGGGCGTGGCGGGAGGCGGGGTTGCCAACAGAAGGCTGAGCCATTCGCGGCTGGTGGAGGCGGCGGCTAAGCGGTGATGGACTTGAAGCACTCGTAGAGGACGGCGGCGATGGCGCAGCCCTCAACAAATTTAAGCAGGCCGACGAGCTTCTTCCCCATGAACTCGAAGCGAAGCAGGCAGGCCAGCCCGAGGCCGACGTAGAGGGGGAGCGCCGAGAGCGTGTCGGCGTAGGTTTTCACCCAGGCGATCATGATGACGTAGAACATGATGGGGATGTTGCTTTCGAGCCAGTTCTTCATGCGCGTGTACATGACGAACAGGGCGAAGACCATCAGCAACGTCGTCGTGAATGTGTAGATGGTGATCTGCATTCACCTGCTCCACGGTGTACCGGGTGAGGCGATGGCGCCGGCCCGGCACGTTTGTTCAACACCTCTCGCCGCGCCGGCCGGTCCGTCATGGTGAAGGCCGGGCGGAGAGCTCAGAACGAGAAGCTGATGCCGACCATGGGCACGATGTTCTGCATCCAGCCGCCGTTGCTGGTGCCCACGTTGGGCACTATAACCTGTTTCGGGAACGGCGTCAGGTAGTCGTGAACCTCCAGACGCAACTGGATGGAATCGGAAACGGCGACCTTGACACCGCCGCCTACTGAAATGAGGGGCGTGAGATCCTGCGTTCTGGTGAGCAGAGCGACGTCCTCCAGCGGCTGGTAGGCCTGCTCCTGCCCGGTGCCCTGATAGATTTTGATGCCGGCGCCGGCGGCGACGAACGGGCGCACGCGGGAGGTGCGTGGCGCGAAGTGTACGAGAAAGTCGTAGTGGATGGCCTGGGTATGGCCGCCAAAGGTCACGGAGGTACCGCTGCCCTTCAGTTGCGGCTCGCTGGCCTCGTAGTCATAGCGGACTTCGCCGCCGAGGTACTTTCCCGAATCGTTACCCAGCCAGGCGCTGGCGGCGATGGCCGTATTGAACGTGGCGTCCGCGCTGTCGGGAGAACCGGTCAGCGTGGTAGAGGTATAGAAGCTGCCGCCGCCGGCGACGCCCACTTCCCACTTCTGCGCGAGCAGCGCGCCCGAAGACAGCAACAACGAAACCACGAGTCTGCGAACATTCATAAGCTCTGGAACCCCTTAATTGCGCGTCGTCTATTTTACGACTCTCACGTTCACGGTGGTGCTGCCGCCATTCAAACTAATGGTGAGCGGCACGGACAACCCCTCCTTGATGTCGGTGGGGACCGTGGCGTTAATCTGATATACCCCGACCACGGTTGGCGTAAGGCCGGAGAAGAACACATTTAGCGGCGCGCTCCCCAGCGTTACCGACGGCGTGGCCGTATAGGAGAGCGGCGAGAGGGGCGCGGCAGCCCCATCGGGGATAGCCGGAACGGTCGGTCCAAGCCCCGTCAGATAAATTACCAGAACATCGCCGCTGTGAATCGGGTCCGATTCCGTGACCAGCTCGTCGTTGTTGTTGCCGCGGAAAATGGTGGGAATGCCGGTGATGGGGCCGGCGGTGCCGCTCATGAAAACGGTGGGAGCGGCCGGTTCGACGACGGTGTCGAATTCGTTGCTGATGCCGCCGGGAGTGCGCAGCTCGAAGGTCACGTTACCGTTGGCTTCAAAAGGCAACTGCGCGTTAATCTGATTCGGCGAGACAAACAGAACGGGAACGGCCAGACCATCGACAGTGAGACAGCTATTGGCAAGTGCCGTGGGCAGCGGGATCTGACTGGTGACCAGGCTGACCGGGCTCAACTGCGAGCCGTAGAGCGAGATCAGGCCGCCGGGAGCGATGTTCGGAGATCCGTCGGCCGCGCTGACCACCTGAGTGATGTTCGGCGGGGCGATGGCGGCGTCATAGGTCCACGGGAGGATGGTCATTCCGGAGGTGGTCAGCTCGACGATGGCCTGCTGGTTGGACAGCGGCGCCAGCGTGCGGGAGAACCCGGAGATCGTATTTGAGGTGAGGGGCGCCTCCATGGTGCGCACCGGAAGGCTGGTATAGGGCACCGGCGTGGAGACATCGACTCGTTCAATGATTCCGGGTTGATTGGCGGCGGCGGAGGTGGTTCTCAGGCCCGCCTGTCCAATGAAGGTGAAGCCGGACGAGTTGCCCGAGGTGGTCTCGAAATTCGCGGTGGTGACCAGGGACTGGTTGAGGAGATGATTATCGACGATGGAGAATCCCCAGTTGGAAGTGGCATAGGCGCCGCTGAGCGCCTTATAGTCCTGGCGCGAGATGGTGAAGGTGTCCTCGGTGGCGTCGTACCACAACATATTGCCGTTCGCTTCGGCGGCCATGATACCGGACCCATTGGGGGCGGCCGCCATGATGGTGTCCTCGTCGATGGTGTTCTGCCAGGGACCGAGCGCGGGGTAAGCCGTGGCGCTGGCGGAAGCGAGATCGACACGGTCGATGGTGTTAACCGGCCCGGCCACGCGGTTGGCGGCGAGAATCGCGTTGGCGGAGGCGGCGACCGAGCGCGGGTAATGACCGCCGGGCATGGCCACGGGCGTCGCGGGCTGCAGGGTGTTCAGATTGAAGACCGAGATGAACTGCGAGTTGTCGTGTCCGACCAGCAGCCAGTTATTGTCGTAGCTCAAAGCGATCTGGGTCGGCGTGTTGTAGGTGCGCAGCGTGGCCATCTGGCTGTAAGAGGATCCGTTGAAGACCAGCACCTGATTCTGATCCTGGCGGAGAACATAGAACTGGTTGCGCACGGGATCGGCAAGGATGTCGGTGAGGGTGCCGGGGACGTCGAGAATCGTGCCGCGCTGATCGGGGCTGGAGGTATTCACCAGCACCGGCACGGGGTTGGGAACATTCACAGCCTGCGGCGAGGTGATGGTGAGCGGGACCACGGTGGTGCCGTTCTGTTCGAGGAAAGAGGTGGGATCGACGCTGACCTGCACGACGGCGGGCGTGGTTCCGGTGGAGGGCTGCACGGTAACTCCGGGCGCGGCGGCGGTAATGGCGAAGGCGGTCTGACTCCCGCTGGGATCGAACACGGTGAGGCTCTGGGTGGCCACGCCGCGGTTGCAGTAGCTGCCGGTGAAGAGCAGGTCGGCCTGGGCGGTCTGGATCTGCGGGGTATTGGCGAGCTGTCCGATGGGCAGTACAGTGACTCCGCTGTCGGAGATGGAGTACATCATGCTGCCATCGCCGCTGATCACGCTTTTTCCGGCCAGATTTTCCGGCAACTGAATCTGCTCGTCCTGCGCGAGATTATCGCCATCGTTGATGGTGAGCACGGGCGACGGGAGATTGCTGGAGCCGGGGGTGGACCCGCTGGGCGGCATCTGCGCGTAGATCTTGTTGCGCGTGGAGTCGAACACCGTGGTGCCGGTGCTGAGGAGGCCGGACACATTGGCGAACTGAGACCGGTTACGGCCCTGGGCATCCCACAGGATCCATCCGGCGACCCAATAGGTTCCGTTGTGGTTCACGCTGACGGTCATGGGGCCCATGGGCGGGACCGACGAGAAGCCCTGGGACACGATGGTGTGGGTGATGGCGTTGTAGTAGATCTGGATGGTGGTGGTAAGGCCGAAGATTCTGGTGCGGTCACCGGAGGCGCCCAGCGCGGCGGCGGTGATGGTGGACGGGAAGTTCGCGGGCGGCGCGGGGAGCGTATTCTCGGTCAGATTGGACACCGTGGCCAGCAGGGTGAACGTTCCGAGCGCGGGATTCAGGGTAAGGAACTCGGTGGAGGTAGCCACCAGCGCGGTGCCATCGGCTCCGAAGGCGACGCCGAGGGGCGCGGCGGGGAGAGCAAGGGTCTGCTGCGCGTTGCTGGTGAGATCGATGATGGTCAGCAGGTTTTCGGAATTGAGCGGCGCCGCGAAGTTCCCGAAGTGGGTAATGACCAGATAGTGCCCGTCCGGCGACATGTCCATGGAGCTGGGCTGGGCGGCGACGTTGATGGAACTCTGGATGGTATTGGTGGCAAGCGACATGACATCGATGCGATTGCCGGTAAAGTCGGCGATATAGAGGACGCCGCGAGTCTGGTCGAGCGTCAGATCGGATGCTTCGCCGCCGATGGGCACCACCGTGCCGAACGTCGCGCCGGAAGCCGCCACCGCCGCCAGAGCGGCCACGGCCAGCGTATTGAAACCTGTTTTCCAGAACATAACCATTCACCCCACGGGAATTGCTGCGCACCAGACTCCATCGCCCTGCGGCCCCAGCGCGGCGAAGAGTACTTGAGGCGCTTGATTATCGCGGCCGCCGGCAAAACAACGCGGAGGCCGTGGCGGGGCGCGGCTGGGCTTCCGCGCCCCACGGATTTCCTTTTGAGCGACTGAACAGCGTTATTCAGCGCTTTTTTTGCGCCGAAGCACGATCAGTCCAAGCAGGACAATCGCCAGCACGGCGCACACGACGCGAATTATCGATGAATCCATCGTGTTTCTCCTTTCTAAAGGACTCTCCTCACATGTTGTTCATCATGGGAATCAGCTCCCGCATGATGCGCATAACCACCGGCCCGACCGTGACGACAAACAACGAGGGCAGGATACAGAAAAATATAGGGAATACGAGCTTGACGCCCAGCTTGGCGGCTTTTTCCTCGGCCACCTGGCGCGCCTGCACGCGCATGTAATCGGAGTGGGCGCGCAGGCTCTGGGCGACGCCGGTTCCGAAGCGGTCCGCCTGAATCAGGACCGCCACCAGTTTCTTGAGATCGTCCACGCCGGTCCGCTCGGCCAGATTGCGCAACGCCTCGGCGCGGCGCTTGCCGGCCTTCAGCTCGAAGTTCACCATCGAGAACTCCTCGCAGATTTCCGGGTGCGCGTGTTCGAGCTCCTTGGCCACCTGAACGATAGCCTGATCGAGACCGAGCCCCGACTCCACGCAGACCACCAGCAGATCGAGAGCGTTGGCCAGCCCGCGATGAATCTGTTTTTGGCGTTTCTTGGCGACCAGCTTGACGTATTCGTTCGGCCCGAAGAAGCCGATGACCACCGCCGCGAGCACCGAGATCATCTTGTGAGTCGGGTCTCCCTGGCTGGGAACGATCACCAGAAGGGTGATCAGCGGCAGCAGCACGCCGAGGCCGGCCTTGGCGCCATAGAGGATCTTCAGCGAATTCGGACCGCGAAAACCCGCCTTGATGAGGCGGCGCTGCATCACGGTAGTGTCCTTGGGCGAAACCGGCACGATGTTGCCGAGTTTGCGCATCATGTCCCGGAAGACCAGGCTGGGATGCGCCACCGGCTCGTCGTGCTGGATGGCCACGGCGCCGGTGACCCGGTCGATCGCTTCCTTGGGCTGGACCCACAGCCGCATCCCGAGGATGGAAGCGCCGACGGCCACCAGAACGAAAATGAGGCAAGCCATCAGGATGGACATGTCATACCTCGATGCTCACGATCTTGCGGATGATCGCGTAGCCGATCAGTTGCAGCACCACCGCGCCGCCGAGCATCAGATTGCCGACGTCGTCGAGGAAGAAGAAACGGATGTAGTCGGGATTGACGTAGAACATCATGACGCCGACCGCGAGCGGGATGCAGGTCAGCGCGGTGCCGGTCATCTTGCCGTGCGCGCTGATGGCCCGGATCTTTCCGCGGAGCTTAAAGCGCTCACGGATCACGTAGGCCAGCTTGTCCAGAATCTCGGCCAGATTGCCGCCGGTGCGCTTCTGCAGCAGAACGGCGGAAACGAAGAAATGAACGTCGAGCAGGGGAACGCGCTTGGCCAGCTTCTGCAGCGCGACGTCCAGCGGCAGGCCAAGATTGTGCTCCTCGAAGGTTCTGCGGAATTCACCGGCCAGCGGCTCCTGGAACTCGCGATGGATCATTTCGAGCGACACCGAGAAGGCGTGGCCGGCGCGCATGGAGCGGGCCACGAACTCCAGACTTTCCGGGAACTGCTCCTCGAAGCGGCGCATGCGGCTGTGGCGCTTGCGGTTCACCACGAGGATGGGAATGGCCATGCCGGCCGCGGCGGCCAGCCACCCGAAGGGGCGGAAATGGATTGGCAACAGAATCCAGGCAAGGGCGAAGCCGCCGATTCCGGCCAGCAGGCAGATGTGGATCAGACGCGCCACGGTCACTTTCATGCCCGCCTGCTCGAGCATCTCCTGCAGCCGTTTTTCCAGATTGAAGCGGCTCATCAGGCGGACCAGTATGGTGGCCGCCGGGCGGTCGGGGTTGATGAGCGCGGGGCCCTGTTGCGGCCCTTTCTTCTTCGCGTCCCGGGTGGTGCCGAGCAGCCGGGCCTTGAGCTTGTCCACGTCAGCGGTGCGGAAAGCCGATGAAGAGACCCACCAGATGGCCATTACCAGCAGCCAGACTCCGATCAGAATGAGCAGGAAGGTCATTGCACCTCCACCACCTCGTCGAACAGATCGGGGCGCAGGCGGATTCCGGCGGCCAACAGCTTCTCGTAGAACTTGGGCCGGATTCCGGTGGCGGCAAAACGTCCCACCACGTGCCCCTCGCTGTTCAGCCCGCGTTTTTCGAAGACGAAGATGTCCTGGAGAGTCACCACCTCGCCTTCCATGCCGGTGACCTCGGTAACGTTGACCACCCGGCGGGAACCGTCGCTCAGGCGGGCCGCCTGCACCAGAACGTGCACGGCGCTGGCGAGCTGCTGGCGAATGGAAACCAGCTGCATGTTGGCGTTGGCGAGCGAGACCATGACTTCAAGGCGCGAAATCGCGTCGCGCGGGCTGTTGGCGTGTACCGTGGTCAGCGAACCGTCGTGACCGGTGTTCATGGCCTGCAGCATGTCCAGCGCTTCCTCGCCGCGGACCTCGCCCACCACGATGCGGTCGGGGCGCATACGCAGACTGTTGATGAGCAGCTCGCGCTGGCGCACCGCGCCATTGCCCTCGAGGTTGGGCGGACGGGTTTCGAGACGGGCCACATGCGGCTGCTTGAGCTGCAGCTCGGCCGCGTCCTCGATGGTGACAATGCGCTCGCGCGGGGAAATGAAAGCCGAGAGAGCGTTGAGCAGCGTGGTTTTGCCGGCGCCCGTTCCGCCGGCGATGATGAGGTTCAGTTTGGCCTTCACCGCCGCCTCGAGCAGCTCCATCATTCCGGGGGTCATGGCGCGGCGATCCACCAGATCGGGCGGCATCAGTTTGTCGGTGCTGAAACGGCGGATGGAGAGCAGCGGCCCGTCCACGGCCAGCGGAGGGATGATGGCGTTCACGCGCGAACCGTCCTGCAGGCGGGCGTCGACCATGGGGGTGGACTCGTCCACGCGGCGTCCCACCTGGGAGACGATCTTGTCGATGATGCGCAGCAGGTGGCCGGAGTCGCGGAAGGAGACGTTGGTCAGCTCCAGAACACCCTTGCGCTCCACGTAGACCTGGCGGTGGGTGTTGACCAGAATGTCGGAAATGCTGGGATCCTGAAGCAGAGGCTCCAGCGGGCCAAGGCCAAAGACTTCGTCGAGGACCTCGTCGCTGATCTGCGACTTCTCCATCGAGCTGAGCAGGGTGGGCTCGGCGTCGATCAGGGACAGCAGCGCCTGGCGGATTTCGGAACGGACCCTCTGGTTGTCGATGGTGGCCAGCGCTTCGAGATTGATCTTGTCCACCAGCTTGCGGTGCAGCGTGAACTTGAGTTCCTGAAATTCCGGCTTCAGCCCGGGCTTCTGCTTGCCCGCGTTGCGCAGCAGGCGCTGTTCCCAACTGACCTGCTGCGACGATTTGTTTTCAACCGATGGATACATATAGACCGTCCGCTATTTGTGCGCCAGGGCCACTCGTGCTTCCGCGGCTTCTCCTTTCGGACGCTCGCCGGTGGCGGTCAGCCGCCCCGCCAGCGATTCCACGGCCCTGCCCAGCTCGCATTCGTTGCCCAGCGGCTCGGCCAGAGTCACCGCGCGATGCAGGGCCAGCGTGTCGTTGGGGAACCTGGAGTGGATGGGACAGTTGAACAGCTTTTCCATGTCGGCGGCGGTAACCCCGCTGCGCCTGTCCATCCGGTTCACCGCTATCTGAAAACGCTCTTTCGGGAAGCCGAGCTGCTGCAGCATGGCCACGGCCTTGCGGGCCAGATGGAGGCTGGGGAGCTCGGAGGTGGTGACCAGGAAGGCCTGATCGGCCTCGGAGATGGTCATCAGGCTGATTCGCTGAAACACCACCGGAAGATCGACCACCACCCAGTCGTAAGTGAGCCGGGCGAATTCAATGACCGTATGCAGCCGGTCCGGTTCGAGCAGCTCGAGGCCCGGCGTTTCCGGCGCGGGCAGGATATCGATACCGCCGGAATGCACCACCAGCCCGCTCCATACCGCGGGATCGATATGATCGGCCACCGACATGGCGTCGAGCAGCGAGCGGGTGTGGGTGAGCTTCAGGGAAAACCCGATGGTTCCACCCATCACGTCGAAATCGGCCAGCAGAACCCGTTTTCCGGTGTTCTGCATGAGCGCGAACGCAGTTTGGGTGGCCAGAGTGGATGCGCCGGATCCCGGCTTGGCGCTGCTGAAGACCAGAACGCTGCCCGCCGGCACGGGCTCGGCGGCTTCGGGCTGGCGGAGGCGGCGAAGACGGGCGATGGCCTCTTCCTGGCTGGCCGGATCGAAAGGGGCGTGCAGGAATTCGCTGGCGCCGGTGCGCAGAGAGCGCAGCACGGCCTCCGATTCGTTGCTGTGATGCAGGCCGACGATCTGAATCGACTCGGAGAAGGCGACGATCCAGCGGATGACCTCACAGGCCGCGTCGAGATCGGAAGCGACGTCGAGCAGCACCAGCTCGGGACGAAGCTGGCGAAGACGGATCTCGAGGGCCTGGCGGGTGGGCCAGGACTTCAGGTCGGCCATGACCTGAAAGGCGCGGGTATGCGGCAGACTGGCGTTGAACTGACGCGCCAGCTCACGGTCCGGCGCAATCAGCAAGGCAACGAGTTCCTGCGGCTTGCCGTGCATATCCCGCTCCATAGTCCGCCTATTAGTTCGCGCCTCCCGACCCGGTTTTGTCGGTGGAGGGGCGGACGTTCTTACCCATCTCGGTGCCGTGCGCCTGCTGCGGCGCGATGGGGCCCATGAACGGCTCGGGCATCAGCGGAAGCGGAAGCGGCTGGCCGGGGTCGATGGGCGCGGTGATCTCCGGAGTCACCAGCACGATCAGCTCGCTGCGCGACTTGGTGAGAATGCGGCTCTTGAAGAGCGCACCGAGTACGGGCAGGCTGGCCAGCCCGGGGATGCGCGAGAACTGGTCGTTCACTTCATCGTCGATCAGGCCGGCGATGACGAAGCTCTGCTTCGGACCGAGCTCGATGTTGGTTTCGATGCGCCGGGTGGCCAGGGCGGGAATCGAAAAACCGCTGATGGTGACAGCGTGCGCCGTGTCCAGCGTCGATACCTCCGGCTTCACATGCATGCGCACGGTACCGTTTTCGGTGATCTCGGGCGTGAAGGTGAGGCGGATTCCGTATTCGCGGAACTGCACGGTGACGGCTCCTGAGTTGGCGCCGCCCTGAATCACCGGCACAGGGAATTCGCCGCCGGCGAGGAAGCTCGCCTCCTTGCCGTTGGTGGTGACCAGATTCGGCTCGGCCAGGATCTGCAGAACGCCCTTGGCCTGGAGAGCGCTGATAACCGCGCCGAGATTCAGGTCAGGACGGAAGGCGAAGATGTTGAGTGCATCGGAGAGGCTGAACGTTCCATTGGAGGCTCCTCCGCCCGCCGCGGCCGACGAAATCGAGGAGGGTATGGGCGCGGTAGCCTGCCCGGTGGTGGTCCGGGCGATGGTGTTGGCCGCACCAGTGGAAATCAGGTTCGCCGCAAACTGGCTGCTCACGTTCCGGTCGAGCGTGGCGAAGCGCACGCGCAGCACGATCTGCTTCTGGATGGGAAGGGGATCGAACTGCAGATTACTCACGATCGTCTTGCCGAAGGGCGTCGCCAGCGCGACGGCCCGGTCGGCGATATCTTTGGAGGCGACGCGCCCGGTCAGCGACAACGAATCGCGCGAGCACTGCACATGGATGTCGGCGTTGGGAAACGTCTCGGTCAGCAGACGGCGCAGCGGCTCAAGATTCTGTTCGACGGTGATGTTGTAGAAATTCCGCTGTCCGGTCTTGCTCCACACCACCAGCGTGGCGATGCCGGAAGCCTTGCCCTGCAGGAGAATCTCGCGGGAGGTGACCGGGGACGCATCGACAACGTCGGGATTGCTGGTGGAGATGCGGCTGACGTCAACCGGGTAGTCGATGACCACGCTCTTGCCGACGGTGAGGCGCAGATCCTCGGCCGAGCTGTCCGACGCGAGCAGAGAAGTGCCGGCCAGCTGGATGGACACAGCCAGCGCGGAGGCGATGAGAATTCGTTTCGGCGTCATGTTATCTCCCCGTTTCCGGCCGTGCGTTGCCGACGACCTCGACGCTCTTCTGGGTACCGCGGAAAACCACGATCTGATCCGGAGGCGGTGGCGGAGGTGGAGGCGCGGGGGCCGGCGCGGCGGCCCGGTGCGGTCGGGGAGCGCCCTCGGCCGCCTTGTGCCTGACTCCGTAAAGATCGCCGACCTCCTTGCCGGGGGTTTTGGCGACCAGTTCATCGCTGCCATTGCGCAGCACGAGCTGGATTCGCCCTTCGCCGTTGGCGAGGGTGAGAGTTTCGGCCTGTTCAGGAGTTGCCAGGAGGGTGACCGTGGGCGCGGGAATGGCCTGGCCCTTGGCGTCCGGCTGCATGGCGGTGCCCGCGGAGAGGACCACCATGTTCTGCAGGCAGGTGGCGGTCATGGTGTCATTGGCCGACGGGGGCCGGCCGGTAACCAGGACATCCACGCGCATTCCGGGCAGGACAAAACCGGCGACGCCGGATACGTCGTTGACGCGCACCGAGACCGCGCGCATGCCCACGGGAATAATGGGGGCGAGCCCGAGGCCGCTGCCGCGCGCCGCCAGCCGCCCGTCGAGTACCGGCTCATCCACGAGGATGTTGCTGATCACCGAGCGGTCGACCACTTCCTCCATACGCGAGAAGGCGCCCTTCGGGAAAGCGGCCGGGACCACTTTTTCGGTTTTGAGGTCGGCCGGCTTAATGGTCACGCCGACGGGCAGAGGCCTCGCCGCGACAATGATGTCTCGGGTCTCCACCGGCGGTGGCGCGTCCGTTTTTTTCGGGCCGCCAGCGCGGGCCGTCATCTGGTAAAAGATGCTCGAAATCACCAGCGCGAATACCAGGCTGACGCCCAGAACAGTCAAGAATCTACGATCCATATGCCCTTCTCCTGCCGCCGATCATGGAACAAGACTCAGCAGCGCCCCCATGGCGATTGCCGGCGCATAGGGAATGGATTTGTCCCGCTCCGTTTCGTGCTCGCTGCCGCTTCCATCACTTCGCCGACGCCAGCGCTTCAAACCGCGAACCGCCAGCACGGAACCGGCGATAATGCCACCGATCCCGGCGGTCCACAGCGCTGCCGGCAGAATCCGTTCGATACCGACAATCGCGCCGAAACCGGCCATCAGCTTCACGTCGCCGCCACCCATGCCGCCGAGCACGTAGAAAATCAGGAACACCAGAAATCCGGCCACCATGCCCAGTCCGGCATCCAGCGCGCCTTTCCATCCGTTTGCATACAGGTGAATAGCGATACCCGCGGCCGCCGCGGTCAGCGGAATCCAGTTGGAGATGCGCCGCCAGGCGAGATCCTCCACCGACGCCGATACCCCAATCGCGAGCGACACCCAAGTCAAAGCCGTCACCTGCTCACCTATGCGCGCTGAATTCGTTTCCGCCCCGCCCCGCCGTGGCCAGCCACCGAGGGACCCCGGCCAAACCAACCCGACCGGAACACCAGCGGCGTCAGGAAGCCCGACTGTAATGCAAACTCCGCCAGCGCCTTGCCGGAAGGCAGACGCCACGGACCTCCGCCCAGCCACTCCACCGGCACGGATGGAATCCGCAGTTCCGCTCCCTTATCGAGGAACGGCACGCTGCCAGGATTCTCCTTGTGTCTCATGCGGAAATCTCTCCAGTGCTTAATTCGTCGGTTTGGGAGCTTTTCATTAGGGGCGGCCGTTCCGATTTCTTAGTACGGCCACCCCGGTACGTTCTCCCAATTCAACGGAGGTACCGGGAAGGCCCGCACCAGGCGGCACATCGGCTTTGTCCGTTCCGGCCCCTCCGGCGACCCGCGCAAACAGCACGGCCTGCCGCGTCGTCTGCGTCTCGCGCCAGGCTAAGTCCTGCCGGAGCAAAGCACAAAGGGGCCAATCGGGGGGGATGAGAATAAAGTCGAAGCGGTACCGGTTGAGCAGTGCGCGCCACTTTCCCTGACCGTGCCAGAGGTCGATATATTCCCCCCCAACCAGGGGTCCGTAGAAATCGGTGCGTCCGTCCACAAAGACCTTAGTACCCGGCCAGAACCGAAACAGAAAATAATCGCCCCACTGATCGGTGGTAAGCACGCGCGCACCTCGGAACTGATTGGCGTGAGAGCCAATGACGTCAAGCGGGAACATCTGTTTTGGGAAGTCCGTGGGCCATACCGTGAGTCCGGGGATGCAGGCAATGGCGGTGACAGCCAGTGGCCCGAGCAGCGTCCAGCGGCGGAAGTTCGCGGTCATCGCGCCGGCGACGGATCCGAGGATGCGAATCACCGAGCGGGGCGCGCCGGACTGAACCAGCGCCTCCCAAAGACCCGTCGCCTCGAGGGCGATGACCGGCGAAGCCGCGATGGCAAACAACGGAATATGCCGCGCGCTGGTGAGCGACAGATGGGCGAACGCAATCACCAGCAGCGCCTCGGTGAACAGGCGGCGCCGCAAGCAGACGCCGGCTGCAAGCAATCCGGCCAGCAGCAGGAGCTCGAACTGGAGCTGATTTTCCGAGCGAAACGTGGGCGCCTGGAACTCCTGGACCACCCCGCGGATCCAGTCCGAGCGGAGGTATTCAATGAGGTGACGATGCAGGCCGATGCCGTAAGGGTTGAGCAGAGTGGCGGCGGCACACCCGGCGGCGAGCAGCAGATAACGCACAACGCGCCGCCATGCTCGTTCGCACAGCGCGCCCCCCAGGAACGCGCCAAGAACCACGAACAGCACGGCGAAGCCGCCGTGGAGATTCGTCCACAGGGCGGTGAGCGGGAGGAGCGACCAAACGGCACGCGAGGAGGAGCGCCGATCGGCGTCGAGCAGCCACAGGGCGCCGGTCAGAAACAGGAGCGTGAACAGATGAGGGCGCGCGAGGAAGTGGATGCTCGATGCGCCGACCGCGAGCAGCGCGACCAGGGCGGCGACCAGACCGCCGGCGCCACGCCAAACCATATAGCGCACGAGCATCGCTCCGAACGCGGCAATCAGCACGCCGGCGAACAGGACCACGCCTTTTAAGCCAGCGGCTGCGTAGAGGAGAGCGAACAGGATATCGGAAAGCCACTCCCAGGCGAACCACGGCTGGCTCGCGCGGGAGAAGGAGAACAGGTCGGCGTGGGGCACCGAATGTGTCTGCAGGATGAACTGGCCGGTGCGAATATGCCAGCCGATATCGCCGTCGGCAAGGAGCCCGCTCCAGCCGTAGGGACCGGCCAGAAAGAGCCAAATCAGCAGAGCGACGAAGAACCAATCGGCATAAGAAGGAAGCAGCAGTCGCCGCAAAAGCGCCGGCAGCCCGCGCTGCTGCTCGATGGCGCTGACGGACACGGATGAAGCGGCAAGAACAGACATGGCTGGTCCGGGCGAAGCTCTGGTCAGCAATCGGCGTCCCCGGAGGCACTCTTTAGGCGGGCCCCACGTAAAGACCCGCGCGGGCGAACCCGATGGTGAGATAGGGGTGCACGGGCGATTTCTGAGTAAAATCAGCCCGCACATTAGCGGCTTTCTTCGCTTCCCCCGACATCGAGCATGGCGCACGAGACCGCATACGTCGAGCGGGCCGGGCGCGGCGGGCGGTAGCGGTCAGGTATTCATCCGGGAATAGAAATAGAGGCCGGCGAGGGCGAACAGAGCATCGGGCGACCAGGCGGCCACAGCGGCGGGCAACAGATCGACATTGCCGAGCTGTTCGAAAAGGGCGCTGAGCGCGAGATAGGCGAAGCCGATACCGAGGCTCACGCCGACGCCGGCCATGGCGCCACGATTGCCGGTCAGAAACGCGAACGGGATGGAGATCATGGCCATGATCAAAGCAAACAGGGGCACCGAGAATTTACGATAGAACTGCACCTGGAGGCTGATGGTATCGAAGCCGCCCTGCCGCAACTCGTTGATGTAGGCGGCAAGCTGCTGAAAGTTCATCTGCTTGGAGGGGACCACCTCCTTCAGAAAGTACTCGGGTCCCTCATTGAGCTCGGCGAAACTGGTGACGCGGCCGGTGAAATCGTTCAGAGGGTCGCTGGTGAGGCCGGTATCACGGCTCCATCCGTTCTCGAAGACCCAGAGCCCCAGCTCGGGCTCCCAATGGGCTCGCTCCGCCTTGATGTAGCGGACCAACCGGAAGGTGACCGGATCGATTTCGTAAACATTCACTCCGGCCATGACGCGGTGCTGCGGATCGAAATACTTGTAGTAGTAGATTCGGGAACCGCCGCCGGCCAGAATCCATTTGCGATCGGCGCGCTCGGAGGTTTGTGGCGGCCGACCCTTGATCTCGTTGCGCAGGGCGTCCTGACGCTTGTTGGCGCCGGGCACGTAGTAGTGATCGAAAGCGAAGAGGCCAACGCTCAGAGCCCCGGTAACCATGAGAACCGGGATGGACATGCGATAGAGGCTGACGCCGCAGGCCTTGAATGCGGTTGTTTCGTTGTTCTTGGTGAGGATGCCGAAGCAGATCAGAACGGCGACGAGCACGCTGACGGGCGTGGAATCGTAGATCAGTTTGGGCGCGAGGAAGAACAGGTATTCGGCCACGCGCGACATGGCGATGTGATTTTTGATGATGTCGCTGAGGAGCTCGAAGAAAGTGAATACTTCCACCATGGCCACGAAGCTGGCCAGCAGGACGGCGAAGTAGAAGAGGAAGCCGGAAAGAACGTAGGTATCCACAAGCTGCGGCAGAAAAGGGATGCGCAGCATCCAACGAGCGCCAAAAGAGGGCCCGGCTTCGGGGAGGACGCCGCGCAGGCTTTCAATGACGGAGGAAAACCAACTGCGCGCCATGGAGATCCAGTCGCGGTCGCCGGGGTGATCCAGGCGGGAGAGAAGGAACACGCCAATGACTGCCAGCACTACGTCAGGCATCCAGACGGCGATGCCAGCGGGCAGCGTTCGCTGGCGCGCGAGTCCGATGAGCGAGATCAGGCCCATGTAGTAGAGAAACGCCAGGGAGACGGTGAGCACCAGAGCGGCTGATTTGCCTCCGCGGCGCGAGTAGACGCCGAGCGGGATGCCGAGGAAAGCGAGCAGAATGCACGCGGGAGGGAGAGCCAGGCGCTGATGGAATTCGATGCGGGCCTCGATGCGGTCCGTCGGATCGTCTACCTTTTGCTTATAAGCCAGGCGGTAGAGGGGCCTGATGTCGAGCTCGCGCACCTTTTTTACAATGTGGACTTCGCTGGGTTTCTGCGCCTGCAG
>Ga0335078_10002598_pt1 | contig 27247 bp, 33 predicted proteins | sample Lox_Sample_32_FD_206711 | JGI IMG/M metagenome (GOLD analysis project Ga0335078, IMG submission 206711) | Soil microbial communities from Loxahatchee National Wildlife Refuge, Florida, United States - Lox_Sample_3.2 | ecosystem: Environmental > Terrestrial > Soil > Wetlands | place: USA... | reverse complement strand
AGCCAATCCAGCGGAATCCGCGTCTCTAGGCAACTTTGTGCCTGCAAGCAGATGGCGACCCGCTGACCTGCGCTCTAACGCCACCGTAACCTCTAGACAGCCCGAATTATGTCGAACGCAGGGTGGGGTTACGTGTGCTGACCTGGGATTTTGCCGTGTATCGGACCTGTTGGGGACCTCCGTTCGTGGCTACGCTGGTTACGCTGAGTCGAGGCGGAGCGGGATCGGCTTGCCGAGCAGTTCGAATACGTGGCGCTGTTCCGGGGTCGGGACGGAGAGTTTCTCGAGTCGTTTCCCGGCGAAGCTGACGGTGTTCCTGGTCAGGGTGGCCAGGTGGGCGACCAGTTCGTGGTAGCCGCGGACGGGCAGCTTGTCCGGGGTGATTTTCGCGGTGTCTTTCGCGGCGGCGGCGGTGGACCTGCGGGCGGGAATTACCGGGTCTTCGCGGGCTGGTTTCTGATTGTCGGTGAAGGTGAGCGGCGCGAGGGCCTGGCGCAGGTGCCAGGTAAGGTAGGTGGCGAGCATGCACAGCAGCACGTGTGCCCGGACCCTGTTTTCCAGGTAGTGGTAAATGGGCCGCAGGTCGATGTCTTCGGCTTTCATCGACCAGAAGTCGCGTTCCAGGTTCCCGAGATCCTTGTAGGCTTCGACAGTCTCGGCGGCGCCGAGCTTTTCCTCCGCGGCTGAAGTGCGGATGACATAGATCCCGTCCAGTTCTGCCTCTGCGTCGATCTTTTCCTGATCGCGGCGGAACTCTAGCCGGCCGTCTGCGATGTCGGTGATGAAGTGCTTGCCGACCTTGCGCTTATTGATGACCTTGCCGACCTTCACTCCGATCTTGTCAGCTTCTTTCACCCTGCCCGCCTGCACCGACGCCTTGACCTTGCCCAGTTCTTCCTCTGTGGCGGCCAGCAGGGATTCGCGCCTGGCAGCGCGTTGCGCGGCCAACGCGGGATTACGGCAGCAGATCAGCCGCTCGCCGGGATATCTCGGGTCAGTGATCTCAGCGAAATCCTGGGTGTCGAATAGCGACATCTGCAGCGGCCCGTCGTCGCTGGCCAGCACCGCGATGGAGGGGGCGCGCAGCGCGGTGATCCATCCCGCGCCGGGCAGCGCCTTCAGCTCGCGGATCCGCGCTTTGGTGACCGATCCCCGGTCGCCGACCATGATGATTTCGTCGAGCCCGGACTTGTCCCTGACGACCGGGATGATTTCCCTGAATGCGACCGAGTCGGAGGTATTGCCGGGAAAGACCCGGATCGCGACCGGGATCCCGGCCCGGCTGGTGACCATGCCGAACTCGATCTGCTCCCGGTTCTTCTTCCCGTCCCGGGAATGCCCGAACGCCCCGAGCGGGCAGCTGTGCCCTTCCAGCCACGCCGACGACAGATCAAACAATGCCAGCCCGCCAGCTTCTAGGTGCCGGGCCGCCAGTTTCTTCTCGATCGCATCCTGCCGGGAAAGCAGCCAGTCCATCGCCGCATAAACGTCGTCAGTGCCTGCAGCGGCGATACCCAGGTCCGCACCCAGCGTAGTGTCGGCCCACCACCGCGTGGTGGCCAGCTTGGAGGCCGGCGCGACCGCCCGGGCGATTATCAGCCCGTACGCCAGGTCCCTTTCCGGGCAATCGGGGCCGAGCAGGGTTTTCAGCCCCAGCCGTGAGGCCATCACGTGCGCCGCGGCCACGTGCCCGTGCGGCAAAGACCGCTCGATCTCGAAAACGCCGTCCGCATCTACCAGCACCGACCCGGAAAGCGACGCCTTCAGCGCCGCGATCGCGCCATCAGGAAGCGCCGACAGGTTCGCCAGCGTTTCTTTCTTCACTTTCCCGCCTTCACGGAACGAGCGGCGCAGCAAATGCGTGCGGTAAGTCCGCGTGCTGCCATCCTTGGCCTGGTAGGCCCGGGACGGGCTCTCGACGTACACCCCCGAATGCCGTGGACTCGTCATATGTCAATAATCGCAGTTCATCGCCTATGTGTCCAGTATATTTAGTGGCTACATTCAGTCATGCGTCAGGATCAGTTTCCGCAGCTCAAGCTCGCTAGATGCACAGACAGTTACGGCAAGCTCGGTCTAGATAAATCCTGAACGGACCGTGGTTTTACGATCGGTCCGGTCCTAAGAGCCGCGTCACAGGCCGTCGGCACCGCCCAGCAGGCCTGAACGTCCCACGCGGTATCGCCGGTGAATATCGCCTGGGCCGTCGGCACGCCGACGCGATCCAGCGCCGCCTGGATCAGGTCCGGAGCGGGCTTGCTCGACTCGACATCCCCGGCGAAGGTGGCAGCATCGCGTCCTCGGCGTCGGTGCTGTGCGCTGCGCGTATGTCCGCGTCGGCGTCCTTGTCCCGGTCCGCGGGCAGCAACTCATCGGGCATCAGGTCCGAGCCCATCCCGATCGCCCGGTGGATGTCCGCCATCACCAGTTGGTAGCCGGCCTGGCCGAACGCGCACAGCCACGGCGGCCACTCGCGCTTCTGCAGGCGTGGCGGCTGCCGGTATCGCGGTTTCAGCCGTCGTCCCGTCCGAGTGTGATCTCGGGCCTGGCGGTGAGCACGTCGAGAAGCGGGCCGACGCGGAGTCCCTCCTGGGCGGAGTGCCGGAACAGGCAGTCCCGGTTCACGGTGTACACCACGCGCCGCCCGGTGCGGGTGCGGGTAAGGTACCCCGCGGCCTCCAGGTCGGCCACGATGGCCTGGACGGTGCGATCGGTCAGGCCGACGACAGGGCTGACGTCCCGGATGCGGGCTTCGGGGTTGCGGGCGATCTCCACCAGGACGTGCCCATGGCCGGTCAGCAGCGTCCAGGCCCGGCCGCTGTGGTTCTGGCCACTCATGCTCCGAGTATATAACTCGCGGGATAATTATCGCGGGATATAAAACGCGAAATTTTTCTCGCGTTTTATGCGGAGAGTCTGGCCCGGGACCGGCGGGCGCCCGGTCAGGTACCGGTCCATTGCACCAGCAGCAGCGTCGCGTCATCGCGCAGGCCGCCCGCCTGGTGCTCCAGCACGGCTAGCACCAGGCGGCGGAGCACTTCTTCGGCCGACTGGCCACTGGCGGCTTCCCGTTCCAGCAGGTCAGCGAGCCGGTCCAGCCCGAACAGCTCACCGTCCGGGGTCCGGGCCTCGACCACCCCGTCGGTGTACAGCAGTACCGCGTCATCCGGTTCGAGCTGCTCGATGCGCGGTTCGGGGGTGCCGTCGCCGAGTCCGAACGGCAGCGTCGGGTCACAGCCGAGCTCGGCGACCACGTTGCGGCCGCGCAGCAGCAGCGGCCGCGGGTGCCCGGCGCATGACCACTCCAGCCGCCCCGACCCGGCAGCCAGCCGGCCGATGATGCCGGTGGCGAACGACAGGTCGTCGTAATACCCGGCCAGGGCCGCATCGATGGCTGCATGGATGCCGGCCACCGGTGCCCCGTCCCGCCGGGCGTGCCGGTATGCGCCGACCGCCAGGCCAGTCAGCAGCGTCGAGCCGATGCCGTGCCCCATGCCGTCGATGATCGCGAAGTGCAGGTCCGGGCCGTTGACCGCGTAATCAAACGCGTCCCCGGCGATGTCATAGGCCGGCTCGAGCACCCCGGCGATCAGCGCGCCCGCGGTGCGCGCGCTCAGCGGCGGCAGCAGGTCCCATTGCATCCCGGCCGGCAGCGACATGTCCCGGCCCCGCCGCCGCAGGTGCGGGATGTCGCTGACCCGCGCGGCCGCGGCCACGGCCAGGCCGGCGAACACGCCCAGCAGCTCGGCCTGCGCCAGGACCGCCTCGCTGGCGTCCGGGACGGTGACGGCCAGCACCCCGGTCCGGGTCGTCTGCTCTACCACCGGAACCCACACCCGGACCGAGCCGTCCCGCTGGCTGGATACCGGCTGGCCGGCCGCGAACGCCCGGCCCGCCATCGTAGTCGCCACCTCCTCCTCGGCCACGCCTTCGGCCAGCGGGAACAGCACCTGGTGCGCGAAGTCGGCCAGGTAGATAACCGGATCCCAGGCAGGCACCGGACCGCACGCCGCGGCCAGTACACGGTGAAGATCACCCCCGGCGGCCTGACGCAACACCCCGAGCGCGTCGGGGTAGCCAGGCTGGCCCATCGCGGCTCCGCTTCTATGACACCGTGCGCAGCGCGGACCGCGCTGCCCGGCCAGCCTACTGGCCCTACGCCCGTCCGCCGACGCCTGACAGGCGGCGGGCACCTGCGGGGGAATCGGCGTGGCGGGGCTCCCTCGGGGAGCCCCGCCGTTTGCCGGAAGTTCGGCTCGATGGTGTCTTGTCCGGTCCTCCTTCCGCTCTGCGCGATGCTGACGTGTGGTCACCCGGGCCGCCGCCTTGTCAGTGGCCCGGTGGCTGGGTGAGGGGATGCGCCGGGGGTGAGCGCTGCCGGCCAGGTTCTGGCCCGGTGGCCGGGGAGGTTGCATCGGCCGGGACTGGCACAGGCAGCCGGGTGGGCGGGGGGGGGGGGCGGGGGGGGGGGGGGCACCCGGGGCGGTGCGGGCGGTGGCGGCGCGGGCGGCTCGCTGAAGGAGGCCGAGATCAGCGCGTCGAACTCCGCGTCCACCCACTGCTGGTCCGCGTAGACAACGTCCGCGAACGCCGTGGCCGCCTCGCGGGCGGGAAGTGTCATGCCGATCACCCTCCCGGGAACCTGCGGTAGCATCACCAGGTCAATGACCGATACACTTTTCATATAGCACCGAGTTAAGGAAACTGTCAAGCGCTCATGGAAGTTTTTCCCGGATCGGAGGTACCGGCGGTGACCGGCCCGCTCGAGGCCCTGGACGACGCGGACTACCCGGCCTACACCACCGGGCGGGCTGCCGAGGTGCTCGGGGTGCAGCAGGCGTTCCTGCGCTCGCTGGATGCCGCCGCCGCCGTGCGGCCGCAGCGGACCCCGGGCGGGCGGCGCCGCTACTCCCGCCGCCAGCTGGCCTTCGCCGCCCGGATCAGGGAGCTGTTCGACCAGGGCCACACCATGGCCGCCGCGCTGCGGATCCTGGACCTGGAAGACGACCTGGCCGTTGAGCGCGCCCTGACGGCCCGGCTGCACGAACGGCTCGGTGAGCGGGACGGGCAGGACGGCTGACCTGGGACGGCCCGGGCTAGGTCGGGGCCTGGCCGCCGGTGCGCGGGCGCGGTTGCCGGGGCGGCCGGGCGGCGGGCTGCTGGCCGGCGAGTCCCTGCAGCCGGGCCAGCTCGGCCTGCAGCTGGCGGGTTTCCTCCTGCAGGGCCAGGACCCGGCGGATGCCGGCCAGGTTCAGCCCGTCGGCGGTCAGCGCGCAGATCTCGGCCAGCCGGTCGAGGTCCCGCCGGGAGTACCGGCGGGTGCCGCCCGCGCTGCGCGCCGGGTCCAGCAGCCCTTCCCGCTCGTAAATCCGCAGGGTCTGCGGGTGCAGCCCGGCCAGTTCCGCGGCCACCGAGATGCTGAACAAGCCGCGGTCCAGGTCCGCCCAGCCGGGGTTCACCATGGCCGGCCCGGGCCGGCGGCCCGGTACCGGCGCGCCAGTTCCGCCAGGACGGCCAGCCGGATGTCCTGCTCGTCCCAGCCGGCCGGCGGCGATGCCTGGCGGGGCCTTTCCACCCAGACCGGGCCCGCCCGCAGCGGCGGCCCCGGCTCCCGCACCACTGGTGTCGCGCCGCCCGGGCCACCGGGGCCGGCCACCCGCCGTACCGGCACCCGCCGTACCGGCACCCGGCCCGGCGCAGCCGGAACGCGGGCCGCGGGCGGCTGATCGCGGGCCAGGGCCCGGTCATAGGCGGCGCGGCGGGCCGGGTCGCCGAGCACCCGCCAGGCCTCGGCCAGGGCCCGGAACCGGCCCGGCGCGGCCGCGTCGGCCGGCCGGGCATCGGGATGCTCGGCCCGGGCCCGGCGCCGCCAGGCCAGCGCGACCTCCTCCCGGCAGGCCCCCCGCGGCACTCCCAGCAGCTGGTACAGATCCGGGACCGGCCCGCCGTGATCCGCCGCGGCCATCACCGTCACCTACCCTTCGCCAGCAGCCCAGCGACACGTCCGCCTCCAGTATGCCCCAGGAGAAAATCTCAGTCGAGACTTGTCAGATAAATCCGAGCCATGCTATATAGATGCCGTCAGCCTGACATGACAGACCACGACAGCTGAGGAGGCACCGATCATGCTCATGCGCACCGACCCGTTCCGCGAGCTGGACCGGTTCACCCAGCAGGTGTTCGGCACGAACGCCCGGCCCGCCGCGATGCCCATGGACGCCTGGCGGCACGGCGACAACTTCTACATCTGCCTGGACCTGCCCGGCATCAACCCGGAATCCATCGACCTGACCGTCGAGCAGAACGTGCTCACCGTCCGCGCCGAACGCGCCCCGGTCCAGGCCGACGGCGCCCAGATGATCGTCGCCGAACGGCCCTACGGCACCTTCACCCGGCAGGTCTTCCTCGGCGAGACCCTGGACGCCGAGCACATCGCCGCCGACTACGCCGCCGGCGTGCTCACCCTGATCATCCCGGTCCGCGAGGCCGCCAAACCCCGCAGCATCCACGTCACCAGCAGCGACGAGAAGCAGGCCGTCACCGCCTAGCACACGCCCACGCGGCATGGGCCGCCGCGCACCCGACGGCCCATGCCGCACCGGAAGCCTCGTCTGCCACGCCGAGTTGTTGTAATGGGCCAGATGACTGCGGCCTTCGCTCGTCGCCGACCGGCGCGAACCGAGCGGCGCCCTGCACGTCCGCGCGCTCTGCATCCCCCACTGCATAGCTTAGTGGGCTGCCGCGAGCAGGTGGTGGCAGTGGCCAGCTTGATGGCAGTGCTTGTCAGTGCGGCGGCGTTGCGCCGGCCTGCCTAGCGCTGGGCCGTCCCATGCCTAGTTCCGCCACGAGCTCGGCCCTTGCCTGCATCATCTGATCCCGCACCGCCGGATCGGCGACGGGATACTTCGGGTCAATCGCGCAGAGCGCCCGGACCAAGACCGCCGCGGTTGCCAGGCGGCTGAACCATTTGTGATCGGCCGGCACTACGTACCACGGCGCCCACTTCGTGCTGGTCTGGCTCAGCATGATGTCGAAGGCCCGCTGGTACTCGTCCCAGTACCGCCGTTCCCTGACATCGCTGGGCGAGAATTTCCAGTTCTTCTCCGGATGATCGATGCGCTTGAGGAACCGCTTGGCCTGCTCCCGCTTGGACACGTTCAGCAGGATCTTGACGACGTGGATACCGTTGTCGACCTGGTACCGTTCCCAGTCATTGATCTCCCGGTAGCGCCGGTCCCAGATGTCGCGGTCCCCGGGGTCCGGCATTCGCTCCGCAGCAAGCAACTCCTGATGCACCCGGACGATGAGCACCTCCTCATAGTGGGACCGGTTGAAGATGCCGATCCGGCCCCGGCCGGGCAGCGCCCGCTGGTAGCGCCACAGGAAGTCGTGGTCCAGTTCTTCCGCCGACGGCTGCTTGAAGGCGCGGACCTCCACTTCCTGCGGGTTGACACCGCTCATCACATGCTTGATGGTGCTGTCCTTGCCGGAGGCATCGAGTCCTTGCAGGACCAGGAGCACGCCGAACATGTCCTGTGCGGCGAGCCGGTCCTGGTACTCGGTGAGGAACTCCACGCCCTCGGCGAGCAGGGCGACGGCCTGCTCGCGGGTGACCTGGCCGGTAAAGCCCGGATCGTGACCACAGCCCAGCTTGACCGCGCTGCCTGGCGGCACCATGAGCGGTTCGATGAGGTCGGCCATGAAGCGAAGACGCTTGTCCATCTACTTGCGATCCCCGTAACGCCGACCTGGATACGAGGCAAACGGGCTGGCGGCGCCGAGCATGGCGGCGCGAAGCTCCGCCTGCGCAGCCTCCTCGAGCACCACGAGGAGCGAGACGGCGGTTTCCGCATCCCGGCCGAGGGCGAGTACGCCATGGTTGCCGAGAAGGACAGCCTGTGTGCCCGGCCGTTCCTTGAGCACCTCGATGACGGTGCTGACCGAGCCCGCGGGGTCCCCGGGCGCCCACGGCACCACTGGGACCTCCTCGGCCTGGCCTAGATGAAACAGTGCCTCATACCGGACCGGCAGAGCCCGGCCCGCTAGGGCGAACGCGAGCAGATTGGGGGAATGTGTGTGGACCACCGCCCCGACCTGCGGCCTGGCACGGTACACCGCGGTGTGTGTGGCCACGATCCCGGAATTCATCTCTGCCAGGTCACCCTCCGCAACGGTCCCGTCAAGGCGTACCACCGCGAGGTGTTCGGGCATGAGGTCGCGGATCTGGCTCACCGCGGCGAGCGTTACCGTGTCAGGCCCGACTCGCGCCGAGAGGTTGGCGTGCCCGGAATGAGACAGCACCCCAGTGCGCCGCAAGTGCACCGCGACATCCACCACGGCGCGGCGGAGCGCGAGGTGTGGTCGCTCGACAGCCTCAGGGACCGGCCCCTGCTCCTGCGTAGACATCCCTAGTCCTCACCGCGCTGGCAGTCGTGCTTGGCGTCTGGCTGATCGTGCGCGGCGCTATGGAGATAGCCATGCCACTCCGCGCTGCAGGTACCGGGGATCTGCACCTGGCACGGTCTCCGGGTATGTTCACAGGCCGGCATATTAGGGAAACCCGGATAACGGAGTGACCACTAGATGACTCTCCACGCTGGCCAGCCCCGGTGCTGACGCGGCCGCCGCCGTCGCCACGTTCGCCTCCTTCAGCGAGTGGACGTGCCCGTAGAGCTTGGCGGTGTGATCGGATACCTGGACGCTGATGTGGCGGGCGTCGATCTGTGCCTCTCGCCGGAACGCCTCCTCGACCTTGCCCTGGACCTGGTCCGGGCTGACCGTCGGCGTGACGGTGATGTTGTTGGTGATACCGACCACGCCGCGCACGTGCCTGACCATCCGCTCGACCTCGCGCCGCTGGTAATCCCATCCCACCTCCCCGTCGAGCGTCACCCAGTCGGCTCGTACCTGCGCATGCACCTTGCCCTCGGGGATCTGGGTGTTCCACTCCAGGACGTGCGCGATCGCCTGGGCGATGTCCGAGTCGTCCCGCGGCGTCCCTGCCAGCTTGACCTTCATCTCGTCGGCGACCGCCTTGACCCCGTACACTCGCGAGGCGGCTCGCACCGCCGCCAGCTTCTGCGCGTAAGTCGAGACGCCGCCGGTGAGGGTCACCGCGCCGTCCTTGACGGCGACGCCGATCGCCTCGGGGTCGAGCACCTGCGGGTCCCACCGCAGCTCCTGAAGGATTTCTTCCCTGATCTGGCTGTCGGATTTCATCGGCTACCCCCTACGGAGACGCGCTTACCGGCTTCGACGATAGGCACAGACGAGCACCGGCCACATCACACGTTCGGCTAGAGCAGGCCCGCTCAGCCTCCGGCCGCGCCAAGCCTGCCCGCCCGATCCAGCAGGCAGAACTAGCCGAACGAAGGATGTGGCACGGCGCCCTGCTGCCAGCCTGGCTGTCGGAGGACGACGATGAAGCTGCACAGGTGCCCGAGTGGGCCGAGCCGCACCCCGCCTGGCTCCCTGCACAAGCAGCCGGGCAGCGGGCTGTGCAGGCGTGTGATATTCCTGGGCGCAGTGGTGGCGTTGCTGCTGGTCGGCGGCATCGGCGGTTACCTGGCCTTCGGCTGTCCGCGCTGGACGCGGTCTACCTGACCGTGCTCGCGCTGACCACGGAGCGGCTCAGCGGCGGCCTACGTCTGTCGGTCGGTGAGGAGATCTTCACCGCGACGCTCGCCGTGCTCGGCGTGACCGGTTTCGTCGCGGTGGCCGAAGTCGCCGGCACCGCCGTGGTGGAGGGCCGGATGGCCCTGGGGCGGAGGCGGAGGACGCAGCGAAGGATCGACTCGATCGGCGACCGCTAGATTGTCTGCTCTTACGGGTGCGTCGGCGGATGGTCGCGGGCCGCAGCGAGCCCGCCGCTTGAAGAGGACGACCAGGAAGGCTGCCGCGCTGCGTCACAGGCCCGCCGAGACCTAGCTGCTCGGCACGCTCGGCTTCCTGGCCGAGCTGAACACCAGGCTGTAGTCCTCGACGGCCAGGACCTCGTAGTCCTCGTCGTCGAGGACCTCGGCGCGGATCATCTCGGCCAGGCTCGGGCTGGCCGCCCGGGCGGCCGGGTCCCGCCACACGGTCTGGCTGATCAGCCGCCCGCTGGCCGGGGCGGCGAACAGCAGCGCGGCGCAGAAGCCGGGGGTATCGGCCAGCCACGGCACCGCGGTATCGCCGAACACGTCGGCCACGTCCGCCGCCCCCGGCGGCTTGACCTGCATCCGCGTCAGCCGGACCGCCTCCCCGCTGCGCAGCGGCGCCCCCCGCTCGAAGACGGGAACCTGGTAGTCCTCGGCCGTCACCGGCCGCCGGATCCGCCGGGCCAGTTCGCCGCGGACCCGCGCTTCGGTCTCCCCGGCCGCCCACACCAGTTCGTGCTCGTGCGTGGCCCAGAACGATTCGACGATCGCCACGCCGGGCTCCTGGCCCGCCAGCAGGGACAGCCCCAGGCTGCCGTGCTGGCTCTCCACTACCGGGCGGACCTCGTGCTCGAGGTAGGCCAGGCATCCGGCCAGGACCGGCGGATCCGCGGTGATCTGGCTGACCCGGGCGTGCATCATGGCTGCCCCCCGAAGGCCCGCCCCGCGAAGCTCGCGGTCATCCGGCCCATCACCCACAGCTCGAACGGGACCGACACGCTGGCCTCCCGGACGCGAGCTGGATCGAGCAGGCCCGAGACCGCTGCCCGGCCGTCCTGGTCGTGCTGGGACCACAGGCCCAGGTGCCGGGTGACCGCCTCGCCGGCGAAATCGGCGTAGATCTCCATCATCCGCAGGTCGCGCTCGGACGGGCGGTGCGGGCGGTGGAAGTGCGTCGAGACCATGCCGACCAGGTGACCGGCGTGGTCGACCAGGGGCGTGGACTGGACCCCGCGGAATCCCGAGGCGGCGGCGATCTCCCGGTGCGGCGCGAAGCCCGGGTCGGTGCGGACATCGGCGATAGCGGTCTGCGTCCCTTGCCTGGCCGCCCGCCCGCAGGCCGAATTACCATCGTCGACGACGGCGAAGTACTCGCAGAACTCCGGGCCGAAGCCCGCCTGGGTGACCAGACGCAAGGATCCGGTGGCCGGATCGACGATCTGGATGTCCCCGAAATCCCCGCCGACGAGCGCCATCGCCCCCCCGAGGACCCGCGGGAGCAGTCTGCTCAGGCGTGGGACGTCGCGCAGGTCCTTGGTCAGGCCATGCAGGCGCCGGGCCGCATTCGGCTCGTCCAGGACGAACCGCATCGACGAGGCGAAGTGCTCGACTCTGCGGGCCAGCCGGTCCCGGCTGACCGCCGCCAGCCGCGCGGTCGGGTCACGGTAAGCGGCCTGCGCCCGCGCCACCGGCTGCGGAAGGTTCTGGATCCCGGTCGTCACCATCAGCCTCACATCTCTCATTCATCCAGTTCTGTCGGTGCGTCGCATCCGGTCCGTTCGGTAAAAAGAACTGGACCGAACGGTCCGTGGCTCCCGCTCCACGGCCAAGGTCTCGTGCGCACCGGTCAGTTCGATGATCCGGCGGACCGCCCGCGACACCGCGGTCAGCCGCATGAACCCGCCCCGCAGCTCGGCGTGTCGCCGGGTGGCCAGGAGCGCCCGCAGGCCGGCGCAGTCCATGAACGAGACCGCCGGACACGTCGAGTAGGAACCTCGCGCTGCGCTCGCGCATGATCCGCTGCTGGGCCTGCTGCGGCGGTCCCTCCGTAGCGAGGTCGACCTCTCCGCCGACCGTCACGATGATGCCGTCATCACCGGGACGGACGCACAGCATCAGACCCATGATCCCCACCCTGACCGCGCCAGCCGCGGCTCGTATCCCCGACATGGCTGGTTCTCCGGCCGACTAACTGGACTGGGGATGCGGACCGTCCCCGCCGCCGAGACGATGGAGCGAACCCGGGAAGCTGGCCGCAGGGCAGGAGGTGCAGCCGATGTTGATGGCCTCGAGGCCTCGCCGCGTGCGGCGGGAGCCAGCTGACCTGACCAACGGTGAACTGGCCAGCCGGGTGTACCGGCTGGCCAGGTGCGCCGCTTCCCGTGTCGACCCCGACGACTGGTTTCCCGTGACTCAGGACGTGGCCAGGGCCCGGGACCAGGCGGCCCGGGCCATCGCCGTCTGCGCCCGCTGCCCGGTGCGCCCGGACTGCCTGGAACTCTCACTGCGGCACGCGTTCGGTATGGGCGCGCACAGCGTATGGGGCGGGCCGGTCGAGGAGGAGCGACGGTCGGTTCGCCGCCGGGTGGCTGGCCGGCGCCAGCGTCACTGGACTCCTCCGAGACCAGCCCGTCCGCTTATGGCGAGACCATCAGATGGCTCTCCACGGTGGCGACCCCGGGTGCCGCGGCCGCCGCCGCCCGGGCCGCGGCCGCCTCGTGCAGCGAGTGCACGTGGCCGTAGAGCTTCGCGGTGTGGTCCGATACCTCCACCCGGATGTGCCGGGCATCGATCTCCGCCTCGCGCCTGAAGGCGTCCTCGATCACCGCCTGGACCCGCTCCGGGCTCACCGGCGGGTTGACCGTGATGATGTCCGTCACGCCCACCACGCCCCGGACCTGGCGGACCGACCGCTCGACCTCGTGGCGCTGGTACTCGTACGCGACCTCGCCCTCGAGCGTGACCCAGCCGTCCTGCACCCGCGCGTGCACCTTTCCCTCGGGCACCTGCACGTTCCACTCCAGGACGTGCGCGATGGCCCGGGCGATGTCGGTGTCGTCCCGCGGTGCGCCGGACAGCTTGACCTTCAGGTCATTGGCCACCGCCTTGACTCCGTACACCCGCTCCGCGGCCCGGGCCGCGGCCAGCTGTTCCGCGTAGGTCGCGACGTGACCGGTTAGCGTCACCGCGCCGTCGGTGACCGCGACGCCGATGGCGTCCGGGTCGGTGATCTGCGAGTCCCACTGCAGTTCCTTGATGACGTCATCCCTGATCTCAGTGTCGGATTTCACTAGCTCACCCTCCTGCCGAACGTTTCGGATCGTTCCTCACACTGCGCCGCGCGGGGCGCGGGCACATCACCCGTCCGAGTAGGGATGCGCGCCGCCGCCGGCCCCGGCAGCATGGCCGTCGTGAAGTGCCTAGCGAAAGTCATGATGGTGCTCGTGCTGCTGATCGCCGCGCTGGCCGTGGCCAACGCGGACAGCATCGTCAGGTACGTCCGCATGTCCCGCATGTGACGGTGCCTGCCGCCGGTAGACCACCATCCCGCGCGGGTGCTTGCCGTGGGTGAAACCGGATTCGGCGGTGGCCACCTCGCCGTCGGTGGACAGCCAGATGGGCTGGCCGTCCGCCGCCCGGATGTCGATCGATCTGGCGGCCCAGGCGTGATAGACCCGGGAGCGGCCGAGCGTGCCGGTCAGCACCGCGGCGACCAGCCGCGACATGGCCAGCGCCGTGGCCTCGACGATGCGGATGTCCAGGCATCCGTCGGCCAGGTCCGGACGGCACGCGGGCGCCATGCCCTGCGGCACGTACCGGCAGTTGCCGGCGAAGTAGAGCCATAGCCGTCGGCGCCTCCGTCCAGGACCAGCTCGTGCGGCCGGCCGCGGCGCAGCACGCCCATGAGCGCGACGACCTCCGCCAGCCGCTTGCCCAGGACAACCTCGAGCTGCCGCCTGGCGTTCACCAGATCCACGTACACGCCGGTGCTCGAGGTGTTGACGAACGGTCGGCCGGCCACCAGGCCGAGGTCCACCTGGACGGCTTCGCCATCGCGTAGCGCGGCCAGGGCGTCGCGAGGCGACTCGACGCCGAGGTCGGCCGCGAAGTGGTTGAAGGTGCCGGCCGGGATCACCAGCAGCGGCAGGCCCGTCTCCACGGCGACCGCCGCCGTCGCGCTGACCGTGCCGTCGCCGCCGGCCACCGCGCTGGCCGACATGTGCAGCGTGCCGCTCAGCGTCAGGTCCGGCCCGACGTTGCTGGCGATGGTGATCTCCAGGCCGTCCAGGATCCAGGCCACGCCGAGCGCCGTCACCATCCTGGTGTGGAACCGCGACCAGGGCAGCCGGTCGATCCGGGCCGGAATGAGGCTCCGGATCACGGGACTGCTGGTCATAGCGGGCGTTGTCGCCATGGCGCCCTCCTTCTCGCGTTACCCTGGGCGGCCAGGACCGTGACATCGCGGCAAACCCGGGCTTGACCACCGGGACCTCCTCCGCCTGGCCCAGCCGCCGAAGCGGCTCATAACGGGTCGGCAGCGGCCGCCGTGCCAGCGCGAACGCGAGCAGGTGCGGGGAATGCGTGTGGATCACGGCGCCGACCTCCGGCCGGGCTCGGTACACCTCGGTGTGCGTGGCCACCACTTCCGTGCTCAGCTCGGCCAGGTCGCCCTCTACCACGGTCCCGTCGAGGCGGACCACCGCAAGGTCGTCGGGCCCGAGGTCGTGCCTCCGGCTCAGCGCGGTGAGCAGGACAACATCGGGCCCGACCCGTGCCGACAGGTTGGCGTGCCCGGAATGAGACAACACACCGGCCCGCAGCAGGCTCACCGCGACATCCATCACGGCCCGGCGCAGCGCGAGGTGTGACCACTCCGCCGCCTCGGCCATCGACGCCCGCCCCGGCCGGGTCATCTCAGCCACCCCGTGGCCCTGAGCCTACGGGTTCACCATGCGAAAGACCCGGATGGGGGATACACCTGGGCTGGGCCACGATCGTCACGGCGCAACGTCAGCGTGCCGAAATCACCGGCCAGACCGGGACCGAGGCATGAAGACGGGGCCATGAACTAACCGAACGAAGGATGCGCGCGCCGTCGGCCGCACGGAAGCTGGCTGGGTAAGCACGGAAGGAGCGGTCATGAACGGAACTCCGACGGCGGCGGCGGCGGGCAAGGTCGACGTTGGCGGCGATCTCACCGTGAACCGGCTGGGATTCGGCGCGATGCGGATCACCGGCCCGGGCATCTGGGGTGACCCGCCGGACCGGGACAGGGCCAAGGAGGCGCTGCGGCGGGCCGTGGCGCTCGACGTCACCTTCATCGACACCGCGGACTCCTACGGGCCGGAGGTCAGCGAGCGCCTGATCGCCGAGGCCCTGTACCCCTATCCAGAGGAGCTGGTCATCGCGACCAAGGGCGGCCTGGTCCGGCCGGGACCGGGACAATGGGTGCCTGACGGCCGCCCGGAGCACCTGCGGGAGGCCTGCGAGGGCAGCCTGGCCCGGCTGCGGCTGGACCGGATCGACCTGTACCAGTTCCACCGGCCCGACCCGGATGTGCCGATCGCCGAGTCGATCGGCGCGCTGGCCGAACTGAAGGACGAGGGCAAGATCCGCCACATCGGGGTGTCGAACTTCTCCGAGGACCAGCTCCGGGAGGCCGAGCGGGTGGCCCCGGTGGTGTCGGTGCAGAACCGGTACAACGTGGTGGACCGGTCCTCCGAACCGATGCTGGACCTGTGCGACCAGGAGATGCTGGTGTTCCTGTCGTGGGCGCCGATCGAGGAAACCGGGGCCATCCCCGCGGTCCTGGCCGCGGCCCGGCGTTACGGCGTGACCGAGCAGCAGGTGGCGCTGGCCTGGCTGCTGACCCGCTCGCCGCAGATCCTGCCGATCCCCGGCTCCGGCGACCCGGACCACGTCGAGCAGAACGTCGCCGCCGCCAGCATCGACCTCACCGCCGAGGAGATCCGGGCCATCAACAGGGCAGTCCTGAGCTGATGATCACCGCGGAGACGGTCAACCGCATCGTCAGGTTCCAGGCCGGCGGCCTGCCGGTGGTGTCGCTGTACTGCCGGGCTGACCCGGGCGCGAGCCCCAGGGAGATGCACACCCGGGTGGACAGCCTGCTGGACCAGGTCCGCCCGGTGGCCAAGGACCACGATCTCGATCACCGGTCCCGCCTGTCGGTGCGCACCGACATCGAGCGCATCAAGGATGCCCAGGGCGCCGAACGCTGGCCGCCGGGGACGGTCGCCATCTTCTCCTGCTCCGGCCGCGGCCTGTACGAGGAGATACCGCTGCCGCGCCGGGTCCGGGAGCAGGTCATGGTGGACGCGACCCCGCTGGCCCGGCCCATGCTGGCCGTGCTCGGTGAGTACTGCCGCGCCTGCGTCCTGGTCGTCGACCGGACGCGGGCCCCGGTCTGGGAGATGTACCAGGACGAGATGCGCGAGGTGAGCACGGTCCGGGACCCGCTACGCAAGGCGGGTAACACGGGAGCCCGCGCCGAGGACCGGGTCCAGAACCGGGTGGACGAGCAGGCCAAGCGGCACTTCCGCCGGGTCGCGAGCACGGTCGACCAGCTGCTGCGCACCGACGGGTACGACGTCCTCGTGGTCGGCAGCCACGAGCACGAGCTGGCGGACTTCCTCCGCCTCCTGCCGCGCGAGCTGCGCGGCCGGGTGGCCGGGACGTTCAGCGCCGACCCGGCCGGCACGCCGGTGGCCGAGATACACGACCAGGCCGACGCCGTCCTGCGCCGCTATCAGCGCGAGCGGGATCAGCGGCTGGTGAATCACGTTCTGGAGCTGGCCGCGGCCGGCGGGCTGGCCGCGGTCGGTCTGCAGGACTGCCTGTGGGCCGGCAGCATGTCCGCGATCGACACGCTGCTCGTGCGCGACGGCGCGATGGTGCCCGGGGTGGTCTGTGACGAGTCCCGCTGGCTGGCCGCCTCCGGGGACATCTGCCCGGTCTGCGGGAAGCCCACCCGGTACGCCCCGGATGTCCTGGACGAGCTCGCGGCGGCCGTCATCGAGACCGGCGGCTCGGCCAGGCAGATCGCAGCGGACCTCATGCCTGAGGAGTACCCGACGGCGGCGCAGCTGCGGTTCCCGCCGCCCCCGCGGGAGGCAGGAGCGCGGGAGGCAGGAGACACCCAGCCATGAGTTCCGACGCGCTGGCCGAAGAGCTCAAGCTCGTCGAGGAGGACCTAGCACGGCTCCGGGAGACGGCCGCCGGCCTGCGGCGGCGCATCGGCGACCGGGACGAGGAGCCAACCGATGCCGCCGAACGCTCGGCGCTGATCGAGGCCGCCGAGGAGCAGGAGGCGCTGATCGACCAGCTGGACGCCAGGCGCGAGGAGCTGCTGCGTCGGCTCCACGACAGCGCCGCGCACGACTAACGGGAGCTGACCGTGAAGGTGATCGTCTATGCCGACTTCAACTGCGCGTACTGCTATCTGGCCAGCCAGCGGACTGACCGGCTGATGCGCGAGGGGACGGCGGAGGTCGAATGGCGCGCCGTCGAGCACCTGCCCCGGCTCCCCGTCACCGGCTACAAGCCACGGCCGGGCGAGCTTCAGCCCGGCGACGCGGGCGGCGAGGACGACCTGGCCGAGGCGGCGTGCCTCGCGCTGCCCGACGAGTGGCTGCCGGCGTCGCTCCCGGCCGTGATCAGCAACACCCGGGCGGCGGTGTCGGCCTACGCCGAGGCGATCACCGACGGCGTCCAGGACCGGCTGCGGCTGCGCCTGTTCGAGGCGATCTGGGCCCAGGGAAGCAACATGAGCAGCGCGCAGGAGGTGCGGCGGGTGATCACGGACTTGCTGTGGCCGGCCGACCCGATCTATCCGCACCTGATCAGTCCCGACCTGCCCACCCCAGTCCTGCACGACCCCGACCCGATGCGGATCGTGCGCCGCGAGGGCGGCACGGTCACGCAGGACGGCGGCCCGCTGACCACCGCGGCCTATGACCGGGCCCGGCAATGGCGCCAGGAGTGGCTGGCCCTTTCCCAGTCGGCCCTTTCCCAGTCGGCCCTTTCCCAGTCGGCACTGCCCGAGCCGGCCGTCCCGGCCGTGATCGGCCCGGACGGCGCCGTCCACGCTGGCCCCGATGGCCTGCGCTGCCTGGCCGCGATCGTTGGTCCGGACGCCCTCAGCTGGCGTGCCGCTCCCGGGCTGGCCACCGCCCGCCACCTCCCTGTCGGCTAGACCCCGGCCGACAGAACTGGTTCAGCATGGCCTCGAACCGGAAGAACTCCGTGCGGCTGTGCGGGTGGTCCAGGACCGACGGCATCTCGCCCGTCGCCCGGATGAGGCCGAACGTGCCGGTGTCTTTGCCTTGTCGATCCCTGTCCCCAGAAGGCGATGATGTCGTCGGTGGAGGACGTGCCCGAGCGGAAGTACGCGTTGGCTGGGGTCTCCACCTCGATCTGCCCCGCCTGCGCGGCCTGGTCCGCGTCCACCCCGCGGTCATAGAGCTTGGCCATGACTTCGCCCTGGCTGGTCGAGTCGAGCACGGCGAGGCACTTGTGCCCGGTTCGCAGGCCCTCGGCCAGGAACGGCAGCACGACCTCGTCCCGGCCTGCCGGGCCGGAGTAGAAGGCGCAGACGTGGCTGCCGCTCGGGACCGAGCGGTCCATGATGCCTAGCGGCACGGACTGCGTCATAGGGCCACTTTCTCACACGACAGGGCAGTCGGCTAACTGCTCATCGTGCTAGGAAACAACGAAGACGGATGCGACGGAGGGCTCAGCCATGTGGAACTCGCTCCGGACCGACGCCCGCGACGGCCTCACGGCTACCTGCCGGGCTGACCGCTATGACGCATCCTCGGTGTCCTGCTCCGCGGCGATCCGCGCCAGCTGGACCCGGGAGGTGATGCCGAGCTTCCAGAAGATGTGGCGCAGGTGGAACGCGACAGTGTGCGTGCTCAGGAATACCCGGTTCGCCACCTGGCGGTTGCTGAGCCCCTGGGCCACCAGGTCGGCGACCCGCCGCTCGGTGTCGGTCAGGCTGTCCCAGCCGAAGGCCGGGCGGTCCGCGTGGGTCCAGTGGCGGAGCCGGGTGCCCGCGGCCCGCAGGCTGGACCGGACCCGGGCCAGGTCCTCCTCGTTGCCGAGCTCTTCGAACAGGGCGTAGGCCTGGCTGAGCAGGGTCGTGGCCCGGCCCCGATCGCCGTGCCCGGCCCGGGCGTTCCCGGCGTCCTCCAGCGCGCCGGCCCGGGCCCGCGCGGCCGTGTAGCGCCCCGCGGCCCGCTGCAGGGCGGCGGGGTCCTGTTCGGTCAGCCCGCGGGCATGGTCGGCGGCGGCCGTCATATCCGGGTCGCCTGGCGTGATCATGGCCAGCCGTTGCGTCTGTCTGGCCAGCGCGTCCGCCCGGTCCCGGTCGCCGCCGGCGAGCGCGCCGCGTACCAGCAGCACGGCGCCTTCGGGATCAGCCATCCCGCCGCCGAACAACGCCTGTTGCAGGTGCTTCTCAAGGTCCTGGACGTAGGCGTAGACGTCGGCTTCCGGTCGCATCGGGGCCTCCTCTTGTCCCCCTGCGGTCTCTTGGCCAGCTTGGCCGGCGACCGGGGCCGGGCGCATCGACCTGCCCGGGCAATTCCGTTACCCCGGCAGGACAGCCAGGGCGCCGAGCTCAGGACTGGCGTAGCGCCTGCAGGGTCCGCCACGCATGGGTGGCGACCTGGAGGTTGAACTGGACGTCGGGCAGGCCGAGATCGTGGCCGGACACCTGGCGGATGCGCTGGAGGCGGTATTTGATCGTGCTGCGGTGCACCGACAGCGCCTCGGCCGAGGCGTCGTAGTTGCCGCCGCAGTCGAGGTACTTGCTCAGCGTCAGCACCAGCGGGGTGCCATGCCCGGCGTCGTAGTCGATCAGCGGGCCGAGCCACTCGGTCACGAAGCGCTCCATGGCCGAGGTGTCGCCCGCCGTGGCCAGGATCTTGTAGATGCCGAGGCTGTCGAACAGCGTGATCTGCTCGGGGCCGCCCGCCGTCTCTTGCATCCGCAGCGCCAGCTCCGCTTCCTGACAGGAGTGCGGGAACCGGTCCAGCTCCAGGACGCGGCCGCCCACCCCGATCCGGCACCGCCGACCGTGCATCTCGGTGACGACCCGCGCCCAGAACAGGTCCCAGCACACCTCTGTATCGGCCAGCAGGACCACGTCGTGCAGCCGCGGCGCCAGCAGCGACCCCAACCCGACGGCCCTGGCCGCCCGACCGACGGCGTGGAAGAACAGGCCGATGTCGTCGTCGCGGTGCGCCCTGACGGCTTCGACCAGGACAACCCGGTGCGGCCGGCCCAGGTCGTAGCCGAGGGCTTGGGCCCGGTTCAGCATCGTGGCCGGGTCCGCGCCCGCGTCCCCGATCAGGTCGAGCACCAGGTCGGTTCGCATCCGCGCTTCGCCCTGGGCCAGGTGCTGCAGCCGGGCGATCTCCATGGCGAGCACCGTGGTCGCGTGCTCGACGGCCACTCGCTCGGTGTCGGCTGCCGTCCCGGCCGGGTCGTGCAGGACGAGCAGGGCCACCGGGGAACCGCCGAGCATGGCCACCGAGAGGAGGCGCTTGCCCTCCCGGACCGGGCCCGTGGCGGCTATGGCCCGGTCCAGCAGCCGGCCCCGCTGGACCGGGTCGGCCTTGGGGTAGGGATCGGGCCGGTCCGGTCCGGCCCACGCCAGCAGGTTGCCGAAGCGGTCCTCGATGGCCGCCGGGCGGTCGGTCAGCTCGTAGACCGCCTGGGCGATTCCCGCCTGCCCGTCCCCGCCGAGCGCCACCTTGGTCAGGCGGTCGTGAATCTCCATGCCACGCACCAGCGCGAGGTTGGCCAGGCGCAGCTCCCCGGCCTGTTCCCGCTCCCGGCCGTGCAGGCGCGCGTTCGCCAGCGCTACCCCCGTCTGCTGGGCCAGCACCTGCAGCAGGAACCGCTCGCTCTCCATGGGCGGGGCCGGAGCCCCGACCACCAGGTAGCCAGCCGGCCCGTGGCGGCTGGACAGCGAGTAGGCCCAGGACCACGGCACGTCGGCGAGCATGACCGGCCCGCCGTCGGCCGCGTCGACGACGGCCGGCAGGCTGGTGGCCTTCCGGCCGGGGATCCGGACGTCCTGCCACAGGCCGTCGAGGAAGATGCCCTCCGTCGTGCACGACCCCAGGGACTCGACCGCGTTCGCGACGTAGTGCACGATGTCGTCCTGGCTGTCCTGCTGGGTCAGCAGCATCGCGAGCACCAGCATGCTCCGCAGCGCGGAGAGCTGTTCGCGGACCGGGCCGTCATGATCCGGGACGCCCGTCACTGTCTACTCCGGGCCATGGGGACACTGGCCGGGATCGAGGTGGTAGGCGCAGGCCTCACCATACGATTTCTCCTCGCGTCGGCACAACGATCCTAACTCCGGTCAGGGCCGGTGACCCCGTCAGACCTGCCCGGACGGCACAGGCCGGCCACGCGGTCCGGCCCGGAAACTACCTGGTCTGCTGATGTGCGTCCGGCCCTCCCGGCCCAGCATGGGGTCCATGCGTACCACGAGAGGACGGCGGGCATGGCGACGCTGACCGATCCGCACCTGAGCCTGGTCCGCCCGGTGACGCCGCAGACGCCGGGGGGCTGCGAGGAATGCCTGGCCCTGGGGTCCGAGTGGGTGCACCTGCGCCTGTGCCTGACCTGCGGGCATGTGGGCTGCTGCGACTCTTCGCCACTGCGGCACGCCCGCGCCCACGCCTTCGCCGTCGGGCACCCGATCGTCCAGTCGTACGAGCCGGGCGAGGATTGGCGCTGGTGCTATGCCGATGAAACCTTTGTCTGAGGAAACCCCTGACCTGCAGGGGGCGTTCCCGCGGCTGAGTGACGCCCAGATCGCCGCGCTGGACGCGCAGGGCCAGCGTCGGCCTACCCGGCCTGGCGACGTCCTGTTCGCCGAGGGCGACCGGGAGTGCGACTTCTTCGTCGTCCTGGCCGGGACGGTGGCCTCGGTCGAGGGCCGCGGGACACCGGAGGAGCGCGTCATCGCCGTCCACGGCCGCGGCCGGTTCCTCGGCGAGCTCAGCCTGCTGACCGGCGAGGGCGCCTACTATTCCGCGGTGGCCCTCGACGCGGGCGAGGTGCTCGCGGTGCCGACCGGCCGGGTCCGGGAGCTGGTGGCCCGCGATTCCGCGTTCGGCGACCTGGTCCTGCGTGCCTACCTGCTGCGCCGCTCGATCCTGATCGGGCTCGGGGCCGGCCTGCGGATCGTCGGCTCGAAGTACTCCGCGGACACCCGGCGGGTCCGAGACTTCGCGGCCCGGAACCGGGTGCCGTCCCGGTTCCTGGACCTAGAGGCCGACCCGTCCGCCGAGGCCCTGCTGGAGCAGTTCGATGTGACGCCGCAGGACACCCCGGTCGTGATTGTGCACGGACGGCTGCTGCGCAACCCCAGCAACGCCGAGCTGGCCGCGGCGGTCGGGCTCCCGGCGCCGAGTGAGCCGGGGGCCAGCTGTGACTTGCTGGTGGTCGGATCCGGGCCCGCGGGCCTGTCCGCGGCGGTGTATGGGGCCTCGGAAGGGATGCGGGTCATCGTCCTGGACGCCACCGCCGCCGGCGGCCAGGCCGGGACCTCGTCGCGGATCGAGAACTACCTTGGCTTCCCGTCGGGCATCTCCGGCGCCGAACTCGCGGAGCGGGCGATGCTCCAGGCGCAGAAGTTCGGCGCCCGGTTCGCCGTCCCGGCCGAGGCCACCTCCATCGAGCAGGACGACGGTCACTACCGGGTGCGCCTCGGCGACGGGACCAGCCTGACCAGCGCCCTGGTGGTCCTGGCCACCGGGGTCAGGTACCGCAGGCTCGACCTGCCGCGCGCGGACTACTTCGAGAAGATGAGCATCTACTACGCGGCGTCGCAGGCCGAGGCGCTGCTATGCAGCGGGGACCCGGTGGCCATCATCGGCGGCGGCAACTCGGCGGGGCAGGCAGCGGTCTTCCTGTCCGCGCACGCCGCCCAGGTCACGCTCATCGTCCGCGAGCACGACCTGGGCGAGCACATGTCCCGCTACCTCGTCGACGAGATCGCCCGGATCGCCAACGTGCACGTCATGACCGGCACCGAGGTGCGGGAACTGCACGGCGAGGCGGCGCTGGAGGCCGTCGCCGTCACCGACAACCGGACCGGCACGCGGCGCACCATCGACGCCCGCGCGCTGTTCATCTTCATCGGCATGGCCCCGTGCACCGGCTGGCTCGGCGGGCTGGTCGACCTCGACGATCGCGGATTCGTCCGCACCGGGCCAGGTTCGGACGGAGCCGAGCGCTCGCTGCTGGAGACCAGCCAGCCCGGCATCTTCGCGGTCGGCGACGTCCGCGCCGGCTCGGCCAAACGAGTCGCCACGGCCGTCGGCGAGGGCGCGATGGCGATCCGGCTTGCCTTCGAACGAACACGCCCCACCTAGGAGGTAACGGCGATGCCCGTGATGGGCTTTACCAAGTTCGAGCGCTTCTTCCGCGCCGCCGGCGGCGTCGACGTCGACCGGGACGACATCAAGCGGTACCTCGATTTCGTCAACGACGCGCTCTACGATCTGCTGCTCATCGGCCAGGCCACGGCCAAGGCGAACGTCCGCGACGTCATCTTGCCCTGGGACCTGCCGGTCACCAAGGGGCTGCAGGAAAGCGTGCACGCCTTCGAGCGCCTCGAGGAGGAGATCGAGCTCCGCCCGATCCTCGAATCCCTGGCCGCGCGGCCCCCGCTAGATGCCACGCTCGCCGACGACACCCAGGCCAGGCTCCCGTTGCTCTTCGGGGGCATCAGCGTCGCCCTGGCCCGGATGTTCAAGCTCATCGATGCCGAGCTGAAGGCCGTGCACACTGGGGAATGGGAACGCACGTTCAGCCTGTTCCGGCTGCTGATCTGAGCCGGACAGGCCAGGACTACCAGGATGGTGGATGTGCTCGCCGCCGCTCGCGGGAAGCGTAAGGAGTATCCCGAAGTCACCTTCTCAGCCATAGGAGGAATCCAATGGCAGCGCTCCCGGTCCGCCGCGGCGGACCGAACACCTCGGTCGTCAACCCTTCCCGCGAGTTCGAGGACATCTACGACCGGATGGGCCAGCTGATGAACTTCGCGTTCGGCCTGACCCCGGCCGCCCTGGCCGACATGCCATGGGTCCCGCTCGCGGACTTGTCCGAGACCGACGACGCCTACGTGGTCAAGGCCGAACTGCCCGGCGTGAACAAGGACCAGGTCAACATCCAGCTCCAGGACCGGGAGCTGGTCATCTCCGGCGAGATCCCCGAGCCCGAGGACGGCAATGGCCACCGCCGCCGCCACCGCAGCTCGCGCCGCACCGGCCAGTTCGAGCTCCGGACCTACCTGCCCGGCGACGTCAACGCCGACGCGGTCACCGCGCAGCTCTCCGACGGAGTCCTGACCGTGACCGTACCGAAGGCCGAGGCGGCCAAGCCGCGCAAGATCGAGGTCACCGGCTGACCAACCGGCTTCCCGCGCGCTCCCGGATCGGCCCAGGACGCCGGGAGCGCGGGGCCAGCCAGAGCATTTGCGGGTAAAGAAGCAGGAGGCAGTAATGGCAGTTGCAGTCGGCATCGACCTCGGCACCACCAATTCCGTGATCGCCGCCACGCAGGGCGGCCAGACCACGGTGATACCGAACGCCGAAGGGTCACGGACCACGCCCTCGGTGGTGGCGTTCACCCCGCAGGGCGAGCGCCTGGTCGGCCAGCTCGCCCGGCGGCAGGCGATCCTGAACCCGAAGGGGACGATCTACTCCGCCAAGCGGTTCATCGGGCGGCGCTACGACGAGGTGACCAGCGAGCTGAACGCCGTGTCGTTCGACGTGGTCCCCGGCCCGGACGGCGCGGCGCGGTTCCAGATCCAGGGCCGGCAGTACGCGCCCGAGGAGATCTCCGCGCTGGTGCTCCGCAAGCTCGTCGAAGACGCGTCCAAGTTCCTCGGCGAGAAGATCAACGAGGCCGTCATCACCGTGCCGGCCTACTTCAACGACGCGCAGCGCCAGGCGACCAAGGACGCGGGCCGCATCGCCGGCCTGGAGGTCCTGCGGATCATCAACGAGCCCACGGCCGCGGCGCTGGCCTATGGCCTGGACAAGAAGAAGAACGAGACGGTCCTGGTCTACGACCTGGGCGGCGGCACCTTCGACGTGAGCATCCTGGACATCGGCGACGGCGTGGTCGAGGTGCGGGCCACCGCGGGCGACAGCCACCTGGGCGGCGACGACTTCGACCGCCGCGTCGTGGACTACCTGGCTGACGAGTTCAAGAAGGACAACGGGATCGACCTGCGGGCTGACCCGCAGGCGCTGCAGCGCCTGTTCGAGGCGGCCGAGAAGGCCAAGGTCGAGCTGTCCTCGGTGACCCAGACCACGATCAGCCTGCCGTTCGTCACCGCCGACGCCTCCGGGCCCAAGCACCTCAACACCACGCTGATGCGGTCCACCTTCGAGCAGATCACCGCCGATCTCGTCGAGCGCACCGTCCAGCCGGTCCGCCAGGCGCTGTCCGACGCCAAGCTGACTGACGCCGACATCGACGAGGTGATCCTGGTCGGCGGATCCACCCGGATCCCGGCCGTGCAGAGTCTCGTCCGCCGGCTGACCGGGGGCAAGGACCCCAACATGACCGTCAACCCGGACGAGGTGGTCGCCGTCGGCGCCGCCATCCAGGCGGCCGTGATCAAGGGCGAGCTCAAGGACGTGGTGCTGCTCGACGTGACGCCGCTGTCGCTCGGCATCGAGACCATGGGCGGGGTCATGACCAAGGTCATCGAGCGCAACACCACGATCCCGGCCCGCCGCACCGAGGTGTTCAGCACCGCCGAGGACAACCAGCCGGCGGTCGACGTCGTGGTCCTGCAGGGAGAACGGGAACGGGCCGCGGACAACCGGGTGCTGGGCCGGTTCCGGCTGGAGAACATCCGCCCGGCCCCGCGGGGCGTCCCGCAGATCGAGGTCACCTTCGACATCGACGCCAACGGGATCCTGAACGTCTCGGCCCGGGACAAGGACACCGGGACCGAGCAGCGGATCACCATCAGCGAGAGCTCCAACCTGGACCAGTCCGAAGTGGAGCGGATGATCGCCGACGCCGAGCAGCACCGCGACGAGGACCGGCGGCTGCGCGAGCTGACCGACGCCCGTAACGCGCTGGACACCGCGGCCTACCAGGTCGAGCACCTGGCGACCGAGCGCGGCGACGCGGTGCCGGTGCACGAGAAGGCGCGGGCCGACAACCTGGTCGCCGACGCCAGGCAGGCGCTCAAGGACGACAGCACCCCGCTGGACCGGCTGCGCAGCCTGACCGCCGAGCTACAGCAGGTCTACCAGTCCCTGGCCACGGCGGGTCCTGGTCCGGGACCCTCGCCGGACGGGCGGGCCGGGCAGGCGGGCCCGGCCTCCGGTGACGACGATGACGTGATCGACGCCGAGTTCACGCCCAGCGAATGAGCAGGCCGATGAGCCAGCCAGAAGACGGCACGGCGGACAGCGGCGCCAGCGCGCCCGATCTCGATGTGATCACCGAGCAGGCGGCACGGATCGCCGAACTCGAGGCCCTGCGCCTGCAGGTCCTGGCCGACTTGGACAACGCGCGCAAGAGGTGCGCCGTGCAGGTCAGCCGGGCCGAGGCCGAGGCCAGGGCCGCCGTCGCCCGGCAGTGGCTGGCGGTGGTGGACAACCTGGACCTGGCGCTGGAGCACGCCGAGGCCGATCCGGTCACTATCGTGGCCGGGGTCCGGGCGGTTCGGGCTCAGGCCCTGGACGTGCTGGCCCGCCTGGGCTTCCCGCGCCGCGACGACCGGGGCGCCCGGTTCGACCCGGTCCGGCACGAGGCGGTGGCCTCCCGGCCCGACCCCGGGGCCGAGGCCGACGTGGTGGCCGAGGTCGTCCGGCCCGCCTACGGCGAAGGGGACCACCAGCTGCGGCCGGCGCAGGTGGTGGTGGCCCGGCCGGATTGAGGGCCGGGCTGATGGCCGCGGACGAGGACTTCTACCAGATCCTGGGCGTGCCGAGGGATGCCAGCCAGGAGGACATCCAGCGCGCCTACCGCAAGCTGGCCCGGACCTACCACCCGGACGTCAACCACGATCCGGCGGCCGAGGACCGGTTCAAGGAGGCATCCGAGGCCTACGACGTCCTGTCCGATCCGCAGACGCGGCGCCGGTACGACGCCTTCGGGCGCGACTTCCGCCAGGTTCCCGAGGACGTCGATCCCGAGACGTGGCGGCGTGCCCGGGCCGGCGCGCGGGCCGGAGCCGGGGCGGGCCAGGGCGGGCCCGGCGGGTTCAGCTTCAGCGAGGGCGACCTAGGGGACATCGATCTCCAGGATCTGCTGGGCGGCTTGTTCGGCGGCCGGGGGGCTCGGCGGGGCTGGGGGACTAGGGGCCCGATCCCGGGCGCCGACCAGGAGGCCGAGATCGAGCTCACGGTCGAGGAGGCCTACCGCGGCGGGCGCAGGACCATCACGCTGTCCAGCGACGGCACCCGCCGCTCCTTCGACGTCACGGTCCCGGCCGGGGTGACGGACGGGCAGCGGATCCGGCTGGCCGGGCAGGGCGGCCGCGGCAGCGACGGGGCGCGCAACGGCGACCTGTACCTGATCGTGCGGATCGC
>Ga0335078_10002595_pt1 | contig 27253 bp, 30 predicted proteins | sample Lox_Sample_32_FD_206711 | JGI IMG/M metagenome (GOLD analysis project Ga0335078, IMG submission 206711) | Soil microbial communities from Loxahatchee National Wildlife Refuge, Florida, United States - Lox_Sample_3.2 | ecosystem: Environmental > Terrestrial > Soil > Wetlands | place: USA... | reverse complement strand
TAAGCGGTGGCGCTTTTCCCTTTTTCTGTTTCGTTCTTGGCGCGGGAAAAAGTTTTCCGCAAAAGAAATGTTTAATCCCGCTCTAATCGCGTTCTAACCTCAGGCGCGTGAAATTCACTCATGACACTTCCCCCGATGGTTGGCCTGCCGAGCGGCGGCGTCCTGGTCGCCAGTCCGAACAACTTGTTTCGGGAACAAGTGCGGCAAAGCCTGCCGGACCGCACCTGGCCGGTGCAGGAAGCGCTGGGCGGGGCCGAGGCCCTGGTGAAACTCGAGACCGGCAACTGGCAAGTGCTGTTCTTGGACCGGCGCTTGCCGGATCTTGATGCCGAAGAGTTGATCCAGATCATTCAACGGCGCTTTCCCGGGATTCACGTGGTGATGGTGGATTCGGATGGCGGACCTGTCTCCTTGTCAGTCGCAGTGGCGACCGCACCGCCTGAAGCAGCACTGCCGGTGAATTCGCGTGCATCCTCGCCACGCCAGGAACGGCGTGCCCAGGCGGAGCCATTGCCGGGAATGATCGGTCGCAGCGAACCGATGTTGCGCCTTTATCAGCTGGCCCGGCTGGTTGCGCCGCGTCAGACCACGGTGCTGATCACCGGCCCCACCGGAAGCGGCAAGGAACTGGTCGCCCGGGGCCTGCACGAGTTGAGCCTGCGGGCCTCGCGCCCGTTCATTGTCGTGAACTGCGCTGCCATTCCCGAGGCCTTATTGGAATCGGAGTTGTTCGGCCATACCCGGGGCGCGTTTACCGGGGCCATGCAGGCATACCCGGGAAGAATTCTGGCGGCACAAAACGGCACGTTGTTTCTCGACGAAGTGGGAGAACTTCCCCTGAGTTTGCAAGCCAAGCTGCTGCGCTTCTTGGATCACAAAGAGGTGCAGCGGCTGGGCAGCGCCGAGGCCCTGCGGGTCGATGTGCGAATCGTGGCGGCCACCAATGCCGACCTGGCCAAGCGCGCCGAAGACGGAGATTTTCGCGAAGATCTCTATTACCGGTTGTCCGCCTTTCCCCTCGAACTGCCCTCCTTGGGCGAACGGCTCTCTGATCTGGAAGCCCTGGCAGAGTATTTCCTGCGAGTGATGTGCCCGGCGCCGGCCCGGCCGCCGAAGCTGAGTGCGGAGGTCGTGGGTCTTCTGCACTCCCACCGCTGGGGAGGCAACGTGCGGGAGTTGCAACAGGTCATCGAGCGGGCGGCGATTTTGGCGGAGTCCGAGCCGGAAATTCGGCGGGAGCACTGCTACTTCGCTCCCGGGTGGAAAGCCCGCAGCGAAATCTGAGAAAGAACTCAGCTTGGAGCGCCGCCAGTGGCAGGCGCGTTGCATGGATCATCATCATTATTATTATGTCAACTTTACTGCAAATTTCCTTTCCGGAACCGCCGGTCCCACTCGAGGATCCGCCGCTCGAGCAGGTTCTCGCCCAAGCCTTCTCCTCCTTCAGTGCGGCCGCGGCTTCGCTCGAGCGCGGATATTTACAACTTCAGGCAGAGGCGCTGCGATTGCGCCACGAGCTCGAAGGCAAGAACCGCGATTTGGCTTTGAGCCTGGAAGAGAACCGCAGGACACGCCAACACTTGAATCAGATTTTGGAAGGCTTGCCTTGCGGCGTGTTGGTGATGGAAGCGAAAGGCGAGATCTCGCTCGCCAATCCCGAGGCGAGACGATTGCTGGGCGCGATCTCCGAGGCCGCCATCGACGGATTGCATCCCGTCCCATGTTGGATCGCGGAATTGCTGGCCGACGCCGCTTCGGGGAGCGAGGAGCGTGAGTATTGCTGTCAACAGGGCCCGGTCGAAGCGATTGCGGTCAAGCGGTCCCAGTTGTCGGCAGATGGCGGCGCGAGCGCCATCTTTATCCTGCAGGACCGGACAGCGAGCCGGCGTCTGGAGCGGGAACGCGAAGCCCTGCGGCGGCGCCGCGCCCTAGCAGAAATGGCCACGCTGTTGGCGCACGAGATCCGCAATCCCTTGGGCAGCCTCGAACTTTTTGCCGGTTTGCTGGCCGCCTCGGACCTGCCTGCGGAGATGCAAGGCTGGGTCGGGCAGCTGCAAGCCGGTTTGCGCCTGCTCTCGGCGACCGCCAATAACGTGCTGCATTTTCACAGCCCGCCGGAATTGCATCTTGCGCCCCTCGATCTGGGGGCTTGGCTGCGGTCATTCGCGGAATTCCTGGAGCCGCTGGCCCGGCAAGCGCAGGTGCGGGTTGAATTGAGCTCCGAGCTGGGCGGTGTAGTGATTGCGGCCGACCGGCATCGCCTTGAACAGGTCATGCTGAATCTGGCGCTCAACGGCCTGCGCGTCATGTCGGGCCGGGGCGTGATTCAGATTTCCGGAGAGATCGACTCGGGGGATAGCCGGCAGCCGGTCCGCATCAAGATTGCCGACAACGGCCCGGGCATCGCTGCCGGTAATCTGGACCGCATCTTTGATCCTGGATTCAGCACCTGCGGTGGCAGCACCGGTCTGGGATTGTCGGTGGCCAAAGCCATCGTGGAGCAACATCAAGGGGTCATCACCGTGGCCAGCCACGCCCGCCAGGGAACCACGTTCACGCTCGCATTTCCTCTCGCGAAAGGAACCCGATGAACCACACTGCAGCCAAGCGCATTCTGGTGGTGGACGACGATGCCGGCATGCGGGCCGCGCTCGCAGCCAGCTTTCTGCGCCGCGAGTGGCGCGTGGAAACCGCGGCAGGAGCGTTGGAGGCAATTGCGCGCTTTCGCGCCTCGCAGCCCGCGCTGGTCATCACCGACATGCGCATGCCGGACGGCGATGGGCTTCAGGTGATGCAGGAGGTGCGGACCGTGGCTCCGCACACGGCGGTGATTCTTTTGACCGCGTATGGCAGCGTGCCCGACGCGGTGGGCGCCATGAAGAGCGGAGCCTGCGACTATTTCATCAAGCCGGTGGCCTTTGACCAGCTGGAGCAGGCCGCCGAACGTTTTCTGCCCCAGGCACCTGCCACCGAAGCCGGGGAGAAAACTTTTATTGGCCATTCGCCCGCCCTGACGCTCGCGCTGGGACGCTTGCGCCAGGCCGCGCCGACCGACGCCGACATTCTGATCCAGGCAGAAAGCGGTACCGGCAAAGAACTGGCCGCACGGCTGATTCATCGCCTCAGTGCGCGCCGGGAGCGGCCCTATGTCGCGGTCAACTGCGCTGCGTTTCCCGAGAGTCTGCTGGAAAGCGAATTGTTCGGCCACGCCCGTGGCGCCTTCACCGGGGCGACGGCGGCCAAGGCGGGGAAATTCGAGCTGGCCCATGGCGGCACTCTGCTGCTCGACGAAATCGGCGAGATGCCCCTGCCGCTTCAGCCCAAGCTGCTGCGGGTTTTGCAGGAACGCGAGTTCGACCGCCTGGGCGACACGCGCAGCGTCAAGGTGGATATTCGCATCGTCGCGACCACCAACCGGCGGCTCGACCGGCTGGTCGATGAGGGAAGTTTTCGCGCCGATCTCTACTACCGGCTCAACGTGATTCCGCTGTCGCTGCCACCGTTGCGCGAGCGCAAAGAAGATATCCGCGAACTGGCCGAGCACTTCGCCCGCCTTTACACGCCGCCCGGCCGCGCCGTTCCCCACCTGAGCGAGGAATTTCTGGCCCTGCTGCAGAGCCACGCCTGGCCGGGCAATGTGCGCGAGCTGGCCAACCTGCTGCGGCGGGCGGTGGCGCTGTCGGACGGCCAGATCGGAACGGAGTCACTCGGAATGGAGTCCCTCGATGGCGCGGCCATTGCGGCTCCCGTGGTGGGCCCGGAATTCCTGCGCCCCGGCCTTTCGCTCGAAGCAATGGAACGCGAGCTGTTTGCCGTCACGCTCCACGCCACGGGCGGCAACCGCTCGCGGGCCGCGGAAATGCTGGGGGTGAGCCTGCGCACGGTGCGCAACAAGATCCGCGGCTTCGGCCTGCCGCCGCGCCAGGGATACGCCGCCAAAAGTTTTGTCCCAAGCATGCGAGGGTCCGAGACGGAAAGAACGCGTCATTCCCATGTTCTGGAGAACGGAGGATATCAGGAAAAACTATGTCCATGATCGACACTTCGCTCAGCCTGGCGCTCGGCCACTTTCTCGATGTGACCGTGTTTCGCCAGGGGTTGATTACTTCGAATCTGGCCAACATCGATACCCCCGGCTATCGCACGCGCGATATCAATTTCTTGCGCGAGCTCGAGCGCGCCGATGGCCCCTTGGAGTACGCCTTCTTCTCGCCCCTGGTGCGGCCGGTGCGAGGCCTGGCCGAGCGTCCCGATGGCAACAACGTCAGCCTGGAGCGCGAAGGCCTGCTGCTCGCCCAGAGCCAGCTGCGCTACAACTTTGGCATCGAGCTGCTGCGCGACGAGTTCCATACCCTCTCGAGCGCGATCCACGAAGGGAGCTCCTCATGAACCTGTTTGGCATGCTCGAACTCAGCGGCTCGGCGCTCACCGCCGAGCGCCAGCGGGCAGAGGTGGTGGCCGCCAACATGGCCAACGCCGAAACCACGCGCACCGAACAGGGCGGGCCCTATCGCCGCCAGCTGGTCGTGTTCCGGTCGCAGCGCCTGCCCCGCTTTCCCCTGTTGCTGGCCGATGCTGCCGGAGGTTTTCTTGACCAGTCGGCGCGGGGAGTGCGGGTGAGCCAGGTCATTGGCGATCCCGCCGCGCCGCTCGAGCGCTATCAGCCCGGGCATCCCGATGCCGACAGCAAAGGGTATGTGGCCTATCCGGCCATCAATCCGGTAGAAGAGATGACCGATCTGCTGGGAGCAGCGCGGGCCTACGAGTTGAATGCATCAGCCGTGCAGGCAGCCAAGACCATGCTGCAACAGTCCCTCGATTTGTTGCGTTAAGCCGGGAACAGGAGTGAGGCATGACCGATCCGATTGCTGGTTTGGGGAATCTCCCCGCATCGGCTGAGCCGGCCCGCAGCGGGGCGCGGGAGTGGGGATTTATGGAGACCTTGCAGGGCGCCATGGGCCAGATGAACCAGTTGCAGGAAACTGCCGAGACCCAGGTCAATGCAATGCTGGAAGGCAATGGGCTGGATGTCCACAGCGCGCTGATCGCAGTGGAGAAGGCGGATCTCTCGTTTCAGCTCATGATGCAGGTGCGCAATAAGATCGTTTCGGCCTACCAGGAGATTTCGCGCATGCAGTTCTAAGAGCGTGCCGTTCTAGAGTGAGGAGAGGGCGCGGTGGCGGCGGCAGCCGGCGAAGGACCGAAAACGTTCGGCCAAGCTCTGAGCCAGACCGGCAATCTGCTCAGCGGGCTCAGCCTGCGCCAGCGCATGTATCTGGCGGCTGGCGCGGCGCTCGTCGGGGCCACGCTCTGGGTGTTTGTCGGCCTGCTGGGAAAGCCAAAGTACGTAACGCTTTACTCGGGACTCAAACCGGGGGAAGCGCAGGAACTGGGCACGCGCCTCGCAGCGAAAAATATTGCCTACCAGCTTTCCCCCGATGGCGCGAGCGTGCTGGTGCCTGCCGAACAGCTCGATGCCAGCCGGCTGGAGACTGCCTCGCAAGGGCTGCCCCGCAACGCGCGTCTGGGATTTGAGCTGTTCGATACACCGAACTGGGCCGGGTCCGACTTCACCGAAAAGGTGAACTATCAGCGGGCGCTCGAAGGCGAACTGGAGCGCACCCTGCAAACTCTCAGCGAAGTGCAGGCGGTGCGCGTGCATCTGGTGATGCCGCACGAGTCGCTGTTCACCGAGCAGGAGCAGCCGGCAAAAGCTGCAGTCATTCTGAAAACGCGGGGTGGGCAGCTTTCCGAGCAGGCCCAGCTGGCCATCCCGCAACTGGTCGCCAGTGCGGTCGAGGGCCTGCGCCCGGAAAACGTGACCGTCGTCGACGCGGACAGCAACACGCCTTTGTTGCGCCCTCGTGGAGCAGGCGGGCAGTCGGCCTACGGTCTGGATGAAGAGCTTTCCAAAACCTTGATCCGCACGCTGGAGCCGGTAGTCGGCCCTGACCACGTACGGGCCAGCGTGCACGTCGAATACGATCTCAGCACTACCGACGACACCGACGAGACTTACGATCCCAAAACCACTGCCACTCTCACCCAGCAAAAATCCGAGGAAAACGCCGGCGGGGGTGGGCCCGCAGGAGTTCCGGGCACGGCCAGCAACCTGCCGGGAGCGACGGCTGCGGCCACGGCGGTGGCGGCCAGCGCGGAAAACCAGTCCTCGCGTTCGGAAAGCGCGACCTTCGCGGTGAGCAAGAGCATCCATCACACGGTGCAGCCGCCCGGGCAAGTAAAGCGCATCGCGGCCGCCGTCCTGATCGACGATGCTGTCGACACGATTGAAAAAGATGGCAAGAAAACCACCCAGCGCCGCAAGCGCAGCGATGATGAGATGAAGCAGATCGGTCAACTGGCGGCCGCGGCCATCGGGCTCGATACCAAGCGCGGTGACTTGCTCTCGCTCGAAAACCTCTCATTTCAGCAGTTGCCTGAAGAAACGCTGCCTGCTCCCAGCAAACTCGACGGAGCGCGCCGCCTCGTCGTGGAATGGCTGGGTTTCCTTCGCTACCTGGGGATCGCCGCGCTGTTTGGAATCGTCTATCTGCTTGTCCTTCGTCCGGTGAAGCGCGAACTGGTCACCGCTTTCCGGGCTTTGCCGGCGCAGGTGGTGCGCTCTGCGAAAGAACTTAACCAGGGTACAGCAGCGGCCGCCATGGGCCCGGGTGCTTTGGAAATCGAGCTGCCCGCGGGCACCGAGGAAGGACAGCGAGCCAAGGTCCTGAAAAAACAGTTGATGGATAAGGTCAAGGCTGAACCGGCCGCGGCCAGCCGTCTGGTGCAAAGCTGGATGCGGGAGGATCGCGCCTGATGGCCGCGCCCGCCACAGCGACTGCTCCTCATTTGCCGGGTGGGCTGCGCCGGGCCGCGATTCTGCTCGTGCTTCTCGGCGATGAGATCGCCAGCCAGATCTATCGCAATTTGCCCGATAAAGAAGTCGAACAGCTTACCCAGGAAATTACCGAGCTCGAGTACATCGATCCCCGCACCGCCATGGCCGTACTCGAAGAGTACTATCGCCTGACTCTCACCCAGGACTATCTGGCGCAGGGCGGCGTCGATTATGCGCAGAAGCTGCTGACCAAAGCCTTCGGTGACGAAGGCGCGCGCCAGTTGATGAAGCAAGTGAGCCATTCCGCGCAAGCCAGCGCCAGCCAGCTCGATTCTTTGCAGAAATCCGATCCGCAGCAACTGGCCAAATTCTTGGAAAATGAACATCCCCAAACCATCGCGCTGATCTTGGCCCATATGGACGCCAAGCAGGCCTCCGCTCTGCTGATGCGCTTCCCGGAAGCCCTGCGCGCCGAGGCCATCAAACGCCTCGCCCAATTGCGCCAGTTTTCCCCCGAGATCGCGCAAAAGATTTCCATGGCATTGCACAAGAGACTGGAAGCGTTGGGGGAACAGCACCGCCGTGCCTACGCTGGTTTTCAAGGCGTGGCAGACTTGCTCAACCGGCTGGATCCGGCATCCTCCAAAACCATTCTCGACACCATCGAAAAAGAAGACGCCAAGCTGGCCCTGAATATCCGCAACCTGATGTTCACCTTTCAGGATTTGCTGGGCGTGCCCGAAACCGGGATTCGCGAAATTCTCGCCCAGCTCGACAAAAAGACCCTGGCCACGGCACTGCGCGGCGCCTCGGAAGAATTGAAGAACTTCATCTTCAAGTCCATGTCGTCGCGCGCCGTCGAGATGCTCAAAGAAGACATGGAAATCCTGGGTCCGGTACGCCAGCGCGACATTCTCAAGGCGCAGCGAGAGGCGGTGTCGATCGCGCGCAAGCTGGAAGCGGAAGGCAAAATCAGCCTGGGCATGGAGACGGAAGATGAGTACGTCACCTAATCCTGCTCCCGATCCCCGCCAACACGCCCGCGACGTTCGGCCTTTTCCCTACGCTGAGGCAGGCATCGTCCATTCGCCCGACCAGGGTAATGAACCTCCGGCGGCAGAAAAAGAACGGGGTCTGCAAGAAGCGGCGCGGGCCGCCGGTCGGCAGGAAGGCGAGGCGGCGGCGCGGGCCACGTTCGAAAAACAACTGCTGCAATTGCGCGAAAGCCTTCGCGGCGCGATTGCCGATTTTGCGCGCGAGCGGGCCCACTACTATCAGCAGGTGGAGGCCGAAGTAGTGCGGCTGGCGCTGAGCATTGCGCGGAAGGTTCTGCACCGCGAAGCGGCGGTCGATCCGCTGCTGCTGGCGGGCATTGTGCGCGTCGCCCTCGACAAGATGGAGAGCGCCACCAAAGTCACGGTCCGCGTTCCGCCGCAACAGGTTTCGGAGTTCCGCACTTACTTTGCGCAGAACCGCGAGCCCGAGGATGCCCCCGAGGTGATCGAGGACAGCACGCTCGAGCCCAATCACTGCAAGCTCGAAACTTCCCTTGGCACGACCGAGCTGGGTTTAGAGCTCCAGCTCAAAGAGATTGAACAAGGGCTGATGGACCTTCTGGCACAAAAGCCGCAATCCAAAGCATGAGCCAAGCAGAGATACTCTCCGCCTACTTTGCCCGTTTGGACAGCTTCTCGGCCTGGCGCTGGCATGGACGCGTCACCCAGGTCGTTGGGCAACTGGTGGAATCGGAAGGGCCATTCAGTTCCGTGGGCGAGTTGTGCCAAGTCGTGGGCGCTGAGGGGAGAGTTTTTCCAGGTGAGATCATCGGCTTCCGTGGTACGTCCGTACTCTCAATGCCCCTGGAGAGGCCGAGTGGCATTCGTTATGGCGACCGCGTGGTGACCTGGGGAGCGCGGCCAACCCTGCGCGTCGACAAGGATTTGCTGGGACGCGTGATCGACGGCCGTGGCGAAACACTGGATGAACTCGGTCCCTACTCTGGGCGCGATTTCCAGCTACTCGATACGCCCGCGCCATTGCCTCTGGGACGGGCCGCCATTCGCGAAGCCATCGGTTGCGGGATTCGCGCCGTGGACGGCCTTCTCACCTGCGGACGCGGTCAAAGACTCGGCATCTTCGGGGGCAGCGGCGTTGGCAAAAGCACGCTGATTGGGATGATGGCGCGCTACACGAATGCGGATCTCACCGTGCTCGCCCTGGTGGGAGAACGCGGACGGGAAGTCCGCCACTTTCTCGAAGATGCGTTGAGTGAGGAAGGGCGCAAGCGCTGCGTGGTTGTAGTCTCCACTTCCGACCAGTCTCCGCTGTTGCGCATTCGCGCCGCCCTGGCCGCGACCGCGGTAGCCGAGTATTTCAGCGCCCAGGGGAAACACGTTCTTCTCGTGGTGGATTCGCTTACTCGCCTGGCCATGGCGCAACGCGAGATCGGCCTGGCCGCGGGTGAACCGCCCACGGCGAAAGGCTACACGCCTTCCGTCTTCACTCTGCTGGCCCGGCTGATTGAACGCGCGGGCAATTTTGGCCGGGGCAGCATCACCGCGTTTTACACCGTGCTGATGGAAGGCGATGACCAGCAAGATCCGCTGGTCGATGGCGCGCGTGCTTTGCTCGATGGCCACGTCGTGCTCGACCGGCGACTGGCGGCCCAGAACCACTATCCCCCGATTGCGGTTCTCGACAGCATCAGCCGGCTGATGCCGCAAGTCTGTTCTCCCGCCCATCTCGAGAAAGCCCAATCGCTTCGCCGGTTGCTGGCTGCGTACCAATCCTCCGAGGACCTGATCCGCATCGGAGCCTATCAAAAAGGCAGCGATCCCACACTCGATAAAGCCATCGGGTTGATGCCTGAGATCAAACGTTTTCTGCAGCAAAAGCCGGACGAAAGCAACATGCTGCAAAACTCGATTGATCAACTGCTTTCTCTTGGCGGGTGAATCATGCCCTTCCGATTTTCTTTACAACCGGTCCTGCGCTTCCGTTCGAGTCTGGAACGGCAACAGGAATTGCTGTTGCAGGAAGCCAATCAAAAAACCTCCGCGGTCAGGCGGCAGATCGAGACCCTGGACGCTCACTTGGCGGAGAATGCGGCTGCGAGCGCACGCGATATGAAATCCGGGACCAGCGCTGCCGAATTGCACTTCGAAATACTTTGCCGCTCCGTCCTGCTGGAACATCGCCGTCAATTGGAAATGGAATTGGCCCAATGCCAGGAAGTGGGCCGGCGGCGCAGCCTGGAATACCGGCAAGCGCGAATGCAGCGCGAAACTATCGACCGGTTGCGCGAGCAGAAGCTCGCCGCCTATCAACGGGAGGAAACCTACCGGCAGCAACAATGGCTGGATGAACTTGTTCTCTTGCGCCGCGAATATCTTCGCGGCAGATAGTCTTTGCCGCAGACATGGGCAAAGCCTGCCCACCTTTGGTCTATAGCGCACATCGCTCTCATCGGCTATCTCGCAACGAAGCTTTACCATCAATCAATTGCCTGCCCTGCAACCCGCCGCGTCCTTTGGTCTCCCAGGTGCTCCAGAGCTTTAAGGAGGAAAGGCGAAACCAGATGGTCCCGGTTTCAATTCCGGCGGACGTTGCCTCGCCCTTGCTAGGCGTGCTGGCGACGCCCCCAGGTCAAGCGGGTTCCGCCATTTTCTCTGAAGACAACGAGTCTGCGTTTTCCACTTTCTCAGATTCATTGTTGAGCGAGCTAGGAAGTTCATCTCCAACCTCTCTGGTGCCGGGTGGCACAAAGCCCGATCCAACCAGCCCAAAGAAAGACGACAAAGACCTGCCAGCTTTGGCGGCCACGGCTTTGCCAATTTTCTGTCTGCCCGCGATAGCGCCTGTGTTAGCAGCCAATATCTCGATTCCAGGGGACAGTTCTAGCCAGGTCGCTGTACAACCGTTTCGCCCGGCGGGACAGGACCATGCGATTGCCTCGGCCCCAGCGGCAGCACAAACCGCGCGCTCGGACCCCTCCGGCGGGGTCTCCGGTCCGTCCGCGAAGATCAGCGACTCTCAGAGCGCTTTCGATCGCGCTACTGCTTCTCTTTCTCTTACGGAAGCCGATCCCGGGAGCGTTCCGGTTCAACAAAGCTCCTTGGCTGGCAGCGCCGAACTTTCAAATGACAACTCAGGGACCGACACATCAAAGGCTGACAACTCGATTTCCATCGCGAATACCCCGGCAATTTCACAGCCTGACATAAAGCAGGGCATGAGTTCTGCGCAGACTCTGACTTCAGTAGTCCCTGGCATCACCTCGAACTGGCCATCCATTCCCACAATCGATCCGCGGCCGGCGCCGGCGCAAGTCACGCGGCCAGAGATTCCGAACAAGGGCACTGCCGGCCAAACGAATTCCGGCCTTGCAGAGACCAAGGCCAACCCGCCCAAGCCACCTGCAAGCGGAACCGTCGAGCAAAACTCGGTGGCTCTCGGCACCGATAGAGTCGGCGCCGATCAAGTCGATCGTGGTGCACCGAAGCCAACCACGACGGCGGCGGCCGAGCCGGAGAAAGCAAACCTGGGACTTCGGCTTGCCGAGGCCTTTATACCGCACGCGCCATCGCTGCTACCGGCTGCATCGGACAAGGCGGTCTCAGCTGTCAAAGAAAACACCGCTGACCGCGACCGAATTTCTTCCGCGCCGCCGGCCACAAAACCAGATACCTTTCCCAAAGCAAGCCCGGCAGTCCAGGCAATTTCTGGCGCCAAGCCTGCAGAGACAAAATCTGAAAGAGCGAAGGCGGACAACGCAAAGCCTGCGGCCGACTCTGTGACTGCCACCGGTGCAGCTGCCGACGCCGACACGGCGCCAGTCACTCCGTGCAGTCTTCCCTCGTCGACAACTGCTCTGCTGACGGGCGCTGATGCGGCGCCGACGCCTGCCCAGGCCCATGCAGGCCTCGAAGACGCGCATTCCGTTGCTGAAAGTAAGATTGCCTCTCCGCCTTCCACCGATCCGCCGGTGGCACCGACTCCGACCACGGGCAGTGTGCAGACTGCGCATCTGGTAGACCAAATGGGGCAGACCGAAATGCATATTGGGTTGCGGACCTCGGCGTTTGGCAATGTTGAGGTCCACACCATCGTGCGCGATGCACAGGTGGGGGTGGCGATGGGCAGCGAAAGGGGCGACCTCAAGAGTTTTCTCGCCTCAGAAGTTCCCGCCTTGCAATCGGCGTTTCGTCAGCAGAACTTGCGGCTTGAAACCATTCAGTTCACAGGGCAGGGAGGCAGTCTCAACGCGGGCTTCTCCGGAGGCGCTGAACAGCAATCGCGATCGTTCCGCAGCCAGCCATCGTCTCATGGCAGCGGCGCGCGCGACCAAACATCACCGGAAGCGGCAGGCGCGGAATCGCCAATCAGAAGCTGGCCGGGATTGAATGTGCACGCATGAACCCAGGATTTGCCACATGGAGAATCTATGATCATTAATCCGTTATCGTCAGCAACAAGTTCAGGCTTCTTGCCGACCTCGACCTCAACCAATGCAACGACCAGTACGACGTCGAGCTCGACCGATCCCGCGCAAAGCACCGACAGCATGTTCTTGCAGTTGTTGACAGCTCAACTGGAAAACCAGAGTCCGCTTGATCCGGTCGATCCGACGGAGTTCACCTCTCAGTTGGTGCAGTTCAATATGCTCGATGAACTGACCCAAATCAACCAAACTCTTCAGTACATCGCGGGCGCAGCCCCCACCACGACGGGCTCAACCCCGTCCTCATCCGCCATCCAAGGAGCAAACTAATGCCTTCGTTTTCGATTCCACTTTCCGGTTTGACCGCCGATGCCACAGCACTTTCCGCCATCGCCAACAATCTGGCGAACCAGAACACAGTTGGCTACAAGGACGTGAACGTTTTGTTCAGCGATTTGTTTTACCAGAACCTGGGCACCACCGGCTCGGGCGACCCGATTCAGCTGGGCGCTGGAACCGAAGTCGGCTCGATGCCCGGGGTGTTCACGCAGGGCAGCGTGAACTCCACCGGTGTTCCGACGGACGTGGCCATCCAGGGCACGGGCTTTTTTGTGGTGCAGCAGGGCGGCGTTCTCAGTTACACGCGCGCTGGTAACTTCTCGGTGGACGCCAACAATTTTCTCGTGACCTCTGAAGGACAGCAGGTGCTGGGTTATCCCGCAGTGAATGGAGTGGTCACCCCGGGACAGGGGCTGACGCCGCTGCAGCTGGGAGCGGGTACCATCAGTCCGCCTACCGCCACCGCCAACGTCCAGCTCACTACAAATCTGGATGCATCGGCCAACGTGGGCGACACCTTCTCCACTCCGGTCACGGTTTACGACTCCTTGGGCACGAGCCACATTCTCACATTCACGTTCACCAAGACGGCGGCCAATACCTGGGGCTACAGCCTCGCCATCCCGTCGACGGACCTGAATCCAAGCGCTCCCGGCGTTCCGCAAACTGGAATCCTGACGACCGGCGCTCTGAGCTTCAACGGAAATGGCACGCTGCAGGCCGATACCCCGGGCACAGCGGCGGCGCCTGTGGCCGGGGCCGGGAATACGGGAAACGGAACCGTCACTGGCGTGGCCGCAGGAGTAGGGAGCACCGCCGAGACCATCACCCTTACCGCGTTGAACGCGACTCAGTTCTCGGTTACCGGTTCGGTTTCCGGTCTGCTGGGCACGGCCACGGTGGGCACTCCCTTCGTCTCCGGCCAAATCGGTTTTACGATTAACGCTGGATCCACGGCTTTCGCGACTGGCGATCAGTTCACAGTGGCCACGACCGGCGGAACCCTCGCCAATGTTACCGGGATTACAGCAACCTCACTGGCGGATGGCGCCTCCAACTTGAACTTCAACTGGAATGTCTTGAACGGAACTGTCCCAGTTGTCACCCAGGTCGCCGGCGCCAGCAGCACATCTTCTACCACGCAGGATGGAAGCAGCAGCGGTACCTTGGCCAGTTTCAGCATCGGCTCGGACGGCACCGTCACCGGATCGTTCAGCAATGGCAAGACTGCGGCGCTGGGCCAAATCGCTCTGGCCACCTTCGCCGATCAGGAAGGACTGCAACGGATTGGCGATACCGATTTCACGCCTACGCTGGCCTCAGGTCAGGCAGTGGTCGGAGCGCCAGGAACAGGTGGCCGCGGAAGCCTGTCGGGAGGGGCTTTGGAGCTTTCCAATGTGGACATCGCCACCGAGTTTGCCAATTTGATCGTGGCGCAGCGCGCCTTCGAAGCCAATGCCAAGGCGGTAACCACGTTCGATCAGATCACGCAAGACACGATCAATCTGAAACAGACCTAGTGACAATTTGATTTTGAACTGTTTCGCAGACCGATCGTTGGCTCGAGCCTGGATCGCATCGCGATCCAGGCTCGGCCCAAGACATATCTAATGAGCCTCGACTAATCCGCGTCGCGCTTGGCCCAGCGGCGCCCGTTCCGAACTCAAGCACCTAAGGGCGAGTCCACCGACTATGTGCAAGTCGGGCAATCAGTTTCGCCGGTTCGGCTCTGCCCGCACAGAGTTCGACGAATTCAGTCCTGGCTCGGCCATTTACTTGCTTTCTGCACATCCGTGGCGGAAGCGGTCACCAGATCACAAAACTCCGTACGCAAAGGTAACTTCGCCTGGATCGGCTGGGCGGTCCTGCTGACCGTCGGAATCCCGGGCGCGTGGCTGTTGCGGGGCCGGATGCAACCCAGTCCTGAAGCGGTCAACGCGAACGCAATCCGGTCGGTTCTGCATCTGGACACTTTCGTCTTGAACCTGGCTGATCCCGACGAGCGGGCCTACTTGCGGGTGGGAATCGACCTGGGTCTGACCAGCGAATTGCCCGCGACGCAGAGTCCGAACGCGCCGCCGGTGGCGCTGGTGCGCGACACCATCCTCGGTGTGCTGGCTACGGCCAAGCCGCCGGATTTGCTGACTCCGCAAGGTAAAACCAAGTTGAAGGACGACTTGTTGCGGGCTCTGCGCGAGCGCGCTCCTGCTCTGGGCGTACAGGAGGTTTACTTCACCGAGTTCCTGGTCCAACGCTGATGACGGAAGCCGCCGCCAAGCCAACCGAGGACGCTGAAGCCGAACTCACCGCGGCCTGGGCCCGAGTCTTGCCTCTGCCGTGTCAGTTGACCGTGAGCTTGCCGGCGCCCGGTTGCCGGGTTGTCGATGTGCTGGCCCTCGAGCCCCAGTCCATCGTGAACACCGGCTGGCGCGTGGCCGCGGACGTTCCGATCCGGGTGAATGGAGAGCTGATCGCATGGGGAGAATTCGAAGTCGTCGAGAACCGGCTGGTGGTGCGCCTGACCGAACTGGTATGAGCCTGCAAGGAATCACTCCCGGACGAATCTCCTTCGCGCCTGACCCTCCCGAGGCGGAGTTCAGGATTTTGCGCTGGCTGCGACGCCGGGCCTGGATGGCGCGGCAGTGGTGGGACGCGCCAAAGCTGCGCGAGCTGCGCTTGTGCGAAACCCTGGCGCTGGGCGAGCACCGCTTTCTTGCCCTGGTCGTATGCGGCCGGCAGCGCTTCCTGATCGGAGGAGCCGGCAACTCGGTGGCGCTGCTGGCAGAACTGCCGCCGATGGTGCCGCCGGGGAGCGGAAATGATGGATCGGAGAAAGCTTGGTGAAACGCGCGAGCCTGCTTCGCTTCGGCCTGAGCGCTTGGATTTCGTTGCTGCACGCGCCTTGCGCTCTGGCCGCGCGGCTGCGGCCGCAGCCGACCGGGGGCTTGTTTGGCAGCGGCGGAAACGGGGCCGGCTCGGTGCCCTGGAACATCCTCATCCTGCTTACGCTTTTGACCCTGCTGCCGGCGCTGGTGCTTTCCATGACGCCGTTTGTGCGGCTGCTCGTGGTCTTCCATTTTCTGCGCCAGGCGTTGGGGACGCAGTCGACGCCCAGCAATCAGACCCTGATCGGCCTCTCCCTCGTGCTCACCTATTTCCTGATGCAGCCGGTGGCGGCCGCGGTCTACGACTCTTCGATCGTGCCTTTCGAAAAAGGCAGAGTGGATGCGATGGGGGCAATCGAGCGTGGAGCCGGCCCGCTGCGCCACTTCATGCTGCGCTATGCCCGGGAAAAGGATCTGGCCTTGTTTCAGGAGATGGCCAAAGGGCCGCATCCGGCGCGGCCGGAGGATTTGGAGATGCGGGTGGTGGTGCCGGCCTACATCCTTTCCGAGCTCAAGGCCGGTTTCCAGATTGGGGCCGCGCTTTATCTGCCCTTCATGGTGATCGACATGGTGGTGGCGGCGATTACCACTTCCATCGGAATGTTTCAGTTGCCGCCGGTGGTGATCTCGACCCCGCTCAAAATCCTGCTGTTTGTCATGGTCGATGGCTGGAACCTGCTGGTGGGCGCGCTGATCAAAAGTTTTGCCTGAGCGCGCGGGAAAGGGCAAGCATGCCGTCTGCTGACGTGGTGGAACTAGTGAGAAAGACGCTGGAAGCGGCGATCTGGCTGGCCGCGCCTCTGCTGGTGATCGCAACCGTGGTCAGCCTGGCCATCAACCTGGTCCAGGTGCTCACCTCGCTGCAGGAAACCACACTTTCCACGGTGCCGCGCCTGGCGGCGGTCAGCGCGGCGCTGTTTGTGCTCATGCCCTGGATGGTGCGGCGCATGGGCGGGTTTACCGTGACCATGCTTTCTGACTTCCGGCAGTACTTGCATTAACCAAGAGAATTTGCATTTAGAAAAAAATGACGCCTTGGCTGGAAAAACTCGTGGCGGGCGCAGTCTTCGCTGGAGTGCGCGTCGGCGGCTTGATGGTCTTCGCGCCGTTTTTCAGCAGCGATGCCATTGCCCTTCCTCAGAAAGCCGTCTTCACCCTGGCCCTGACCGCATTGCTTTATCCCGCTTATGCCGGTCTGCAGATCTCCTTCTCCATGCTCGGCTTCGTGCGCGTGGTGGCGGGGGAAGCGGTGATCGGACTGCTGCTTGGCTTGACGCTGCAATTCCTGCTCGATGCCGCCGGGCTGGCAGGACAGATTCTGGGAATTCAGACCGGGTTCTCGCTGGTCACCATTCTCGATCCCCAGAGCCAGGCGGACACGCCGGTGCTTTCGACGCTGCATCAACTGGCCGCGCTGCTGATCTTCCTGCGCTTGAATGTGCATCACTGGTTACTGCGCGGTCTGGCGGCGAGTTTCACCTATCTGCCGCCGGGAAGCGGAACCCTGCGGCTGGCGATTGGCGGAAGCCTGCTGCGGGCGGCAGGAGCGATCTGGCAAGTCGGAGTCGAGATCGCCGCGCCGGTCGTGGCCGCCACGCTCTTGTGTGATGTGGCTCTGGGATTCTTCGGCAAGGCGTCTCCTCAGATGCCGGTGGTCTTCGTCGGACTGTCGGCCAAGAGCCTGCTGGGCCTGACAGTGCTGGCCGGTTCCCTGGCTTTCTGGCCGGGCCTGTGGGAACACCAGTTCACGGTCGCGCTCGGCATCAGTGCGCGATTGCTTCATCTGGCGAGGTGAAAGAGGCGAATGCCGGAAGCCAACAAGACCGAAAAACCGACACCGCGGCGGCGGCAGAAGGCGCGCGAGCAAGGGCAGGTGGCGCGCAGCCGCGACCTGGTGGCGAGCTTGGGAACCCTGACCGTGATCATGATCCTGGCCGCGCAGGCGCCCGGATTCGTCTGCCAATGGCGGGGCTTTCTTCGCGAATCCATCGAGCGCTCCAGTCATGGCGACCTGCGCCTCGACTCGCCCCTGCTGATTCTCGCCGGCCAAGCCGTGCTTCGGGCCACCGCCGTTGGGCTGGGAATGAGCTGGGTGGTGGCTCTGCTTGGAGGCATGGCCCAGGGCGGGATTGTGTTCTCTCCATCCGCCTTGCAGCCTCAGCTTGCGCGCATCAGCCCGGCGACCCGTTTGCAGCAATTATTTTCCTTGCCCGCACTAGGACGGCTGGTGAAATCGCTGCTGCCGGGCGCGGTTGTGATCTACCTGGCGATTGCCATGCTCTCGCGCGATTGGCTGGCGGTGCTTGCTCTGCTGCACCGGAGCGGCGCAGAGTTGAGCCGCTTCACCGCGGAACGCTGCTACGAAATCGCCTGGAAGTCGGGTCTGGTGCTGCTGCTGTGGTCGGGCGCGGATTACCTCCTCGAGCGCGGACGCCTGGAAGGCGAGCTGCGCATGAGCCGCCAGGATCTGGCCGACGAGTTGAAAGAGACCGAGGGCCACCCGACCGTGAAGGCGCGCATCCGGCGGCTGCAGCGCCAAGTGCGCCGCAAGCGGATGCTGGAGCAGGTGAAGCGGGCCTCGGTGGTCATTACCAACCCGACCGAGTTTGCCGTTGCCCTCGAATACCGCCCAGAGATGCCTGCGCCCGTGGTTGTAGCCAAAGGGCGCAACTTGATCGCCAAGCAGATCAAAGATCTCGCCCGCTGGCACGGCATTCCTCTGGTGGAAAACCCTCCCCTGGCGCACGCACTCTATCGCGCGGTCGAAGTGGGCCAGTCGATTCCGCCCAAACTTTATACCGTGGTGGCCGGGATTCTGGCCGCGCTCTATCGGGCGCAGCAGCGGGCCGGCCATCAAGCCGCGAAAATTTCCCCGGGGGGCCGGTAGGGCATGGCTGCAAATCTCACTCCGCTTCCCTTGAACAACGCGTTGAATCGCGCTGTGGCCGTCGAGTGGGCCGTGCCGGTGGCGGCGGTGGCCCTGGTGTTTGTGATGCTCGTGCCCTTGCCCTCGGTGCTGCTCGATCTGCTGCTGGCCACCAGCATCACGGCTTCCGTTCTGGTCTTGCTTTCCGCGATCAACATTCTGCGCCCGGCACAGTTTTCGGTTTTCCCCAGCTTGCTGTTGTTACTCACCCTATTCCGCCTCTCGCTCAATCTCGCCTCCAGCCGCCGCATTCTGCTGCACGGCAATGAAGGCGCGGGCGCTGCCGGGCGGGTGATTGAAGCCTTCGGTCAGTTTGTGGTCGGGGGCAACTACGTGGTCGGCTTTGTTCTGTTTGTGGCCCTGATCGCGATCCAATACATCGTGGTCAGCCACGGCGCGGTGCGCACCGCCGAAGTCACCGCGCGCTTTACCCTCGATGCCATGCCGGGCAAGCAGATGGCGATTGACGCCGACCTGAATGCCGGCATCATCGATGAGGCCACGGCGCGGGCGCGGCGCGAGCAGATTGCGCGCGACGCCGAATTCTATGGCGCCATGGATGGCGCGGCCCGTTTCAATCAGCGCGATGCGCTCGCCACCATTCTCATCACCGCGGTCAACATCGTTGCCGGGTTCCTGATCGGCGTGTTTCAGCTCTCCATCCCTTTCCGCGAAGCGCTCCGGACCTACACGGTGCTGACCGTAGGCGATGGCTTGGTCACCATGATTCCGTCGCTTCTGGTTTCCATGGCGGGCGGCATGGTGCTGACCCGGGCTTCCTCCGGCACCACCCTGGCGAGCGACTTGGGCAAGCAGCTTTTCGGGCGGCGGCCGCTGTTTCTGGCCGCAGCGGTCATGCTTTGCCTGGCGGCGATTCCGGGCCTGCCCAAGTTCTCTTTTCTCTCGCTCGCGGCCATCGTTGGCTTTCTTGCCTGGCGTGCGCCTCGTCCTGCACCGCCGTCAGCGCTGGAAGCAAAACCCAAGAAACCCCCGGCTGAGGCGCTCGAAGACCTGCTCAAACTCGACGAACTCGGCCTCGAGGTTGGCTACGCTCTGGTTCCGCTCGTCGACCACCAGCAAGGCGGACAGCTGCTGGCCCGGGTGCGGGCGCTACGCCAGAACCTGGCGCTGCAACTGGGATTCATCGTTCCCCCGGTGCACATCACAGACAACGCCAAGTTGAAGCCGCGGGAATATGTGATCTCCATGCGCGGCGTCGAAATCGCGCGCTGGGAGATGCATGAAGACCGCCTGCTGGCCATCAGCTCGGAAGTCTCGCCGCCGCCTTTGGCGGGCATTCCCACCCACGAACCCGCCTTTGGTGTCTCTGCGCTTTGGATTCCGCGCAGCCTGGAGAGCCAGGCACTGGCCGCCGGATACGCGGTTGTGGATCAGACTTCCGTGCTGGCGACCCACCTCGCCGAAGTCATCAAGCAGCATGCGTTTGAGCTGCTCACCCGCCAGGAGTGCAAGCGGCTGCTCGACCGCCTGGCGGAAAGCCAGCCCAAGCTGGTGGAAGAACTTGTTCCCAAAGTTCTGAGCCTCGGAGAAGTGCAAAAAGTCCTGCAACAACTGCTGCGCGAGCAGGTTTCGATCCGCGATTTGCCGGCCGTCCTCGAATCGCTGCTGGAAACCTCTGCCAGCACCAAGAACCCCGTGCTTCTGGTCGAGGCGGTGCGGCAGGCGCTGGGGCGGGCATTGGTTCGTCCTTTGCTCAATGAAGACGGCACCCTGAAAGTGGTGACCCTCGACGGCGGAATCGAAGAAGAACTCAGCCGCGCCTTCAGCGCGCAAGCGCCCGCTCCCACCGCCGGCCTGCAGCCTTCCTTCGTGCGCCGCATTCTCGACGGGCTGCGCCGGCTGGCCGGCGAACAGGTGGCGGTGGCCAGTCCGGTCCTGCTTTGTTCCACGCCGGCGCGCTTTCACCTGAAGCGCCTGCTGGAACCGTTTCTTCCCAAGTTGGTGGTGTTGTCGCCCGGCGAAATTCCTCCTGTGGTTTCTGTGCAAGCGATAGGCACGGTGCGCTGAAAAACGGTGCGTTGAAACGCAAAACAGCGCAAGAAAAAAAGCGCGTCGAACCAGCACGTCGAACTACGGAGAGGTCATGAGCGAAACGAAACGGGCTTACACCGCCTGGCAGGACGAACAAGAGCGGGAGCGGCTGCTGATGGAGCAATTGCCCCAGGTGCGCTACATCGCGCGCCGCATCCATGAACGCCTGCCGCGCCATGTGCCGCTGGAAGACTTGGTCCACGCTGGCGTGGTCGGGCTGATCGACGCGCTGCACAAGTTCGACCGCAACAAGCACGTGCAGTTCGGTTCCTACGCCAAGTTCCGCATCCGCGGCGCCATTCTCGACAGCCTGCGCGAAATGGACTGGAGTCCGCGCGATCTGCGGCGCAAGGCGCGGCGGGTGGAGGAAGCCCACAACAAGTTGCGCTCGCAGCTGGGACGCAATCCCTCCGAACCCGAGCTGGCCGCCGAGTTGGGCATGGATCTGCGCGGTTTGCAGTTGCTGCTGGGGGAAATTGACGGCCTCGAAGTGGGCAGCCTGCGGGTGGAGTCGCCGCGCGATGGCCGCGAAGAAGACCTTTGCGAATATCTGGCCGACGATTCGACCGAAACCCCGCTCCTGCTCTGCCTGCGCTCGGAGATGAAGGAGCTCTTGACCCGGGCCATCGCGGAACTGCCGGAGAAAGAGCGCCAGGTGCTCGCTCTTTATTATTACGAAGAACTGACCATGAAGGAAGTGGGAGTGGTCCTGGGGGTAGGCGAGTCGCGGGTCTCGCAGATTCATTCCATGGCCGTGGTCCGCCTGCGCGCCCGCCTGAGCGAGCTGAGCCGCGGGCGCGGTTCAGCGGAATTTGCCGCCGGGGCTGCCAGCGGCACCTAGCGCCAACCGACAGCAAGCGAGGAAAGGAGAAGAAGACACAGTTGAAGAAAGTCCTGAACCAAGAAGAAATCGATGCCATGGTGAACGCCGCCCGAGGCATCGAGGCGGAGGCCGAGAAGAAGCTCAAAGGCCCGACGGTGACGCCCTGGGATGGGCGGCTGGCGGGGCACATCGGGCACGAGCAAATGCGCTCCATCAGCCTTCTGCACGAAGGCTTTGCCCGCAACCTGACTCACTCGCTGGCGGCTTACCTACGGACTACGTTTTCCGCCGCTCTGGTCTCGGCGGAGTACCTGAGTTACAGCGAATTTCTGCAGAGCATTCCTGAAATCACCTATCTGGCGTCCTGCCGGCTGGTGCCCGTCGCCACCTCGGCTTTGTTGCAGTTGGACCTCGCTGTGGCTTTTCCGCTGATCGACGTCCTGCTGGGCGGCGAAGGCAAAGGGGCGGTGCAGTTGCGGGAAGTCACGGAAATCGAAGAACAGATTCTCGAAACCGTGGTGCGCATCATCTGCCGCGAGATGCAGAACGCCTGGCATGCGCTGTCTTTGGAATTTCAATTCGAGCAACGGCAGCAGGCACGGCAAGTGCTGCAACTCATGCCGGCCGCAGAAAAAACTCTGTTGCTCAGTTTTGAAATCACCATCCAGGAAAGCCGGGGCACGCTGAACGTGATCGTTCCCGCCCTCGCCTCGAACGCGCTGCTGCGCAAGATTTCGGAAGGAGCCGCCTCCCGGCCGCGCTTGCGCCCGGACAGCGAACGCCGTCTTCGCGCCCGCCTGCTGTCCTGTCCCTTCCGCATGGAGTTGTGCCTGACCGCGCTCAGCGTGCCCATGCGGGAGTTGGCGCAAATTGCTCCCGGAATGTTGCTTGACTTGCGGCGCCGCGCGCAGCAGCCCGCCGCGCTGATGGTGGGCGATTACCAGTTGTTTTCCGCCTCGGTGGTGCGCAGCAACCAGGGAAGGGCGGCCCAGGTGCTTGCCCGTACAAGCGCATCAGCCTCGGCTGAGAGACCGAAACTATGAGCGAAGCGGCCCCGGCTCCGGCAGCTGCACCGGCAGAAGTCGGCGAATATCTAAAAGTGTGGATCGAGAACCTGGCGGCCGTGCTTGCCCAGGTTGCCAACGCGCCCTTCCCCATGCATTCCCTGGAGTCGCCGCCTCCGGAAACTCCGGCCCCGGAAGATCAGGACCTGACCATCGTGGTTACCGCCAGCGGGGGAATCCGCGGAGAAATGAGCCTGCGCGTGCCGCGCGTCGCCGTTCTCGGTCTGGGCCAGCTTTTCATGGGCGAGGCCCAGGACCCCAACGCGGAGCTCAAGCCCGACTTCCGCGATGCGGTGCAGGAACTGGCACGCCAGGTTGCGGGACAGACCGCAACCGCATTGGCCGAGCGTTGGGGAGAAGTGCAGTTGCGGGCCGAAGCTGCTGCGCCTCCCACCTGGTCGGCGGGCGCGACCGGCTGGCTGGGATCAACCGCGGAAGCCCCCTATCGCTTCCTCATGCAATGGCAGCTGAGTGCCGCGTTGGTTGCCGCATTGCGCACGCCTGCGGAACCCGAGCCGCCGCCTGCGCCAGCGCCCGCTCCTCCCAAAACCGAATCCCCTCGATCCGGCTCCGTCAGCGAAAGCCGGCTCGAGTTTCTGATGGACGTCGAACTCGGCGTGACTTTGCGGTTTGGAGGCAGACGGATGCTCTTGCGCGAAATCCTGGAACTGGACGCCGGTTCGGTGGTGGAGCTCGACCGGCAAATCCAGGAACCCGCCGACCTGCTGCTGGACGGCAAGTTGATTGCACGGGGAGAAGTCGTCGTGGTGGACGGCAGCTACGGCCTCCGCATTCTGGAAGTCATGTCCAATCCTGCGGCAGGATAGATTTGGGAAGTCAGGCATGCGTCCATCGCTTTTCATCGCCGGGCTACGGGAGCAAAGCAACAAGCTATTCCCACGCTGCAACGACAGCAGCTGCGGCGGCCGGGGAACGTGGTGGCAGCTCTATTGGCGCAAAGCCGGAGTCCGTCTGAACCGGCAGTGGTATTGCAGTCCACAATGTTTTGAACGGGCAGCGCGGCAGAGTTTCGTGCGGGCCCTGGCCAACTCCGCTTCCAGCCGGCCGGTGCGGCACCGCGTTCCTCTGGGCTTGCTGATGCTCTCCCGCGGACAACTTACCAATCGTCAATTGCGCTTGGCGCTCGATGCCCAACGCAGCGGCGGGCGCGGACGCATCGGGCATTGGCTGCAGCAGTTGGGATTTGCCACCGAGCAGCAGGTGACGGCTGCGCTTGGGATGCAGTGGTCCTGCCCCATTTTTGCTCAGCCCGAACCGGGAGATTTCACTTGTCTCGGCCTGCTGCCCTTTCCCTTGATGGAAAGTTTCCGCATGTTGCCGATTCATTTCGTGGCCGCGACCCAAAGCCTTTACCTGGCTTTTTGCGAAGGCATCGAATACGCCGCCCTGTGTGCGATTGAACACATTCTGGGCTGTCACACCGAGGCATGCCTGGTCGGCGACAGCGTCTTGAACGCCGGTTTGCAGCGTTTCGAACCCGCGCGGCGCCGGGGCGAGCTGGTCTTTGAGAGTTGCCGCCAGGCGGCGGAAATGGCTCGCATCGCTTGCAGCTACGCCCTTAAGTTAGGGGCGGGGGAAGTGCGGCTTGCGCCCTGCGGGCCCTTCATGTGGGTCCGGCTTGAACACACCGAAGGCCACACGGATCTTCTGTTTCGTACCCATCCTGCCGGCCTAAGGACCGGATTGGGGCATGCCATGCCGCCTCTCTCACTCCAGGAAAGCAGCTAAAGTCGGCCGAAGCCTTGCCGATGGAACTTGAAGTAACGGGCGGCTCCATCGGACTATGCCAGCGCTTCTGCGGGATTGCCCCGACGCTGCAAAATCGGCCGCAAGTAAGCAACTCTGGGCGGTTGCGAGAGGGAAATGAAGAAAGTATGCGCGCTAATCGTGGATGATTCCTCCGTCATGCGCAAGATTGTGGAACGTTCCCTGCGGCAGGCAGGGATCGATCTGTCAGAAGTCAAGGAAGCCAGCAACGGCGCGGAAGCGTTGAGTGTTGTCACCCAGGGCGGGGTCGATCTGATCCTTTGTGACATCAACATGCCGGTCATGGACGGTCTGGAATTCTTGCGCCAGTTGCAGGCGGTGGAGAGCGCCAAGAGCGTGCCGGTAGTGATGATCACAACTGAAGGCAATGAGTCCCACGTGGTGCAAGCACTCTCCGTGGGCGCCCGCGGTTACATCCGCAAGCCCTTTACTCCTGACCAGGTGAAACAACACGTCATTCCTGTACTGGAGAAGCAATGAAACCGGCTGACGAAATCGTCATCAGCAAGCCGGAAAACTGGCTGCCCTTGCTGGAGCAATCGGTTCACGAAGTCTTCCAGATCATGTTGAACAGCAAATTGGAGCCCGCGGACCAGGCGCAAAACGATGCCGATCCCGACGATTTCACCTCCATGGTCGGGCTGGCCGGCGATCTGTGCGGCGTGCTGACGCTGCGTTGCACCACCAAATCGGCTTTACGCATGACCAGTCTGATGCTGGGAGTGGATTCCGACAAACCGGATGAACAGATGTGGGATGCGATCGGAGAAATCTGCAACATGATCGCGGGAAATTTCAAAAACAAACTCCCCGGAGTCGGCGACCGCTGCATGCTCTCGGTGCCAACTGTGATCACCGGGGGCGACTATAGTTATCATTCCCTGGCCGACGCGGGACGCATGGAAATCCGCTGCTCGTTCGAGAAAGAACTCGTCATTGTAGCTTTGGAGATTCACTCCTGATTTCCGGCGAAGTTGTACCTCCGTGAGCGGGAAGAACTTGCCGGGTCGTCTCCCATCGAGCGGGCAACATCTTCCCCGGCTCGCTGGTGGGATTAGAAAGTCTTCATGGCGTATCCAGGAAGTTCCGGTCTTTTCCGCCACTTTGACCATCTAGTTTGAACCCGGAAAATTTGGCGGGCGGCGTGCTTCTCCTCCCAGCGGAGGAACTCTTGGACAGCGGATACTACGCAGCTTCTGCCGGCCTGCGAACCCAAACTGAGGCTCTCGACATCGTGGCGAATAATCTGGCCAACCTCAACACTACGGGATACCGTGGCCAGCAACCGACATTTCATTCTCTGCTGGCGACCGCTCACGCCACATCCGATGCTTTAAATCGCGTCATCAACGATTTCAGCGTGCTGGGCGGCAGTCGTCTCGATCTCAGCCCGGGCAACCTCACGCGTACCGGCAATCCCCTCGATCTGGGACTGGAAGGGAAAGGTTTTTTCGTGGTCCAGAAACAGGGCGTTACGGTCTACACGCGGAACGGCAACTTCCAGCCCTCAGCAAAGGGACAGCTTATTACCTCCGATGGCGATCTTGTGCTCGGCGAGCAGGGCGCGATCACCTTGCCGAGCGGCGTGGTCTCGGTCAGCGCCGATGGCACGTTGTCCGTCGATGGAGCGGTCGCAGCCAAGCTGCGAATTGTCGAATTTCCTCCCGATGCGGCCTTGGTTCCGGTTGGCAGCTCATATTACTCGGGGCCCGATCAATCGGCGCAGCCGGCAGGGGCGACCTACGTCCGGCAGGACATGTTGGAGTCTGCCAACGTCAATGCGGTCAGCGCCATGGTCGACCTGCTTTCAGTGCAGCGTCAAACGGAGATGCTGGGACGCGCGCTTTCGTCGTTTGACAGCACTTTCAATCGCATCGCGGCCGATGACCTGCCGCGGGTGTAGTTTCAGGGAGATCCTATGTTTCGCTCGGTGTACACCGCGGCCAGCGGCATGATGGCGCAGGAAATGAACCTGGACAACATCGCCAACAACCTGGCCAACTCGAGCACGGCAGGTTTCCGCCGCCGGCGTTTGCAATTTCAGGATTTGCTCTATCAGAACTTCATCATGCCGGGCGCAGCGGCCACACAGCAGACGATCGTGCCTTCCGGTCTGCAAATCGGCTTGGGAACGCGGACCGCCGCCTCGGAAGTGATCCAGCTCGAAGGCGACTTCAACCAGACCGGCAATCCCCTGGATTTGAGCATTCAAGGCCAGGGATTTTTTCAGGTCACGCTGCCCTCAGGTGAACTGGCTTACACCCGCAGCGGCGCGTTTCATCTGGATGCGCAGGGCAACGTGGTCACCGCCGACGGCGATCCCATCCAGCCTTCGATCACGATTCCGACCGGCGCGACCTCAATCACCATTGGCACGGATGGCACGGTGAGCGTGACGCTCGCGGGCCAGCAAGCGGCGCAACAAGTCGGAACTATCGAACTCGCGCTGTTTCCCAATCCTGGCGGACTGAACAGCGTGGGCCAGAATCTTTTCCTGGTTACGACCGCCTCCGGAGACCCGATTACGGGGATACCCGGAGGAGCGGAGGGTCTGGGGACCATTCAACAGGGCATGCTCGAAGAGTCCAACGTGGACGTAGTCGAAGAATTCGTCGATATGATTCTGGCGCAGCGCGCGTACGAAGCCAATTCACGTGTGGTGAACACGGCGGACGACATGCTGCAAACTTTGAACAACCTGGGACGATAAGGAAAACCGTTTGAAACGATATTGGCAGATCCTCGCACTGTTGCTTCTCCAGAGCGGCTGCGCGGCCGGACAGGAACCTCCGCCTCGCCTGATCCACCTGCGCGGGCAAGTGACAGTCAGCGGCGAAGCCATCCGGCTCTTGGATCTTCTGCCGCCCGATGCTCCTGCGGCTTTGCGAACTGTTGCCCGATCTCTGGAACTGGGCCGGGCACCGCTGCCGGGAAGCGTTCGCTTGTTGACCCAGCAACAAATTGCGGCGCGCCTGGCTGATGAAAAGGAAATCCAGGGCCAACTCGCGATACCGGCCCAGACACTCGTGGAACGTGTTGGTTGGCCGATTCGCCAGAGCACAGTCCTGGCTGCAGTCTCCGATTTTCTCCATGCTCAA
>Ga0335078_10002594_pt1 | contig 27260 bp, 22 predicted proteins | sample Lox_Sample_32_FD_206711 | JGI IMG/M metagenome (GOLD analysis project Ga0335078, IMG submission 206711) | Soil microbial communities from Loxahatchee National Wildlife Refuge, Florida, United States - Lox_Sample_3.2 | ecosystem: Environmental > Terrestrial > Soil > Wetlands | place: USA... | reverse complement strand
AACGACAGCGGAAACAGAGAGCCCAATTGCGGCAAAACGCCAGATAATCTTTGAATCTCTGTCCATAGCAACCATCCGAGCCGTTGTGCCTCTCATCGGCAGGACTTGGCGATTAGTACGCGAGGAGGTGGTGGACGGCGGCGGTGAGGTGCTCGGTTTGGGGGAGGATGACGTCTTCGAGTTTGGGCTGGTAGGCGCAGAAGGTGTCCATGGCGGCGACGCGCTTGACGGGAGCGTCAAGTTCGTCGAAAAGTTCGTCGGCGATGCGAGCGGCGATTTCGGCGCCGTAGCCCCAACTGAGCATGTCTTCGTAGGCGACGATGACGCGATGGGTTTTGCCGACGGTGGCGGCAATGGCTTCCCAATCGTAGGGCGAGAGGGAGCGGAGATCGAGGATCTCGACGGAAATGCCTTCGCGGCCGAGCTGGGCGGCGGCAACTTCGGCCCGGTGGACGAGAGCGCCGTAAGTGATGATGCTGACCTGCGAGCCTTCGGTAACTAGGCGTGCTTTGCCGAACGGAATGGTGAAATCGGGACCGGGATATTCGGAGCGATTGTAAGGCTGGCGGTAGAGATGCTTGTGCTCGAGGAACATGACGGGATCGTCGCAGCGAATGGCGGTGCGTAAGAGGCCGGCGACGTCGAGAGCGGTGGAAGGCATGACCACGCGAAGGCCGGGGCAATGCGTGAAAATGGACTCGCCGCTTTGGGAGTGGTAGATGGCGCCGCCGGTGAGGTAGCCGCCGATGGCGACGCGTAGAACGGCCGGGGCTTTGAAGGCACCGTTGCTGCGCCAGCGCATGACGCAGAGTTCGTCGCGGATCTGCATCATGGCGGGCCAGATGTAATCGAAGAACTGGATTTCCGCGACGGGCTTGAGACCGCGCTGGGCCATTCCGATGGCGCGGCCGACGATGGCCGCTTCGGCAAGCGGGGTGTTGAAAACGCGGTCGGGGCCGTACTTGCGCTGCAGGCCGCTGGTGGCTTTGAAGACGCCGCCCTTCCCTTTGACTTGCTTCAGGTTGATGTCGCGGCTGGCGTCGGCCACGTCTTCGCCGAAGACGGTAATGCGTTCGTCGCGAGACATTTCGTCATGCAAGGTGGCGGCGACCATTTCGACCATGGTCTTGGGAGCGCCGTTGAGCTTCGGCTGGATCTCAAAGCTGGGAGAGGTGGGGTCAATGTCGGGCGAAAAAACGTTGGCGCGGATGGACTCGATGGGCGCGGCTTCGGCGGCGAGGGCTTCATCAGCGGCGTTGCGGACTTCCTGATCCACTTCGGCTTCCAGAGATTCGATTTCCTTCTGATCGAGAAGGCCTTCGCGAACGAGGAGCAGGGAAAACTTGGAGAGAGGATCGCGGTGCGCTTCGCCTTCGCGCTCTTCGGGAGTTTTGTAAAGTTTTTCGTCGTCGGAAAGCGAGTGGGAATAGGGGCGCGTGCAGTGGGCGTGGATTAGCGCGGGACCACGGCGCTCACGGCAGTATTGCACGGCGGATTTGCAGAGAGCATAGCTCTCCAGAGGATCGGTGCCGTCGCATTCGACGATGTGCAGGCCAGGGAAACCGGTGACCAGCTTGGAGATGCTGCTGCCGGCGGTCTGCACTTCGATAGGCACGGAGATGGCATAGCCGTTGTCTTCGACGAGATAGAGGAGAGGAAGTTTTTTGCCGCAGGCGACGTTGAGCGACTCCCAGAATTCGCCTTCACTAGTGGCGCCGTCGCCGGCGGAGACATAGACGATTTCCTCGGGCGCATGGCGGACGTATTCGCCGAGAGGAGCTTTCTTGGCTTGCGCGATGGCTTTGGGGCGGTGTTCGTAGTAGAGCGTGGCTTCGGCGGCGCCGGCCGCTTGCACGAATTGCGTGCCGGTGCAGGAGGACTTGTTGACGATATTAAGCTTGGGATGGCCCCAGTGCGAGGGCATCTGGCGGCCACCAGAACTGGGATCATCCTTGGCGCCGACGGCCTGGAGGAGCATTTCCAAGGGCTTGACGCCTAGCGTCAGACAGAGGGCGCGGTCGCGATAGTACGAGTAGATCCAATCGGTCCCAGGACGAAGAAGCAACCCCATGGCGGCACCGATGGCTTCGTGGCCGGCGCCAGAAATCTGGAAGAAGATTTTGTTCTGGCGCTTGAGCTGGATTTCGCGGTCGTCCAGGCGGCGCGAGAGGTACATGGTGCGGTAGATGTGGAGGAGAGTGTCGCGATCGAGGCCGTACAACTTCGGGGCGTCAAGCTTGGTGGGTTTGACGCGCGTTTGTAACGCCATGCGGTATGCCCTCGTGGGAAATCGGAATGTATAAAGTCTGCGGACGCTCCTGACGGATTATACCTGAAGTTCGGGGCCAGCCGGGGCGGCTGACCGGGAGCTGTAGCGCTATCCCAAAGAGTCAAATTGGTCTACTAGCTGGTCGAAGCCGGGTTCGCCCTGATGGACGACGCGCGGCGAGGCGTCTTTAAAGGGCTCCTCGCTGGGAATGCGGTCCAGCCAGCGCTGTTCGGTGAGTTTTTCGTGGCCAGAGAAGTACAGGCGCACGAGAAGGGAGACTTTGCCGTTGGCGGAAGGGGCTGCGGCGCTGGGGGCCTCTTCGGCAGACTTTTCTTTGGATTTCGATTTGGATTTGGAGGCGGATTTTTCGGCTTTGGAGGCTTTAGCGGCGGATTTCGGGGATTTGCCGGGCTTTTCTGATTCGGCAGGAACTGGAGCGGTGGCTGATTCTTCCGCGGGGACTTCGCCGCGATCGAGCTTGTAGAGCAGCTTTTTGTCAAGGCGGAAGGCCTGCTTCCAGCCTTCGAGTTTGTGGCGGGCCAACTGAGCTTTTTCTTCGTCGGCGCCGAAATCGAAGAGCAAGTAGGTGTGGGCCATGAGATGAGTCTGCGACGCGAGGGCGGGCAAGTCAAGATGCGGCGGGGTGGCCATTGGGCAGATTCAGTAAAAGGGCCAATTTTGCGGAAACGGCCACAGCTGAAAAGCGTCTAAATCGAGTATTATGGGTTGGGTGTTCTTGCGGGGCTGCTTCTGATGAGTGTGCGGAAAAAGGGCCTGAGAGCCGTGGCCGCATGTGTTTGTCTGCTGGCCCTGGCGCTCCTGTATGTGCCGTTGGCAGCGGCAGCGCTGCTGGCGCGCGGCGCGGACTGCTGCCCGGGCGGGTTCTGCAAGATTGCGGCGCACCGCCATGCCAAGCAATCGCCGAAGCCGGAGCAGCACTCGGCAGGAATGACTTGCGAGCACGAAGGCGCCGGCAGCGGAATGACACAGTGCACGATGTCCTGCTGCCAGGATACCTCCCGGCCAGCGATTCTGCCGGTGGCGTTTGTACTGCCGGCGACCAGCTCTGTGCCGGAGTTGCGTCGCGGGTTGCGCGCGGTGCGCGTGGTTCGCGCGTTTGAGATTTTGGGCTTTGCACGGCCTCTTTCTCCGCCTCCTCGATTCGCCTCCCTGGTTTTCTAACCGCGTTCGGTAGCGCGCGGTTCCCACTCCACGAACAACGTTCGTTCACGCAGGCCGCGGCTGGACATGCCGCGCTGCACGCAGTGCACAACATCTTCAAACGAAAAGAGGGCTTCATGGCCAGGATTCTGCAGGCATTTGCAATGGTTTTGCTGCTCGCAGGTGCGGCGCTGGGCACGGTGTTTGGCACGGTGCGAGGGATTGTGCACGACCCACAGCACCGGCCGGTGGCGGGGGCTGAGGTGGTGTTGAAGGCGAAGAACTCGGACTACACGCAGAAGGCGGAGACCGACGCCGAGGGACAGTTTCACTTTGATGCTGTGCCGTTGGGGGAGTATGTCGTCACGGTTTCGAACGCGGCGTTCGAAAGCCAGGAGCAGAGCGTGACGGTGCTTTCCGGGACGGCGCCGATACTGCACTTTGAGTTGCGTGTAGCGGCGCAAAGCGCTTCGGTGACTGTTTCGGCGGAAGCGGCTCCCGGACAAACTGAATCGGTAACACCCACAACTCTGGTGGACCGCACCCAGATTGAAGAGACGCCGGGCGCCGCGCGTACGAACAGCCTGGCAATGATTACCGACTTCATGCCGGGCGCATACGTTACGCACGATCAATTGCATGTGCGCGGCGGGCATCAGGTGAGCTGGTTGATTGATGGCGTGCCGATCCCGAACACGAATATTGCGAGCAATTTGGGGCCGCAGATCGATCCCAATGACATTGATACGCTAGAAGTACAACGCGGCAGCTACGCGGCGGATTTTGGCGACCGCACGTATGGCGTGTTCGACGTGGAGCCGCGAACAGGGTTCGAGCGTAACAACGAGGGCGAGTTGGTGATCACGGGCGGAAACCTGTATCAGACAGACGATCAGCTGAACTTCGGCGGACACACGAACCGCTTTGCGTATTACGCCAGCGTGAACGGGAACCGCAGCAACCTGGGCCTGCAGACGCCGACCTCGGCCGTGATCCACGACGCGGAGAATGGGTTCGGGGGCTTCACGTCGCTGATGTACAACGTGGACGCGAACGATCAGCTTCGCGTGGTGGCGCAGGTGCGGCGCGATTTTTATCAGGTCCCGTTCGATCCGAATGACCCGAACACGCCAGGCCAGTTCCTGAAGGACGTCAACCGCGAGAACGATTCGTTTGCAGCGTTCTCGTGGGTGCGCACCTTCGGTCCGGGCCTGGTGCTGACAGTTTCCCCATTTTATCACCATAACAGTGCGAACTACGACAGCAGTCCGCTGGATTTGCCGAGCTCGGCGACAGAAGATCGCACGTCGAATTATGAGGGAGGCCAGGCCGCAATTTCCTGGGTGGAAAAGAAAAACAACTTACGCGTGGGGCTGTACGGCTTTGCGCAACAGGACAGCCAACTGTTTGCGCTGCTCTTCAACTGTCCAACGCCGCCGACGCCGACTTGCACGGAGACGAGCGCGTCCAATCTGACGCCGACGCAAGTGAATCCGGATGGCTCGCTGCTGGCCGCCTACGCGGAGGACCAATACCGGGTCAATTCGTGGGTGACGGTTAGCGCCGGGCTGCGGCAAACGCATTTCTCCGGCAACCTGGTGGAGAATGCGACCAGTCCACGCGTCGGAATGTCCGTGCGGGTGCCAAAGCTGAATTGGGTGTTTCGCGCCTTCTACGGACACTTCTATCAGGCGCCGCCGCTGCTAACGCTTTCCGGACCGCTGATTGCGGAAGCGACCAACCAGAACCTGGGCTTCATTCCACTGCACGGGGAGCGGGATGAGGAACACCAGTTCGGTGTGACCATTCCCTTCCACGGCTGGACGATCGATGCCGACAATTTTCTCACGCGAGCCAAGAATTTCTTCGATCACAGCAACTTCAATGATTCGGACCTCTTCTTCCCCATCACCATTCAAGGAGCGCGCATTAACGGGTGGGAGCTTACGCTGCGGTCGCCGCGTATCCGCAACCGCGCGCAAGTCTATTTGACATATTCGAACCAGCTCGCGCTGGGCTTCGGAGATATCAACGGCGGCTTGACGGACTTCTCGTTCGGCGATGGATACGGGCTGCTGGATCACGACCAACGGAACACGCTGCACGTGGGCGCGCAATACACCTTGCCTTGGCGTACTTCCGCTTCCACCGACGTCTACTACGCCTCCGGCTTCACGAACGGCGATCCCACGATTCCCGGAGATCACCTGCAACCCCACACCACGTTTGATCTGGCTCTGGCGAAAACCTTTGGCGAACGGTTCTCGGTGAGTGTGCAAAGCACCAACGTGGCGAATCGCCGGGTGCTGCTGGACAACAGCTTTACGTTCGGGGGAACGCATTATCTGTACCCGCGCGAGATTTTTGTTCAGTTGCGCTGGCGGTTTCATTACTAGCGGGCGTCACTAAAGTCGCCTGGCAGGGCTCAAGGGGTTTGTCGCCGAGATGGGGCGCAGGATGCTGCGCAAGCGCCGCAAACCTGGCATCGAATTGACATCGCTGCCCGCGCGAATTACGCTGGCGCGCGGTGGATGAACGCTACCGCGAGGAAGATTGTGTTTTTGGCTGGCGACGGCCTTAAAGGAGCAACTGTGCGAAGAATTCTACTGGCAGTGTTGGCGTGCCTGGCTTTCAGCTTGGCGACGGTTGGCGCACCCGCGCCAAAAGTGGTGTATGTACGCTGCGGGAAGCTGATTTTTGATGCGGAAAAGCCGCCCATCGCGCCGGCGGGCATCGTGATCACCGACGGGAAGGTGACAGCGGTGGGCAAAAATGTCAGTGCACCCGCGGGCGCGGAGCAAATCGACTTGTCCGCGTACACCGTGCTGCCTGGATTCGTGGACGCGCACATTCACATCTGGTCGGGTGCGTTTGGTGCGTCCGTTTCCGAACCGTTGGCGGCGCTACGCGGTAGCAAGGCCATGAGTTATGCGCTTTCGTCGGGCGTCGTCGGAGCGCGCGTAATGGCAACGCTAGGATTTATCGACGTAGCGCTGAAAGACGCGATTGAAGACGGCACGATTCCTGGTCCGCACCTGGTTCCCGCGGCGCATCCGATTTCGATTCCGGGGGGCCACGGAGATTTCTACGCGCAGCCGCCGTACCTACCGATGGACGACTTCTATACGCCGCTGCATGGGTTCGTGAATTCCGCAGCAGACGCGGAGAAGGCGGTACATTTGCAGCTCAAGTATGGGGCGCGGGTGATTAAAGTGATGGCGTCCGGCGGCGTGCTTTCGCCGCTCGATTCGCCGACTTCGGAGCAATTGACGTTGGATGAATTGAAAGTGGCGGTGCAACAGGCGCACATGGCGCACGTGAAAGTCGGCTCGCACGCGGAAAACCTCCGCAGCATCCGCGCGTCTCTGGAGGCTGGTGTGGATTCGATCGAGCATGGCTCGGAAATGGATCAGGCCGCTTTGGACTACATGAAGAGCCATGGGATCGTGTTTGTGCCGACGGTGTTCGTGGTGGAAGAGAGCGTGGCAAACGGCGTGAAGATGCATTTCCCCGAATATGTAATTACCAAAGTAAATGCGCTGGCAAGGACGCACTTTCCGAGTTTTCAGATGGCGCTGCGTTCGGGCGTGACGATTGCGGCGGGTTCCGATCATTCGTATGGGCCGGGAACGGGAACAGTACGCGACGAAATGATCACCGAAGTGAAATATGGAATGACACCGCAGCAGGCGCTGGTATCGGGGACAAAGACCAGCGCTGCACTGCTAGGGCTGGAGCAACTGGGGACGGTTGAGGATGGCAAGGAAGGCGACTTGGTGGCAGTCGAAGGCGACCCGTTGAGCGACATTCACGCGCTGGAAAAGGTGCGCGCGGTTGTTTTTCAAGGCAAGTCAGTGACGCCTGCAAATCGGCAACCGTGATTGATTCGCGTGTTGCCTCAAAACGCAGCGAACGATAAACTGCGAGAGAAGGACATTTTGACGGCGATGGAGTTCGCCAAAACCGGGCTTGCGCGATGCGGGCTCTGATGACTCCTGGCAGCCTTTGCGGCGCCAGGAGTTTTTTGTTGTGAGCCGCAAATGGCTGCGGACTGGAGACACTTTGCGTTTGTTATGGATCGCAGTTTTCGGAGCGCTGGGGACGCTGACGCGCTACGGGCTGCAGGGCGCGGTGCAGATTCGGATGGGTGGCACGTTTCCTTACGGGACGTTGCTGATTAACTTGACGGGCTGCTTTTTCTTGGGTTTGCTCGGCCAGTTCACGCTGAACCGCATGGTTATCTCGCCGGATTGGCGCATGGCGATTACTGTGGGTTTTTTTGGCGGCTACACAACGTTTTCGAGCTTCGGTTGGGAAACGGCGAAAATGCTGGAAGACGGCGAGTGGCTGCGCGCAACGACGTATGTAAGCGCAAGCGTGGTGGCCGGGCTGCTGCTCTCCGTGGCGGGGATACGGCTGGCGAATCGCTTCTAGGAGCGGCGGATGACACACGAAAAATTCGAAGGCGAGCGCACGCTGATGCGCATTCACATCGGCGAATCGGACAAATGGCACGGGAAGCCGCTGCATGAAGCGATTGTCGAGCTTTTGCGGAAGGAGGGATTTTCGGGGGCGACGGTGCTGCGCGGCGTGGGCGGGTATGGGGGGTCGAGCATCTATCACACGGACAAGCTTTTGCGGCTGTCACAGGATTTGCCGGTCATCGTGGAAGTGATCGAGTCCACGGAGCGGATCGAGAACATTTTGCCGCGGCTGGATGAGATGGTGGAAGGTGGATTGATTACGTTGGAAAAAGTTCGAGTCATCCTGTACCGGTCAGGGAAGAGGTAATCAGGCTGCATTCCAGAGCATGCACCACTGTCCGGTCGGGGTGGTCCGCTAGGAGGCCTTTTTGGCGGAAGAATCTCACAAAGTGGCACTGGGAGAAAATCACCGGCGCGTGGTTTCGGCGGTGTTGCGGCGTGTTGAGACCACTTGTGATGAGGTGATTTGGTGGCTGGAGCGTGCCGGCGGAGACCTGCACAAAATTGAGGAGGACGTAACATCGGCACAGGCCGACGGGCTGCGCTTGCTTGTCGACCGCCTTCGGGAAGAAATGCGCCGAGTCCAGGAGGAACTAGTCGTCGATCCTTCGGTGCAGTCCCGCGCGAGAGGGATTGCGGCTTCGGTCTCTCTAACGCGCACGGAGTTGGAGGAGGTGCTCACGCCGGGGCTACGCGGCTACGGGGCACTCGCATCCGAAACGGAAGCGGCGCTTGACAAACAGTTTTCACGCTTGCTCTTTTACTTACACGCGCTGGGCGAAATTGCCGAACGAAACAGATCGCGGGGTGTCGCTTGATTCTTCACGAGTATCACGCACGCAGCCTCGAAGCGACCCTGAGCCGGGCCGACGACGCGATGAACCGTGTCGAGAGACTCCTGGCCAATGCAGGGCAGGACGGCGCGGTGCGAAAAGTCGAAAACACGCTTTCGACCGAGGCGCGCGAGGCGCTGCTAGCGCAGCTCCACACGCTGCGAAGTCTGCTGGGCTCCATGGCGGAGGCGTTCTCCTTGCAGACTCACGCGCTGGACATTCGCAGGGTGCTGGATGCGGAGCTTTCCACGCTGTGGGTGCTGTTCGAAGATTGCCGGCCCAAACGGATGAAAGGATACGGCCAGCAATTTGCGCCGGAGGCGCGGGCGGCCCTGGAAGAACACGTGGAAGAGCTGCTGGCGCATGTGGCGGCAATGCGAGGACAAGTGGATTGAACGGGGTGGCACGTTTGTGCTGATCGGACGGCAACGCGAGCAGGCCGCGCTGTGCGGGGCCATAGAGGAGCGCAGAAGCCTACTGGTCTGCGGACCGCCGGGCTCGGGGAAAACCGCGCTGCTGGAGGAGGCGCTCAGTTCGATGACAGAAAACCGCCGGCGAAGATGCATCGTGTGCGCGGCGGATGGCACTCCGGCCATGCTTTGGCGGAGCCTGGCACAGGCTCTGGCTGCGGCCGGCGATCCGGAAGTGCTTACGCGAGTGGAGCGCGAGAGGGGCTCCCATGTGCAATCAGAGAATTGGATTTGCTCGCAAACGAGTTTGCGAATCCGCGGAATTCTCCGCCGGGCCGCTCGCGGATGCGATTACTCGATTTTCCTCGATGCCGCGGGGCCCTTGGCCGATGGCACGTACCGGCTGCTGCAGGAGTGGGTTTGGTCAGGGCGTACTCCGGTGGTTTTGCTCGGCTGCGGCGCAAGCCAACACGAGATCGGCAAAGCAGCACGACTCTATTGGCACCAAGGACTGCGCCTGCATCTGGGGCCGCTGGAACTGGACTCGGCACAGACGTTGCTGGAGTTGGAGATCGAGCGGTTCGGATTGACGCGTCTTGCCAATGGTGAGTTCCGCAAGCTGGTGCTGGAACAGAGCTTGAGATTGCCTGGCCGAATCGTGCGGCTCTGCGAAATGGCCTCGAATGCAGCCTATCAATATAAAGGGCGCGTGAAGCTGCATACGCTGGCGGTGGACTTTTTGATGGACCCCCAACGGCCGGTTAGCCGGGCTGCCCGCCATGCCTGAGCCGCGCAGCAGGCGCCCGGTGCCAGTCGAGACTTACAAAGAAGCGATTGTGCTGGCGCACAAGGTCGTCAAACAACTGCAATTGACCGATCTCGAGCCGCTTTTGCGTTCGGTTCAAGCACAGACAGGCAAAACAGAGCTCAACCTTGCGGTCTTTGGCCGACTCAAGGCGGGTAAGAGCAGTTTTCTCAATCAGCTTTTAGGCCGGCCGCTTCTGCCTGTAGGGGTCGTGCCAGCAACGTCGGTGATCACGGAAATTTCCTACGGCGTTGAGGATTGCGCATGGGTCAGGCTTCAGGGAAATCCCGAACCGCAGCCCATCTCGCTGACGGAAATCGCGGGCTACACGTCCGAGGCGGACAACCCGGAGAATTGCAAGGAAGTGGGGGAGGTGCGCGTCGCCCTGTCGGCTCTCGAGCGGCTCCGCGGACTCAAGCTCGTCGATACTCCTGGGCTCGACAGCATTTTCGCTCACAACACGGAAACCACGCTCACCTGGAGCCCGCATGTGGACTTAGCGCTCGTGGCCGTCGCCGTGGACCCGCCGTTAACTCAGCAGGATCTCGCGCTCATCGAACGTTTGCAACGTTTCACGCCAAATGTGTCCATCCTGCTGACCAAGATGGATACGCTCGACGCTGCAGGCCAGCAGGAAGTGCTCACGTTCGTCGAGGAACAGCTAAAGACAAGGTTTCCGGCGGGCCTGCGCGTTTTTCCGTTTTCAGTTCGGCCCGGTTATGAAAACCTTCGCGCGATCTTCGAGCGTGAGTATCTTGCACCGGCAATCGCTGCGTTTCAATCGGAGTGCGTTGCGGCTCTCGAACGCAAGCTGCGAACGTTGCTCCGCTCGATCGGTGACTACCTGCGAATCGCCTTGCATGCAGCAGAGGCCAGCGAGAACGACCGCGAACAGCTGCACACTTTAGTTCTTGGGGCGGAGGAATCCCTGACGGATCAGAAGCTGCAGTTCCAATTACTAGCCCGGCATGCCGCAGCACAGACGCGACCATTCATCGAACAGCGGCTGCGAAAGACAGCTCTGCGGCAACTCAAGACAAGGCTGAAGAAGCTGCTCAGCGCGGAATCTCCGAGATGGCGGGGATCGTTCGCCCGCACGCTTACTCAGTTTGAAAGGTGGCTTCGGGCGGAACTGGAGAGCGAGCTTGCAAACATTTCAGCGTCGGAATCAAAGGCATTCGAGACAACTCTCCGCGATCTGCAGCGGCAGTGCCGGGAAAATCTTCAAACGTTTCGCGAACAGCTTTCGGAACGAGTGCTGCGGTTATCCGGCACCACTCTGCGCACCATTGAAACGGAAATTGAGCTTCGGCCCCTCAAGGCGCCGGACGTTTCCGTGGGAAGGGTCTTCGATCACAGTTGGGAATTAGTCTCCGCACTCATCCCGATGTGGCTGGTTCGAGGTGCGCTGAGGCATCGATTTGCAGAGAAGGTTGACGGGGAAGTGGAGAAGAACCTTTCACGGCTCACTTCGCAGTGGGAAAACAATCTTCGCGAGGCGATGCACGAAACGGAGAAGGAAGCTGAGCGACGGTTTGACGAACTGGTGTTCACCGTGCGCCACCTACTTTCCGCAACAGACATGGGCACTAGAGAGACAATACTGAGCTATAGCGGAGAGACCGCAACAGCCCTGAAGCCGCTGGAAGTCACTGGGTCAAATTGATTTCTTTTGATTTCCGCCTTTCCAAGGGTGTTGAGACTATTCGTGGGGCGGCATCGGCTCGGGCCATTGCGTGACGGCGATTCCGCCATCGGGCGCTAATTCGATGGCGGGAGCGTAAAGACCCAGGAACTGGCGGCGCCACCAGGTGCCCTGCGCGCGCTTTTCCTGCATGGAAGTGAACCAGTATTGCCAAAGCACGGCGCGCACCTGGCGCGGCGGCGACTGCGGAAATGGATTCGCGGCGAAAAGCGAAAGAACGTCGGAATCGTTGGAGAGCAAACGGCGCTCGGTGCGCAAGACCATGGGATTGTCGCGCCATTCGCCGAGCGAGGCGAACCACAGATTCCAGTCGAGGCGCGGCTGATAGGGCGCGTAGATGCGCGGCGGCTTGTCGATGTCCTGCGGCTTGTGACGAAACGGATAGGCGATCCAGGTCTGGCCGTCGTTGGAGCCTTGAAATTCGATTTCGTAGCGGCCACGGGTCATGACTGCAAAGAGGCCGTAGCGATTGGCGATGCGAAAGGGTTCGAGTAGAGCGACCGGGGCGGTGGGCAGCGACAACGGCGTGACCATCCAAATCATTTGTACGGCAGTGGCGTAGAAAAGCCAGGCAAAGAGAACGGCGGTAATAGCAACGCGTGCCGGGGCGAGCCAGGTTTGGAGTGTTTTCCAGAAATCGCGCGGAGGACCGGTGCCGGTGGAGTTTGCTTTTGCCCCGCTGGTGGAGGCTTCCGCTTTTTGCGGCGCCGTCGACAGAATCGACTGTGAATCCACGGCAGGCGAAGTTGGCGAGACTTTTTCTACGGAACTCTGCAAGGGTAGCAGAGCTTTCCATTTTGCGGGCAAAAAGCGTTCGAGGAAGCGGTCATCGAGCAAAAGAAACCCGAGGATAAGGACGAGATAGTTCAGGAAGGTGTAGTTGGCGGTGAGAATGATGCCGAGCTGCCAGGGCGTTACGACGAAGAAAAGGATGATGCGAAAGCGGCGCGGAAGAAACACGGCCCAAATGAGAAAGAGTTCGAGGCCGAGGGTCACGGCCGCAGTGGCGGCGTGGAACCAATGCGGGAGATGCGCCACGTACCAACCGATCCACGTGGGCAGCGGGCCGTTCTGGTAGTAGTCGTCCAGGGCGGTGAAGTTGCGCCACTCAGGATCGCCGCCCATCATTTTGGCGACGCCGGATTCGAAGTAGATGCGGAACCATTCCCACACCAGCAGAAAAAGCGCGGCACGCGAAGCCGGCCGCGCTGTTGCGAGACCGGGACGAAAACCGGGCGGAGCGAAGAACAAGGCAACAAATCCGGCTTCGAGCAGCATTCCGTCGGATTGATAGCCGGAGAAATCGCCGGCAGCGCTGACGAAGGAAAGAAAACAGAGGAAGCAAACCGCGAGCATGCCGCGAGGCCAAATATTAAGGACAAGCAGAACTGCGGCGAGCATGCCGACCCAGCAAAGCGCGGCGAGCATGTGCGAGGTACTGGAGAACCACAAAAGCGTGGGGGCGTACCAGTAGCGCGAATAGCCAAGCTGGCTGGCAATGTTGTTCAGATATTCGTAGGCGGGAAGAATGCCTTGCGGGCCGATGAGACCGCGAATCTGAAAAACGAGCGGGAAAAACGCGGAGAAGTAAATGACGCCGAGCGCGCGGAGAAAGATCCAACGTGTGAGGAAACGATCGGTAGGGCCGCTGCGGGAATCGAAGAGCCAGCGAATGACGGAAGAGGGAGTCCAGTCCATACGCAATCGCCTAAGACTTAGCTTCCGTACTTTTGGTTGCAGGGGGCGGATTCATGTGCAAAGCACAGGTGCCGTCTGTGCAAAGCTCGCGATTCCAGCGATAGCGATTGCGGGCAATCCATGCGTAGACACGCTGTGCGACGAAATGAATGCCGGGCACGAGAAGAATCCAGGCGATGAGCTTCCAGCCGGGGAGCGCCCGTCCGACGCGAGCCCAAGCGTCCACTGCCGAATAGACCCGTCCCTGGGCGTCCACAGCTTGCATCAGGCGCATTGCTTCTTCTGGGTTTACCTGCGGGAAGCGCGTGGGGACGCTGGGATCGTGAAGGTCAAGCGTTTCGACGAGGCCGCGCGAATCGATGTGGCGCAGGCGCGCGATGCTGGCACGGCAGAGACCGCAGGCGCCATCGTAGAGAATGGTCAGCTCAGCCACGCTGCTCCTTCGTACGAGCGTTCGGGGATCGCGCCGTGAATGCGGGCGCCGTTCGCATACGCGAGTTCATTGTAGCAAGCAATGTAGCGACACAAGGATTTACTGAGGGCATGGCGCGGTTTGCGGCGGGCAAATGCCCCGCCGCGTTCTTGTAAAACAAAGTGTACTTCCCTGTTGCGAGAGCCTTTGCTGCATGCTAGCCTTGGCGAACAAAAGGCGAATTACGAAGGAGCTTCCCGATGTCCCATTCTCTGGCCGTACGGCCTGCGGCAGCGCTTGACGCGATGGACTCCGCTGCGGGGTCCTCTCTGACGCGCGTGCGCGAAGTGCTGGATACGTTCGCGGCACGGGACGTAACCGGGGAAGTCCTTACGGCGGTGCGCTACTTCCCGGCGCGGGAAGCGCAGTGGGCGGGGTTCTCGGCATGGGTTCACGCAGACTTAGTGGCCGCCTATGCAGCGAAGGGAATTCAACGGCTCTATACGCATCAGGCGGCAGCGGCCGAAGCGGTGTATGCGGGCAAAAACGTTGTCGTGGTGACACCAACCGCTTCCGGCAAAACGCTCTGCTACAACTTGCCGATCCTGAATTCCATCCTGGAAAACACCGATACGCGTGCGCTGTATCTCTTTCCGACGAAAGCTCTGGCGCAGGATCAACTGGCGGAGTTGTACGACCTGAATCAGCGGCTGGAAAACCGCTTTGGCGTTTTTACTTACGACGGCGATACGCCGGCTGACGCGCGCAGGGCCATACGCGAAACAGGCCACGTGGTGCTGACGAATCCAGACATGCTGCACTCAGGGATTCTGCCGCATCACACGCGGTGGACCCGGCTGTTTGAGAATTTACGCTATATCGTGCTCGATGAGCTGCACATGTATCGCGGAGTTTTCGGCAGCCATCTTTGCAATGTGCTGCGGCGGTTGCGGCGCATCGCAAAGTTTTATGGGCGCGAGCCCCAGTTTATTTGCTGCTCAGCGACAATAGCAAATCCGGGCGAGCTAGCGGCGCGGCTGCTGGAGAAGGAAGTGGACCTGCTTAATGGCAACGGTGCACCGGCGGGAGAAAAAACGTTCGTTTTCTACAATCCCCCGGTGGTGAACCGCGCGCTCGGCATTCGGCGAAGCTACATCAACGAAACATCGCGTGTAGCACAGGAGTTCCTGAAGCGGGATTTGCAGACGATGGTTTTTTCCAACTCACGGCTGCAGACCGAGATTTTGCTCACTTATCTACAGCAGGCGAATCCGCAATTACCTGGCAAGTCCGAGACGATTCGCGGCTATCGCGGCGGGTACCTGCCGAACGAGCGGCGGGAAATCGAACGTGGGCTGCGCGATGGACGAATCCGGGGCGTGGTGAGCACCAGCGCGTTGGAATTGGGAATTGATGTGGGCTCGCTGGACACGGTGGTCATGGCAGGCTACCCCGGCTCCATCGCCGCTACCTGGCAGCGCGCCGGACGCGCGGGGCGCCGCAGCGGCAGCTCTTGCGCGGTGATGGTGGCGTCGTCCTCGCCACTCGATCAATTCATTGTGCGGCACCCGGACTACTTCTTTGGAAATACGCCGGAGCATGCTTACATTCAGCCCGACAATCTGGAAATTCTTGTCAATCACGTGAAGTGCGCGGCGTTTGAGTTGCCCATTGCGCCGGGCGAGCAGTTTGGCGATGTGGACCTGCCGGATTTGTGCGCGCGCCTGGCGGAAGCGGGTTACTTACATCTCGCGGGGGATCATTATCACTGGACGCATGAAGCATATCCTGCGGACACGATCAGTCTGCGCTCCATTTCGAGCGATAACTTCATTGTGGTTGACGTTACCGCCGCGCCGGATGTAATTGGCGAGGTGGATTTCCCCAGCGCGCTGGTTTTTCTACACGAGAAGGCCATCTACATTCACGGCGGGCAGCAGTACCACGTCGAGCATCTCGACTTCAAAGAGCGCAAGGCTTATGTGAAGCAGGTGGACGTCGATTACTACACCGACGCGGTGCGCTACACGCAAGTACGCGTGCTAGAAGCCGCTAACGCCGAACGCTCGGCAGGATCTCCTTCTGCCGCTAACTCGCACGCTCACGGAGACGTGCTCGTGCGGTCGCAGGTGGTCGGGTTCAAGAAAATCAAGTTCTTTACCAACGAAAATATCGGCGACGGCAAGCTGGAGCTTCCCGAGAACGAAATGCACACGACGTCCTACTGGATCACCTTGGAGCGGCCGCTGCTCGAGTCGCTGCCCTACAGTGTGAGCGAGCGGCAGAGCGGCATGTTCGGTTTGCTGCATGCGCTGGCGTCGGTTGCTACGCTGCTTTTGATGTGCGACGGGCGCGATCTCGGCGCCGCCATCGGGGAACGGCCGCCGGCGCCGGATGCGGAGGCCTCGGTTGCTGGCGCTGCCGATGATTTCACGCCGACGCGAATGAGAGACGCGTCGCCAAGCAATCTGAAGGAGTTTTTTGAGCCGAATCTGTATCTCTACGACGCCTATCCCGGTGGCATCGGCTTTTCTGAGCCGCTCTTTCACGCGCACGATTTGCTCATCGAGAAGACGCGCGAACTCATCGCCGCGTGCCCATGCGATTCCGGCTGTCCTTCCTGCGTCGGGCCGACCGGCGATCTGGCGCGCCACGCGAAAGAGGCTGCGCTGGCTATCCTGGACAGGTTGTGTAGCTAAATGGCTGCTTCCGCCGACAAGTTCTCTCGCCTGGCCGCGCTACGACCGGCGCGCGCGCTACCACAGCGACCAGTGGCGCTGCGCGAACCAGAGCACGACGATTCGTTTGCTCGGCTCATCGGCGCCGGCATCGCCAGGAACCACTTCGGCGAACACCTCGCACTGCGCAAATGGTTTTCTACGCCGGAATCGTTCGAGCCTTCCGCTGTTGCCCTGGAGCTTCTCGCGCGCACGCGCAATGTCGAACTTACACGCCGCACGCGAACGGCTCTCGAAGATTCCTCGAAATGGCTTTTTCTTGATACGGAAACGACTGGCCTTGCAGGCGGCACGGGCACGTATCCTTTCCTTGTCGGCGTGGCCTGGTGGGACGCGGGCGGCTTGCAAGTTGAACAGTTCTTTATGCGAGATTTTGCGGAAGAGCACTCGCTGCTGCATGAGCTCGCCGCGCGCCTCGCCGCGCGCCCCGTTTTGCTTACGTTCAACGGAAAATCCTTTGACTGGCCGCTGTTGGAGAATCGCTTCACCATGACGCGCAGCATTCCCACGCCCAAGCTGGCCGCGCATCTTGATCTTCTGCATCCGGCTCGCGCGCTCTGGAAGCTGCGGCTCGGTTCCGTTCGCCTCGTCGAACTCGAGCGGCATGTTCTCGATGCAGCGCGCCTGGGCTGGCATCGCGAGGATGACATCGCTTCCTCGCTCATCCCGCAGTATTACTTCGACTATCTCCGGGGTGGCCCATGTGATCCTCTGGTCGGCGTGGTGCGTCATAACCAGATGGACCTGCGCGGGCTCGCGGCGCTTTGCGCAAAAATAGACGCGTTTCTCGATTCGCACGCCGAGGATCGCGCAAAGGTGGACAGCCTAGATCTCTTTGGGCTTTCGCGCTTCCTGGAGCGCCGTGGCGACGCGGAGCGCGCGCAGGCCGCATGCCTCCAGGCACTCGATTTCGGCCTGCCGGCAGAATACCGCCCCCGCGCGCACCGCGACCTGGCGCAGCTTGCGAAACGTCGGGGCGAGCACGAGAGCGCGGCCGTTCTTTGGCAGGAGCTCGTTGCCGACCCGCAGGATGGCGTGCTGGCGTGCGAGCAGCTAGCTATTCACTACGAGCGCCGCGAAAAAGATGCGCTTCGCGCGGTGGAATTTGCGCGCCTGGGCCTGGCCAAGCTTCAACGCACTCGCGCGCACTCGCGCGATCCCTACGCGGCCGTCCGCGCCAACCGCCTTACGGAAAAATTTCTAAGCCGAATCAGGCGTCTGGAGGGGAAAGAGAAAGTCCTTAAACAGGGCCGCCACCGCTTGTCTTTTCTGAATTCGGCAGCCCAGTAGCCACAGGCTATTGAGCTAGTTCACGTTCGCTGCGGCTTTCGCGCTCGGCGGGGCTGGCGGCCATCCCAACATGTCGTTGATGCTGTCGAAAACGCCGCGCTTCGCGCCTTCCACGGTCACGCACTCAACGCCGAAGCACCGCAAAAAGACTCCACCCTCCGAGGTGTCGAAGGTGAAGAAACTCGAGACGCGCGGCGGATTGCTCTTCTCTGCGTATTTCTTCAAAAGAGCGTCGGCGTACTGCGCAAAAAATCGCGAGGCGTGTTCTTCGCTATCCAACCGAAGGCGCGCAAGAAGGAACAGTTTCTTGCTGTCCTTCTGCTCATAGACCGCATAACGGTCGCCGTCCCACGCAGCAGCCACGGGAGTGGCGGCCTTTTCGTCGGAAAATTGCTTCAGGATCTCCTTCCAGCCAAACTCGCCCATGGCGTTCTCATCCAATTCCACCCAGTCCGCACCGAGCAACTTGTCGACCGCCGGCAACTTCACTGGCGCTGGAGTTTTCCCGGATCGGTAGAGCGCGGGATGCATAATCTGCTGCGTCGAGACCGGCGGCCGCGCAAAGATGCCTGATAAGGCATTCCAACCACCCTGCTTCAAAATTGCCGTGGAAAACGTCAATCCCCCGAAGTACGGAAAAATCATGGCATCCTTCAAGAACTGCGGCGCTTCCTTGAGCTTCGGCGATTTGGACATATCCGCCGCAAAAAGCGAGGGGTCAATGGCCGGCAAGTCCTCGACGGAATGCCCAGTGCCTTTGAGCAGATAGTCAATCATCGCGGCCATGGCGCTGCCTTCCAGCACCGCCTCGCGCGCCAGTTCGCCATCGTCGCTGGGCCTGGCTGCCTTCACCCACGCTTCGATCTGGAAATGCTGGTCCTGCAACGCGTGCGTCAGTTCATGAGCCATGACCATGCGCTGGTCATCCAGGGGGATCCAATCCGCGATGTAAAACTCCTGGGCCTTCGGATCGTAGAGGCCCGCAATCTGCTCGGTCAGCAAATCCACCATGAAGCTGTCCAGCGGAAATCCCTTGGGGATCAAACCAAAGGCTTCCGCGCTGCGTGCATCGGCGTACCGCTCCGCGGGATTCTTCGTGTCGTCCATGTCGCCAATCACATAGTCGCGAATTTCGTCGCGCGAGCGCAGGGTCTTCTTCAGTGGAGTGACTAGCTTCAGCCCGGTGATATGGCTGACGTCCTGAAGCACTTCATCGGCAGCTGCCGCAAATCCAGCATTGTCCGCCTTGGGTTGACTTGCGGCAGACGGAGCCGTGGCAGCCTGCTGCGCGCGCAGCACACCCGCTCCGCCAAGGAAAGCTGCGGACAACGCAAAAAACCAGGCGCGGACATGCCTGGCGAGACGTTTTGTCGCGTGACTGTTCATTTCTGCAGAATAGCAGATAAGGCTTACGCATACAGTCCGAGCCCGACGCTCGTGAGGCGTGATCACCAACGGGGCACTGCGATGCTGGTTAGAGAACACTTATCCAGCGGCCGGCACGTTCCCTCGAGAAAGGCGTCCCTGCAAGCGACTGAAAAAATGGAAGATGCGTCTACTCCGACGCTTCGGCCTGCGGCTACGTTCTTCTCCGGCAAGGATGCGCAACACCCCTCGCAAGAAAACCGCAAAAACGGTGTTCCGAATCCGTAACAGAGTGGTAATTCTGGTATACTTTCGCTCGTTGGCTTCCAGCTCCTCCCTGGGGACACATGCTTCCAGGACTGCGTTTGCGGCAAGCCCGCGAGCGGCTAGGCTTGACCTATCGCGACGTCGAACGTGCCAGCTACGAACTGGCGGCGCGACGCGGCCGCCCTGAGCTGATTCTCCACATCAGCCGGCTGGCAGATATCGAAAATCGCGGCGTCGTTCCCGGGCTGCTCAAGCTGGTTTGACGTTCCTCTGGAGGACTGTTTTCCGGACGGCGCCACGTTTCAGGCCCCACACACGCACCTTGCGGCGCCCCCGGTGTCGCTGAAAATTCCCTTGCGCTTTGACCCGGCGTTTGACCCGAAGCGCACGGAGCTGCTCTCGCGCATGGTCGAACGGTGGGGCAATCTGGAGGGCGTCCTGACCAATGGAAACGCTCGTCACCGCTACGGCTATGTCGGGTCGTCGGACCGTCGCATGACGCCCCTACTCCGTCCTGGCAGCGTCGTTCTGGTGGATGTTACGGTGCGTGAAATCGAAGGCGAAGACTGGTGCAACGAATTCGATAGGCCCATGTATTTTGTGGAGGTTCGCGACGGTTACCGCTGTGGCTGGTTTCAAAGGCACGGCGCGCGCCTGCTGATGCAGCCGCATCCCCTTTCGCGCTGCGTCCCGGAAGAATGGCGTCTGCCGGATGACGCGGAGGTGGTCGGCCGCGTGGTCGGGGTGGTCACCCGGCTGAACGAGCCCTGGAGCATCCTTCCTGGAGAATCTCCAGCAGCGCGCGGAGATTCGAACAGAAAAGCTCCTTGAGATAGCCAGGAACGCGCTCCGGCATCAAGACGCGGTAGGCCTCCATCCTGCGCCAATGCGCGATCGTGGCGCAAAGCCCGCCTGGCATGTGCTCCAGACACTCCCGCAATTCTCGCTCCTGCAATTCCAAAGGCGTCTCCAGGACGCGCTCAAAGATCTGCTCGTGGCACAACTGCATGGACTCCTGGATTGCCTCGTCGCTGTATAAGGCCGCCAGCCCGGCGTGCTCGTACTTCCCGCTGGAAAGATCGCGCAGCGAAGCCATGTAGGCCAGCCGGCTGAAAACGTTCGGGATGCCCGCCAGCGTGGTGAGCGTGAAATCCTGAATGATGCGGCGATTTTGCTGTAGCTGGGTAATCGTTGTCATGGGTCGCACGTTCCAAACACAGAACGTTTTGTACCGTTACGTCCAGTTCTTCCAGTTCCTCTTCATGGTTGGGCCAGGAGGGTTCAACCATGATCAAAAAGCTTTCCCTTTGCTTTGTTTTCCTTGCCTTGGCTGCTGTCATCGTACTCCCTGTTTATGGCTCGGTCAAAACTTTACCCAGTAACCAGGCCGCGCTCCTTTCTTCACCGGACCGCAGCGGCTCACCTCTTCCGGCGCCTGTTCCGCCTCCTCCCCCTCGTTCCGGCATCTTTGTCGCGAGCGGCTCACCTCTGCCCGCACCAGTTCCTCCCCCGCCGCCCCGCTCCGGAGCCGGTTCCTCCGCCTCCACAACGCTCTTCGCTAGACCCGTTGGTTCCTGAGATCGCTTAGGCCGGGCTCCGCGCCTTGCGTCTGGCTTACCTCCGCAACTGGATTTCGGGAGAGTTACGGAGGTAGGCTGGCGCGCGGCTTGCGCGGAAGGCTCCTGCAAACCGGCCACTTTAGTCGAGCGGTCTATAGACCGGTAAGTTAAGATATGCTAAAAGCTGTGCTAACGTGATGGCACTGGCTAGTTCTGTGATCTGGGTTTGGGCGCTCAGTATCCTGCTGCAATTGGCGCTCTTTGCGCTTCTCTTCCTGAAGGGAAACTTTAGAAGACTTCCGGTCCTGACAACCTACGTAGCTTTGAACCTCGGTCAGGCCGCCTACTTGATCGTTCTGTACTCCGGCGCCGGATCAAATTTGCGTTTCCTCGCCTGGTCTTCCGAGGCCATCACGCTGGTCTTTCAGGCGCTGGCGGCGACAGAAGCGCTCCACCTGGTCCTGAAACCCTATCCCGGGATCTGGGGCTTGGGATGGCGAGCCCTCGGCTTCATCTCCGCCATGTTGCTCGCCTTCATAGCGAAGCACACGGCCGGGAATTATAACTGGGCGCTCTTGGAAGCCGACCGGGGGTATCACCTTCTGTTCGCTACGGCGGTCATCTCCTGCTTTCTGTTGATTCGTTACTACTCGATCGCGATTCCCGTGGCCTACAAGCTGCTTCTGGCCGGGTTTTGCTTCTATTCCTGCACGATGATTCTGACCAACACGATTCTCCAAAGCGTTTTGTACCGCAACTTCGCCGCTTATGAGCCCGTCTGGCAATTCGCCAGTGTTTTCGCCTTCGCCCTGGTCCAGGCGGTGTGGCTGACCGCGCTGTGGAGGCCTCTGCCGGCTGATGATCGGCGCCATGCTTTGCCCAGCGATGAAATCTACCAGCGGGTATCTCCCGTCATTGATGAACGTTTGCGCCTCCTCAATGAAAAGCTCATGCGCCTCTGGAAGAAGGAGGTTCGTCCCCAGTGAGTGCGTCGTTGGTCATCTTTTCCGGCATCGCCGTGCTGCTCGGGCTGCTGCTCGTGTGGCTCCTTCGTGATCAGGGAAAGAGCCGCCAGACTGACGGCGATCTCAACTCTGCGGACGAGTTTCACGCGACCTATTTTCCGCAAGTGCGCCGCGCCATGTCCCAGGAGGACTTAGCCTTTTTGACTTTGCGGGGCTCCGCACGGCTGTCGCGACGCGTGCGCAAAGAACGCCAGAAAATTGCGCTGGCCTATCTGACTTGTTTGCGCAAGGACTTCGGGAGGCGGTGGAGACTGGCGCGCGTCATCGCGGTGATGTCGCCACGAGTGGGAATGGCGCAGGAACTCTCGCGTTTTCGGCTGGGTCTCGCCTTTTGCCTGCGCTACGAATTGGTCCGCTTCAAGTTTGTCCTGGGCCGCGCCCCCCTGCCGGACCTGAGTTCTTTGAGCGAAACGGTCAGCAAGCTGGCTGTCCGGCTGGAAAAGGCCATGAACGAACTCGGCGAACGCGCGGCTCTGGCGACGGAGTTGGCTTCAACTCTCAACGGGCGTGGTGTGAACCCCCGCTAAGGCGCTATCCACCGCCGCGATCAACTCTGCGGCTTTAAACGGCTTCTGCAAAATGTGGTTGCCGTTGCGGGGAGTTTCCTCTAGCGCTTGTCCCAGCGGAGTTGCACGGCGCGTCCAGACGCAGTGCTTCTCCAAGGCCGGGCGCCGGGCGACAATCCAGTCGTGAAGGATGTTGCGTTCCGCCGTTCCGGAAAGGTCCAGGTCGGCGACGATCAGGTCGAATTCCCGCTTCTCCAGAAGCGCCATGGCATCAGCAGCGTTCTTGGCGGCCTCCACTTCGTGCTCGCGCTCCCGCAGGAGCGCGCCGACAGCCTCCAGCACCGAATCATCTTCATCGACTAAAAGAATACGGCCTGCGCGGCCAGCCTCAACTACCTGTTCCGTCCCCGAAGGCTTTGCCGCTTGCGGCGACTGGTAAGGCACTTCAATCGTGAAGGCTGCGCCTCGCGGCGGCACGTTGCGCACGCGAATCGCTCCGCCGTGCTCCGTGATGATGCCGTAGCAAATGCTCAGCCCCAGCCCGGTGCCCTTCCCAACTGGTTTTGTCGTATAAAACGGATCGAAGACGCGTGAAGGATCTTTCACCCCGGGGCCGCTGTCGACGAACTCGATGAACAACCGGTCGCCATTTGCTCCGGTCTTCACCCACAAATCCCCTTCCTTGGACTGCTCCAGCATGGCGTCTACGGCGTTGTTCACCATGTTCAGGAACACCTGCTGCAGTTGGTGCGGATCCGCCGAGGTCAGCGGCAGGTGCTGATCGAGTTCGAGATGCACGCGGATGTGGTTCATCCGCAAGTCGTAATCGCGTAGCGCAAGAGTCTCCTCAAGAATCAAGTTCAACTGCACGGGAACGCGTTCCGGCTTGTGCTGGCGCGCGAAGCTCAATAGGTTCTGTACGATGCGGTGCGTGCGCTGCGCTTGCTTGTACAGCTTGTCCGCGTATTCGACGCCCTGCGGCCCAATCTGCCCGCTCGACGTAAGCAATTGGCTGTAGCCCAGAATGGCGGTGAGCGGATTGTTCAGCTCGTGGGCCACACCGGAGATGAGTTGTCCGACAGCGGCCATCTTTTCACTGTGTAGCAGCTGCTCTTGGGTTCGCCGCAAATTCTCATAGGCTTGCCGCGCTTCGTCGTACAGCTTGGCGCGTTCGATGGCGTTCGAGAGCTGGCTCCCGACGGCCACCAAAAGGTTCACATCGGCCGGCGAAAACTCCTTGGGCGTGCGTGTGCCGACGGTCAATCCGCCAATCACGCGGTCCTTGGACCACAGCACCACGACGTACGCCGAGATCAGCTCTTCTTTCCTCTGTGCCTCCCGGAAGATCGCCGGCAGCGTCAGCCCTTGCGCCGAAAGAAATGTGGCGTGCACCGCTTTGATGTGCTGCAACAGCTCGGGCTTCACGGTGACCTGAGGAAAATTCCTCGCGTATTCGGACCGGTGGCCCACCGCCGTTACCCGCCGCAGGCGCGTCCCCGTGTCGTCGAACAGGTACAGGGCGCACGCATCCAAGCTGAAGAGTTCCGCCATTTGGCGCAGCGTGCGGTGCAGCGAGTCGTTCAAGTCCATGGACTCCGTGAGGGTCTGGCCGATGGAGTTCAGCACCAGCAACTCGCGATTCCGTCGCCGGATTTCCTGTTCCGCGCGCTTCCTCTCGGTAATGTCCAGCAAAAATCCCTGATACGCAGTCACATTTCCCGCGGAATCCTTGACTGCAATGGAGGACTCGAGCACCGAGCGAATCTCACCGTCCTTGCGCCGCATCTCGAACTCGAAGTCCGCCACGGCGCCGTGCTCTTGCAGGAGCTTCTTCAGCCGTTCCCGGTCGGCAGGATTGGCGTAAATCGCCGTGGGAATGTCGGCCGCCAACATTTCGTCGCGCGTCTCGAATCCCGTCATGCGCATCATCGCGTCGTTGAAATCCAGAAATCGTCCTTGCGGCGTCGAGATGAAGACGCCTTCCTGTACGCTGGACACCAGGGTGCGGTATTTTTCCTCCGCGCGCTTCCGTTCGGTGATGTCTTTCAGTACGTGAACGGTGCCGAGGACTTTCCCGGCCGGATCGGCAAACGTCGAGTTCGACGCCAGAAAATATCCTTGCAGCCAGGGATCCGGATCGTCTCCTTGCCCCGCCAGCTCTTCGCAATAAGGGCACATCCGGTACGACAGATTTCTTCGTGCCAACAGATCCGTTACCCCGCGGCCAATCAACGCTCCCGAATCCCTGCCAAGCAGATGTCCCAGGCGCGTGTTGCAGCGCAGGATCCGCCCCTGCCGGTCGTGCACGAGAATGGGATCGCCTATCGAATCAAACGTATACGCCCATTGCTGCTGCACCGTCGCTACCTGCTCGAACAGCCGCACGTTTTGCAGGGTCAGACCCAGCAGATTGCTCACGTTGATAAGGTACGCGATTTCGTCCGGTTGAAAGGGCTCGATGCGCGTGGTGCCAATGGCGATAATTCCCAGCGGTCCGTCTTTGCCCCGCAACGCCGTGGAAATGTTGTTGTTGATCCCGCTGGCCTTCATCCTCTGGCGTATTCCGGGATCCTGTTCGTCCTGCAGGCGCACAAACACGTTGTCCTGGAGCAGCAGTTGCTGCGCCCAGGGATCTTTCGCTGAGAGTTGCCCGTATTTCGCCAGGTAATCCGGCGTGAAACCGACGGAGGCTCGTGCAGTCAGCCGCGTTTTGTCGCCTTCGCCCTCGAGCAAGCGCACCAATCCATGAGTCGCGCCCAGGCTTTCCACCAAGTGCGCTAGCACGCGGTCGAGCACTTCCTGCGTTGAGAGCGTCTGCGTACTCGCGGCCGTCATCAAGGTAAGCCGGCGCAGCTTCTCGTTCAGCTCCATGGTTCGTGAGCGCGCGCCTTCCAAAACCACCACCACCATGGCGATTCCCAGGGCCACGCCCAGCAGGTGGTCCGACGCAACGCGCAGCAAAAAGTACGGCTGCTCCGGCCACATCGGGCGGTCCAGCCCGTGTATGCCTAGCAACAAGAATCCGCCTTCCAGCAGACGCACCCCGTGTCCACCCCTCAGCAGCGGCGACCGCCACAGCACTAAGCCCGTGCAGAGACAGATCGCACTGGTCAGTAGAGTCGTTGTCCACGGCACATTGCCGTAGACCGGTTCGAGACCCTTCTGAAAGTAATACACGGCGAACAGCACGGCGCTTGCGAGCGGCAGGACGGGCCAAGCTCGTTTCCCTGCACCCGTGGTGAACTGCATTACCGACGCCGAAAACAACAGCATGGCCGCCGCTCTTCCGATTACGACCGCCGGCCATAGTCTGGGCAGGTCGCGGCTCAGCATGATCACTTCGCTGAGCGAAGCCACCGTAAAGCACAGCCATCCGGCCACCCACAGCCGGAAGTATCTGGTGATGTGATCGCGCTGAAAGATCAGGAAAAGGACCAGCAGGACGATTAGTGCGGTCGCCTCAAAGAAAGCGATCCCTAGCAGGCCCTGGTTCACCAACACGGTGGACATCCTCTCCGCCGGAAAGGCCTACCGGGCACCGGAATGACCTTTGGATTCCTTGCTTTGGGCAGCACGGACCCTTCTTTTGAGCTTCTATTGAACCTAACACGCTGTTTTCTGAATGGGCAAGGGCACCTCTTTCCTACTGTGCTGTCCCGTGTAACCTCCTCGTATAATGGCCGCTGGGAGCTAACCATCGTGGAACTAGAACAGATTCTGGTCGTGGATGACGAAGAGGCCATCCGGGAAGTCGTCTCCACCATGCTTGAGTCCAAGGGCTACCGCTGCACCGCCGTCAGCAACGGCCGCGCGGCCCAGGAACAAGTCAAGAAAACCACGCCCGATTTGGTGCTGAGCGACATGATCATGCCGGAAATGGACGGCATCAAACTGCTCGACTGGCTGCGCGAATACGACCCCGAGGTTCCGGTGATCATGGTCACCGCGATCCACGACATCTCTACCGCTCTCGAAGCCATTCGCCGCGGCGCCTACGACTACATCCTCAAGCCTTTTGAGAAGGATCAGCTATTCCTGGGTGTGGGCCGTGCTCTGCAGCATCGCCGCCTGGTCGCGGAAAATCGCAATTATCAAATCAAACTGGAGCAACAAGTCGAAGAGCGCACCGCGCAACTCACCGGCGCCCTCGCGCAGCTCGAACAATCCTACGACGACACCCTTGAAGCCCTGGGCAGTGCCCTCGACCTCAAGGACGCAGAAACCGAGGGCCACTGCCAACGCGTCACGGCTTTCACCATCTCCATTGCCAAGGCTATGCCCGTTCCCAACCACTACTTGCCCATCCTGGCGCGCGCCGCTTTCCTCCACGACATCGGCAAAATGGCCATTCCCGACGGCATCCTGCGTAAGCCCGGCCCGCTGACCGACGCCGAAAAGGAGGTCATGCGCAAGCACTGCGAAATCGGCTACAACATGCTCATCCGCATCCCGTTCCTGCGCGATGCCGCCGAAATCGTGCTCGCCCACCAGGAGTTCTACGACGGCTCCGGCTATCCTCGCGGCCTCAAGGGCGAGCAGATTCCCCTGGGCGCCCGCATCTTCACCATCGCTGACTCCTTGGATGCCATGATTAGCGACCGCCCCTACCGCAAAGCTCTACCCATGGCCCATGCCCGCGAAGAAATTCGCCGCTGCGGCGGCACGCAATTCGACCCCAAGGTCGTCGAAGTGTTCGGCACCATTCCCGAACAACACTGGATCGACCTCCGCGA
>Ga0335078_10002593_pt1 | contig 27265 bp, 24 predicted proteins | sample Lox_Sample_32_FD_206711 | JGI IMG/M metagenome (GOLD analysis project Ga0335078, IMG submission 206711) | Soil microbial communities from Loxahatchee National Wildlife Refuge, Florida, United States - Lox_Sample_3.2 | ecosystem: Environmental > Terrestrial > Soil > Wetlands | place: USA... | reverse complement strand
GCTGGGGCTGACGACATCATTCACCTTCCGTACCACGCGATACGGAGCGCAACTAGAGGACGGCGATGTGGTGGCGAGCCCCTTTGTGCGCAACACCGGCGAATTGACGGTGGATGTACGCCTGCCGTCACTGGAACGAATATGGGGTTCGGGCGGAACGAAATGGAAGCATGTGTTTGAACCGGACCTGGTCTATCGCTATGTGACTGGAGTGAACGATTTCGGACGGTTCATCCGATTTGACGATGACGAAACTCTGACGGATACGAACGAGGTGGAGTACGGCTTTACCAACCGTTTTTACCGCCGCAAGAAGGATGGAACCGCGCAGCAGTTTCTGACGTGGCGGCTGGTGCAAAAATATTATTTTGATCCGACGTTCGGCGGCGCAATCGTCAGCGGACAGCCAAATGTTTTTGAGGCGCTGGATTCCATCAGTCCGTTCGCGATCGCGACGGGGCCGATCCGGTATTCCCCGCTGGTGAGCGACCTGACGTTTTCTCCCAGCGACGCATACGACGGAGAGCTGCGGATCGAATACGACACGACTCTACAGAGATTCGTTTCCGCGGGCACACTTTTCAGGATGCATCCCTTCCAGAAATACACGTTTACGCTCGCGCATTTCGACATCAACCCGGACCCGGCACTGCAGCAGCGATCGAATCAGGTGCGCGCGCTGCTGGGATATGGCGATCAGACCAGCAAGGGATGGAATTTTACGGGAGGATTCAGCTACGACATCGAGCAGCGATTCATCCAGAACCAAATCGTGCAGCTGGGCTACAACGGAAACTGCTGCGGGATTCAACTGGAATACCGGCGGATTGAACTGGGGTCGGTAAGAAATGAAGGGCAATTTCGAGTGGCGCTGGTGATCGCAAATATTGGGTCGTTTGGGAATGTGAAAAAGCCGGACAAGATTTTCTGAAGTATCGGCGGGGCGTGGCGTGAAAAAACGAAAACAGCCGGAGCGTTCAGGCGCGGAGAGCGCGGCGGAATTGGCATTCGCAACTATTAAGGAGCTTTCCGAACTGCTGGCGCGCCGGAAGATTTCGCCCGTCGAGCTCACGCAGATGTTTCTGGCGAGGATCGAGCAGCACGATCCGAACCTGCATGCGTTCATCACGGTGACGCGGGAGCAGGCGATGGAAGCAGCGCGTCGATCGGAAAAGCGCCTGCGCGCGGGACGGGGTCTCGGTCCGCTGGATGGAATTCCCTTCGCTCTGAAAGACAACATTTGGACGAGTGGAGTGCGGACGACAGCCGGCGCGAAATTTCTAAATGAATTTGTGCCGCGAGAGGATGCGACGGTTGCGGCGAAACTCGCGCGCGCGGGCATGGTGTTCCTAGGCAAGACCAACCTGCATGAATTTGCATACGGCATCTCGACGGGCAATCCCCATTACGGCGTGGCGCGGAACCCTTGGAATCTTGACCGTATTCCGGGCGGATCGAGCGGCGGATCCGCGGCGGCAATTGCGGCTGGACTTTGCACGGGAAGCGTTGGGACGGACACCGGAGGATCAATTCGGATTCCCGCGGCGCTGTGCGGCATCGTAGGGTTGAAACCAACATTTGGGCGCGTGAGCGTGTTCGGCGTTGTGCCGCTGGCGCCGTCGCTGGATCACGTGGGCCCGCTGGCACGCAGTGTGACCGACGCGGCGCTGATTTATTCTGCGATTGCGGGCAGCGACCCGAACGATGCAACAACGCTGGCGCAGCCGCGATTCAAGCCGTTTGCAAGCGCGCGTGATGCGGCGTCACGATTGAAGGCTCGATTCACCAAAAAACGGCCGCTGAAGATAGGTCTGCCGCGAGAATATTTCTTCGAGAATTTGGACGACGAAATACGGAAGAGCGTAGACGCAGCCATTCGTGAGTTTGAAAAACTTGGCGCGGTGACGCGCGAGATTTCGTTACCACATGTGAGTGATGGCGATGACGCCTCGACGGCAATTGCGCTGGCTGAAGCGACGCACGTCCACCAGAGCGCCGGATGGTACCCGGCGCACGCACAGGATTACAGCGAAGATGTGCGGAAGCGATTGGAGATTGGTAGAGACGTGCGCGCCGCGGATTATCTGGCCGCGCTGGAAACACGCAAGCGCGTGCGGTCGGATTTTGAGGCAGCCTTGCGCGATGTGGACGTGATCCTGGGGTCGACGGTGCCGATTCCGGCGCCGGGAGTGGGCGTGAATGCGGTGCAGATCGGCGGAAAAGAAGAAACGGTGCGCAGCGCGCTGATTCGGCTGAACCGTCCCGCGAATTTCACCGGATTGCCGGCGATTTCCCTGCCCTGCGGATGGACCGCCGAGGGCTTGCCGATTGGATTGCAGCTGATCGGCCGAGCGTGGGGCGAAGAACAGTTGCTGACGATTGCACTACTGTTCGAGCAAACGCATCCGGAATTCACTCGGCGGCCGCCGGGCTTTTGAGCCGACGATTGCGCAGTTCAGGATTTGCGCCCGGCAAGCGCATCAAGCGTTCGCCCATCCAGAATCCCACGGCCCCCGTAACAAGACCTGCCAACACATCCGCTATGTAGTGGTTGCGGACATATACCGTCGAAGCGCACATGCAAACGAAGAGCGGAAGATAAATCCAAAAAAGCTTTCGCTGATATTTCCACGTTCCGAGCAGAGCGACGAATGAGCCGGCGACATGTTCAGAAGGAAACGCACCACCATGGACGCGTCCAAACCGCTCGATGAGATCGCTGAGAAAGGTGAACGGCCCGCCGTGCAGCGGCGGCAGATGAAGCGCGGCCAGCGAAAAATAGGGGCTTTCGATGGGGAAAAAAATGGAGATGGTGTAGCCGATGGCATAGGCGGCCATGGAGCCCGTCATCACGGACCAAAACGCGAAGTGATTTGCGTCGCGGCCGAGACGCGAATCCGGTCCGCGGAAATAGAGGATGAGCGCGAGAATGATGAGGTAGAAAAAATAGGTGAGATACGCGAAGTGCATGAAATCGGTAAGCGCGGGCCGGGCGATATGCGCGAGCCAAACGGCGGGATAGACGCCGGTGAGCCAGCGGTCGAACGCGAGCAGCCATTTATCGCGCCAGCCTCCGTAAGTGAGATGCATGAGCGCGCCGAGTTCTTCGAAGCAGAATAGGAACACGGCTTGCGGATACCAGATGCGAACGGCTTGCAGGAAGCGAGCGAGAGCGGTGCGATCTTCTGTGGCGGGCTGGGATTTTCTTCCGAAGAACGCGAGAGCGAGAACGGCGGCGATGAATCCGCCGTGGATGCTGAGCAGGCGGGCGGCGCGCGGAAGGTTTTTGGCGAAGATCATCATGAGCAGGCCGCTCAAACCGAGATACGACGCGGCGACCCACTCAAATGCGCCGCAGGCGTCGAGCAATGCAATGGCGGATGCGCGCACGCGATGAACGACGCGCGACACTGCGCTGAACGGCGCCGGGATGGGATAGGTCACCGCGTTTGTTTCCGGCTGAGTCATCTCTCCGATGGCCTCCCTTTGAAGGCAAATGAATCTCGCGAAAGCGCGTGAGCCGCGTCGAAGGTGGGACTCCATTGCGCAATACGCCAACCGCTGCGGCGAGCGAGCCGCGCGAGATCCGTTGATGGATTCACAGCGACAGAGTGGCCGACGGCGGCGAGCATCCAGCGGTCGGCGGAAGAATTCCCGTAGGCATAGCTGCAAAGCAGATCAATTCCGTGGCGCGCGGCGAAACGTCTTATGGTTCGAGCTTTCGCAGGGCCGCAGATGGCTTCACCGGCGATTCGCCCGGTGAGAAATTCTCTGGAGACTTCAAGTTCCGTTGCGCCGACTGTGATCCGAGAGGTGTGGGCGAGCCGGCGAGCAACAGCACGCGCCAGCGGCGCAAGCGTTCCGCTCAGCAAAAAAATCTTGTGGCCGCGCTCGCGATGCCAGTAAAGCTGCGCGATTGCATCTGGAAAGAATTCATCCAACGGTAGGGTCGCGGTGGATTCGTCTGCGAAAGCTTCCAGCGATTTGCGGCGGATGCCCGCTAGATAGAGCTTGTTGCGGTCCAGCGCGCGCAAACGTGAAGAAATTGCGTTGTAATGTCGCGCCGGCCGCAGACCCTCTTGCAAAAACTTCCCAAGCCAGCGGGCAACGGCGCGAACGTGCAGCTCGCGTTGCTTCAGGAGATGTGAAACGAAGCGCATTTCGAGTGAAGGCGCGGAGAGAAGCGTTCCGTCGATATCGAAAAACGCGGCGACGTTCTTAGCGGTCATGGTGAACTCCTACTTCAGCGATTCGCGGTGGCCGGGTGCGCCATGGCACGCAGCGTTTTCGGAGATTTTTGCGGGCTGATGCGCGTCACTGCGGCAGGCTGGACAGCGAAATCGCGGAAACCTTCAATCACAACCGGCAAAGCACGGACGAGGCAGAAGATCACGGTTGCAAGAGCGACGCCGTCTGTCACCACGCGCACGATGGGAAGAAAGCCTGTGAAACCACCGGATTGCCCGTGCAGAAGTGTCCATTCGATTCCGAACGCGCAGAAGCAAATGCATTTCAGCGCAGCGTAGACGCCGCGGCTGAATCGGCCGGCAACGATGCGCCTGCTCCAGTGGTGCGTGAGAAACCAGTTATGGCGGAAATTTTCAGCAGAATGCGCGTGCGCTTCCGCGCGTTCGGAGGCGACGTGACGGAGAAAATCGGTGAGTGCGCCGCGCGCGAAGAAAATGAGCGGAATCCAGAAGCCGATCTCTCCGGCTGCGGCGAAAAAGACAAAGAAAATGTTCTCAATAATGCGGTCGCCGAGGATGTCGAGCTGCGCGCCGAATGAAGTTGCCAGGTTTCGACGCCGGGCGACGAAACCGTCGAGGCCATCGAGTGCGATAGCGGCGATGGTGAGCATAACGCCCGCGCAACCGATGGCGAACGCGCTGCGCTGCGAGTTGGATGCGTAGGCGACGACCGCGATCCCCGCGAGGAGTACGCGCAAGACGGTGATTCTGTTTGGAGTTATCCAGCGCATTGGCAACCTCAAACGGCGCTCTTCGGTGCGGCGCGCGAATGTGCAAGGAGCAACTGATCGGCCATGTGAGGGTGAAGAGTCGTACTGCGGTATGTCGCGTGGTGTCAGTCGGTTAGAAGAAGACGGAATAGCTCGCAGTCTGCCGAGAGCGCAGGGTTAGGGTGGCGGGTGGAGCGGGAAAATTGCAGCAATGAGGGAGGCAGCCAGAAGCGGATCCCTCACATCGTTCGCCGAGTACGGCGAATGAGTTCCCTTCACTTCGTTCAGGGCAAGCAGGATGACAGCGTACGGACATGGGCAAAGGCGACACCGCCGACGGACGAACCCAAAGACACGTGCCCTTAAAACCGAACGGTGCCCTTCGACAGGCTCAGGATAAACGGCACCGAAAAGCTCTCCGCTAACGGGGCAACTTGCAGTTCAGTGGAGAGTCGGGCACTCTAAATGACGTTCAGGAGAGCCCCACGCCATGGGAGTTTCGGTTCTTACCGCGCTCGTTGCGGGACTTGTGTCCTTTCTTTCGCCGTGCGTGCTGCCGCTGGTGCCCGGATACATTTCCATGCTTTCCGGCATCGGCGTAGAGCAACTCCGGCAGGGTCAGCGGCCGCGGAATAGTTTGATGGGCTCAGCAATCGCGTTTGTGCTGGGGCTTTCGCTGGTCTTCATCACGCTCGGCGCGACGGCGAGCGCTGTCGGCCAATTCATGATTCATCACCGCTCGACGATGACGCCGCTTGCGGGTGCGATCGTGATTCTTTTTGGCTTGCACCTGATTGGAGTTTTGGGCCGGCTGAGCTGGTGGGTGGGATTGATCCTCACGGTCGTGTTCGTCGTAATCGGCATGCTGACGAAAATCCGGCCGGGAATTTTGGGCGACAGCATCGGGCAAACACAGATGTATTCGCTGGCGCTGATTCCCTTGCTTGGACCTTATTTAAGCCAGTGGCTGAATCGTGACGTCCATTTTCGAAATTTGGGTGGCGCGGACAACAAGAAGGAAAAGAGCCCATTCGCGGGCATTTTGAGCGGGTTTTTGATGGGATTCGCGTTTGCCGCGGGCTGGACGCCATGCATCGGGCCGATTCTGGCGGCGGTGCTGGCGATCGCGGCCAACACGCAAAGTGTGGCGCGAGGCGTTTTCCTGCTGGCGATGTACTCGGCAGGACTGGCGATTCCGTTTTTGATTTTTGCGCTGGCGATCAATTCATTCCTGCGCTTCTATCACGCCTTCAGGAAATATCTAATGATGGTGGAAGTGGCGAGCGGATTCTTGCTGCTCGCGGTGGGGCTGCTGATTTTTACGAATCGTCTTACCCTGCTTTCGAGTAAACTAACCTTTCTGAACCGATTTATTCAGTAACGTCGGCAGACCAAGCTCAGCCATCCGGGAGAAGTGAAATGAAGAAATTATTGATCGTCGGCACGACAGTTCTGGTTCTTATTATCGCCGTGATTATCCTGAACCGCGAAATCCCACCGGTGAACAGTTCCGCCGTGGCGGCTGATAACGGCGCAGCCGATCAAAATGCGTCCCAGGTTTCGATGGAAGACGTCGTCCTGAAAAATCTGGACGGCAAGCCGGTGAAGGTTGCCGACCTGAAAGGCAAAGTGGTGCTGCTGGATTTCTGGGCAACATGGTGCGAGCCGTGCAAAATCGAAACGTCCTGGCTGATCGATTATCAGCAGAAATACGGGCCGCGCGGGTTCACGGTGGTCGGCGTGGACATTGACCAGGAAAATACGAATGTGGATAAGATCCGGCATTACATCGACAGCGCCAAGTTCGACGTCGACGGCCAGAAAGAATTGATTAATTATCCGGTGATGACCGGCGATGAATCACTGGGCGACAGAATCGGCTTGGATGGATACCCAACCGGCGTACTGATTGGCAGGGACGGGCACACGATTGCGATTCATTCCGGCCTGCCGATGGGCAAGGAAGTGCTGCAACGCGAAATCGAAAAGCAGTTGGGTTCAGCCGATTAGCTGAGGCTAGATTCCCCGTTTTTACTGCAATTTTTCCACTTTCCGGACGTAGTATCTAATGAGGGCGCAAGCGCGCCCGAAATCCAACGTGAAAGCACTCGTCCATTTCCGCGAAGCCGCCGGCATCGCGCTGCAGACGCTGCGCGAGCATAAGATGCGTTCGTTTTTGACGCTGCTGGGGATTATTTTGTCCGTGGCGACGCTGATCGTGGTGATCGCGCTGATCAACGGCGTGGACCGGTACATCGCGCAACGAGTGGCGACGCTGGGCACAAACGTTTATCAGGTGACGCGATTCCCGCTGATCACGAATTTACAGGACCTGGTGAAAGCCACGCGCCGCAACAAGCTGATCACCTGGGACGATTACGAGTTTCTGCGCGACAACCAGAAACTCCCGGCTCGCGTGGGTCTGGAAGCGGACGGCAGCGGTCGCGTGAGCGCGGGCACAGTCTCGCTCGATACGATTCCGATCCACGGAGTGACGTCGAATGTGGGCGACATGGCCATCGTCGAGCCGGCGATTGGGCGCTACCTGATTGATAGCGACGATTCGCACCGTTCGGCCGTGGCCATGATCGGCCCGGACGTGGCCGACAAATTATTTCCGAACCTGGATCCGCTGGGGCGCACAGTGAATATTGACGGGCGGCCGTTCACCGTGATCGGCGTCGGCAAGCCACTGGGAAGTTCGCTGGGACAATCACAGGACGCGTACGCGTATATTCCCGTTGAAACTTTTCTGGCGATTTATGGGAGCCAATCCCCACTGACGATCATCATCGAGGCGCGCAGCTCGGAATGGATGGACCGCACACAGGAGGAGTCGCGATTGCTGATGCGCGGGCGGCGGCACCTGAAACCAAGCGAAGAAGATAATTTCGCGGTGCTGGCTTCGGATGCGCTGCTGGATCTATTCAAAAGCCTGACGGCGTCGCTGGCGGATGCGATGGTCGGGATCGTGTCAGTGTTTCTGGTGATCGGCGGCGTGGTGATTATGAATGTGATGCTCGCGAGCGTGACCGAGCGCACTCGCGAGATCGGCATGCGCAAGTCGGTGGGCGCCACACGGGCCGATATCCTGATGCAATTTTTGGTGGAATCATCGGTGCTTTCCGGAGTTGGCGGCGCGATGGGTATTGCGCTGGCTTGGGCTCTCTCGGCGCTGGTGCAGGCCACCACATCTGTGCCGATGTATGTGCCGCTGACGGCGGTGGTGATAGCGCTGGCGGTTTCAACGCTCGTAGGATTATTTTTCGGAATTTATCCGGCGCAAAAAGCGTCAAAGCTGCATCCCATTGAAGCCATGCGGCAGGAGGCCTAAGGAATCGCGATGCGAATGCCATTGGGCGAAAACGCGAAGATGGCGCTCAACAACGTCCGCGAAAATAAAATGCGGTCGTTGCTGACGGTGCTCGGCGTGGTCATCGGCGTGACGGCGCTGATCACGGTTTCGTCCGTGCTGGTGGGTCTGGACGCATCGATTCGCGATTATCTGAGCGAATTCGGGCCGGACACGATTTTCGTTTTCAAGTTTGCTCCGGGCATTCACACCACCGCGCCCACTCCGGAAGAGCTGAACCGCAAGCCGTTGACGCTGGAGGACGGTCTGGCCGTCCGCGCGGAATGCCCCTCGGTGCGCGATGTGGACGTACAACTGCTGGCGCGTATCACCGGCGCGGTTCCTCCGACCGCAACGGCCCGCTACGAAGGCCGCGAAGTAAATAATGTGAGGTATCGCGGAACTCTGCCTTCGGCGCTGGACGTGTACGCACTGCGCCTCTCGAAGGGCCGCTATTTCACGGACGCGGAAAATCTGCATCGCGATGAGGTCGCGGTGGTCGGGTACGACATCGATCACACACTTTTCGCCGGCGAAGATCCGCTCGGCAAGCAGATTTTGGTGAACGGCAATCTGTATACCGTGATCGGTGTGCTGGAAAAGCGCAAAGGCGGAGTGGTCGGCGGGCAGGCGGACTCAGACGTTTGGGTGCCGTACCGCACTTATCAGAAATACAATCCGCAGGACGACGAAAACGTGATTTCCGCGATGGCGTATCCGGGAAAAGTGGCCGAGGCGGAAGACGAGATTCGCGGCGTGCTGCGGCGCCAACGGAAAGTGCCATACGACAAACCGGATAACTTTGGGCAATCCAGCTCGCAGGAAATTGCGGATCAGTTTCGTGAAATTACGGCGTCTGTCGCTGAGCTAATCGTGGCGGTCAGCTCGATCGGGCTGCTCATCGGCGGCGTGGGCGTGATGAACATCATGCTGATGTCCGTGACGCAGCGCACCCGCGAGATCGGAGTGCGAAAAGCAATCGGTGCGCGGCGGCGCGACGTGATCTGGCAATTCTTGACGGAAGCGATGACGTTGACTGGATTCGGCGGCCTAATCGGCGTGGCACTGGGCTGGGGCATCAGCGCACTGGCGCGAGCCGTGTATCCCGCGCTGCCGACGGCGGTGCCGCTCTGGGCTGTCGCGCTGGGCGTCGCTGTGTCTATGAGCGTGGGACTTTTCTTCGGAATGTATCCCGCGGTGAAAGCGGCGCGACTGGATCCGGTGGACGCGCTGCGGTACGAATAGCGCGCCTGGCTGGGCCTGGCTTGCAAGTCCGCGCAGGGCTGCGTTACGCTCGAAAGCCACATGCCAGAGATGACCGAGCAAGAATTCCATTTGAAATCAGACGCAGCACTGGAAGGTTTGCGGAAACGCCTGCAAGAAATCGGCGATGAGCACGATTTTGAGGTCGAAGGCGGCGCGGGGCGGCTTGATATTATTTTTGAAGAGCCGGAAGATGCGCGCTTTGTGATCAGTCCCAATTCGCCGGTCCGGCAAATTTGGATTTCCGCGCTCACCACGAGTTTTAAGCTGGGCTGGTCCGACGCAGCCAACACTTTTGTGCTGCCGCAAAGCGGTGAGACGCTGGCTCAGGTGATGGGACGAATTCTGACGCAGCAACTTGGCGCTACCATCATCGTCTAAGTTTCCTCTGGCCGGAGATTCGATGAATCGATCCGATGCGTGGCCGGCACTTCCCCTTTCCGAATGGCGTGATACGTACGCCACATTGCACATGTGGACACAGATTGTCGGCAAAGTGCGTCTGGCGCTGAGTCCGCGTGTAAATCACTGGTGGGAAGTTGCGCTGTACGTTTCCGCGCGAGGGCTGACCACGTCACCGATTCCCTATGAGAACGGTTCGTTTGAAGTGGATTTCGATTTCATCTCGCACAAGCTCGAGATAGAGACGAATCACGGGCAGAAGAAAACGATGCCGTTGATGGCGAAACCCGTGGCCGATTTCTATCGGGAATTCATGGCGGCGATTGCCACGCTGGGAATTCGCGTGGAGATCTGGCCCATGCCCGTCGAGGTGCCGGATCCAATCCGGTTCGACCAGGACACAGCACACGCGTCTTACGATCCCGTTTGCGTCAATCGTTTCTGGAGGATTCTGGCCAGCACGGATGCGGTGCTGAAGGAATTCCGGTCGCGGTTTATCGGAAAATGCTCGCCCGTTCATTTTTTCTGGGGCAGTTTCGATCTTTGCGTCACTAGATTTTCTGGAAGGCGCGCCCCGGAACGGCCCGGCGCGAACATCATCACGCGCGAAGCGTACTCGCACGAAGTGAGCAGCGTGGGATTCTGGCCAGGCGGTGGGAACATCACCGGCGCGGCATTTTATTCGTACGCGGCGCCGGAACCGAAGGGCTTCGCCGATGCGTCGGCACGGCCCGCGGCGGCGCACTACGAAAAGCAACTCGGCGAGTTTATCCTGATGTATGACGATATGCGCGCAGCGAAAAATCCCAGCACTGCGCTGCTGGAGTTCTGCCAGAGCACGTACGAAGCGGCCGCCAACCTGGGCAAGTGGGATCGCGCGGCGCTTGAGCGAAATTCACCTCCATTTGCATCAAATGTCGCATAAGGAGATCTCCGATGCCGGAAAACTGCTCACATTTGAACACGATCAAGATTACGAAGACGGACACGCACGTTTGCGAGGAATGCGTGAAGATGGGCGACACCTGGGTGCACTTGCGGCTGTGCCTGGAATGCGGCCACGTCGGTTGCTGCGATTCGTCGAAGAACAAGCACGCGACGAAACATTTTCATCACACCAAGCACCCGCTGATCCGCTCCATCGAGCCGGGCGAAGCGTGGGTGTGGTGCTACGTGGATGAAATGGAGCCGGGTGAGATCGGTAAATCGGGATTCAACGCCGCGTTCGCGTAAATTCTTGAGATTCACTTCGACGGGGACGCCGCCGCGACGGCGGCGACATCCGGCAGCGATTTGCGGAGGCGATCGACCACGCGGTCGCGGCCAAGCACGAGCATCGAATCAAACAGCGGCGGTGCGACGGCCTGGCCGACCAACGCCACGCGCGTTGCGTTGATGAGCAAGCCGGCCTTCACTTCTTCCGATTCCGCGAGCGCGCGCAGAGCGTGATCGCAGGCATCATGATTCCAATCCGGCAGCGCGGCGAGTGAATCCGCCAGCCTGCCGAGCATTCCGGGCAAACGCGGTTCCTTCCAGAATTTTGCCGCGGCGGCGGGATCGTATTCAAACGTATCGTTGAAATATGCCCGCGCCCAGATGGCGAAATCTTTCAAGTATCGCGTGCGCGGACGCAGTAAATCCACAGTGTGAGAAAACCAATTGCGCTGGGCGCCGGCCCATTCCGCGCGCCAGATGCCGGCGCGTTCCAATTCTTCCTGCACGAACGGAAGCAATTCCTCGATCGGCAATTTCTGCAAATACTGCGTGTTGTACCATTCGAGCTTGGCGCGATCGAAAACGCCGTTGGTGCGGCTCACGCCAGTAAGTGAGAATCGCTCGAGCAATTCGCTGGTGCGCAAATATTCCGCGTCGCCACCGGGCGACCATCCAAGCAAACACAAAAAATTGCGGAAGGCTTCCGCGAGAAATCCTTCCTGCTGGTAAGAAGAAACGCTGGTCGCTCCGTGCCGCTTGGAAAGGCGCTTGCGATCCGGCCCGAGAATGAGCGGGACGTGCGCGAAGAGCGGCACGGGCGCGCCGAGGGCGTGATAGAGCAGCACCTGCTTCGGGGTGTTGGAAATGTGGTCGGCGCCGCGAATCACGTGCGTAATGCGCATGTCCATGTCGTCCACCACCGCGCCGAGGTGATAGGTCGGCAGGGCCTCCGCATCGCCTTCTTTCGGCGAGCGCAGCAAAACGAAATCGTCGATTTCGTCGTTGGAGGTTTCGTTGCGGCCAAAGACAATGTCCTCGAATACCGTTGCGCCGCCGAGCGGAACGCGGAAGCGGATCGCGGGTTTCTGCGCGCCGGGAGCAGACTTGCCGTCGCGGCAGGCGCAGCGCACGACGCGGCGATGAAATGTTTCGCCTTCATTTTCCGCCTCGGAGGAATCGCCACCGGCATAACGCTCCGGCGGGCAATGGCAGAGGAAGGCCGCGCCGCTATCGAGCAATTTTTTCGCGGCTTCGCGGTAGAGAGGCAGCCGCTGCGATTGAAAGATCGGGCCTTCGTCCCAATTCAGACCCAGCCATTTCAACGAATCCAGAATTCCGTCGACGAGTTCGGGCTTGTTGCGCTCGGTGTCCGTATCTTCCACGCGGAGAATAAATGTGCCGCCTTCGTGGTGCGCGAAGAGCCAGTTGAAAAGAGCCGTGCGCGCGCCTCCGACATGCAGATAGCCGGTGGGCGACGGCGCGAAACGCACTCGCGGCTTGGTTGTGTGGGCAGTTGAATCGGTCATGATGCCGGGACTTTCTCCGAAAATGCCTGGACTTGGAAACAGTTAGTGTAACGGAAGCGCGCGTGTGGAGTCACGCGGGAGTGAGAGGCTAATCCGGCAGTACGGCGCCGCGAGTTTCGTGGCCGAAAGGCAGCAAGAGCAGTCCGGGAATGAATGCGAGCGCCGTGAGCGCAACCGGAAACCCTATGCTGCCGTAATGGGCGACGCCGGCTCCGACCAAAAACGTGATGCCCGCGCCGGCGAATCGGGCGAACGAAGTGGCGAATGCAAAGGCGCTGGCGCGGCACTCCGTCGGATACTGTTCCGGGAGCCAGACGGTGTAAACAGCGAAGTTGGCGCCGCCGAAGCCGAGCATGACGAGCGCGGCGAGAAACCACGCGATGGCGTTGCTTGGCCGGTAAAACGCATAGTCAAACGCGAACCAGATGGAACCCAGCATCAGCGCAAAGTAAATACCGAGAGCGCTGCGGCGACCGAGCCGGCGAGCCAGTGGTGGAACTGCGAGGCAGCCGAAGATTGTGGCGATCGAAAGGATTGCAGTCGCAAGCGAAGCGAGGCGCGAGCCTTCTGCGGCGCGCAATCCAGCGGCGTCGCTGAGCGCGATCACAGCGGACGGCACGTAGACCGAGCCGGCCCACAAACCCGCGATGGAAATCAGCATGTAAACGCTGTTCAACACCGTGCGCCGACGAAATTCCGGAGTGAAGAGGGCCGCGAACGGCTGCCTGACGCTGCGGCGCAGCATCACTTGTGATTTTTCGCGCCAGCGGGCGGGCTCCGCGACGCCACTACGCACGAGCGCGATGAGCAAGGCCGGCGCCCCGCCGACGATGAACATGGCGCGCCAACCGTAGCGCCCGCCGATGAAGCAGTTCGCGAGCCCCGCGAGCAGAATGCCGAAATAGTAGCCAGTGTGCATCAGCGCGCCGCCGGAGACGCGTCGATTTTCCGGCCACGATTCAGCGACGTAAGTGCCGCCCACGGCCCATTCGCCGCCGATGCCAATGCCCGCAAGCAGGCGGAAGAGGCCAAGCTGCCAGACGCGCGTCGCGGCCGCTCCCGCGAGCGTGAAAAGCGAGTACCAGATAATCGTGAGCATCAAGGTGAAGACGCGGCCGTATTTATCCGCGACCGGCCCCCACAGAAATGCGAGTCCCCAGCCTACTAAAAACAGAGCGAAGAGCAGTCCGCCGTAGAAACCGATCTCGCCCGTGGTGGCGGCGATGTTTGAATGCGGAAGCAGCTCGCGCATGGCGGGCACCAGAACCAGCGCGTAGATGAAGGAGTCCATTCCGTCGAGCGTCCAGCCGCCCCATGCGGCGAGGAAGCCCCGGATTTGCCCCGGCGATAGAGGGGCATCCGGTGGAAGAGCGTTCGAACTGGCGGCGGGTTGGGGCATGGCTGACGGGATTGCCGCGCCACTGTATCAGTTGCTGTGCAGATGGGCTATCTTTGGGCGGCGTCCGGGCACCTGAACCCGGCAGCCGCGGGCTTGCTCGGTGAAGCCCGACAGTGCTAATTTCTACGTTTCTCCATATCAGGCGCGCTCGGAGGTCCAAATCGGGCGCTTCGACAGTCTAAGTATCTAGCTAAGTAGCTGGGCTGATTGAGCACGCCATTGACTATGGGATCCTGAGCAGTCCACCTTGAGCGCACCCATCTTGAAACCCGAGCCTTCCGATTTAGCCATGCCGGTGAAAGCTGCCGCCCCGGGGCGCGCCGTCTTCTGGCGGGTCGAAGGCAGCCTCGCCGATCTGGCAGCGGTCCGGATGGTGGCGTATTTCACCTGGAACGCGCAGAGCTTCCTGGAGCGCTGGACGCGCCGCGGTGGCCTAGCGACGCTGGCGGTGGCACGGCCGGTGCTTTACTTGGCGAACAAGCGGTTCGCCACGCGCATGCTGCACACGCTGCTGCGAGGCATCACCCGCGACCGGCTGACTTTGCTCGGCGAGGAATATTTCGAATACGTCGTGAAGCCGCAATTGAAGGCCGCGGGGGTGACGAAGTTAAAGGAGCGGCTCGCGGCGGGCGACCGGGTGATTCTGGTGTCGCAGGCATTGGATCACGTGATGCTGCCGCTGGCGCGTCACCTGGGCGTTCAGGGCGTGATCGCGAACCGGATGGAATTTCGCGACGGAGTAAGTACGGGCCGTCTGCTGGACCCGATCGTGCCACCGCGCGGCGCGTTCGCTCTTGTGATGGGCGGTGCTCCGGATGGGAGCATCGCTCCTGAGGTGCTCGGCGAAAAGCTGAGGATTGCGGGCGGGATCGAGCAATTGGCCGCAGCGGCGCAGCCCGCGGAGCGTCCGGCGACGACGACGCATCATGCCTTGGTGCTGACAAACGGCGACAAACGCATCGCGCCGCTTTCGGTGCGATCAACTCTGCGCGGCAAACACGTCATGTTAGTTGGCGTGACCGGATTTATCGGCAAAGTGTGGCTGGCGCAGATTTTGACGGAAGTCCCCGAAATCGGGCGGATTTACCTGCTGATTCGCCGACAGCGATCGACGACGTCGCAGCGGCGATTCGAGAAAATCGCGCAGGAATCGCCGGTCTTTGAACCGCTCAATTTACGTTACGGCGCGGGATTCGGGAAATTTTTAGCCGACCGCGTGGAAGTGGTCGAAGGCGATCTGAGCGAGCCGGATTTGGCGATGGATGAGGCTGTGCGGCGCCGGCTGGCCGGCAAATTGGATTTGGTGGTAAACAGCTCCGGATTGACAGATTTCAATCCGGATTTGCGCGAGGCGCTGGCCGGCAACGTGGACGGGCCGATGAATTTGCTGGACTTCGTTCGCGCGAGCGATCATGCGGCACTGTTGCATCTTTCCACGTGCTACGTGGTTGGAAAACGCGACGGACGCGTGGGCGAGGATGTGACGCCGAATTACACGCCGGCGGGCGTCGCCGATTTCGACGCCGCGCACGAACGGCATTCTCTCGAGGAAATTATTCGCAACGTCGAAGCGCGTTCGCAAGGCGCGGAGATGACTGCCGCGTTGCGAAGACAGGCGCTGGGCCGGCGCAGCGATCCTTCCAAGTTTCCAGCGGATGAAGTGGATAACGTTTTGCGGCGCAACCGGCAGCGGTGGGTGCGCAATCGGCTGACGCGCGTGGGCATGAAGCGTGCGCAAAGGCTCGGCTGGCCAAACACCTACACGATGACGAAGAGCATGGCGGAATCGCTGCTGGTTTCGCGCGGCAAGGGACTGCCGATTGCGATTGTGCGGCCGTCCATCGTGGAAACATCGACAGATTTTCCGTTCGTCGGCTGGAATGAAGGCATCAACACGTCCGCGCCGCTTTCCTATTTGCTCGGCACATATTTTCGACAGTTGCCGACGAACGAGCGCAAATGCTTGGACGTGATTCCGGTAGACATGGTGTGCCGCGGCATGACGCTGATTGCAGCCGCACTAATTCAGCGGCGGCACGCGAGCGTGTATCAACTCGCAACTTCCGCGGCGAATCCGTGCGACATGGGCCGGTCGATTGAGTTGACCGGCCTGGCGCATAGAAAGCATTACCGCGCGCAACAGGGACTCGAGCACTGGTTGCGCTTGCGCTTCGATACCATCCCTGTTTCAAAGAGCCGCTATCAAAAAATGAGCGTTCCGGCGCAGAAAGCGGTTGTCTCCGGCATCAACCGCGTTGCGGCGCGGCTGCAATTCAAGAAGCCGTTTGCGCGGCAGGAGCGCGATCTGGAGCGCATCGGCAAACTCATCGAACTTTACGAGCCTTTCATCCTGCATAATGAGCAGGTGTTTGAAGCCGAGCACGTGCAACTGCTTTCGGAACTTTTACCGGAAGAAGAGCGCGCGGCGTTCAGCTTCGATGCAAATCGTGTGGATTGGTGGGAGTACTGGATTAACATCCACGTGCCGGCGCTGCGGAAGTGGTGCTATCCGCTGATCGAAGGCCGTGCGTTGGAGGCTCAGCCGAAGCGTTCCGTGCAATTCAACGCGATTGCGGCGCAGGGCGAAGCGGACGATTCGTCCGTGGAAGCATCACCGCAAAACTGACATGGCGATTTTCCTCACCGGATCAACCGGATATATTGGCGCGCACATTCTGGCCGAGCTTCTGACCGGCCACAAGGATCTCATTACAGTCCTGATTCGCGCGAAGGACGCCAACGAAGCGAATGACCGGTTGTGGCACTCGCTGCAATTGCACCTGGATTTTCCCGCTTTTCGTGAATACCTCGACAGCCGAATCACCGTTTACCGCGGAGATTTGACAGATGATCAGTTCGGACTGGACGACGCCGACTACGCCGCAGCTGTTTCAACGACGGATTCCATGATTCATTGCGCGGCTTCGCTAAACCGTAAATCGGAAAAAAGCTGCCTGAACGTGAACCTGCGCGGCACTCTGGAAATGATTCAACTGGCGCGGCGCGCGCAAAACGCGCATGGATTGGGGCGATTCAGCTTCGTCAGCACGGTCGCGGTCGCCGGGAAACGTGAAAACGAAGTGGTGACGGAAGATGCTTCCATTGACTGGAACCGTTCCGACTACGATCCCTACGCGCGCACAAAGAAGTTCTGCGAGCACATGGTGCGCGAGCTCTTGCCGGACGTACCGACGACGATTTTCCGGCCAAGCATCGTCCTGGGAGATACGCGCTACGGTGCAACGACGCAATTCGACATGGTCCGCGCATTTGTATTTCTTGCGGGCCTGCCGGTGTTGCCGCTGCGGCCGGCGGACCGGATCGACATTGTGCCGGTGGACTATGTGGCCAAGGCGATTGCGACGCTGCATCAAAAGGAGAAGCCGCTGCACGACACGTATCACCTCTCGTCAGGAACCGCTTCGGAAACGTGTCAACAAATTACGGACGCTCTGGCCGCTGCGTCCGGCAAAATCAAACCGATTTATGCGCCGTCGCTGGCGCGGCCGTTTAGCGGAATGGTGAATTCGTTGAGCCGCCGTGAAGGGCCGCTGGGACGCAACGCGTCGTTGCTGAAAGTTTTTCTGCCGTACATCTACTGGAATACGGTGTTTGATAATTCGCGCGTTGTGGCGGAGATAGGCGGCGCGCCCGCGCCATTTTCAAAATATTGCTTCCCCTTGCTGAAATTCAGCCGCGAAAATCATTTTCACTATCCCTACCGCGAATGGCCGGGTGAGGCGGCCGCGCAGGCGCATGCATCGGGGGTGTCCCGATGATGGACCTGATCATCGAGGCGTGGGTCAGCGCCTCAATCGAGCGCGCAAAATTCAATTGGATGCTCGGCGGCGGCACGAAATGGAAGCCGGGTGAACCGCTGAAGCTGCTGTTTGCTGGTTACATGGGCGGCGGAAACATGGGCTCCGACGTTCGCGTGAACGAGATGCTGCGGCAGGTCCGCCAGGTGCTCGGTGAAAATCGTGTGAAGCTCACGGTGATGTCCCTTGAACCGGAGCGCACGCGAAATTGTTTCGGCGATGCCACGCAGATTCGATTGCCGGACATGTTTCCGCCGTTTCTATACAAGGAAGTCCGGAAGCATCACGGCGTGGTGGCGTGTGAAGGTTCCATGTTTAAGAGCAAGTTCGCAAACGCGCTGACGGCGATGATGATCGGGTCTCTTGGAATTGCTGCTGCGGAAAATAAAATTTCCATCGGCTACGGCGGAGACGCTGACGTGATGGATTCGACGCTGCAAAAAATGACGCGCCGCTATTGCCGGAGATCGCTGGTCATCACGCGGAACACGGAATCACAAGCGACGCTGAGCGGCCTGGGCGTTCCAACCGAATTGGGCACGGACACCGCATGGACGTTTACGCCGCATTCGCCGGAAGTTGGACGGAAGCTGCTGACCGATGCTGGATGGGATGGAAAAACTCCAGTGATGGCCGTGTGTCCCATCAATCCGTTCTTCTGGCCGGTGCGCGCTTCGGTGATGAAATTGATCGCGCGAAAAACGACAGGTGCGTTCAAGGAAAGCCACTATCGCGGGCCGTATTTTCACAATGCCGGGCCGGAGGTTGACGCAAAGTATTCGCGATACACGGGTTCGATCGCGCAGGCAATTACGGAATTCCAGAAGCGGCACAAGGTTTTCACCGTGCTCGTCGGCACCGAGCGGCTGGACGCGGATGCCTGCCATAGAATCGCCGAGAAAATCGGCGGCGCGCCGGTCTTCAGCAGCATTGATCTGGACATCTATCAGATCGTGAGCCTGCTGCGTTGCGCGAACCTGATGGTTTCCTCGCGCTATCACGGAATTGTGACGTCCATGCCGGCGCTAGTGCCTTCGGCGGGCGTTTCCATGGACGAGCGGATTCGCAACAACATGATTGAGCGCGGACAAACGAACCTGCTGTTCACGGTGGATGACCCACAACTCGCGGAAAAGCTGGTCGTGGCGATGGAAACTCTTTTGCGTGACGCCGATGCGATCCGCGATGCGATCGCGAGAACGGTGGTGAGGAACTTGAAAGTGATGGCGCGCATGGGAGTTTTCTTTGAACAGCAGACGCACGCAATCTATCCGGAATTCCCCGCACGCACCGGGTTGCACTCCTGGGAGGAATATTTGCCGCCACTGAATCCGTCCCTGCAGGCACTGGTTGAGCAATACGGGGAAGCGGCGATTCCCGGCGCGGTCCCGCGGCCTGCCGGCAATTCAGCGGTTGACGCGGCACAACAGGCGGGCGCGTGAAAAGCGCGGCTGGTTTTCACGATCACGACACTTAGTTTTTTCCGATGAATTTCCTCGAACACATTTTTGCAAACCTCGATTCGAGCGCCACCCGCGCCGTGCTGCAGGAGGCGCACGAAAGCGGTCTGGTAGTGGCAACAGGTAACGAAGTGCGCGCGCAGATTGAGATTGCACGAGAGTTCATCCGCGCAGCCGGTTTGCAAAAAGGAGACCGCTGCGCGCTGCTCGCAAATAACAGCATTCGCTGGGCGGCGCTGGATCTCGCGCTGATGGCCGAAGGCGTGATTGTTGTGCCGCTCTACGCGCGGCAGGCGGCAAAGGAGCTGGCTGGAATGTTGCGCGACTCCGGGCCGAGGCTTATCTGCGCAGGCGATGGGACACTTGCGGATGCCGTTCGCGCGGAATTGCCGGACGGCCCGCGGATTGCGGTGTTCGATGAAGTATTCGCCGCGGCTGCGAACAAAACCGGCGCGGCGACCGCAACAAAACCGGCGTTGCCGCTCACTGATTCCGACGCCGTCACGATCATCTATACCTCCGGCACATCAGGTGAACCGAAGGGCGTGGTGCTCAATATCGGCAACGTGAATCACATGCTTGGTTGCACGGGCCGACGGCTGGATCAATTGATGGCCGGCCACGCGGGCGTGGAAAGCGTGTTTCATTATTTGCCCTGCTGCTTCGCCGGGTCGTGGATTCTGCTGCTCACCTGCCTTTCGCGTGAAAGCGTGCTGACATTTTCGATGGATTTGCTGCGATTGAAGGAGGAAATGGCCGTGACGTCGCCGCATTACTTCTTGAACGTGCCGACGCTGCTGGAACGCGTGCGACGTGGCATCGAAGAGAATGTCGCGAAGACCGGCGGCATGGTCGCGAAGATATTCAATCGCGCGAAGGCGGAATGGTTCGCGCGGAACGGCGTTCCGCAACCCGGCGCCGCGCGCGGCGGACTGTCCTTGATGATCGCTCGTGCCGGGATTTTCCCCACGATTCGCAAAAAAATCGGCGTGAATTTGAAGGCATTGATCTGCGGGTCGGCGCCGCTTTCGCGAGAGACACAACTTTTTTTCATGATGCCGGGCATTCCGGTTTTGCAGGTGTACGGCCTGACGGAAACCACGGCCATTTGCACACTGGATGACCCGAAACAAGTTGAGCCTGGCTGGGTCGGTCCCGCCGTACCGGGAATTGAAATGAAGCTTGGAGCGGACGAAGAGATCATTGTTCGCGGGCCGAATATTTTTCCGGGCTATTGGAATCGTCCCGAGGAAACAGCGAAAGTGCTGCGCGATGGATGGTTTCATACCGGCGATCAGGGCGAAACGAATGAGCGGGGCAATTGGCGGATCATCGGCCGAATCAAGAATTTGCTGATTCTGAATTCGGGGCATAACATTGCGCCCGAACCGATCGAGGAAAAGTTGCTCGCGTCTCTTCCCGGCGCGCAGCAGGTGGTGCTGATCGGCCACGGACGAAGTTTTCTAACGGCGATTGTGACGGGTGATGTGAAGCGCGAGCGCGCCAACGCGGAAATTGAATCGATGAACGCGGCGCTGCCGCATTACAAGCGCATCCATCGCTTTCATCTTGATCCGCAGGCGTTCACCATCGAAAGCGGCCTGCTGACGGCGAACGGCAAGCTGCGGCGCAGCGTTATCACCGCCCGATTTGCCGGGGAGATAGAAACGATGTATCGGGAAAAAAGCGCATGAATTCGTTCAGCGGGAAAACGCTTTCGTGGTCGGTGCAGGATTCGGCGGTCGAACTCGAACTGCACAGCGCTCCGTGCAATGAAATTGGTTCGGAGATGCTGGCAGATTTGGAGCAGTTTGCTGCGGCGCTGGATGGGCTTTCGCAACAAGCGAGCGCCGTCATCATCTACAGCAGCAGGAAAGAGGGGTTTTCTGCCGGCGCGAATCTTCGCGAGCTTTACCAGAAATCACTGCCGCTTGACGAGGCCGCGCGGCTGACCGGCGTCCGCGAATTTCTGCATCGAATCCACGCCGTGCTGAATACGCTGGATGACGCTCCGCTGACGACCATCGCCGCAGTGCACAGCGTCTGTTTCGGAGGCGGCTTCGAGTTGGCACTCGCCTGTGATCTGATCATCGCTGACAAAATGGCGCGGTTTTGTTTTCCGGAACTGCGCCTCGGGCTGATCCCAGGCTTCGGCGGAATTCCGCGCTTGCACCGCGACCTCGGCAATGCCGTGGTCCGCGATTTGTTGCTCACCGGGCGCAGCATCAACGCGCAAAAAGCCGCAGCGATTGGATTGGTAAGCCAGGTCGCGGGCGAAGGCGAGGCATTGCGGCTGGCGCGAGCGACCGCGGCGCAGATCGCCAAATTCGATCACACCACAAGCGCGGCCGCGAAGCGATTTCTGAAGCCGATTCCGCACGAAGAGCTGCGGCGTGAGATTGACCTGTTCTGCGAACTTTTCACGCGCCCCGCAGTGATGGAAGGCTTGCGCAAGTTCACCGAAAGCTCCGACGCAATGCCGTATTTGCCTTAACGCGACGGCGCGATGACGGCGACGATTTCTGATAATCTGCAATAACGCGCGATGAGAACGATCGAGCAGACAACCAACGAGATTCTGGATCTTGCGGCGCGGCAATTCAGCGTGCCACGGGAATCGCTGGCGCCCACGGACGATTTTTATAAGAAGCTCGGGCTGGACAGCCTGCAAGCTCTCGAAATGCTCACGCGGCTGGAGCAACATTTCGGCATCGAACTGCCCGACTATGAAATGCAGGGAGTGACCGATTTCGGGACGCTCGCCGGGCGAATCCAGGCGAGATTGTAGGCCTGAAATCAGCACCGTTTGGGCATTCACCGCCATAAATCCTGATATTCTTATTCCCCGAAACGCGAATGTTCGCGCCGTCATTGGCCAAGATGCTTGACTTGAACAAATACGACTGTCTCGGTGCCGCGCTGCGCGATGCACTGGAGCGCTGGCCGGACGAGATCTGCCTCATCGAAGCTGATCGCGATAAAGAAAAGGCGCGACTGACCTACCGTCAATTCAAGGAAGCCGCGCTGCCCGTGGCGGCTTTCCTGCAAGAGCGCGGATTTCGCGCCGGCGACCGCGCGGCGATCATCATGACGAATCAATCGAAATGGCTGATTTCCGCTTACGCCATATTTTTTGCGGGCGGCGTGCTGGTGCCGCTCGATTACAAATTGACGCCGCGCGAACAATTGGCGCTGCTGGCGCATTCGCATGCCAGTGTACTGGTGACGGAATATCCAATTTGGCGCGCTCTCACGGTAGCAGAAGGATTTCAGGGGCTCGGCGCAAAGACAATACTCGTGACCGAGGCACCGACAAAGGCGGAACTGGCCGGCGCGCTACGCTGGGAAGATTGCGCGAGCGTGGCGAAAAGCGAGCTGGCATTTGTGCCGCGGAAACGCGGCGATTGGGCATGCGTCGTGTATTCGTCCGGCACTGGTGGACGTCCCAAAGGCTGCGTGATGACGCACGAAAATTATTTAGAACAGTGTATGGCGCTGACGGCGCTGTATCCGTTCTGGCCCGGCGTGCGCTATTTGAGCATTCTCCCGACGAATCACGCGATTGATTTCATGGTGGGCTTCATCGGGCCTTTCATTTGCGGCGCGACGGTCGTGCATCTGCGCACGCTGAGGCCGGAATTTGTGCGCGAGGCATTCACGCGATACAAGATCACGTACATGTCGCTTGTCCCGCTGGTGCTGAAGAATTTGCAAAAGGGACTGCAGTCGCGATTCGACGCGCTGCCAAAGTCGAAGCGGTCAATTTTCAACGCATTGCGCGCGACCAATCGCGGCTTCACTCGCCGTACGCCGAAACTTTGGCTCAGTCGTAAGCTCCTGGGCCAGGTGCACGCGGCATTCGGCGGCGAATTGCGCGCGCTGTTCGTCGGCGGTGCATTCACGGAGCCCGCGACGCTGCAATTTTTCTACGACCTCGGCATTCCAGTCGCGAATGGTTACGGAATGACGGAGGCCGGCACCGCCATCACGCTGAACGATTTTCGTCCATTCCGGCCGGACACGGTTGGCAAGCCCCTGCCTGGCATGGAGGTGCGGATCGCGAACGTCGGAGCAGATGGGATCGGCGAAGTCACGGTCCGCGGTAAGACGGTGATGTCGCATTATCTGGATGATCCGGTGCTGACGGCGGAAACAATCGTAAACGGATGGCTGCAGACCGGCGACCTGGGAAAAATTGATGAGAGCGGGCACCTTCAACTTTTCGGCCGCAAGAAAAACATGATCGTTACGGCGGAAGGCAAAAATATCTATCCCGAAGACATCGAGAATGCGTTTGAAGGCATACCGGTGAAGGAATTTTGCGTTTTTGCGGCGAATTATATTTGGCCGGAGCGAACGATGGTCGGCGAACAACTCATCGTCGTGCTGCATCCGGAACAGGGCAGCACAATTGACGAGCCATTGCGCGCGGAGTTGGCGCGGCGCAATCAGCAGTTGCTTAATTACAAGCGCATCAGCGGATATGCAATGTGGGAGCAGGATTTTCCGCGTACGGCGTCCATGAAAATCAAGCGCGTCGAGCTGGCGCAGCAGATCGGCAGGGCGCTCGATCGCTCCGCGGTGCGCCCGCTATGAAAACCGAATATCTGGCCGTCGTCAATCGAGCCGCGGGCGGCGGGCGCTCCGGAAAACTTGCCGGCCCCGCAATTGAAGAACTGCGCAAGGCCGGACTGCAAATCAAAGTCGTGAACACATCCGGCCCTGGCGACGCCACGCATCTGGTGCGGAAAGCGTATGCGGAGGGCTACAGGAATTTCATCTCCGTCGGCGGCGATGGCACCGGCTATGAAATTGTAAACGGTTTATTCCCCGAAGCAGCCACGGGTGAGCGCGCGGCCCTGGGCTTTCTGCCTCTGGGCACGGGCAATTCTTTTTTGCGCGACTTCAGCAAGGACGGCCTGAAACATGCGACCGAAGCGATTCTGAAGGGCAAGCGTCGCGCGTGTGACGTCATCCGGCTGACATACGCTGGCGGAGAGCTTTTTTACATCAATCTACTCAGCCTGGGATTTACGGCGGACGTGACCGCGCTGGCCAATCGGCGATTCAAGCGACTTGGCGAGGCTGGGTACATCCTTTCCGTGCTCAGTTGCCTTCTCGCGCTACGGAGACGCGCGTTTCCGCTCCGCGTCAACGGTGCGACTGAATTTGAGGAAGAACGCTGCCTTTTTCTCGCGTTCAACAACAGCAAGTTCACCGGCGGAAAAATGATGATCGCCCCGAAAGCGGATCCCTCCGACGGACTTGTTGAATACGTCCGCTGGGGGCCGATTGGCCGGCTGGGGTTGCTGCGAAATTTTCGAACCTTATTCGACGGCACACACCTGAATCATCCGCTGGCTTCGCGTGCAAGCGCCACCACCATCGAATTCCGGCTGGAAGGTCCGGTGGACGTGATGGTGGATGGCGAAGTGCTGACGATTCAGCCGCTGAAGCTCGAAGTTTTACCCGGTGCGTTGGACGTCATGGCATGAAAAAGGCGTGGCTGGGCGTTCGCAGCGCGATTCTCTGGATTGTCAGTGGGGTTCATTTTGCATTCACAGTTTTTCTGCTGGTCATCCTTTCCGCCTTTGTCCGGCCGGAGAAAATTGACGGGCTCGTCAGATTCTTCGCGCGAAACTTGGTCCGGCTGGCCGGGCCGCGAGTATCGGTGAAGCGCCACGCGGGATTCGATCCCAACCGCACGAGTTTTTTTATCGTTAATCACGTCAATCTATTTGACCCTTTCATCCTTTACTGCGCGGTTCCTCAATTTGTGCGCGGGCTGGAGCTGGAATCGCATTTCAAAATTCCTATTTACGGCGTGCTGATGAAGCGATTTGGCAATGTGCCGGTGCCAGACGTGCGCCGCCCTTCGGATCTCAAACGAATGTGGCGGATGACCAAGAATTCGCTCGAGGGCGGCACGAGCCTGATTGTTTTTCCCGAGGGCAGCCGGACGCTGGACGGAAGACTCGGCCCATTCGAAGATGGCGGTTTCCGCATGGCCCAACAACTGGGCTATCCGATTGTGCCGGTGAGCATCGTCGGATCATTCGAATTCAACCGCAAGGACCGCTGGTGGCTGCATCCATCGCACATTGTGGTGCATCTGCACGACACGATCGAGACCACTGGAATGAAAAAAGAAGATGTTCCAGAGCTGAGGGATCGCGTGCACGCGATCATCGCCGCACCGATTGACGAATATTACGCGAAGCGGGCTGTGCGCTAGAGGCTGAGGCGAATTCCCGGCAGCGTCCGTCCAGCGCGCATTTCCTGCCAAGTATAAACAATGCGGTGAATCACGGTGAGCGTGGAAACGACCGCGATGACCCACAGCACCGGCGCCATGCGGTCAAACAATCCGCCAATAATCAGCAGCACCATGCGCTCGGGGCGCTCCATGAATCCGACCTTGCAGAGCGGGATCAGCGATTCCGCGCGCGCACGCGCGTAACTGACCATCACGGAGCCGGCGGTGGCCACGGCGCCGAGAATCACATACGACGTGCGCCCGACGGTGGCGTAATACACCAGCAGCCCCATATACAACGCCATGTCCGAGTAGCGATCGAGAGTGGAATCGTAAAATGCGCCGAACGCGGTCACGCGATTTTGCCGGCGAGCGACTTGCCCGTCGAGCATGTCCAAGAACCCCGCGAAAAAAATGATGATGGCGGCCGTCTTGAAAAGACCAGTGGCAAACATCACTGCCGCCCAGAAATTCACAATCAGGCCGATAAAGGTAAGAACATTCGGATTGATTCCCGTGGCGGCGAGCGCGCCTACAATTTTATCGAGAAGCCAGCGGCTGGCGGTTCCAATCAGGCGTGTGATCATTCTCTGTTCAAACCCGAATCGTCGCTCTGCGACTTATAATGCCGGCAGGAATCATACACCACGGTGCTTGATCGACGCGACCAGCGGGCCAGCCTAGCGAGTTTGACGCTGCGATACTCGCCAGCTAAACTCCGATGCTCGCCGACACGGCGGAGAAGGAGGCGATGATCACGATGACCGAAAACGACTCCCAGGTTGCAAGTTTGCGCCACACCGTTGCGACGGTTGCATATCGCGGCGCGAAGGTGCTGCGCGGAACATCGCCCGAATTCGCCGCCTTCCGCCTGACGCCTGAGACGCGCACGGCGTCGGAGATCGTGGCGCACATCGGAGATCTTTTTGACTGGGCGCTGGCGCTCGCGCAAGGCCGCCACGAATGGCATGATTCGCCGGCGCAGTCGTGGGAAGAAGGCGCCGCGCGATTTTTTCGCACGCTGGCGGCGTTTGATGGATATCTGGCCTCCGGCTTGCCGCTCGGCTGCTCATCTGAAAAATTATTTCAGGGGCCGGTGGCAGACGCGCTCACGCACGTCGGCCAGCTCGCGATCATGCGGCGCGCGGCCGGATGTCCGATTCGCGGCGAAAATTATCTGAAGGCGGATATCGCTGCCGGCCGCGTAGGCGCCACGCAGGCCGCTCCGCGGATGGAGTTTGGTTAGGCGAGAGCGAGTAGGCGATCCTGACGAGTGGCCGTGGAGCAGTTACAGCTTTTATGAGGGGCGCGGTCATGAGTTTGCTGAAGATTGATTGGCAGTGAAGGAGCCACGGCAAAAGTCCAGCGGAATCTGGAACGAACGGAAGGTAGATCAAGAACCGCACCCTTGAACTTCAAAGGTATGCGGCACACAAAAGCAACGGCAGATCACAGGCATGGGTTAGAGTGCGCCACCCACCTACAAGTTGCCGAAATCGATTTGAAGTCGAAGGGCCTTCGCTGCATCTCCAGCAACTTCCCTCGTCTTGCGACCCATATACGGCCAAGCCTTTCTAAGTCGGTCGGGGTCGTGAAGCAGCTTATGAATTACCTCGA